>FWPV01000239.1_pt1 | contig 184351 bp, 161 predicted proteins | sample 2228371 | NCBI WGS metagenome assembly FWPV01 (sample SAMEA103939776, study PRJEB20133) | metagenome | reverse complement strand
CTCCAAGTTCGTGCTCAACTATCCTATTCTGGATTACCTCAATTGTTGCTGATTTGTTTATTGGATACGGTGTTTTAGAGTGTTCATTCCACCCGACCAAAAACTATTCGGACCCGGCGCTTATGAAATCTGAGAAGGATAAAATATGAAAAGATAATGATTCGCAGGGTCGATCATCTAAACGAGCTACCAGTCCACAATGGCCTCAAAGAGATCTGTGTTGCCGGGTACGATTCCCATCAAAGTCCCGTGGAAGGCGTAAGCGCTCGAAATGGCGACGACCTTGCCCCCGTTGACACTGGACGCCGCGACGATAGGTATCGGATCGGAAACCTGTGGAATCGGAGCCTGTCCTTCAAGCGACGAAACATACGTCAGGAAAACTGCAGAGTCCTCTGCATAGACAACAGCGGTGGCATTTCCTCCCACTGTGAGCTTCGTAGTGAAGGTCATCGCGATTTTGCTCGATAAAGATGAAGCAATAGGATGGGTACCAAAGTTATCGGACGTTATCACTAACTTGTTGCCGCCGATGTTGTTTACAGTATCCGTTACCAGCCCCCACACGAAGCCTATACCGGTGTTCAGCCCGTCTGAAAGGGCATCGAGGAAGAAAGTGCTTGCCGGCGGTACTTCGACGAGCATATCGATCATTATAATTTTGCCTTTCTTGCTTAGCTGACTATTGAGAGCGGCTATCTCGGTAGGTGTGTAGGCCTGGAGGGGTATCGACAGAATCACAATTGCGTAGTTCTGAGGAGTGAATCCTACTTCAGATGCGTACGCCACTTCGTAGCCCTTCGAATAGAGGATAGTCACTATGCCTTCGAAATAACCGGCAAGCTCGTTTGTAGCATATTCTTCGATTGAACTGGTGGAAATATTGTTGTGGACGTCGTCTATCAGCACTATTTTCGGAAGCGGTTTATCTCTGGGAAAGCAGCCTGAGATTGTCAACAGCATTACTGTACAGACTACAACTACCAGTAATCGTTTCATTTTTTCACCTCCTATCGAGATCATAACAGGAGAAGGGAAGAGAGATTAAATACGGATCGAAGTATAGAAAATTAAACCGGTCAAACAACAGCTTGTTTGTAGGCGAAAGAATTGCAAAATTCGCACGGAAAATAGTCTAAACGACAAGTAATGTTTATTTTGGAAGATGATTCGATATATACCCGGATTTCATTATCTAATAGACACAACATCGAATTAAAATGCATGATCAGAAACAAAACGAAGCCACTTAGTACAGAACCTAACTCTCACTGCTTGAATATTAATGAAGAGCTTTCGCAGGTCCTTTGCATCGAGTATAGCCGAGAGAAGATCAAAACCGCTCTTTGATGTAATGAACTGTCGCGGGGCAGCCTTCGCATCTAGTTCTGTAAAGAGGACACTCTGGGCAGTAGCTCTTGCAGGGCGATATTTCGAGCGTCGGTGACGTCTCGCCCCGGGAGAATTCGCTCTCACCGGTTAGTTTTTCAGGAAACAGGAGCTCGATTGATTCCAGTCCTACCGTGCCGGCCGGGTCTTTTTCCGCCGCTTCCAGCCACCAGAGGTGATTTTCTGGCAATCTGAAATGGGACCACACATATCCTCCACAGGTAGAGCAGGATACCGTGTAAGGGCAGCTCCGGAAGACCTCCGCGATGTTGACCGACTCTCTGCCCTTTCCATACAAAATCACATCGATGTTTCCCATTTAATTACCTCCAGAGATATATATTTTTGTATAGAGCTATTATCGCATCTTTCAACCAAAAAATAACGGCGGGAAAACCCGCCGCCAAATAATCAGTAATCTAATGCTTATTTCGAGAGAATCTCCATGGCCCTTTCAAAATCCAGCACCGACCAGCTGTAATCGCCGCCGAGCTTTTCGAGCTGTCTGTAGAAAGCCTTTAGGTGATTCTCCGAGCCCGCGAGAAGGTTTCTATATACTCTTTCGGTTCTCGCGTCGAGTTTGCCTTCGAGAAGTTCTTCAAGATCCTTTATATCTGTCTCTTCTACCAGCAGGCCGACTTTTACGGCCCCCAGAAGAGATTCACTTCCCATCTCGACGAGATAGTCGTACAGAGCCTGCAACTCCTCGTTTTTGAAGACGCCGATTTCGTTTTCGTGTGTCGGATCTTCGTAGCCGAACTCTTCGATTAGCGAGAGAACTGCGCCGGTGTGCCTGGCTTCGGCCTGGGCTATGTTCTTGAATACTTTAAGTCCCCATAATTCATACAGAACGTTATATACATCTTGTGCCAGTTTTTCTTCTTCTCTCATATAAGATAGCCCATATTCTTCGCTCATAGTGGAACTCGCAGTCGCTGTTGCTATAAATACAATCAGTACCAGAAATACGTTCATTGCTCTTTTCATTTTTGCCCCCTCCTTTGTATGCTTTCATACAGATGTTAGTCCCTCAATCTTAGAGGTTACTGAGAAGGGTCTTAGAATTGCATGAGAAAAACCGGCCATGCTGGGCCGGTCTTCGCGAGTATGCAGAGTTTACAGGTCCTTAGATATTTTGAACCCGTAGAAAGCCAGAGCTGGTAGATGACTCATCGCATCGATGATCGAAAGATATCCGGGATTGGCGCCGTACTGGTTGTGGACGACCCCATGAACACCGGGCTCTCTTGAAAGACGGAGAAGTATCATATTGTCCTCGATCGAATAGTCTTCTATTTCGATCTCTCCATATTCGTCGAAAATTGAGAGCGGAAGGTCTCCGGGTTTTAGGTCGAAGGCGTACAGTCTGGAACTGACGTTGTCGAAGATAAGACGAAGTTCTCTCCCTCCAGTCGCCAGGGCAGCGGCTATATCTGGCGCGTCGGCCTGAAGATCTCTTGAGAACAGGTGTTTGAGAACGCTTTTGGCGAGTCGCTCCCCGAGCATCACGTTGCCGTAAGAGCTGTTGTGGATATTGTCCGAAAGTGGCAGATCTATCGCCGGTACTACGAAGACTCCCGGAAGTTCCTTTGCTGCACATCTCTGGGCCTCCCTTACTCTCGACCAGCCTTCGTCGCCCATTCCCCAGGGTCCGGGATCGGCCACGAAACGGTTGAGCTGCACAGTGAAGAAGGGCAGGTTCGGAGTTGCTAGGTCCCGCCTGAGAGATTTGACGAAATTGGCGAATCTTTCGCCATAAGTTTGACTTAGAGTAATCGTGGTATCGGAGCAACCCTGATACCAGAGCACACCCCTGAGTCTTCCACAGCTTTTAACGATTTCCAGAAGGTTTCTGTATAGTTCTCCGCTCTCAGCCGGGTTCCATTGACCGAGACTCGAGCCTCCCAACGAGGCCTGGATCAGGCCAATTGGATTGTTCAACTCTCTTTTCAGGTATTTGGCAAAGCTCAGATAAGGCGAATGGCCGGGGTTGATCATCTCCGCGTTGAGCGGATGGATCGATCCGGTAGAGTCGTTTAGAGGATGAGTTGCCAGGTCCCACTTCCCGTTGTTTCTAAGCACATGGACTCCGAGCTCGGGCGGATCGAAAATCGGGTCCTTACCGTAACCGGCCGAGTTGCTTTGACCTGTTATGACGAAGAGTTCGCCCACGCCGATATGGTGTACCATGTCTCCCCTGAAGGCATATTCGATGCCAAGGCCGTCGGGTTTCAAAGAGGTCTCTATCCTGTAGAGTCCACCGACAGGAAGCTCGAGCGATATCTCCCATCTTTGGCCCTCATGTATCGTGGCTGGAAGCCATGGCAGCACGGTATCGGAGCTTTCCTCGCGCACCACCCTGACGAAGACTATCTGCCTATCCGGTCTCTCGCCGGAGGGAAGATACCTTCCCGCGAGCCCGACCTTCGCAATCCCGTTTTCCTGCTGGATTATCTGCCAGTCACAAGGACCGCTGTCGATATAACAACCCGGTTTCATACATTCCCCCCTCTCATATATCTCTCGACAAAGTATAACGCCAACCCTGAGAGGGTGCATCTCTCAGGATCTGTAGCCTTTAAAACCCCGGGAAGTCCAGGAATTCCCGGCACTTTCAAGGCTTTTTCCAGTTCCTCTTTTAGCGAGGGTGCTATGAAATCGAAAGCGCCGGAGATCTCCCCCCCGATTACTATGAGGTCGGGTTGAAAGAGCTCGACAAAAGGAACGAGTGCCTTTCCTAGAAAGCTTCCAGTTTCGCGAAAGAGTTCTACGCAGAGAGGATCGTTTTTCAAGGCCAGTTCGAAAAGATCCTTCACATCCAGATTGCCCGTGGAAGAGTTCGAAAATTCTCTATATCTTGCAAGTATTCCCCTCCGGGAGATCCTGTCGTCGAGTATGCCCTTCCCGCAGGGGAGGAACCCTATCCAGCCGTAGGGAGGCACTCCCCTTTCATTCTCTATTATCCTGCCATCCTCAACGAAAGCCGAACCCAGCCCCGTTCCTATCGTCAGTCCTATTACCCTCTTAGCTCCGCGCGCGGCGCCTTCAAGACATTGGCCCCGGGTGAAAGCCCAAGAGTCTGCATCAAAGAACACTGGAATCCTGTTGGCGAGGACTTCGTCACGGAAGAAGCTCTTAATATCGATCCCGTAGAGCGCTTCGTACTTTCCCACACCTTTGATGAGGCAGATTCCCCTTTCGTAATCGAAAGGCCCTGGAAAGGCAAGAACGAGACCGGATGGTTGGGAGCCCATTTCGTCGGCTTTTGCGAGAAGATCTATCACGATTTTGGAAAACACATTCAGGATGGTGCTTCTGGAGCCCCTGGAATCGATGGGAGTGTAGTCTATATTCGAAAGAAGACGCCCCTCGAAGTCGCAAAGGACCGATTTCACGGTCGTTCCCCCAATGTCGAGAGCGATTATCACACCGAGATTCATTTCAGGCGTGCCTTCACTATTACACACCTTTCCCCACCCCCGGCCTCGATCGTGTAACGAATTGCACTGGCTGGAACTATAACTGTCTCGGAATAGCCGAGCCTCAACTCCTTACCGCCCGAGATAATCTTCACGCTCTCTCCACCAACGAGCGTGAGTATGTGAAAGCGGCCACCGGTTTCGAAGGTGACACCCGTCTCGAGTTCGAGTCTGTAAACCTCATGGAAAAAGCTTCTGTCGGTCGCAATCAGGTATTCGGCCCAGCCTTCTCCGCAGGCTTTCAGCGATGGCTTCGGTTTCAATTGTCTTTCCACCCGTTTTCCGCGTCTGTACGTTCTGATTACCTTGAAGGCGTGATCGATGTGGATAGGTCTCATAACGCCGTTCAAGTCCGGTCTGAGATGGTCGTAAATCTTGAAGGTGTATCTGTAAGTTGTCGCGCTGATCTCCAGAACCACCAGTCCTTCTCTGGAGCCGTGAACCGTGCCTGGGGGGATCATGAGGATATCGTGTCTGGCTACCGGGATGCTGTGGACGTATTGAGTATAATCGAAGGCGATGCCTTCTCTTTCGGCCTTAACGGCCGCAGCTCTGAATTGGTCGATGCTGGCGTTATCTCTCAGACCGAGGTTAACACGCCTATCGCTCTTGCAATCGACGATGTAGTACATCTCTCCCTGGTGGTACCTCTCGTTGAAATTGCGTTTTATGTAGCCGGTCGGCGGATGTACCTGAATCGAGAGATCTCCACCGTCCATTGTGTCCAGATAATCGAATCTTATCGGGAACTCTCCACCGAAAAGATCTTTGCTCACCTCGCCCATCACACTCTCGTGCGCGAGATCGAAGAAGAGGTTCCAGGGCAGTTCCAGCGTAGTTTCGTGGTTCTTGACCAGAAGCGACATCTCGGGAGCGATCACCTCGTAGCTCCAGGCGCAGTTAGGCCATTCTTCGGGAAGATGTCGCACTCTTTTCAACCACTGTCCTCCCCAGGGTCCCGGTTCGTAAATCGGCTTCAGTCTGAAGGGCTTGGAGGAGATTTCACGCGCAATTTCTCTCAGATCTTCTACACCGAGTAAAACCGGAGTGTCTTCCATACCGGCATCGACATAGAAGTCGAGAGAGTCGAGGAGCCTTCTCCTGTGTTTTTCCGAAACTGGAAAGTCTATGTAGTACAGTCTTTTAGGACCGATGCTCTGGGTTCCAAAAGCCGGCCCAGTCATTTTATAACGTCTTAAAGCCTCTTCCCTGGTTAGGTCGAAGTAAACGGTCAGATCGTACTCACCACGCATGGCCACCTGTGCACAACCCCAACCTACAACGAGTATCGCGTCCAACCGCTTCGATTCTCTCTCCCGTCCGATGTCGGCCTTGAGGACTGCGATACTCTCACTCGAGAAAAGCGTCGCAATGTCGCGCCTGAAGACTTTGCCAAAAACAGCGTCCTCACCCAGATAACTGGCAAGAAGGCTTTCGATCTTTTCGTCGCTTCTTCTGCATTTATCGAAGTCGTAGATCTTTACCGCGAGAAGATTTCGGCCGGCAAACTCCTCGATACTTTCCATTAGTCTCGTCCAGTCGTTTCCTGTGAAACCGTCGATCGCGATAACGAAGGTCCCCTCCGGCCTCTTTCTCCGCCTCGCGAACAGAAACTCCAATATTCTCTCCATACCTTTCACGGCAAAAATGTTCGCCGCCATGGAAATGTTGATCGCACCGGAAAAATCGATGGAAGAACTCAAATGCCTCACTCCCTCCGAATATCTCCGCTTCTTTTGAGCAGTCTGACGAATCTGACCAGTTCATGAGGCTTCAAAATAAAGAGTCGCCCGCTCTCGCCTCCGGACAAAACATACTTCATGGCCCGAACCAGCTTGGTGAGATCCAGCCCCTTCGATGCTTCGCCGAAGTAGCAGGGCGTCATTCCCCAGAAAGGTGAATCCAGACCTATTATGGCCCAAACACCTGATGGAACGTTGTCGAAACTTCTTTCCCATTTTTTCACATCACTCATGGGCTCGAAACTCCAGTGAACCGTCTGCTGATTCAACACCAAAAAGTCACCATCATCGTACAGCACGCGGGGCCACTCTCCCTCCTCCCTATAACTCACAGCATATTCGAAGCCAGCCTCTTTCAAGACGGTGAAGTCGGGCTCGGCACTTCTGTGCCTGTACTCCGGGCAGGCGTCCTGGAAAGAATAGTGGCCAACCGGTACGTTCGCCTCGCCACAGTGCTTTGATATGATCTGCCTGGCTTTCAGCAGGGAATCAATGTAAACCTTACGCGGAAGGTAGCCTTTGGCCTCGGTGGCCACACCCAAACCGGCGCTGCTAAGGAGGATTTCACCCGAAGGAAAGATACCTCCCCTATCGCGTGGAATAAAGAACTGTTCGAGCGTCTCACCTGCGAAGTCCCACCAGTTCGCCGGGAAGGCTATTCCATCTCTTATCCCCTCGATAGAGTGTAGATCTAGATACCGGGGAAGTACAGGTAGATGACCAAGATCGGCCGCGTAGTTTATGAAGACGAAGGGTATGCCTCCCTCTTCTAGCTTCTTCTGGAGGTATTCGTCGGAAACCTCCTCCTTCCAGGGTGCCTTCGCCTTTTTCAGCCAGAGAGATGGTAGTTTTACTTTATCCTTCACGGTCAGACCGACTTCGACATCGTGCGCCAGAACAAGAATCACCCCTCTCTTCGAGAGAGCCGATATCACACCATCGTCGTAAATCTGGCTTCCCCATACAATATTGTTACCCGTCTTTTCTACCAGCTCCGAAATGACCGGAACGCTATCTCTCAGAGTCTTGAGGGCAGCAATCGGTAGAGTATCCTCTCTCAGGTATCTGGCCATCCAGCGTAGGGTGATCGGGTCGTTTCCCAGAGCCGCACCCCGCCCTTTCCCGGCCCAGCGTCGGGATATTCTGCCCGTCAGATCTAGCAGTGTCTCTCCATCTTTCAGCTCCTCTATCGTATCTGTTTCAAAACCCATACGGTCGAATTTCTCGGCCGCTTCATCGCCACAGCAGGCGAGGAAGAGCCGTTTCACCCCAAGCCCGCGAAGTTTTTCGAACTGCCTCTCTCCGGCTTCGAGGTGAATCGCGAGCGCTTCGCGATAGAGTATTTCCGGGTACAGGAAGCTGTCTATTCTTGAGCGGCCCGGTATCTTGAACGAGCCGAGATCTACGGCCTCCAGAGGAAGATCCATCTCGCGAGAGGGATAGACGATGGCCTCGGCCGGCAGAGGTTCATCGAAGCTATCGAAAAGCTCGACATACAGTTCCAATAGTTCGTCAGAAGAGCGCACGAGAGACTGACAATTCTTAGCTTTGAAGAACCTCTCGAATGGTATCTCTTCGCCCTCACCCATGGAGACGAAAAGTATCCTTTCGTAGAAATTGCTCAAAAAATAAAGCTGCTCCTCATGTCTGTTTCCGGCGAAAGGAAGGAAGTCGCCGATCCCGGCGAGACTGGGCCTTACCGAGAAGTAACCGTCGAAATCTATCTCTCTCTTCCTGCATAACCAGGCGATGACCGGAAGGGGCGCGACCCTGGCCGGGCAGCTTTCATGGCTGTAATAGAGGACGAGCTGAGGGATTTTCATGCACACCTCCTTAAAACGCTCATTACAAGCATTTGCAAATAATGATGAATTTTAGAAGACTAGAAATAATTAATACTTCTATACTATACAACAGAAGAGATTTATAAGATATATAAACTAGAGCAAGAAAAAATGCAAGCGTTTGCATTTATCACCAATAATCGCATTTCATTTGCCGTGAAGCACCGAAAGTGGAGATTACCGGGTTCGAATAAGAAACTTCCGAAATGATAGAGTTTGTCAGGCAACACGGGCACCGAACGTATTCCGGGGAGGGATTTAAGGTGAAAAGACCATTACTGATTCTTTTTTTGATCACGTTGATGGTAGCCGTTGCCCTAGGGGCAGCTACGAAGGTGAAGTTCTGGCACATGTATCTTTCCGGTCCGTCTAAGGAGATCATGGACGAAATCATCGCACAGTTCAACGAAACACACAAAGGGTCGATCGAGGTCGAGGATCTGGCAATATCCTTCTGGGACTACTGGGACAAAATCAGGGTCGCGATGGCTGCGAAACAGGAGCCGGATGTCTTCTTGCACGATCTGGGCAACGTGGGCATGAGGGCCTCGACGGGTATTCTGTTAGATCTGAAGCCCTATCTGGTGGCAGCAGGTTTCGAACCTGATGAAATCTTTTTCGAAGGACCTCTGGAAATGTGTTCCTATCGCGGCGGCATCTATGCTCTTCCGCTCGAGACGGACGTAAGGCTTCTCTTCTATAACAAAGGGCTTTTCAGGCAGGCGGGTCTCGATCCAGACAAACCGCCAACAAGCTGGGAAGAACTGCTCTCCTTTGCCGAGAAGCTCAATGTTCTCGACAAGAACGGTGAATACGAAATCGTCGGTTTCAACCCGCTTTACGGTCAGTCTTACTTCTGGATGTACGTCTGGGGTAAGGGTGAGGATTTCATCACAGAAGACGGAAAAGTCGTCGTCAACAGCCCGGGTATAGTGCAAGCCCTTCAGGAGTGGGTCGCATTGATCAACAAACTGGGGCTCGAAAAGCTTCTGGCTTTCGGTGCCAACTTTGGCTGGGGCGCGGCCGATGCCTTCATCGCAGGCAAGGTAGGAATGGGAATCCAGGTCGGCAATTTCATAACCGATCTTGCGACCTACGCGCCGGACCTTGATTATGGAATCGTCCAGATACCTTACCCTGTTCAGAACGCGACATGGTCCAATGGCTTCTCCCTCGAGCTCTCATCAAGATCCAGGAACAAGATCGAAGCCGTCGAGTTCGCCCTTTACCTGTTGAGCGACGAGGTGCAACTGAAGCTCGCCCATGGGCTTTCTTCACTCATAGGCAACAAGAAAGCCGCGTACAAATCAGATCTTCTCGAAGACTCCCGGTGGAAGATGCAGATCGATGCTCTCGAGTTCACGAAATTCAGACCCTTCGTTCTCGAAGCACCACTCTGGTACGAAACTTTGCAGGTTGCCACCGAGGAGGCCATCTATGGCAAAAAGACTCCCGAACAGGCTCTCAACGACGCACAGAAACTCATAGAAGCAGAGATTCAAAAATACAAAATGACTCACTGAGAGTGATCACGGGTAGCGGGACACGGAATTTCCGAAGTCCCGCTACCCTTCATTTTTCTGAAGGGAGAGCCTGAAAGATGGGAAAAAAGCGAAGCAAGTACTTCAGAAGAAAAAACCTGGCCGGCTACCTCTTCGCAGCGCCCTGGCTGATCGGGCTGTCGGTCTTCGTTCTAGCTCCAATACTGGCGACATTCTTTCTAAGTTTCACGAGTTACGATATGATCAACGCTCCACGCTGGATAGGATTGACCAACTACAAAATACTTTTCACGCTCGATCCCGGCTTCTGGAAGGCACTGGGCAACACTTTCTACTACATGTTCGGCTCGGTCTTTCTAAAGGTCTTCGCCGGCCTCGTCTTCGCCCTGCTTCTGAGTAGCGCTATCAAGGGAATGAGGATATTCAGGACTATATACTTCCTGCCGGTAGTCCTTCCCTCTATCCCGGTTATGTTTCTCTGGATGATGATGTTCAATCCCAGAAGTGGCCTAATAAATCAGTTGCTGGGACTGGTGGGGATAAAGGGTCCTCTCTGGCTGAACTCGCCACAGTGGTCCAAACCGGCGATGATCCTCATGAGCCTCTGGGGGATAGGCGGAATAATAGTCATCTTTCTGGCCGGTCTTCAGGATGTTCCCGAGTATCTCTACGAAGCGGCCGAACTCGATGGGGCTAACAAGCTCCAGATGTTCTGGCGTATCACCGTTCCAATGATAATGCCCGTGATCTTTTTCAACGTGGTAACCGGTCTCATAGCGGCCTCTCAGGTTTTCGCGGAATCTTACATAATGACGGCCGGTGGTCCTCTTGAATCGACTACCTTCGTCAATCTGAAGATCTACCTGCTCGCCTTCAAGGATGTGAGGATGGGTTATGCCTCGGCGATGTCCTGGGTGATGTTTATGATACTCGTACCGATGACTATCCTTCTTTTCAGGATCTCAAGAAGATGGATGGACTACTGACGGGAGGTGACCCATGAAAAGCCTCAACAGAATGAAATCAATAAGGAGTATCACTATATACGGGATTCTTGGTTTTTTCAGCGTGGTCTATCTGATACCTCTCTTCTGGATGGTATCGACTTCGCTCAAGCCTGACCCACAGATCATGTCTATACCGATGCGGTGGCTGCCAGACCCTCCCCAGTGGAGCAACTACGCCAAGGCGGTCAGCAGTTTCCCTTTCTTGAGGTACTTCCTCAACACGCTTTTTCTGACGGTGATGAATGTTCTGGGTAACACTCTCACGGCTTCTCTGGTAGCTTACAGCTTTTCCAAATTGCAGTGGAGGGGCAGAAACCTCATCTTCTACCTGACAATAGCCACCATGTTCATTCCAGGACAGGTACTCATAATACCGGTCTATATACTCTTTACGCAGTTAGGATGGGTTAATAGTTACCTGCCTCTGATCGTGCCAGCTTTCTGCGGGGGCGGTGCCTTCAATATCTTCTTGCTGAGGCAGTTCTTCATCTCCATTCCCGACGAGTTGATGGAATCTGCCAGAATTGACGGCGCATCGGAACTGAGGATCTTCACCAAGATAATCCTGCCGCTCTCCAAACCGGCGCTTTTCACTGTGGCGCTCTTCACGGTCGTTTTCACATGGAACGATTTCTTCGGGCCGCTGATCTATCTCCACGATCCTTCGATGTGGACTCTGGCGATAGGATTGCGTGGTTTCCAGCAGCAGTATTCGACCAACTGGAACCTTTTGATGGCCGCCTCGACTCTCACGGCCCTACCGTTGATAATCCTTTATTTCACGGCTCAGGACAAGATGATGCGCGGCTTCACATTGAGGGCAGGAATAAGATGAGAAACGGGGGAATCGAAGCATGAAAAGAACCGTGGCAACTTTGGCCGTCCTGTTGCTGGTGGTAGTGTCTGTGGCAAAGATCGAGAAAGTTCACCTCATACCCTTCAGTCACCAGGATATAGGGTTCACCGGAACGCAGCTCGAAGTCGAAAGTTATTACGTTCAGATGTACAACGATCTCCCCGACTTTATGGAGAGTTTCCCCGATTTCAGGTTCACGGTGGAGACCTTCTGGCAATTTGAATGCTGGTTAAAATCCTCTCCCGAACCAGATCTAATCGAGTTGTACAGGAACTACGCTCGGGAGGGAAGAATAGAGTTTGGGGCGGCTTATGGCTCGATGCACACAGGTTTTGCGAACGACTATGTGCTCTCGAAGGCTTTAGAGAGCTCCATGAATTTCGCCCGTGAAAGCGGGTTTCCCCTCACGGTCTGCCTAATGAACGATGTTCCAGGTTATACGGCCGATCTGCCGGACATACTTGCTGGAAGTGGGATAGGTTACTTCATGAGCGGAATTAACGACGCCTACGCACAAGCACTGGCCCTGGAGGAAAGCCACAACCTTTTTTACTGGGAGGGCCCGCTTGGGAAGCGAGTTCTTTATTGGGTAAGCAAAGACAGCTACGCCGAGGGATACTTTCTCAAAAGCCCCTCGTTGCTGCGCAACTATATTAATAACCTCGAGATATCAGGCTATCCATACTCGGATGTGGCTGTGATGGTCGCCTTCGATAACGCGGGATATTTCCCCGGAGCGGTCGCGTATCTGGAACTCTACCGGGGATGGGACGACAACACGGGAGTCGAGCTGGTCGTCTCGACACCCTACCAATTTATGAGAACGATGGAAGAGAAGTACGGTCGGGATCTGAAAGTTTACAGGGGCGACTGGTCGGGCTGGTGGGAGATCGTCAAAAGCGGCGGACCCTATTCGGCGGGTGCGGTCAGACGCGTCCAGAGGTTCGCCAGGGAACTCGATGGAGATCTTGAGAGAGTCGATCCAGAATTGAAAAGCAGTATGGATCTCGATCTGGTGCTGTACGGCGAGCACACTTCGGCTGTAACGGCTGGCTGGCCTGGCAAACTTACCCTTGCGGAGAACATCACCTCGAATGCGAGTGTCGTGGGCTTCGCAACCGATGCTTACTCTACACTCGAAAGACTTCTGAAGAAGATGAGGGACACGGAATCTCCCCATGAGCTCTGCCTTGTCGCTCTGAGAGATGGCCAGTACCACGTAGAGATACCGGCGCAGGTACGCGAAGGCGAGTCGCTGCTACTGGAGATCGGGGGTGAGGTCTTCGCCGGACACGCCTTCTCTCGAGAATACAGGGATCTGTGGAATGTCCACACCCGGGGGTACTACTTCCTGCTACCGCTTAAGAAAGGACTCAACTCGGCCACTCTGAAAGGTTATATGACGGAAACGGAAATGAAAACTGACTTTGACAAACTTACACGGCTCGACTGGAGAGAGACCGGAAACGGATCGATAAAGGTGACCGTCCATCGTGACGGCGGCAGCGATTTACACCTCGACCTGTGTCTGGAATCTTATTTGACCGGAAGTCCCGAAGAATTTTCACAGATAGATGCTAGGATCTCATCGTACGAGATGTCTTTCAACGGTTTGAAGGAAGTCGTTACTCTGGACTACGACGGTCGGCCGCTTTCGCAGATAATTCTGACCGCCGTTTCGCACGGCGGCCTGGAGATAACTCTCGTGATCGACAGAACTGGCCTGCCAAAAGTACCGTACAGGGATCATTCGATAAACTATGTTCTTTCGCTGTGCCTTGACGGTATCACCGGTCTGGAGTACATGGGAGCGAGATCCTTCCTTAAAATAGAGAGCGAGCTGGCTGGGGCGAGGCCGCCCTTCATACCCTTCGACAGCTTTGTGATACTCGATAGATCCGGAGAGAAAACCGTTCTTGCCAGCCGCCAGAGCTTTTCCTTCAACCTAGATGGAAGATTGAGGTTCCAGCTCCTGAGGCATTACACCTACAGCGCCACATCGGACTGCGGGATAGTGCCGCTGGGAGAAAACGAGCCTGGTGCCCCAGATTTATTGACCTTTTCGTTCTACATAGATACACTCGAGAACGGTGGATTCGACAGGGCCGTTGCCTTTGTCGATGCCCCATTCGTACTCCCAGCTGAGAACGGCGAAGAAAGGTGATTGCTATGAGTATCGGTCTGAAGGAGATCGCAGAACTAGTTGGAGTATCGGTTTCCACGGTTTCCAGGGCTTTGAGGGATGACCCGAGAGTCAACAGAAAGACTAAAGAGAGGATCGTCTCCATAGCCAAAAATATGAACTATCTGCCCAACCAGGCCGCCAAGAGTCTGGTAACGAAGAAAACGATGACGATAGGTCTGGTCCTACCGAACCTGAGGTCTTTCATGCACGATATATTCGACGGACTCGAGAGTGTTTGCTCGCCGGCCGGCTACAACATCCTGCTCGGCGTCTCCGACAACGACCCAGCTAAGGAGATGCGTGAGCTCAAGCTGCTTCTGGAAAAACGCGTGGACGGTCTGATCCTCTTCTACGTGGGAGGAATCTTCAACCAGGCATCCATAAGGTTTCTCAGCAGTATAAGCGTTCCGATAGTCCTCCTGGACAGGTACATACCCCGTTCCCGTTTCGATTTCGTGGTGAGTGACAACCGCAACGGCTCAAAAATGCTCGTTGAACACCTCGTTTCGAAGGGGAAGGATAAGATCGCTTTCATCTCACAGAAAGAGGATGCGTCGGCCATAAAGGAGAGGATGGACGGTTTTGTCGATGGAGTACTCGAGTGCGGGATAAGTCTGCATCCGAAGTACATGGTCTGCGGGGAACTGTTGAGAATGGAAAACGGCTACGAAAGCACAAGAAAACTGATGGCGCTTGACGATCCGCCACAGGCAATAGTCGCAAGCACCGGAGACATAACGCTGGGCGTTGTCAAATACCTTCTGGAGAATCCGGAGCTGGAGAGTAAAATCACGGTCTGCGGATTCGACGACTTCGATTTTCTCTCCTTCCTGAAGATTCCAGTGACAACCGTGGCTCAGAAGACCAGAGAAATGGGCCGGCAGGCGGCGACGATTCTCCTTGAAAGGTTGAACGGAGACCGGGGCGAACAGAGAAGGATCTTCCTTGAGACTGTACTCGTCGAGCGATAGGATTGTGAGGCGATTCCATGAGAGTAGTTTCGATGGGAGGAGACTTTAAATTAGAGATACTCTTCACCGATCTGTTGAGGAGGGCCGGCAATGCGCCGAGGCTGGTGGTGGTGCGTAACCTTTCCGGAAAAGCCTGCGAAATCTCTCTTTCACAGGCCGATACAAGGTGTGAAGCAACCGTCGCCCCGGGCCAATCGACATGGCTGTTCTCTGTCGAAAGAGGCCCCGTGAAAATCGTCGTTTTGTCTGATCGAAAGATGTTGGAAAAATGCCTGGAGCTTGAGCCACCGAGGACTGTGGAGTTCGATCTCATTATGTTCTCGCACGTTGATCTGGGCTACACTGCCTCTATAAGTGAAGTAGAGAAGCTCCAGGCCCTCTATACAGCTAAGGCTCTGGAGTATCACCGCAACAGTCTGGCCTTCCCGGAAGAGTCCCGGTTCAGGTGGAATATAGAGACCACATGGGCTCTGTCATGCTTCGAAAAGGTTTACGGTCCCGACCAGGCGCAGAAAGTCCACGACCTGTTGAAAGTGGGCGAGTTCGGCATAGGCGCTCTCTTCCTTCACCATTACGCCGATAGAGCGGAATTCGAAGAACTCTTCCACTCTCTGAGAAAGGTAAGATCTCTGAAGGCGGCGGGTATATCTATCAAGAGCGCCTTTCTAAGCGACGTGCCGGGAATGAGCACCGGTCTTCTCGAACTGCTCGCCGAAAGCGGTGTAGAAAATCTCTTCATGTCGATAAACAACTTCGTGGCACCCTTCAAAGAGTATACGAACCTGCGATCACCCTTCTGGTGGAAACTCCCTGGGGGAAAGAGAATACTAACATGGTTCACGGATGATCCAAAATGGGCATATATAGAAGGTTACAGGTTCTTCGGATCGGATTTAAAGACGCTCGAAGGCGAAATTCTGGAAAAACTGGTCGCGATGGATGGCAGGGGATACGGACTGCCCGTCTTTGCCATTCCAATGGCGATCGACAACAGGGAACCGGTCTTCGTCCCGGTCGAACTGATAAAAGAGTGGAACCTGATCTGGAGAAATCCCCGCATCACAACGGCTACCATCGACGGCTTTTTCGAAAGGCTGAGATCCTTCGCTTCAAATCTTCCGGAAATAGAGGGTGAATTCAACGGCTGGTGGACTTCGAATGTTCTGGCCTATCCACGTGAGAACTCTCTCTCTTCGATCACTTTCTCCATGCTACACGAGGCTGCTCTGCTGAACCACGTTTCGGGTGGCGGTCATGAGGAGGAAATCGAGGAAGGTTTCGAGCTGCTGAGCGGGTTCGACGAGCATTCAGGTGGTGGCGGTCTTTATCTGTCTAAAGACCCGGAAGCGATCCTGGAGGCGGTCTCCCAGGGTTTCGGCTGGATCTTCCGGGCCAGCCGCCTGTCAGGTAGAATACTCGTTGAACTTCGAGAAAGCCTGTTCGGCTCCGGCAGATACATCACAGTATTAAACCCGACCGGTGTAGCCAGAAACGATTTCTGTGTCATGGACTGCGATGATCCAGATCTTGGTTTGAAGGCGTCCGATGGCACCTATGTTCCTTCGCTCTTTTACAGCGGTAAGCTTTACTTCTACCCGGGGAGACTGGAAGCCTTCGAACACCGGAGCTTTCTGCCCGGTAAAGTTGTGAGAGGCGCCAGAGAGACGTCCCATTCGAAAGGCGGTCTCGATATCACGACCTGCGACTACGAGCTCTCCTTCAACGACAGGGGTGAACTGTGTTCGGTCGTGGTCAGAGAAAGCGACCGGGAACTTCTCTCTCCTCCTCTGACTGCCGGAAGGTTGAAGATCGTCCGTCTGCCCGTAAACCCTGTCGATAACCTGTCCGACGCCATCAACCACGACGAGCTTTACACAGGAAGGACGCCCCCGGGTAGCGAGGAGGATTATCTGCCTCTAGAATGTGGTCACAGGGTCTTTGAATCTGCCTGGGGTACGATAGTAGAGTTCGAACCGCTCGATCTCTACTGCAGACCCTTCAGAAAGACGTATCTCCTGCCGACGAAGTCCGGGGAGATAATTCTAGCCGTCAGATTCAACTATGTATATGGCGTCGGTCCGTCGGACTTTCTCTTCCTCGAAGTACCTCTCGGGATGGAGCGGCCGAAGATAAGCTACCGCACCTCCGGAAGAATTGCGAGGCTCGAAGACCTAATAAGCGGCAGTGGTACGGATACTTTGACGGTCCTGGGAGCTTTGAGAATAGAAAGCCCGAACGATCGCGACTGCTCGCTCAACATCGGCCTGGAAGGCATCAACCTCGTAGATTTCGAATCTCCCTCGCCACTGCAGTTCAGACCGATCCATCCGGCCAGCGGCAGGCTTTTCTTCAGGCTCTTCAGCGGAAATCTTCAAAATCGTTTTGCCAGCCCCTTCCTAAACGGTGAACCTATGGAATTCGCGGTAAGACTGTCGATCAAATCGTCAGGGCTATGCCGATACTCAGCCGCGATCAGACACCCCCTCTCGGTCTTCAGGAGCGACCTCAGAAAGGAACCGTTACTGGCAGGCTTGAGGGCGAGCGAGAACGTCGAATTGTTTTTCGGGCGCGACAATTCGACGAAGACAGCTCTCTTCGCCAAGGAAATTGCGGGAGAGACGGGTTATCTCTACACAGGCGAGGGGATCAGATATACTCTGGAACCTTACAGTTTCATACGAGTTAGAGGAGCGGAGGGATCGAAATGACTTCAAGAGAGAGAATAATCGAAGCACTCAATCACAGAGAAGCCGACCGGGTTCCCCTGGATCTTGGGGGCATGAGATCGACCGGTATACACGCAATAGCTTACGGAAAGCTCAAAGAGTACATGGGACTTTCCGATAGGTCGGTTAAGATCTTCGACGTCTTCCAGCAGCTGGCGCTCGTCGAGGAAGAAGTGAGGCGGCGCGTCCATTCGGATGTCGTTGAACTCAAGAGGCTTGACGGTGGATTCGATACAAGAATAGATAAATGGAAAGAGTACGATATGTTCAAAGACGGCGAAAGGTATCTTTTGCCCGACGGTTTCGATCCCGTGACGATGCCTGATGGCTCCAGGGCGATAGTCAGGGAGGGCAGGATCGTCGCCAGCATGCCGAAGGGCGGATTCTATTTCGATGGGAAGTACTTTCCGCTGGCCGGTGTGCAGGACAGAAAAGCGATCGACGAAGCCGTCTATCCAGACCTTACTGAAAGAGAGATCGCTTTTTTGAAAGACCAGCTTGGAAAATTGAGGAGCTCTACCGACTGTGCCGTGATAGGAACTTTCGGCGGGAACTTTCTTGAGGCAGGCCATAGCTACTTCGGCTACCAGGAATTCATGGAAAGAATGATAACGGACCGGAAGCTGGTTGAGTACTTTCTCGACAGACTTCTCGAGAAGTACACGATCGAACTCGAGAGATACCTCTTAGAAGTCGGCGGTGATATCGACCTTATACAAATCGGTGACGACTACGGGACACAGGAAAACACTCAGATCTCGCCACAGGCATTCAAATCGCTCTTCAAGCCACGCCTGAAGGCCCTCTGTGATTTCATTCATTCGAAGAGACCCAACCTCTTCATCTTTCTCCATTCCTGCGGATCGATCTATCCCTTCATAAGAGATTTCATAGAAGCCGGTGTTCAGGTTCTCAACCCCATCCAGACAAACGCGAAAAACATGGATCCTACCCTGCTCAAACGGGAGTTCGGGAACGAAATAGTTCTCTGGGGAGGAGGTTGCGATACGCAGCGCCTGTTGCCATTCGGGACTCTAGAAGAGATCGAAGAGGATGTCAAGAAACGCATAGACATACTCGCCCCTGGAGGTGGGTTCGTTTTCGCCTCGATCCACAATATACAGATGGAGATACCACCGGAAAAGATTCTTCGGCTCTTTGACACGGCTTACGAATACGGAAGAGGTGTGTACGGTGGCCGCAAAAGATAGAGTCGTTCTCGTTATCTCCCATACTCACTGGGACAGAGAGTGGTACGAGTCTTTCCAATCTTTCAGATACAGACTCGTAAAGGCTATAGACAGACTCATAGAGATCCTCCAGGAGAACGCCGATTACGGCTGCTTCAACCTCGACGGTCAGGTAGTCGTACTGGAAGACTATCTGGAGATAAGGCCGGAAATGCGGCCGGTCCTGCAAAGACTGGTGAAATCGCGGAAAATCGGCATAGGGCCGTGGTACGTTCAGACCGATGAGTTTCTTTCCGACGGAGAAGCCCTGATACGAAACCTCCTGCTGGGTGCTCAATTGGCCGAAGAGTTCGGTGAGGTGCAGAGACTGGCCTATCTTCCCGACACTTTCGGTCACAACTCCCAGATGCCGCAGATAGCGAGGCAGTTCGGCATATCATCTTCGCTTATATGGCGCGGTGTGTCCGGTGACGATTGGCCGTGGGAGTTTATATGGAAGGGTGCCGATGGCAGCTGTCTCTACACTTATAGACTTCCCGAGAGGCAGGGGTATTGCAACATGGCCTTCACTCCCGAGGGAAAGCCTATAGATTCGGCTTTTTTCATCGGTTCAGCCACGGAGTTCATGAAGAATTCGCTCACTGGCCTAGTCGTTCTTATGGATGGATGCGATCACGTGCAGCCCGATGGGTCTATTCTTCCACTCATAGATTTCCTGGCAGGCGCTGAGGATTCTCTTTCCTGCAGACAGGTTCTCTTCAACGATCTGTCTGAAGAACTCGAAAGAAGGATACCACTCTGCGAAGGGATAGAGGTTCTTCGGGGCGAGTTGAGGGGGGTGAACACTTCCAGGAGGGGATACTTCAACTTCATTCTGCCTAACGTTCTCTCTTCAAGGTGCAACAACAAGCGGGAAAACTTCGACACGCTCAACTGGCTTGAAAGTTACGCCGAACCACTGGCTTCTCTGGCCTGGCTCAACGGCAAGAAGTACCCCAGTGGTTTCCTACGCGAAGCCTGGAAACTGCTTCTCCAGAACCTCGCCCATGACAGCATCGGTGGTTGCAGCATTGATGAGGTCCATCTGGACATGTCGCGCAGATACTCACACTCAGTGGAGATAGCCAGAAATGTCGCCTTCGATTCTCTGGCAGCTCTCTGTTCTGTCACACCTGAAGGATCAGACGGCTCTTTCGTTGTTTTCAACTCTTCGCAGTATTCCAGGGATGAGATCGAGATACATCTCGACCTTCCGGCGATGGTTATCGGAAATCCCCCGAGAAGGCCGGTGATGATAGACGAGAAGGGCGAAGAGGTAGAGTTCCAGATCTCTTCGATGAATGAAGTCGTGAAATCCCTAAATTACCTCGGTAAATCGGCGCCCATAGAAAAAGTAGTCTCCGTTAAGTTCTACATAAAATCGAAGATAGAAGGGCTTTCCTTTAAAAGGTTCTACATCTCTCCTTCAGAGATGCCAGTGAGTCACAGCCACTCCGGGACGGATAACTCTCTCCGGTTGGAAAACGAGCACATGAGCGTGAACGTTCTGCCAGATGGAACAATCGAAGTCCTCAACAGGGTAACAGGTGAAAAGCTCTTCACAAACCTCTTCGAGGATGGCGGGGACTGCGGAGATGGGTACGTTTACTCAAAGCCGCTTTTCGATACACTTGTCACGAGTTCCGGTTGTCTTAAGGCTATAGAAGTAATCGAAAATGGGCCTCTGGAGAAGGCAATAAGGTTGCGGTACTCCCTGCCAGTTCCGGCAGGCCTGTCGGAAAATGGCCGGAAAAGGAGCTATGACAGGAAAGAGATGCCCATCCAGTGTATCCTGAAACTCATAAAGACAAACGGTGTTCTGGAGATCGAGACCGAAATCGAAAACAATTGCGAGAACCACAGGGTTCAGGTGAATTTCTGGAGTGAGAGACCTGGAAAGGCTCTTTTCTACAAAACCCCCTTCGACATAGTAAAGGCTGCAAAGGATGAAATCTCTCGATTCAACCCAAACTGGATAGAGGACGAGCCGGTTGCGAGGCCCAACAACGGTCTCTTCGGAGAGATAGAAAGCATCGACAATTTCAAGGGATTTGCCGTGAGCGCCAGGGGAATCAACGAATTCGAAGGTTCGGTGCATGGCCTCAGGCTGACTCTCTTCAGGGCCGTCGGTCATATCGCCTCTCCATATCCACTCTCGAACATGAAAAGACCTGCCGGCCCGAAGATAGAGACTCCCGGGGCGCAGATGAAAGGACGGTTGTTCTTCAATTATTCGGTCTTTTTCATAGATTCGCTAGAAGAGGCACTGAAGAAAAGTTCTCTGTACCTGAAAAAACCTCTGGCACTCGCTTTCACTGGAAGGCTTCCCGAAGCTCCTCTAACTGTTGATAGCTCAACAACAGAAATTACGGCAATGAAGAAGTCAGAAAGCAGGGAGAGTTTCATCCTGAGACTGGCCAACCTTTCTACGGAAAAGGACCAGGTAGAAATAAGGCTGAGAGAGGGGCTCTTTGGGAAGGCCTTTCTTTGCATGGCCAACGAGAAGAGAAGCGGAGAAGTTCCAATCGAGAACGGTGTGGTATGCATTGCTTGCGGACCGAAAAAGGTCGTAACACTCGAACTGGAGGTCAACGGCAGACTGACACTCTCCGATTGGCAGGAGTAAGGTCCGGACGTGTTATCCTTTGTATAATTTCAAATGGAGGTGTCTCGATGGGTAGAACACGTTCGATCACTCTAACGATCCTCTTTATTCTGATCGCTTTCGCGGCTACGGCCGTGACTGCATTGAAGGATTTTTCTCTGGCGAGCATAGATATGAAAGAGTTCCAGGCCGTTCAGCCGATGTACACGATATCGGCCCTGTCCAGGTTCAACGGCAGGTCAGGATCCCCCGCCTACGTCTCGGTCGAGGGCGCCATATACGATTTCTCCCAGCTGAGACGATGGACAGGGGGTAACCACATGTCTCAACACTCGGCCGGCACGGAACTGACATACGAATTGAAAAGTCTTTCTCCTCACAGGGAGGGGAAGATCGCGGGCATAGAGCCGGTCGGCGTTCTGGTGATCACTCTAGAAGAGTTGAAAAAATTTGACGGAAAGAGTGGAAGGAAAGGTTACGTCGCGGCCTGGGGAAAGGTGTACGATTTCTCGCGGCTGGGCAGGTGGCGAAACGGTTCACACCAGGGAGGCATTCATCTGGCTGGAGAGGAATTGACTTCCGAGCTCACGAAGGACTCCCCTCACGGAGTACGCAAGATCGAAGGGGTCGATGCCGTTGCCATACTTGGTGTGACCATCGACGAGTTGAAAACGATGAACGGGAATGGTGGAAAGAAGACCTATGTGGCCGTAGAAGGGAGGGTTTACGACGTGAGCGGTCTCGCTTCATGGAAGGGTGGAAACCACCAGGGTGGACTTCATATGGCCGGTAATGAGCTGACCGTGGAAATACTTCGCGACTCGCCCCATGGAGCGGCAAGCCTTGACAAGGCTTACCTTATAGGCATACTGGTCTTTACGCCGGAACAGCTGAAGAGATACGACGGTGTCGCGGATAACCGTAAGCTCGTCTCGTACGAAGGCGTGGTTTACGATGTGGCCGACATCGACTGGACTGCCGGTTACGGAATCGAGGTCGGAACCTCGCTGGGCAATGAACTCTCGAAGCTCGAAAATGCGCATATTATCGGATATATAGTGCGAAACTGAAAGATCCACGTTTTTTATCGTGTTCAGAACAAAGAGAAAAAAGGCTAGAACGATTTCGTGAGACTACCCGCCGGTTCGATGGTATGATGGTATTGAAGACGTGTGGACGGGTCCTACACATTTTTGCCGCAGGCTTTTCAAAGAACATTTTCAAAAATCTTATGGAGATGGGGGTAGTGTTTGGATGTTTCAAAGACTCATAGAGGGCAGGCTTCTGATAGTCATAAGAGGGCTGGATACCGGAAGAACTATCGATCTATGCGGTTTGCTCCACGATGCGGGAGTTTTATTTGCCGAAGTTAGCTTTTCCGACCGTTGGGCCTACGAATCACTCAAGGAACTCAAAAAACACTTCGGCGACAGGTTGTTTCTGGGTGCGGGTACGATCTTCAACACAGATGATTATTCGAAGGCGTTGCGTGCCGGCGCCGATTACGTACTCAGCCCCGGTTTCAGTCACGAGGTCGCCTCACTTTCGTTGAAAGATGGTATCCCATATATACCGGGAGTTTATACCTCTACGGAGATCCAGACGGCTTTGAACATGGGCTTTACACTTCTGAAACTCTTTCCGGGGGAACTTGAAGGGCTCAGACTTTTGAAAGCCTACAGGGGACCGTTCCCGCAGGCCAGATTCATGCCATTTGGAGGCGTCACTCCCGATAACGCGGCAGCCTTCATCCAGGAGGGTGCAGCAGCCCTCGGTGTGGGGAGTTATATAGCCAACGCGGAGCTCCTCGAAGAGAGGAAATACGGAGAGATTTCGGAGAGAATTTCCAGAATGAAGACCGCGGTGGGGATAATAGATGACTGATCTTGCGATAGATGTCGGTGGGACCAAGACGCTGGTAGCGGTCTTCGAAGATGACTCGGTAAAACCGTCGGAAGTGGACAGATTTCCAACCGATCCCTACGCCGGGCTGGAGAACTTCATAACCAGATTATCGAAGGTCTGCGCGAAATACGTAGATCCTTCGAATGTGAGGTACTGGGGACTTTGCACGGCCGGGGCGGTCGATGTTTCGACCGGCAGGTTGATATGGTCTCCCAACCTCGGCTGGAAGGATGTAAATCTCTACGAAAGGCTCAGTCAGCTTTTCGGAAATCAAGGAATCGTTGAAAACGACTGCAATGCGGCCGCCTATGGCGAGTGGTCTGCCCGACCGGGTATAGATTCTCTGGTTTACATTACCGTCAGCACGGGCATCGGTATGGGTATAGTATCGTCGGGCCGGATAATACGAGGCTCCCATGGTGCGGCAGGAGAGATAGGCCACACTACGGTGCTTCCTGACGGGCCGGAATGTACCTGCGGACGCAGGGGCTGTCTTCAGGCTATCGCCGGGGGAAGGGGTCTTTCCAGCCAGGTAGAGAGACTCCTGGGGAAGCGTCTTTCCACAGAGGAGATAATCGACCTCGCCAGAGAGGGGGAACCGGAGTACGTCGAGATCGTTGTAAAGGGGGCCATGTTCCTGGGGCGTTTTCTCGCCAATATGATCGATGCGCTCGACCCGGCCGTGCTGGTTATCGGAGGCAGCCTGGGAAAGAATCCCCACTACCGCAAGCTGGTGGTGGATTTTTTTGCGAAGTTCTATTACATACTTCCGGATAAAACCGTTGTGATCGAACCTCCCTCGGCGGAGCCCGATCCCGGCATAATTGGAGTGTTGCAGTTATCCAGATCGATGGGGGTGAGGAAGAATGAAAAGAGCGATAAAATATTCAGTTCATGAGGGAGATTTTTCAAGGGGTATAGAGGGCTTCTCATCTAAAGCGGTGAAGATCACCGGGCCCTTTTCAGGCCGCCCGGAGGCACACCGCGACCAGCACGACCTCTATGTCGTTATTTCCGGGAAGGCACGTGTAAAAACCGGGAAACTTACTGGAGAAATCCAGGAGATAGCCGATGGCGAGTACCGCAGCGACGAGATGCTCGCCAGCGAGGAATTCACCCTAGAGGAGGGCGAATCGCTTCTGATTCCCGCCTCGGTCGCCCACACTGTTCTCGTGGATTCTGGCATTTATGTTCAGTGGGTTTTTAAAATCGACGCATGAGGCGCCACTCTGGAACTAGATCCTTTTTACTTCGTATTGCTTGAGGCTGTGGATTTCTTCTCCGATCTTCAATCTTAAACTGTACGGATAAGGGTTCAAGATAACCCTGTAAGACCTCATACTCAACAGTCTGGCCAAACCTTCGGCCTTTCTTTCAATCGAAGCCTCGAGGAAGATTCTTTTTATCGATTCGACGTCCGGGATAGTGCCCACGTAGTAACAGTTTCCCTTTACCGTTACGGCCGGTTTTCCCTTGAAAGGTCCATCTATGTATCTTGTCACCGTCTGGCAGCCGTCAAGTACTTCGATCTCCTCGGCTACGAAGTCACAATCAAAAACGTTCTTGCCGGACGAGACCTTGATCGGGCCTTCCAGTCCTCCGAAATCGACAACGTGAATCCCCGTCAGAAGCTGGAAATCGTCGGCCTTCTGCACCCGGATGTTGTTGTTTTGATCCTTTTGAGCCGTCATGGCGGTGATGAATATCTTCCCTTTGAATTTCAGCAGCTCCCTGACAAAATCTTCATCGAGCTTGAAGGCCGAAGGAATGGCAACAAAGGAGTAACTCTGCGGCGATTCTCCGGGAAAGAGAAAATCGACGTTGTAGCCAAAGTTCCTGAAGGCTTTATAAATGGGCAGTATCGAGTCGAACAGCAATCTGAAATTGCCGTTTAGATTGTCGGTCTCACCTATCCAGAAATTCTCGTAGTCTATATAGATCGCGGCCTCTTTTTGCGGATCTTCTATCTTCCAGTTTCGTAACTCCTTGATCGTTTCAGCGAAGACTCTGGCCCTCTCCGTCATCGTTCCGTCGTAATTTAAAAGGCCGCCGTGAAACTGCTCGGCCCCGAACGGGAGCTGCCTGTACCTGAAAACAAGGGAACCGAAGGCTCCGTGTGCGACGGATTGTTTTATCCAGAAGGCCAGCTGTTCGGAAGGATACACGTTGTTAACAGAGCGCCAATTGACTCTTCCGGGTTGTTGTTCCATCACCAGAAAGGGAGCCTTCTTCAGAGATCTCATCAGATCGTGATTCAAAGCCTGTAGATCGGGATCGTACTCCCCGGCCACGTAGTTATCCCAGGATACGAAATCGATCTTTCTTGCGAGTTTTCTGTAATCGATATCTGTGAAATTGACCATGAGATTGTGGGTCAGCGGGGCTTTGCTGCTCTTCTTAATTATCTCTTTATGAATATCGTGGTATTCGATCGCCGAATCGGATGAGAAGCGTCTATAATCCAACACCAGAGAGGGGTTCGGCGATACAGGACCGGGTTTTGGAGGGTTAATCTCTTCCCAGTCGCCGTAGGTGTGACTCCAGAAAACAGTTCCCCACGACTGGTTTAGATTGTCCAGAGTTCCGTATCTTTCTCTCAACCACTCTCTGAAAGCTCCGGCACAGTTTCTGCAATAACACAGTGTGGAGCCGTGGCAACCGTATTCGTTGTCGGCCTGCCAAGCGATTATTCTGTGGTCTTTCCCATAGTGATCTACATATGCGCTTACGATCCTTTCCGTCTCGATACGGTAACGCGGAGAGTTGAAGCAGTACTGGCGGCGACCCGCGGCGACGGGTGTCCTTCTATCGCCATCCATTCTAAGCACACCGGGATATTTTTTAAGAAGCCACGAAGGCGGGGCCGCAGTCGGAGTACCCATTATGATTCTGATGCCCTCGGAATACAGCGCCTCGATCGCTTCATCCAGTAGAGTAAAATCGATCTGGCCGGGCCGTTTCTCCACAACACCCCAGGAGAACTCCCCAATCCTCACTACATTAATTCCGAGGTATGCCATTACTCTTGCGTCTTCCCTCCATCTTTCCCGGGGCCAGTGTTCCGGGTAATACGCCGCTCCAAACCAGTTCAAATTTCAACACTCCCTTGAAAGCCAGCCAGACGACTTAAGGCACGTTTGTTGTTATTATACAAAACGCCGGATTACATTTCCTTCAATTCATCAGTGAATCAATGGAAAGAATTGCAAGACCGGTCATTTTTACCATAATGGTTGCCAGATTCATATCACTGCCCTTTTTCTCCTTGGCGGTCCGTAGCAAAGAGCGCCGCACCGTAGGCGCCCATTATGTCCGGCACTTCGGGAAGGATAACTTTCCTCTTAAACACTCTTTCCATGGCGTGCACGACTCCTGCGTTTCTCGCTACACCACCTGTGAAGACCAGTGGTTCCGGAGAGCCGAGACGTGCGTACATCGCAGCCACTCTTTTCACAATCGCGTTGAATAAACCTGCTGAAATGTCCTCTATCTTCTCTCCTCTGCCTATGAGCGATACAACTTCTGATTCTGCGAAAACGGTGCAGACTGAACTGATCGAAAGTTCTCTGGAGGAACGGGAAGCGAGTGAGGCCATCTCTTCCGGATCAAGTTCGAGAACCTTCGCCATGACCTCCAGGAAGCGGCCGGTTCCGGCGGCGCATCTGTCGTTCATGGAGAAATCCTCCACTTTCCCTTCTGTGGAAAGCTTTATCACCTTGCTGTCCTGTCCCCCGATATCGACAATTCCTCTTGCAGATGGAAAAAGAGTCGAAACGGCTCTGGCGTGGCAGGAAATCTCGGTTACCGTTTCATCGGCGAAATCGATCAGTTCCCTGCCATAACCGGTCGCGACTATTCGGGCCACTTCTTCCTTCGTTCCAACGGACTGCGAAATTAGCTCTTCGTAAAGACGCCTGGCAGAAGCCAGAGCATTGATTCCCGTTCTGATGGTTTTCCAGTGTAGTATCTTTCCCGTCGAATCGGTCAATACACCATTGGTGGTTGTGGAACCGGAATCTATCCCTAAAAAAAACGAACCTCCCCCTTTTTCCATTTTGGATCGTCGCGCCGAGTTTTTCTCCAGCAATGCTCCCACTCTCGTGGCGATCTGCCCGTGGGAGTTAAGGGGATAATCGATCTCGGCCCTGTATATTTTCGAGTTGGAGGTGTTGCGCGTGAAATCGTAGAAGTCGCAAAACTTCGGTATGGCGTACAGCAGCCCATCAAGTTCCCCGTACTCATTCTCCGCTTTTTCTGAAAATCTTCCGCATGGTGCCCGCCAGCCAATCAACCTCTGTGCCACAGAGAGTGCCGGATCTTTTCCGATACGAGTTCTGGATGCAAAGGGCCTTGCACCCAGGCAGGTCTCGTTAAGGGTTATCACCCCGCCCGCACTCTCGATTATTCCGTCTATCTCACTCATATCGACTATTCCACCAGCCAGACCGAAATTCTTTCCTGATGTTTTACCTTTGTCCACAGAACCTGTCGGGACGTGCTTCAGACCGTTTAGAGCAGAAAGATAGAGTTCTGTGAGATCACGGCCTTCGAGCGTTGCCTCCAGCGATCGAACATGATCGATAAGGTCGTTGAAGCGCTCTATTCCTGCTAAAAGATTAACGTCAATCCCTTTTTTCTCGAGAAACCCGATCAGTCGAAGGACTTCCGAGGCCATGAATTCCACCGCCAGTTCATCTCTCTTCCACGGGAGGCGCATTATGAATACTCCTGCTCTGGAACTTTCGTTCAGGAGGTCTCCTACTCTGCGCATCGCATCGCACGAATCAGCCACAAGGAGAAAATCGCCCTTGTCAAGCTCCATCCCAGCTCCGTAGACCGTCTTGGCGTAGCCACAGAGATTGCAGCCCAACTCGTGGCAGGAAGATGGGGTTACGCTCAACAACCTCTCGAAGTCTCTACCTGTGCCCATAAGGATCTCCAGCGGGATATAGCTGCACGTGTAAAATATCATCTCCTGCCCTCCAGAATCTCTAGAAAGGCCTGAGCACGCGTTCTCAACTGCCCGGCCCCTTCTGAGGTATGATCGACACAGTCGCCCGTCAGCTCCAGGAAGGGAAGTCCCTTCGATTCGAACATCTTTTTGAGATAACTCACACTTCCTGCCGATTGCCTGCATCCCCAGTGTGTGAAATGAACGATCCCGTCGGCTCCGAAATCATCGGCCAGATCGGCGCAGAGTTTCCATCTGTCTTCAGCCCCTCCGCACAGGGGATTGAAGACGAGCTTCTCGGCCAGACTCTCCAAAGGTCTATCGGGTTCCACCGGATAGAGCCAGTCCCACATCAGTTCGTTGCCGACCACCGTATGTTTCGATTTTGGTGAAAAGATCTTGAAAAGCTCGTTGTCGTAGTAAGGTGGGATGTGTAACCAGAGAATCTTCTTCTGTTCATGCCTGTCTGTGATCAGATCCCTTTCGAATTCCTCCGACGCATCTTTGAGCCTGATATCGCCGGCGAGCGTATGCATTACATAAAGTGCGTTCATGTACTCATACAGCTCCTGTGGAAGATAAGAGCTTTTCATCTCTTTTCGAACCCGCGAAAGATTTTCCACCGTCTGCCTTTCAATGGCGAGTATATCGCTCAGGAGGTTCATCGGGTAAGGCTTCCCGGTAATTTCCTCTATGAGCTCTATAGCCTCCTTGAGTTGTGAATAAACGTATCCTACGGAGTTTTTCATGCGGCCCCGGGGAACGTCAATCAGTATGAAGGGTACCTGATATTCCCGGGAGATCCTCTTGAAAGTAGGCAGGTTCCCGTCGCAGAAGATCGTGGAGGTCATTATGAATCTTGGAGCCGGAAACAGCTTCTTGATGGATGCCCCGAGAGAAGTTCTGTGAAAGGTGCAGAGCGAATCGGGAATTCCCGATTCGGCGGCCGAAGATATGGCAAACCCTTCGAGGTGCATCGAGGCAAGCATGCCCGATACTCCCTCGGCCGAGACGGGATTTATACCCAGAGGCAGGAGCAGTTCCGAAGGGGCTAGCAGGTTGACCCAGGCAGTCTCCCTTCCGGTCAGGGAATAATAAATCTCTTCAACCGCAAGGCTGTTGATGGTCCTTAGAAACCGGGCCTTGCGAGAGGGTAAGCGGCGGCGTCTGAAGCTTTCAAAAGCGATTCCCAGATTGAGCCACTTTCTAAATTTTACTTCATCATCTATATATCGTCTCAAGAACCTTCCAAATCCTACACTCTTTTTCGACATCTGCTCCCCTATCTCATATCTCTGCTGATGTAAGGTCTTAGAATTATACTCTCGAAGGATAAAAGTGGTTTTACGATCCTCCGTCGTGATGGGAATACCGTATTGTGGCTCGCGTTCTTCATACACAATTTGTAAAGTGAAAAATTGACATTTTGTCTATAAATATGCTAGTATTTTTTATCATCGACCTTGAGATAAACACAGCGGGTTACTCTGCCGTTTTTGGCGCTTATCCGGCTGGACGGTGGACAAGACAATAGAGGCAAATGGAGGGTGAGGATCGTGAAAAAACGAGTGAGTGTTGTTCTGATTGCACTGATAGCTATTCCAGCTTTTTGCTTCGCGGCCGTTGCCGCACCACAGATCTTTACGTTTGCTGGCCACAACGACGTAATGACACTGGATGTCAGCCAGATGAACGACGAGATGTCTGCCTTGATAATGTATGCGTTGAACGAGGCTCTGATCAGAAACAGCTACAACAACATCGTCCCAGGCCTCGCCGAATCTTACGATGTGTCCGAAGATGGCACAGTCTATACTTTTCATCTCCGCGATGCGAAGTGGTCCGACGGGGTACCGGTGACGGCAAAGGACTTCGAATACTCTTTTCTTAGAACGCTGAGCCCTGAAACCGGATCATCACAGGTTTCCGAATTCGACTCGATCCTGAATGCTAAGGCTTATTACAGCGGCGAGATAACCGATACCTCTCTAGTCGGCATAAAGGCGGTCGATGACAGGACACTGGTTATAACTCTCGCCTACAGCGATCCTTTCTTTATTTCAGAGATGGCCGAGGGTATCAACTTCTACCCGATAAGGAGGGATTACGTCGAGAAATATGGGATGTCCTACGCCTCAAGTGCCCAGACGTTCATAGGTTGCGGTCCTTTCGTGCTCAAAGAATGGGTGCAGGGTGCCAGTATCACCCTCGAAAAGAATCGCCTTTACTGGAACGCCGACAGTGTGAAGCTAGAGAAAGTAGTAGAGTTGATAATTCCCGATGAGAACACCCGGGTTGGTATGTACGATCTGGGAGAGATCGACGCTATTTACTCGATCTCGAAGGTACAGACGATAATGCATCCCGAATACGGCAGCAGAAGCGGCGGTACTCTTCAATATTTGGCATTCAACTGCTCCAACGGGCTGGTAATGAGTAACATGAATTTGCGCAAGGCGCTGAGTTTTGCAATCGACAGAGCTTCGATCGTTGCTGCAATATCCTCTCCGGGGTCGCTCGCCGTCGATCGCATGATTGATCCCAGCATAATGCTTGATGGCAAACCCGTCACGGAAACCTATCCCAATTCTACGGGCGTTCCACCGGACGGAGATGTGGAACAGGCCAAAGCATACCTTCAGAAAGCGCTCGCCGAGATGGGGCTTTCAAAACCGACCGACCTTCCGGCGATAAATTACGTATGCATGGACTCGCCGGTCCACAAACAGTACGCCGAAGCGCTACAGGCTGGTTGGAAGGACTCTTTGGGCGTTAAAGTTGAGATCAAGATACTGCCGGTTCCACAGGCTATCGGGGCGCTTCTCTCCGGTCAGTTCGATATATTCCTGGTCGGACAGTCAACGGGTGTGGATCCCGATACGATATTGAACAATTTCACCATCGGCAACGGCAACAACTACGCCAGGTGGAACAATCAGGAGTATTCCGATCTTATAGCGCAGCAGGGTAACAATCCGAATATCCTGGAAAAGATGCTGCTACTCCAGAAGGCCGAAGCCATCATTCTCGACCAGGCACCGGTTGCTCCACTCTGGACACCCGGTTCGGCGTACCTTCACCGCGAATACGTGAAGGGTCTCCACTATGGAAGACAGACCGGTTCGATCGAGTTCATCTACGCGTACATAGAGCATTGAGATAAGGTTTATTCAATCAGCATTCGATGCAGCCGCTGGAGATCTGTTGTCGGCGGCTGCCTTTTTTAAGTGAAAGAGATTTAGGAGTGAAGCGATGATTAGATACGTCTTTAAAAGGTTCTGGATCTCCTTATTGACGCTATGGCTGCTTGCAACGATAACCTTTTTTCTCCTCAGGGTTCTGCCGGGCAACCCCTTTCAAACCGACCAGATATTGACCGTAGAGATGCAGGAAAGAATGATGAATTACTACGGTCTGAACAGGCCGATTTTCGAGCAGTACTTCACATACATGGGAAATCTGCTTCGGGGGAACATGGGGTACTCACTGAAATACACCAACAGAACGGTCAACAGCATCATAGCAAAGGCCTTTCCGGTTTCGGCAGATCTTGGCCTTAGATCGCTCGCACTAGCTTTACCAATCGGGCTCTTCCTGGGAATCGCCTCGGCGAGGAAACGCGGTAAGGCCGTTGATTATCTGTGCGTGGTGGTTTCGGTTATAGGTGTTTCGATACCGAGCTTCATACTGGGCTCTTTTCTCCAGTTCGTCTTCGCGTTGAAGCTCAAGATTCTGCCTATGGCTCAATGGACTACTGAGATGCACAAGATCCTTCCAACGGTCGCGATTGCTCTTGGATTACTGGCGACGCTCACCAGAATCATGAGGGCCAGCATGCTGGAAGTCACTACTCAAGATTACGTTAAGACAGCCAAGTCGAAGGGTCTGAGCGAGGGAAAGATCGTTTGGAGCCACGAAATCAGGAACGCGCTGATTCCAATACTCACCATGCTTGGGCCGATGGTCGCCAGTGTACTCATGGGGACTTTTGTGATCGAGAAGATCTTCGCGATCCCGGGGCTGGGTTTGCATTTTGTCAACTCGATTACCGGCCTTGACTATACGATGACGATGGGGCTGACCGTCTTCTTCGGGGCTTTCCTGGTGACGGCCAACTTTCTGGTCGATATCGCTTACGGGATTGTGGACCCGCGTATCAGAATCGCAAAGTGAGGTATCTGCCATGATAAAAGATTTCGCGAACATACCACACGACGAGTTCGAATTTGTCGAAAGAGACGAAGGAAAATCGGAGGCTCTGACCCGTCCAAGCATTTCCTTCTGGAAGGACGTCTGGAGAAGAATGCTAAAAAACAGAGTTGCTATGGCCGGGCTCTTAATTATTTTGACAATAGCGCTTCTTTCTATAATTATTCCAGAGGTGTCGTCCTATTCATATAGCCAACAAAATCTCAAGAACATAAACGCCGCACCGTCGTCCGAGCACTGGTTCGGTACCGATTCACTTGGAAGAGATCTGTGGGTTCGGACCTGGGTAGGCGCAAGAGTATCTCTCGCGGTGGGGATCTTCGGTTCTATAATTCCGAGCCTCATAGGAATAGTGATAGGGGGCATATCGGGCTACTTCGGTGGCAAGGTGGATATGATAATAATGAGACTGATAGACATAATAATCTGTATTCCTCAGATGATCTATGTGATCCTGATCATGCTGGTGATCGGCTCAGGCCCCGTACCGCTAATACTGGCCTTTGCGATAACCGGATGGATGGGCTCGGCCCGTAACGTCCGTGGCCTCATTTTGAAGATCAAGGAAGAGGAGTTCGTACTGGCTTCGCGCATTCTAGGCGCCTCGCACGGCTACATCATTTTCAAGCACCTTGTCCCGAACACACTGGGGATCGTCGTCGTGAGCATGACACTGGGCGTTCCGGCGGCCATCTTCCAGGAAGCCTATCTCAGTTTCATAGGGCTGGGAATAAAACCTCCTATACCCAGCTGGGGGCAGCTGGCGAATCTTGGCGTTTCTGTCTTCAGGATCTACCCGTCCCAGCTCCTCATACCTGCGATCATGATTTCCCTGACTATGCTTTCCTTCAACCTTTTCGGAGACGGCCTCAGAGATGCTCTCGACCCGAAACTGCGCCGATGAAGGGGGATACTGCAGTGTCCGATAAGATATTGGAAGTCAGCGATCTGGAGTATTCCTTCGATACCTATGCCGGCGAAGTCCACGCGATAAGGGGCGTATCCTTCTACGTGAACAGAAGTGAATCGCTCGCGATAGTCGGAGAATCCGGCTGCGGAAAGAGCGTTACGGTACAGTCGATCATGAAGCTCATACCGACACCTCCGGGAAGGTTCAAGAGAGGCAAGATAATCTATTGCGGCAGCGATATAACCGATTACGACGACAGACAGATGGAGAAGCTGAGGGGGAAGGAGATGTCGATGATTTTCCAGGACCCCATGACCAGCCTTAACCCCACTATGCGGATCGGAAGGCAGATCAGCGAGGGGATAAGGAAACACGAGAAGATCTCTACCGGCGAGGCTCTCGCGAGGAGCGTCGAACTGCTGAAAGAGGTCGGCATTTCCGACCCCGAGAGAAACGTCATGCGCTATCCTCACATGTTTTCGGGGGGAATGAGACAGAGGGCTATGATAGCGATCGCACTGGCCTGCAATCCAAAGATACTTTTCGCCGACGAGCCGACCACATCTCTGGATGTCACCACTCAGGCCCAAATCCTGGAAATGATGAACCATTTAAAGCGGGAATTCGAAATGGCCATAGTGCTTATCACTCACAACCTTGGAATAGTAGCAAGATTCGCCGAGCGCATATCGGTAATGTACGCCGGAAAGATAGTCGAAAGCGGAAGTACGGACGACATCTTTTACTCTCCGCGTCACCCTTACACATGGGGTCTTTTGAACAGCGTTCCCGCCGTCGGAAAGAAGAGAACGGAAAAGCTTTCCACGATCAAAGGGACCCCTCCGGATCTCTTTATGCCGCCCGCCGGCTGTGGCTTCTACGAACGCTGCGACTATCGTATGAAAGTCTGTAAGGAGAACGACCCACCTGCAAGGGAAATAGGGGAGGGTCATTTCGCATCCTGCTGGCTTCTGGACAACAGAGCTCCAGGAGTGACACCTTACGTTGCGAAGAAACATACCATAGAGAGTTCCGGCAAGGGTGTGATGTAAGATGCCTCAGACTATTCTCGAAGTCAAGAACCTTAAAAAGTATTTTCGTATATCCAAGAGCCAGGTTCTAAAGGCCGTCGATAATATCAGTTTTTCGATAGAGCGGGGAAAGATACTTGGAATGGTTGGCGAGTCCGGCTGCGGAAAAACAACCGTGGGAAGGACTATTATGCATCTTTACAGGCCCGACGAGGGGGAAGTCCTCTTCAACGGGATCGATATCCACCAGTTGAATAACAAAAAATACCGGCAGATCACGAAAAAGATGCAGATGATCTTTCAGGATCCATATGCTTCACTCGATCCGAGAAAGACCGTCGGTTCAATAATTGGAGAGGGTATCGATATCCATAGACTGTGCCGCACCAGGTCCGAACGCACGGACCGGATCTACGAGATGCTGGAGATGGTCGGCCTCAATCGCGAGCACGCCAACCGCTTTCCACACGAATTCAGCGGCGGACAGCGCCAGCGTATAGGGATAGCGCGGGCACTTGCTGTGGGACCGGAGTTCCTGGTATGCGACGAGGCGATTTCGGCACTGGACGTTTCCATTCAGGCCCAGATCGTAAACCTTCTGATAGATCTCCAGAAGAAGTTTGATTTGACGTACCTGTTTATAGCACACGATTTAAGTATAATCAGATATATCTCAGACGATACGCTCGTCATGTATCTTGGCACGCTGGTGGAGAAGGCAGAGACCGAGGAACTCTTTTTAAACCCTCTGCACCCCTATACAATCGGACTTCTCGAGGCCGTTCCGATAGCAGATCCAGAGTATGAGAAGAACCACAAACATGACCTGCTTTCTGGCGAAGTGCCGAGTCCGATAAATCCCGCTCCGGGATGTCGTTTTGCGTCGCGGTGTAAGTTTTCAAAACAGATTTGCAAAAGGGAAAGGCCTCTCTTGATGTACGCAGGCAACGGTCACATGGTCGCCTGTCACATGGTCCTTAGCGATAGCTGGCGGTAACGGAGGTTAGAGATTACAGGTTAGAGGTTAGAAAGTCAAGGTCTTATCGCTCTTCTCACCTCACACCTCTACCCTCTCACCTCCGGTTCCCGCTCTTGCAAAGGACGGGTCCATGCTCCGTGGCGAAGGATCAAGGACGGCTTTTCTCAATTGCAATTAGAAAGGAGGCTTTGCTTTGCTTGAAGTAGAAAGTCTGAAGAGAGTCATAGAAAAGGCTCTGTCCTCGGGAGGCGACTTCGCTGAGATCTTCCTGGAGGATAAAGACGAATTGAATATAAAATGCTCAGGTGGTACTATAAGCGGGGTCACCACCGTTCGAATCAAGGGAGCCGGTATATACGTACTGTATGGCTGCAACAGTGTGTACGTATATACCAACGACCTGAGCCTGCAGAGCCTTGAAAGCTGTGCCGAAAGAGCCAGCGAGCTTTTAGGCGTCCGGAGAAGGCTGTCCGGCGATATGGTAGGTACAAAGTTTTCTATGCAAAAGACCGTAAATCCGAACAGATTTGAGATCTATCCTTCCTCTGTGGATTTCAAAGAGAAGATCAGGGTTGTACGAGAGACGGATCTTGCCGCTAGAAACGCAGGAGAAAGTATCAGGCAACTCAACGTCGATTATTTCGACACGGATCAGAAGGTTGCGATTTTCAACAGCGAGGGACTCCATGCAGAAGACAGGCGAATAACTAGCAGACTGAGACTTCAGGCTACCGTAGAGGTCGGGGAGTTTTTCAAGTACGAATGGGGCGATTACACACGCCCGCAGGGCTTCGAAGCCTTCAGTACGAAAAACGATTATACTTCCTTCGCCAGGGAGTTCATAAGAGATATGGCCGAGGACCTCAGGGCTGTGCCGGTAAAATCGTGCAACGTGCCGGTCGTCTTCGAGGCCGGCTCCTGTGGTACATTCTGGCATGAGACTTGTGGCCACCAGCTAGAGGCTTCGGCCGTCTCAAGAAACACGAGCGACTTCGCCGGTAAAATAGGGCTAACCGTCGCTTCTGAAAAAGTCACTTTGATCGACGACGGAACGCTTCCCGGTCTTTATGGATCGGCGGCCATCGACGACGAAGGCTTCCCGACACGTAAGAATGTCCTCATCGAAAACGGTATTCTGAAGAGTTACCTGTGTGACAGACTATGCGGTAGAAAACTGGGAATTTCTTCTACGGCAAGCGGTAGGAGGCAGGGATACATGTACGCTCCGGTGCCCCGTATGAGCAATACCTATCTGGCCCCCGGTAACGACGATGATGAAGAGATGATTCGCTCCGTTGAAAGAGGTCTCTTCGTGAAGAGACTCGGAGGCGGTACTGGTGGTAGGGAGTTCTCGATCTCCGTTAGCGAAGGATACTGGATAGAGAATGGCAGGATCTCCCACAGACTGAGGAGCGGTTTCATTCTAAACGGGAGGGGCATAGATATGATAAAGAGGGTCGATATGGTTGGGAGGAAGCTTCAAAAAGAAGGTGGCAGTTTCTGTGGAGCCGATTCGGGGTTGTGTCCGGTCACCAGTTTCCAGCCCAGAATGAGAATATCGCTAATGTCCGTCGGCGGGGAGGATTGATCATGAATTATCTGGATAGATATCGCCACGCTTTGAGAACCCTTCCAGAAGGAGTGTCTGAGGCCGAAGTAGATGCCGAACGGAGGGTTAGCACAATGGTCAAGTGTTCCGGTGGGGAAATTGTAGAGACCGGTTCGTCCGACACCACAGAGCTCTTCGTTCGGGCTTCCGGTGATAAGACCGGGTACGCTTACACACAGGACCTGGAAGAAGAGCCCGAAGGCGTTTTCACGAAGGCACTCAGAAATTCCAGTCAGGTGGAGCTCACGCAGAGGGACAGACTCAACGGAGCCTTCGTGAGAAGGGCATCACCTGACGGGATAGCCAACTCCGATATACAGTCGATGAAGAAAATCGCAGGCGAGCTGGAAAATGTAGTGAGGGACGCCGATCGTTATATATCGAGCGTTACTGTTGAAATCAGGGCCGAAGGTTTTTCTAGAAGCGTGATTAACTCGCGTGGGCTCGACGTCGAAACATCTATGAGTCTCTATAGCGCGACGGCGTCTGTTATGGCCGAAAAGAACGGCCTGCAATACAACGCTTCCTGCTATTCGAGTGCAAAAGAGCCGGACCATCTCGTTCTCGAAGGATTCAAGGAAAGGATCGCCGCAGACCTCAGCCACCAGTACGAAGCAACTGAAATCGGATCTGGCGAGTACAGAGTCCTGCTCGACAGCACCGTTGTCACGAATATATTGATGACAGCCTGGCAGCTATTCAGTGGAATCAAATACAACGATGGTTCCTCGGCATTATCCGGAAGACTGGGAGAAGCGATCGGATCGCCCTTCTTTTCGGTAGTCGATTCACCGTCGCACGAACTCACAGCGTATCGTTACGAATTTGACTGCGAGGGGAGTCCTTGCGTTAAGCAAGTTCTTGTCGATAAGGGAAAGCTCGTCGGATTGATGCACAATATTTCTAGCGCTACGAAACTGGGAGTATCCTCGAGCGGTAATGCCGGTAGATACGCATTACTCAGCGGCTCGATTCCGACCGATATCATAATAACCCCAAGGATCATCTACGTAGAGCCTGGAAGCAAGTCCGTGGGAGAGCTGCTCGAAGAACTGGGAGATGGAATCTACGTAACCAACTCATATGACGTCTTCCACTCGATAAACATCGGCTCGGGCTGGTTTTCCATACCCTGCAGGGGAACGGTTATAAAGGGTGGGATAGAGGATCGCAATGTCACCGGAATGACGATGAACGGGAAGCTAACCAATCTCTTCGCTCGGGTCATGGCTGCGGGAAAGGATCTGTATATAGAGGAGTTCCTGCGCAAAAGTTACTGTGTAGGCGCACCAAGCTTATTGATAGAAAAATTGCAGATCAACGGAAAGTGATATGAAGTTACTTCGACACATTCGACAGAAAAGGAAGTGAGTCGATTATGGGCAGAGAAGAGGCGCTCGACTTTCTGGACAGAGTGGCAAGGGGAATAGCCGAAATGTTTGGAAGCAACTGCGAAACTCTGGTACACGACATGAGTGTTCCGAAGCATCCGATAGTCGTAATATACAACGGACACATCACAAACAGAAAGGTTGGCTCGACCGAGGATGTTTACGGCGATCTCGCAAAATACAGGTCTTCATATCTCGAAAGCGATTTCGTCAACCATCTGGCCGTCTATAAGTCAGGAAAACTCATAAAATCGACGACTTTCCATCTGAAGGGCGAGGGGTACCACTACGCACTCGGAATAAACTACGACTTCACGTATATGCGGGAGTTCTCAGGAATGCTTGAGAACTTCATCAGGGTAGAATCGGATCTCCAGTCGGCGATCAGCGAAGCCGGTGAGAACAAACTCTCGTCGATCTTCAACAGCTGTCTGGAAGCGATAGGGAAGCCGATCGAAAGCCTCACGAAATCCGATAGGCTTAGACTGATAAGCCTTCTGAAACGCGAGAAGGCCTTCGCATTTTCGAAATCCGTTCCATACGTCTCCAGGAGACTAAACCTCTCGAGGTACACGATCTATAAATATATCAAGGAAAGCGGTTGAGACAGATGCGTAAGCTCAAAAGGAGAAGACGATGTTTATTGAGAAGAGAATAAAGGAGCTGGGGATCGAACTGCCGCCGTCCTCTCCGCCAGGCGCGATGTATGTTCCGGTGAAGAGGTTGGGAAGAGCTCTATTCGTCTCGGGTCAAGTACCGATGAAAGACGGCAGGCCCATCTACACTGGAAAAGTCGGGAGTGAAAGATCCATAGAATACGCTCAGGAGGCCGCAAGGCTGTGTGTCATCAATATGCTCGCTGCCGTTAGAGAATATCTGGGAGATCTCGACAGGGTAGCCAACATCGTGAAGCTCCAGACCTTTGTGAACAGCGAAACAGGCTTCACAAACCAGCACATAGTTGCCAACGCCGCCTCGCAGTTACTCCACGATATTTTCGGTGAATCAGGGAGACACGCACGAACAGCCATCGGCACAAACCAGCTTCCGATGGACTTCACGGTTGAGATAGAAGCTATAATCGAGATTAGAGAGAGTGGAGAATGAAATACGATTTCGATACATTAGTCAACAGAGAGAATCAGGGCAACATGAAATATATATGTACTCCTGGGATTGTAAAAAAAATGAACCTTATAAGTTATGCCGGCGCAGAGATGGACTTCAAGACGGCCCCTGTCATAATCGACGCTCTCGTCGAAAAAGCGAAGAACGGTCTGATGGGGTTCACACTGGCCGACGAAAAGTATATCGAGAGCATCCGCTGGTGGATGCGAAACATGCGTGGTTGGGAGGTGCAAAGTGACTGGATAGTGCCGACTTACGGGACTATCCACTCGGTAGCAACGACTATCAGAGCCTTCACAGAGGAGGGCGATGGTGTGATCGTGCAGCCTCCGGTTTACAACAGATATGAGCAGGCAGTTAGAAGAACGAAAAGAAAGATCGTCTATAATCACCTTTCATACAGAGACGGAAAGTACCATATGGACCTTGACGATCTGGAGAAGTGCATGAAGGTGGAAAGTAACAGAATGCTGGTTCTGTGCAATCCACACAACCCGGTTGCCAGGGTATGGGAGCTCTCAGATCTTGAAGGGATAGCCTTTCTCGCAAAGAAGTACGACGTCATAGTCTTCAGCGATGAGATCTTCGGAGAGATCACTTTCAACAATCATATTGCTCTTCCCTACTCCAGTGTTGCCGGAACTGAGAGTAGATCGATAGTCTCTACATCGCTCGGAAAGGTCTTCAACTTGACCGGTGTGAACAACGCCAACATGATAATCCCGGAACCGACTACCAGAGAAAGGTTCAGGACACAGCGCGACACTGACCACTATGGCAGTATAGACCCTATGGTCTATACTGCCGTCTGTGCCGGGTACGGATTCGAAGGAGCCGACTGGGTAAACCAGATGAAGAGCTATGTGTCGGAAAACATATCCATGATAAGGACCTTCTTTGATAAAAAAATACCGGCCGTCACAACTTCGGAGGTAGAAGGCTCCTTCGTGATGTGGATAGACTGGCGTGGGCTAAGATTGGACGAGGATGAGCTGTATTCTTTCCTTCTGAACGAGGCCTACTTGGACTTGGACAGGGGAATTAATTATGGGGTCTGTGGAAAGGGTTTTTCTAGGATGAACGTGGCGGCGCCGAGGCAGAAAATAGCGGAATCTCTGGGCTTTCTTTTCGACGCTTCATCCAGACGAGGATACACAGTCCATAAAATCGTGAATGAATAGAGGTGGGGTTCACCAGTGAAAGAATTGATCGAAGAATACTTTGAAAGAAACAAAGATCTAATGATCGAAGACATCGCAAAACTAGTTAGAATAAAAAGCGACAGGCAGGAGGCGAAGGAGGGAAAACCCTTCGGCGAAGGACCGGCCGAAGTTTTGGCGGTTGCGCTAGAAACAGCATCTAAAATGGGATTTAGGACCTGTAATTACGACAACTACGTCGGCGCAATAGATCTGAACGATCATGAAAGGAAACTAGATATACTGGCCCATTTGGATGTCGTGCCAGCCGGGAATGGCTGGTCGATAACCGAACCCTTCGAACCGTTCATCAGAGACGGCAGAATTTACGGTCGTGGAACAGCAGACGACAAAGGTCCAGCCGTGGCTGCGCTGTATGCAATGAAGGCCGTGAAGGATTTGAATATTCCCCTCAAGACTGGAGCGAGGCTCATTCTAGGAACGGATGAGGAGTGCGGCTCCTCAGATATAAGATACTACTACGGGGTCGAAACTGAGGCTCCGATGACCTTCTCTCCAGACACAGGCTTTCCGGTGGTAAACATCGAAAAGGGAGGTCTTCAGGGAAGTTTTGCTTCTGAGTTCGAAGAATCGAACACAACACCCGGAGTTTCTTCTCTCAGGTCCGGAGTAAAAAGCAACGTGGTACCGGGTGATTCAATAGCAATCATAGAAGGTATGGAACTTGATAAGATCTTAGGATACTGCAATGCAGTGAGCGAAAGAACGGGCGTGCTTTTCGAACTTTCGACCAGTGGCAACATCACGACAGTAAAGGCTAAGGGAATACAGGTCCACGCAGCTACACCGGGAAAAGGCAACAACGCCCTGACGGCGATGCTTGAAGTCCTATCTTCGATACCCTTTCCAGAGAGCGAAGGCATCGAAAAACTCCGTGCACTCAACGCTATCTTCCCTCACGGAGACTGGCTGGGTAAATCCGCCGGAGTCGCCATGAGCGACGAATTGTCAGGTGATCTCACTATAAGCTTGAACATTCTGGATTACGATGGCTCCAGCCTTTGCGGAAGCTTCGATTGCAGAGCACCGCTCTGTGCAACCAGAGAGAACCTGGTGGACGTAATCAGAGAGAGATTGGCCAGACATGGAATACGTCTTGAAAACAATGATATGTATCCACCACACCACGTTTCGGGAGAATCTCCTTTTGTCCAGACGCTGTTGAAATGCTACGAACTCTACACCGGAAACAAGGGGTACTGCATCGCAATAGGCGGTGGCTCTTACGTTCATCGATTGAAGAACGGTGTAGGCTTCGGATGCACCATGCCCGGAACGGACAACAATATGCATGGAGCTGACGAATTCGCCGTGATCGACGAGCTGGTCACGAGTGCAAAAATATTCGCCCAGGCGATAATAGAAATCTGTCAATAAAGGGTCGTTGAGGGTGGTGAGAAAGAGCGAGATGACGAATCGGCCCATGCATGACGGGAAAAGAGGAAAGACCGAGATCCTGGCTAGGATATGAGGTTTACATAAAGAGAGTTGGCTGCCATCCCGTAATGCCTCCGTGGAGCCTGTCCTGAAATGCTCTTATTCAAGCCATTTCGTTGTGCTCTTAAATTGGATCACATCTCGTCCGTATCGTTTTCTAATTGGGGGTCAGAGCGATTATAGAGGTGAGAGAAATGAGGTAAGAGGTAAGAAGATCAAGATCTGAAGACCTTCTCACCTAGCCGCTGACCTCTGTTTTACCAGAAACATGGATGCGCAGCGTCGGAACAAAGAACTGCTATCCTCTTCCGCAGACAGATCGGACAAACGAGATAGACAAAATGCACAGATCAGCGCTCAACGCACAAAAAAAGGTCCCATGTGGGACCTTTGTGAGAACTTGAAGTTTTTTCGCACGTATCTATTTTGAGGTAAATTCCAGTAGCATCTCAACAAAAAGCCCGGGATTCTCTACGTTTATGCTGTGACCGTAGTTCTCGAGGACACTTACGTGCACAGTATGCAATATCTTTTCAAAACCTCTTGCCATCTCCTCGGTGATCAATATATCTTTTCTTCCAACTATCACCAGAACGGGGATTTCAATGCCTTTCAACTCTTCGGAATAATTGTACTTCTCAAGAGCGCGTGCATTTTCAGTGAAGCATCTCGGATCCATTAGGAGTGCCTCATCGACCAACAATTCGGTGAATTCATCTACCGGCCTGGTCGGCATAGTACCTATGAGAGCCTTCTTCAGAAGTTCTCTGTTGCTCCTGTACATATCTAGAAAGGGATAAACTTCTGGTGGCGTTTTGAGACCGTCGGGCGGTGCAGGGTCTATCAGTACGACTCTACTCAGAAGATCGGGCCTGCGCACCATAACATTCTGGACAACGGCCCCTCCAAGGGAATGCCCTACCAGTATCACTCCTTCGAGTTCTAGCTGTTTGATAAAATCGACTACGTGCTTTCCGTAATTGTCTATACTCACCTCTTCGGTTCTATCGGACCTTCCGAAGTTCGGCAGATCCAGTGCAAAAGTGTGATAACTCTCTGGAAGCAGTTCCATGGCCGGTTCGAACCACTTTCCCGAGGCGAAGTTTCCGTGCACGAAAACCATAGGAATACCGCCGGGCTTGCCGGCCTCGAGATAATGGAGCTTTTTGTCAAGTACCTTAACATATCTGCTTTGAGGCTGTTCCATAGAGTCTTGATACCTCCCATGAAGAGAATGTGTATCCTCACCGATGTTCGAAAGGTCGTCACTTTCAATAGAATAAATCTGCCCATAAAATAGATCAAACGAGACGTCCCATAACATACTGGGCGATTCCGGAATACGATTATTATAGCAGAGACCACGGCCAATACATAATGCCCTTCCATCCGTATCTAGATATTCCTTTGTGATGTTTTGGTCGGGACAAATTGAAAATCGGTTTGGCATATATGAATCGTAAGCACGGACGAGGCCGGGTAGGAGAAGAAATACAATCAGATAGACAACCTCCATCAACCTTAATCGTTCTCCCGGGATTTTGCCCAGCCGTTTTTTCATGACCGCAGCATCTCTTTAGAGGTGAGATCAGCACTTCACAGACCGAGATACGATCTCTTGACGTGTTCGTTGTTCTTGAGATCGTCGGCCGTACTTTCGATCACCACAGTTCCGTTCTCCACAACATATCCCCTGTCTATCACTTTGAGACCCTGCTTCACGTTCTGTTCGGAGAGAAGTATCGAGACGCCTTCGGTCTTTATCACGGCCAGTTTTTCGAACAGTTCGGTAACCAGAGAAGGCTGGAGGCCCACGGACGGTTCGTCGAGTATCAGAAGTCTTGGCATAGCCATCAAAGCCCTTCCAACGGCGAGCATCCTCTGCTGGCCACCGCTCATAGTACCGGCCAGTTGAAAGGCCCGTTCTTTGAGAATGGGAAAGATCTTGAACACAAACTCCAGTCTCTCGGACGTCTTTTCCCTGGCTTCTTTTATGTATGAAGATCCTATTCTTAGATTCTCTATAACAGTCATTATCGGGAAGAGTTCTCCATCTTGTGGAACAACCGAGATACCCATTCTCACTATCTGGTATGTCTCCCGATCGAGCAGCGACTGTCCTTCGAAGTTTATTTCTCCGCTAGTCGGCCTCACCAATCCTATGATTGAATTTATGAGTGTGGTCTTACCGGCGCCGTTCGGTCCAAAAAAGCCGACGGCTTCGTTACCGACGGAGAAGGTGAAGTCCTTGATCACCTGGATTCTTCCATACGAAACATTCAAGTTTTTTACTTCCAGCATCAGGCATCCTCCCCCAGATAGGCGCTAATAACGTTGTGCTGCATCGACACTACGCTGTAAGGCCCCTCGGCTATGATTTCTCCTCTGTCGAGCACGATGACTCTCTCTGTCAATTCCCTTATCACGCTCATGACATGTTCGATTATGCAGATTGTGACTCCCGTATCCCTGATTTTTCTGACAGTGTAAATCATATCTCTAGTTTCATCCATGTTCAGTCCGGACATAACTTCGTCTAAAAAAAGGATCTTTGGATTGGTTGCCATAGCCCTGGCTATCTCCATTTTTTTTATGTCCAGAACGGTAATCCTGTCAAGAGTTTCGTCGGGTTTTTTTAGACCTATCCCCTCGCAGAGCTCTAAAGCACTTTTGCGGCCAGTTTTGAGATTCTCGCCCTTGCCGAAAAGACCTCCGATCATTATATTCTCCACGACGGTGAGGTTCTTCAAAGGTCTGGCAATCTGGAAGGTTCTGGCGATTCCCAGCTTGCATCTCTTGTGGGCGGGAAGAAGAGTTATATCCGTACCTTCGAAAACGATCTTTCCTTCGCTCACAAGGTGTACACCGGAAATCAAGTTAGTCAGCGTGGTTTTACCGGCACCGTTCGGTCCTATGAGTCCAAGAATCTCGCCCTTTTGAATCTCCATCGTAACATCGTTGACGGCCACAAGTCCTCCAAAACGTTTAGTTACTCTATCTACCTTCAGTATGCTCATCTTATCGTTCCTCCAGGCGGCGCTTTCTATTCATAAAAAAAGCCTTGATAGCACCATAAACTCCGTCAGGCATAAAAAGAACAACTACGACTATTATCACACCGTATATTACTAGATGACCGTAAGGCATGATCAATTTGAGATACTCGGAGGATAGACCGAGGATTATGGCTCCCAGTATCGGCCCGATAGTTGAGTATATACCCCCCACAAGAGCCATGGCGATCGGCAGAAGCAGGTAATGAGGCGAGAAGCTGCTTTCGGGATACACGAACCCGTATTGAAGGGCGTACGTGGCCCCTATTACACCCTGAATAATAGATGTTACAACGAAAACAAAGATGAGATATTTGTATATGTTCACTCCGTGCGACTTGGCGACGGTCTCGTCTGCCCTGATTGAGTCGATGGCGAAGTGAATTCTAGTCCTCTGAAATAGTTCCGAAATTACTACGGTACCCACCGCTATGGCGAGCATAAACCAGTAAACTTTGCTTGAGTCGTAATTGAATAGAGTGTTGTAAACTATCTTTCCGCTTGGACCACCGGTTAGTCTATGAAGGTTTCTTATTATCACCATGAAGACGCTTGCAAGCGCCATGGTAGTAATGGCGAAGTACAGGCCTCTCAATCTCAAGATGGCCATGCCCAGTATAAGAGCTATGCCTCCAGCAACGAGTCCACCCAACACGATGCCTATCACCGGATTTACTCCAAAGTCTGCGGCCGCTATTATACCTGTGTACCCGCCGAGACCGAAAAAACCTGCCGTTCCGAACGATAGCTGACCTGTTCTCAACATCATATCCCAGCTGAGAGCGAGCGTCATGAAAGTGAGAATGGTGATTGCGATGCTTATGAAGTACGCCTCGGTCATGATTGGAAGCAGTATGGCTGCGGCGAGTGCAATCAAGATTAACAAAGGCTTTGCAATTTTCATAGTGAAGGCCTCCTTATAGATCTTATCATGATTACGGCTATCAGTACTCCAAAGAAGACAATATCGGACCAACCGGCGTAACCCGGAATGGACTGCACTATCGCTTCACCTACACCCAAAGCGATACCGCTGATCAATATGCCTGTTAGGTTTCCAAGTCCGGCCATCGCAACCAAACAGAAGGACTTCATAGTATAGGAAGAGCCAACAGAGGGAAAGATTGCAAATCTCGGTACCATGACACCGGCCGCTATTCCAAGGATCGCCACCGATATTCCGAAGACTATCAGGTAAACGAAACCTGTATTTATACCGACTATCTTGGCCCCTCGCGGGTTTTGACCAACCGCAAATGAGGCTTGCCCGAGTCTGGTCTTTTTAAGAAACAGCTGCAAACCAATTAAAACGGCGATAGCGAAGGCCACATAAAGGAACTCGTAAGTTCCGAACCTGACGCCCGCTACCGTTACGGAGGAAGAAGAGTAACCCACGTACACACTCCTTGGTCTGGATGTCCAGATGAGGTTCATCACTTCCAGAAGAATCATCGAAATTCCGAATGTGAGGAGCAGCTGATTCAAATGACCGGACTTCAGAACTTTCGCTACCGTCAATTTATAAACGCCGGCTCCCAGCAAAAAGAGCAGGATGAAGACCGGAAGAATCGAGACGAGAGGATCCATTCTCGTATTCACGGAAAACATATAGACGATGTATATTCCCAGAGAAAGAAAATCTCCATGCGAGAGGTTCATTATACCAACTATCCCCAACGTCAGGGAAAGAGGCAGGCCGGCAAGAGCGTAAAGACTGCCCCTCTGCAAACCATAAATGGCTGCATGGGGTTTCCATATCGCAACGGCTACTATCAGCAAGATCAAAAACAAGATATTCTTATATTTCTTCCAAAATGAGATGCTCTCCAAGTCTTTCACCACCCCGGTTCTAGCCAATTTGAGATAATAAGGTCGGGCCTAAGGCCCGACCTCGGATCAAACTATCTTCCTTCCCAGCTCGGAAACGGGAACATCGGATCTGCCGTCTTGAGCTCGAGCGGCCATATTACCTGCTGTTCGCCGCCCTGCCACTGAAGTATCTTCTGAGCCGTGAAACCTTGATGCTTGATCACGTTGCTCGGAGCGATCCTCAGTACTTCACCGATGGGCGATGCGTATTCAACTTCTTCCAGAGCCTTGATCAAAGGAGCTTTGTCGATCGTTCCTGCGGCTTTGATACCTTCCGCGAGGAAGTAGATGTTAGTGTAACCGAGTGGTGCAAAGTACGTTGCAGGTTCTTCTTTGAACATCTCGATGTAGGCGTTATAGAAATGCTCGGCTATAGGACTCACTTTGTTTATTGTGGGTGCCCACATTCCGTAAAGTGTCACGCCTTCTGCCAGAGGAGAATCGCCGAAGTGCGCAGGCCAACCCGGAGGTGCTCCTACAAAGAACTCTGGAGCAAAGCCGATTTCCTTGGCCTGCTGAAGCATGGGTAGGGCATCGGCGTCGTAACCGGCCCAGATGAAGAGATCGGGGTTGTAAGCCTTGGCTTGCTGAAGCATGGCCCTGTAATCTCCACCACCGAGCGCGGCGCTCTTGAAGGATACGCCCATGTAATCGTTCATGATTGCCGCCCAGGCGCCTTCGCCTTGTTGTGCCTGTCTCTGTAAAGCGACGTACGATTCGTGAGAAGCCGTTCCGAAACCGCCCTCTTCGTAAGCGAGGAAGATCCTGTCGGTTCTTATTTCTGGGTAGGCTTCCGACAGTTCCGTCCACCCGCGTCCGTAACTCGCACCCTGCTGATAATCCCAGGGATGTAGATGGAAATACCAGTCGGCGTCCGGTCCCACTGCGTTTTCACAAAGATAAGAAGCGGCCCCTATCCAGATGGTTATTTTCTGGTATCTCTTCATGACGGGAATCTGTGCCAGATGCACAGAAGAACCCATGCCTCCGACAAAGAAATCCACCTTGTCGACAGTTGCAAGTTTTTCGATCGCAGCGGCACCTTTCTCCGGTTTCAATTCGTCGTCGATCACGATCAGTTCGACCGGTCTACCTAGAAGACCACCGGCGGCGTTGATTTCGGCTACTGCCAGCCTCATGGCCTTCGCAGCCTGATCACCGGTTATGTCTCCAAGGGGTAGCACGGCGCCGATCTTGATCGGGGTTGCGGCAACAGCCATCATCGCTAATACCGCAAGAACAAGTGTTAATAATATTACCTTTTTCACTTTCCCACCTCCTAATAGGTAGTTCATTCTAGACTTGCCAATTGCGATAAATCCACACACCAGAACGTTTGAGAAGGTCTATGAACAAGGTGATAGACACTGTTTTGCTTAGACTCTCTTGACAACCAGCGCAGTTCCCATGCCGCCGCCGATACAGAGAGAGGCGAGTCCGAACTCCAGGTCCCTCTTTGCCATTTCGTAAAGTAGAGTAACTATTATCCTGTTTCCCGAAGCTCCTATTGGATGTCCAAGGGCTATCGCGCCACCGTTGACGTTCGTTCTCTCCAGCAGCCACTCTTTCGATACGCCATATATCTCCTGCAATCCCTTTAAGACCGAGAGGGATTGTGCCGCAAAAGCTTCGTTCAATTCGAGGAGTTCTATGTCGTTGATTTTCATTCCAAGCTTCTTCAGAGCTTTTTCGATTGCAGGGACCGGGCCGTACCCCATGTATGCTGGATCGACTCCGGCCTGCGCAAAAGCGACAATTTCGCCAAGCGGTCTCAATCCATACTTTTCGACCATCTCTTCGCTCGCCAAAAGCGTAGCACTGCCTCCGTCGTTGATACCCGATGAATTACCGGCAGTTACCGTGCCATCTTTTTTGAAAGCTGGTTTAAGCTTGCCTAGAATCTCCATGCTGGTCTCTCTTGGATGTTCGTCGGTATCGAAGAGCGTATCGCCTTTTCTTCCCTTAATAACCACTGGAGCGATCTCATCTTTGAATTTACCCGCTGCAATGGCTTCCTTTGCTCTCTTCTGGCTCTCGAGAGCGAATTCGTCCTGTTCAAGGCGGCCGATACCATGTCTTTCGGCCAGATTCTCTGCAGTCACACCCATGTGATAACCGTTGAAAACATCGGTGAGGCCATCCCTGATCATATGGTCCACAACACTCCCGTCGCCCATTCTGTATCCAAATCTGGCTCTATCCAGCATGTACGGGCTAATCGACATGTTCTCCATGCCTCCGGTCAGAACCAGTTCAGCCTCACCCATGGCGATATCGGAAGCTCCGATCATCGTAGCCTTCATACCTGAACCGCACAGCATGTTTACCAGATAACCAGGACTCTCGACGGGAAGCCCGGCACCTATCGAAACCTGTCTTCCCGGCCCCATACCCTGGTTGGCGGTGAGAATACAGCCCATTATCGTTTCGTCGATTTTACCCGCATCTATACCGGCCTGTTCAATAGCGGCCCTGGAAGCGGCAATTCCCAGCTCCACGGCCGATGTATCCTTGAGAGTTCCCCCAAAAGTTCCGATAGCCGTTCTCTTTGCACCAACTATGAACACTTTCTTCATCTAATACCTCCTATATCAAACCTATATCGCTGGCCTGTTTTCGCAGTTCGGCCCTGAAGTCGGGATGTGATATGTTTAAAAGGGCTTCTACTCTCTGGAAGACATTCAACCCTTTAAGATGGGCCACACCGAACTCCGTTACTACATAATCTATGTCCTGCCTTGGGACTGTTACGGGCGAGCCCAGGGGCAGCAACGGAACGATTGTAGATACCGTCCCGTTCTTCGCCGTAGAGCGCAGCGCTATTATTCCCTTTCCACCCCGGGCCATGGAGGCTCCTCTGTGTGTATCGAGCTGACCGCCCGTACCGCTGTAATGACGCGTTCCTATGGCTTCGGAACAGACTTGCCCCGTGAGATCCAAGGTTATCGCCGTATTTATCGATACCATGTTGTCGTTCTGAGCCACCACATATGGATCGTTGACATAACTCCCTCTCAAGAGAAGCACTCCGGGGTTGTCTTCGATGAAGGAGTACATCTCTCTTGTTCCCAGGGCAAAAGTGGCGATGAATTTTCCAGGCCAGAGAGTCTTCCTCCTGTTGGTTATGGAACCCTTTTCGAATAGATGTATCATCGATTCGGTAAACATCTCCGTATGGATGCCGAGGTCGTGTTTGTCTTCCATCAATCTGGCTACCGCATTCGGAATCCCTCCAATTCCTATCTGAAGGGTGGAGCCATCGTCAACCAATGAGGAAATATGACCTGCGATTTCCATCTCGGTCTCTGAAGGCTCACTATCGGGAAGTTCAGGTATATCGAAGTTGTTCTCGATAACGTAATCGACTTCGCTTATGTGAACGTGAGTGTCTCCATGGGTCTTTGGAGCCTTTTCGTTGACTTCCATGATGACCATCTTCGCCCTTTCAACCATGTCGCGTTCGTAGACTGTGGAAAGTGAAACGGTCATGTAACCGTTTTTATCCATCGGAGAGGCAACTCCCCAGAAAATATCCGGTCTGTTGGCCATTATCCTTTCCATCCCCGCGTTATGAAGGTTGTTGGGGATATATGTTACCGTTCTCAATCCGCTGCTTACTGCCTTTCTGGCACCGACCGAATGGAACCAGGATTCATTCAGGAATCTACCTTCGTACTCTTTGTGTGTGAAAAAGGGGTACTCACCTATGTTCAGGCAGGTCGCTACGGCGACGTTCTCCACATTTTCCACCCTGTGAAGGTTTCGCAGCAGTCCTTGAGCCTCCATTGCGGCCATACTTGTGACGATTTTTGTATTTGATTTCACGTTCTTCAGAGCTTCATCTATACCGATTCTCTTCTTTCTATATTCTTCAACCCAGTTCAACTAACAACACCTCCGTAGCCTTTCGTCATGAGTGCTGCTATTTCTTTGAGGTATCCATCCCAATCTTTTGGTCTGTTATCTACGAAGAGAAGATCCAGTCCCATGAAATGCCCGATTCCCATAAGAAAGACACCCAGATCTCTTGGATCGATGTTCCTTATCTCACCCTTCTCTCGCGATTCTTTTAGAGCACTTATATAGGAAGTGAGCAGTTTCTCGTAGTAGAATCTTCCCGTTTCTGGAAGTACGAATTCTGATTCTCTGACTATGTTGTAGAGTTCTTTGTGTGAATTCATGAATACAAGGAAGGCCTTGTATGATCTTATTTCTTTGTTTAACCTTCCCTTTATACTCTCAGAGGCCTGTCTCATGGTTCGGCGAAGTCTTCTGTTGGCCTGGAGAACCAGCTCTTCAAGGAGCTTTTCTTTGCTTTCGAAATACAGATAAAAGGTCCCCTGGCCGTATCCGGCATGGCTGGTAATATCGTAGATCGACGTCTCGAAATACCCCTTCTCCCCGATCAATTTCTCGGCCGATTGCAGGAGTACATCCTTGGCCTTGATATCGCCCGAGAAATCGATATTTCCGAGGTCGAGATCCAGAGAGCTTAATTCGAAATCCGATGGGGAAGCGATGAAACCGTTCATTGAAAAATCGACCAGAGATTCTATCGTCGAGTCGGGAACCCTGACACCGTTGAAGATTATCCAGTAGATGGCCGTGAATCTGGAACTCCCAACCAGAAACCACTTCTTTGGCAGAGAGATGGTTGATCCTTCGATTTTTAAGGCCTTGATGAGAGCCTCCTGATATGTGCTATTAACGGAGCTTTCCACCTCTGGAAATCTATACTCTGCCTCGTGGAAGGCCATGAACTTTTTCTTTGAATTCCAGAGGGTATCGAAGACAGATCTGAAAGAGTTGAAAAGCCTTTCATCCTCTCTTTTGCCATTTATCGTACTGAGAGCGCTTTCAAAATCGGTTTTTATATCATTCACGATTTCCTTGAAGACCTGTTCCTTACCGGAATAATGTCTGTAAAAGGCTCCGTTGGAGAGGCCACAGGTTCTACAAATATTGGCGACAGACGTTAACTCGAAGCCCAGGCGGCTGAACAACTCTTCTGCCGCCTGCTTGATCTGGAGTTTAGTTCTCTCGCTACGTGAGATCCTCAAATCACAAGGCCTCCATCTATTCCTATCACCTGGCCCGTTATATAGGTGGATTCATCGGATATCAAGAAGAAGTATAGATTGGCCACTTCTTCTGGCAGTCCCATTCTCTTCAAAGGTATCTTCTCCTCGAGAGACTGTATTAGCTTCTCGGGGACCTTGTCAGTCATGGGTGTCTTTATGAAACCGGGAGCCACCGCGTTCACTCTGATTTTAGCGCCCTTTCTAGTCAGTTCCTTGGCCCAGGTTTTTGACATGGCTATCACACCGCCTTTAGAGGCTGCATAGTTGCTCTGACCTATGTTACCGTACACACCAACTATAGAGGACGTGTTCACTATTGAGCCGTAGCCCTGATCCAGCATAACGGGAGCCACGGCCTGTGTCATGTTGAAAACCCCCTTCAGGTTGACATTGATGACCAGATCCCAGTCCTCTTCGGTCATTCTCTGCAAGAGCGCATCTCTGGTGACACCTGCGTTGTTTACTAGGCCGTCTATGTGACCGTACTCATCCCTGAGTGACTTGACAAGCTCGTTGATCGCTGAGCGATCCGTCACGTTCAGTTTTTTCGGTACTACTTTACCTGGAAGAGAAGCGAATTCCTCCCTTAACTTTTCCAGACCGGCCTCATCCACATCACAGGCGATCATTATAGCACCTTCTCTGGCGAACTTTTCCACCGATGCCTTTCCCAGCCCACTGGCCGCACCGGTAATAATAACCACTTTGCCTTCCATTCTCATCTTTCAGCCTCCATATCTCTGCCCCACTTCACCGTTGTTGCGGCCCATACGAATCCAAGTCCTGCACCGACCATAACTATCAGATCTCCATCTTTGATCTTCCCTTCTTTCAGTCCGAGCTTTATGGAAAGAATCTGATCGTTCTGGCCTAGATGGCCGTATTCGTCGAGGTAAGTGCTCTGGTCTTCCCTCAAACCTAGCTCTTCAAGAACACCGAAGTGGGCGGATTTTTTGAAATGCAGTATGGCAAGATAGTCGATATCCCTCTGAGAGTAGCCGCTTTTCTCTAGAGACTCTCTTATAACTCCGTAGAAATTGACCATCGTCGTCTCACCGAGACGTTTTTTGAAGTCTGCCGCATCACCCGGAACATCGAAGGAAAACCTTGATATATCTTCGGGTTTGATGGGCCAGCTCTTAGACCCTCCAACAGGTACCACGCAATCTTCCGAGAAAGAACCGTCACCTTTGAAGGCCGATGCCAGGACGATGTTGCTGTGGTGGTTCTTCTTCAATACGACCGCGGCTCCGCTAGCCCCCAAATCAAGCATGAAGGAAGTGGCGGGCTTTTTTAGATCTATCAGATCCACATTTCTGTAACCACTTACGAGCAGAACGGTGTTGAGATCTTCACGGGCGATCATCATGCTCTTGGCGATATCAATTCCTGCCATCATCGAACCGCACATGGCCTCCATATCGAACGACCATGCCCTTCTAGCGCCTATAACGTCTGCGACCTTGAGTCCCGCAAGCCAACAGGGGTAGTCTTTATGCTGTGCACCGTTCCATATCAGTAGATCTACGTCCATCGGGTCTACCTTTGCATCATTCAAGGCTTCAAGCGCTGCCATGACTCCCATGCGACTGGTGGTATCATCTGGTCCGGGAACCGGTTTCTGCTTAACACCGAATTTGTTCGCGATGACATCCTCTGGAATTCCCGTCGCCACAGACAGGTCTCTCGCCGTTGTGAATTTCTCGGGTATGTAGAGACCAATACCCGCTATTCCGATTTTCGGAAGACCGTTCAATGAGATCACCTCTCGACCTTTGTGAATTATCTCTCATTTATGACAAGTGAATCATCTCTCACTTTCAGCATACTATATTTAACATTCTTAAATAAGCATAATCAGAGACGACCTGATGCATATACAGGCAATGAGGAGCGAATAAAGATGATTATGAAAGTAAAACTCAAGAATTCTTCAATATAAACCCCGTAACGGCCGTTATGAATTCGGCTGTCTTTTCAAGAAATGCGCCGTGACCCGCGTTGTGAATGACCAGCAATTCTGAGCCCTTTATCCTCTCGTGTATCGGTTCCATCTCTTCAAGAGGGGTAATAATATCTCTGTCGGCGCACAGCAGAAGTGTAGGACAGGTTATTTCCCCGATTCTATCCAAGACATTGAAATCCGGGTTGGAAGAGGCCAGCCTTATGAATCCCTGGAACCAGGCGGCATCTAAGAGATTTTTGAAGGCCTTCTGACGGGCTTTGAGCCATTGGAGGCTGTTGTTGTAGAAGAGATCTGAATAAATGAAGGGAATGGCAAGAGAGAAGAATCTCTCGCCATCTTCAAGTTTGGCAGCTTCCTTCCAGGCCTCTCCCAGTTCCGCAAGAAAGGGTGAAATTCTGGCCGGCGTATTCGCCAGTATCAGCGTTTTCAACCTTCCGGGCGAATCAAGGGCAAATAGTTGTGCAACCTGTCCACCGTAAGAGAGCCCTACGAGATTTATCTTGTCTATGGATAATTCATCAAGGAGAGAAAGGATATCCGGTACATGTATTTCTATGGGGTATTGCACGGACTCTTTGCTGGATTTTCCCTGGTCCCTGAAATCCATTAGAATCAATCTGAAATGTTTCGTGAAATCCCCGATAAACCCAGCCCATGAAGCGGTAGACATCATGATTCCGTTCAGTATCATCAAGGGCGGGTTCTCGCAATTGCCGTGAACTTCGTAATAAATATCTCTGTTGTCTCGAGTTTTAATAAACGACATTACCTCACCTCCACAACGATTATTACATTTCCGGACGGTTTTTTCCCCGATGCGGTGGTAAACTGATATTGAAATGAAGCACGAGCAAAAAAAGGCACCTTCCAGCGATAAATAACTTCTGAAAGGATGAGTTTGATGTCACAATTCAAGCAAGACTTTATGGAACAGCCCGAAGCGGTTAGACTTCTATTGAGCACTGCAGACGATATAAGCGAAAAATCCCGAAAATTGGACAGTTCGAGGGTTCTTTTCACGGGCATGGGAGCTTCGCTCCATGCCGGAAGCGTCGCGGCGACTTTTCTGCGTTCCCTGGGAATCGATAGCGACTGTGTGGAAATGTCCGAGTTGATTTCCTATTCCTCGCCGGACCTTCTAAAGAATTACGGTACGATCGTCCTGATAAGTCAATCGGGTGAGAGCGCGGAGTTGTTGAGATTCATGGACGACAATGCGAGCCTTCTCGACAGAATGACCCTCGTAACTAACAATCCGTCGAGTACTGCTGGCAAAAGACTCGAAAGAGAGAAGGTTTTCCCGCTCCTTGCAGGTAAGGAGAGATCGATGGGAGCTACGAAGACTTTCATCAACAGTATCTTGACAACTCTCCTCATGGCCTTGACCTGGTCGGGAACCAGAATCGATTTCTCCAAGCTTCCGGAATCGATCGAAGAGGCTTTCGAGACAGATGTAACTCATCTGGTTGAACTCCTGGCGGGAAATCGTGAGAGAATACTCGTAGCACGAGGATATGGTATCGGTGTTGCCAAGATGGCCCGACTCATGTTCGCCGAAGTTTCTAAACTAAGTCTCGTTTTCTATTCCGGCGCTGCCTTCAGACATGGTCCATTGGAATTGCTGAACGACAGACCCGTTGTCATGACTATGAATCCCTATGGGGAAACGTCCGCTTTAATGGAAGAGCTTCACAGAGATATTTACCAGAAATGTGAACTGATAACTTTGACGAATTTCCAGTCCGCTTGCGAACGGAGCATCAAGGTGTCGATCGGGCTTCCCGAGATCATCGCTCCGATTCCCATGATGGCCGTCCTTCAAAAGATAGCCAACGAGCTGGCGTTGAAGCGTGGCTTCGATCCTGGAAAGGGTATATTCGGCTCGAAGGTTACGGTCAAAGAATAAGAAGTTAGCGACCGTCTAACTTGTTGATTGGGGACCTGGATCACTCCAGGTCCCGTTTCAGCAGTTGCATGTCTTTTTCAACCAGCATTTCGTACAATTCGAGCCCCTTTCTGAATCTCTCTTGGTCAACCTTTCCGTTGGTCATATATACACGGGAGAGTTTCTCGGGCAGGGCGAGTTTGTCGAACGTGAATCCGTTCTGAACCTTAAAAAGGTATTTAAGACCGTGAATTCTGTGGGAAAGGGCAGTCAATCTATCGGCGCTCCAGTCTATTCCTACGGCATTCAATGATTCGACTATCGTGTTGATGTCGTAGACTTTCCTGGAGAAAAGACAGGCGACTAGCGAGTTTAGAATCATTCTCCATACGCCCTCTTCGTACATTTCCAGGATCGATCTCTCGAAATCTACGGGTACGGGACTGGTGGCTACCTTCTGGTCCAGAGAATAACCAGCGTTGTCCAGATGTGAGTGACGGACACCGGTGGCGTAACCTATAAAGGCAAACGGACCGGTGACATAACCGGGCGCTTCGTTGGAATTGAATGTAATGGAGAAATCGTTTCCGCCATACTTCTTGGAGCAGTAATCGGCCCCTTTTTCAAGGTCTTTGAAGAACTGATTCTTCCCGGTCGATATATTCGACAGAACTTTCAAATAAACTTCTCCATCGCCGAAATTCAGCACTAAACCGTCGGTTTCCCTTTCCGTTATCAGTCCCCTCTGGAAGGCTTCCGTAGCCCAGGCAAGAGTGACACCAATCGAAATGGCGTCCCAACCCTGTTTTTCAACGAGCAGAAGTAGCTTCAGTATCATGTCAGTAGAATCGATAGAAAGGTTTGAACCCAGTGCGTATATCAGTTCGTGATCGTACGAGACCTTGATGGTTTTGTACATATGATGCGGCTCGTTGAATGGTTCCCTCAACGTGGCCATATGAATGCAACCTATCGGGCAGCCGGCGCAGGCGATTTGTTGAGAAAGCCTTGAGCGGGCGAACTCTTCACCGGATATCTTGTCCGCCCCTTCAAAGAAGCCCTGAGAAAAATTCCGCGTCGGTAGTCCGTTGATCCTGCTCAGCGGATAGACATTCATAGATGTGCCTAGATCATGGTACTTTGCCATAGAATCAGACTGAACTATTTCTTTATACAGTCTTAAATATAGTGAGTTATACTCTCTCTTTTTCTCCAGAGGCCAATATTTGCTGCCCGAAATAATGATGGCTTTCAGATTTTTGGAGCCAAGGACGCCTCCAAGCCCGAGTCTTCCGAAGTGACGCGAGGCATCTACGGTGGCGCAGGCTATCGGTGATAGTCTTTCGCCAGATGGACCGATCCGAACTATCGACTTCTTGCCGAGCCCTTCTTCGCTATCTCTCAAAACTCTCTCCGTTGCAAGAGCCGACATGCCCTTTAGAGAATTGCACGGCTTAATATATACAGTATCATTTTCTATGACAATATAAGAGAGAGAAGGAGCCCGCCCGCGTATGAGAATCGCGTGGTAACCACTCTCGTACATCGCCAGACTGAGTCTGCCTCCAGCATGGGATTCGCCCAGATCGCCGTTTAGTGGAGATTTGAAAAGCGCAACGGTTTTGGTGATAACCGGAAAGAGATTGTTCAAAGGTCCGATGGCGAAAATTATTGGCGACTGCGGGGAGTACGGATCGAGACCTGCATAGCAATAATCGTATAGTAGTTTGGTTGCCACGCCAGTTCCTCCAAGCCATTCAGAGAACAGCTCAGTGATATCGACCTTTTTGAACTTTCTATCTGTAAGGTCGATTTCAAGCATCCAGAAATGTCTCACCTCTCCACCTCCACAAGCGCGAGGACGTTGTTCGGGCAGAAGGCGGCGCAGATGCCACAATGGTTGCAAACGATCGGGCGAAGCTCTTCCAGATCCCACTGGAGCGCTCTGGGTACACAGGCCTTTATGCATGCGCCACAGTTGGTGCATCTGCTTTTTTCTAATTTCACCCCACCGCCATCTCTCGGAGTGAGGGCTCCCGTGGGACAGGCGGCTGCACAATCAGGCTCTATGCAGCCGTAACATACCCTGATTGAAAAGGCTCCTTCAACTCCGGGGTAGTTTTTGACTCTCATGGCCGACTTTTCAACCGTGAGCGCATTTTCCCAAGTTCTGGAACAAGCGCTCATACAACTGTAGCAGCCTATACACTGTTCTCGATTTATCACTCTCATTAATTTTGGCAAGACCTCATCTCCCCGATCAGAGAAAGCGGGCGCAGATCAGACCGACCAGCGGGTGGACCTGGACAATTTCTATCTCGTCTGCTCCGACTTTTTCGAAGACTTCTCTGATGAAATTTATCGGTGCGGGATGGTCCGTTTCGTTGTCGTCGTAATAAACTTCGCTCCATTCGTCCCGGTGGTTGTTTGGGTTGTCGAACCACATTATATCGCCAATGACGATAACTCCAGGTCTCTGAATTAGAGAAACGAGTTTGGTCAGGGCTTCGGATTTCATAGGATCAGTTAGATGGTGCAAAGAATAGATCGCTATAACTTTGTTTATGCCCTTTGTTTTTAGGTCGACTTCTTCAGAAGGATCTTCGAAAGAGCCCCTGTAGAACTCGACGTTTGCGACACCGGAGCTCTCGGCGTTCAACCTGGCATCTTCAATCATTCTTCTGCTTATATCGATACCGATAACTTTCTTACAGTGAGCACCCGCAGCGACGGCCCATCTGCCACGTCCGGTACCAATATCCAGCAAAACGTCTTCGCTACACAGATCGAGATAGTCGAGAGCTATCGCGCCGACCGTGGCTATGATGTCACCCTTGAATGGATCTATATCTGCTATGGGAGATGCTTCGGGAAGGTTGTCGAACTCCTCTTCCAGCTTTTTGCGATCGTAACCGTGTTCCACCACTTCCACCTCTTCAAATACTAATTGATCAACAAGATGATTATACCCCCTATTTAATTTCGAACCGCTTCTAAACAATTTTTTCTGCTTTCATGTTCATGACTGTGACTTTGGAGTTTTCCAGGTTCAAAAAGTTGTTACTGGAGACTCCCAGAAAACTGTTTCCAAACATCTCATAGAGGTGAGAGCTGATGTTCAACTCGGGTAAACGTCCTATGAGACGTTCTCCGTCGAAAAGAAAGGCAAGTTGGGCCGGCGTTGCGAAATGACCGTCCGGCGTGAAGTCACCACCGCTGGCGATGAGAACGAAAATACCCTTCTTACCGCCCAGCAGTTCTTTTGCGGTCTTTTCGGATTCTCTGATTTTGAATTTCGGAAAACCAAGTTCAGGGATCCCGTCGTACTCTCCCCCCGCCGATCCCGTATGGGGAAGATTAAAAAGCGCCGCACTTTTTTTGTCTGTGAAGGGCGCTTTCAATACGCCGTTTTCAATTAGAGGAAAGATATCCCCATCGTTGAAGCTTCCTTCGGTATCGAAGAAGGAACCTTCGAAACCATCGTCGGCCTTCCTGCTCTGATAGAGCGTGAACTCTTCAGAGAACAGTTTCTCCCCGAGTTTTCCGCTGAAAAGAGAGCCTCCACTACCGAAAAGCATTCCATGAAGCGCCTCGTAGAATTTCGTCAGGTACGTGGTGTCGTCGGCGATGAAAACCACCGGGTAATAACCATCCTCAAAATCCTTTATCCTCTTCGTGTAAGCGTCGCATATCATATTGGTGAGGTCTAGAAACCCCTCTTTATCGAACTTTCTTCCTGCGTAACCTGTGATCGCGTCCATTATATTGGAAGAGTTTTTATCCTTTATCACCAGCGTCAGGTTGAGAAAGCTTCTACGGGATCTCAGGTTCAACCCCAAATCGTTATCGATAGAGGTCTCCAGAGTGCTCTGTTTGAATACCTGGCTGAAGCTGAACCCCGGTTGAGTTTCCCTGAGCGCCTTAAGTATCGCTTCGGTTTCTTCGAGAAGCTCCGATTCTCTCTGGAGATCAGATTGAATATCCTCTTCGCGTTCCAACGATCGACCGGGCGAAAATGGATAAGGTACTTCCATTTTCAAAGACTCTTTGGCTCTCGCGAGCAAGTCTTTTTCATTCTCGTCTCCCAGAGCACCGGCGACTCCCATACATTTGCCATCGTAGAGTCTTACGGAGGTTTTTTTGATGTCTTTCTTCCTTATAGAGCTTACCTGTGTCTGTACTATTTTGATCGCATTTTCAACGTAATGGGTTAAATATCTTTCTTTTATCATCTCAACACCTCACTGAACATTCAAAGATCTAACACGGACATAAGGCCCGCCAAAACCTACCGGCAACGAGTACTGTTCCATTTTTCCGCAGCCACCGAGAGAAAAGGAAAGTATCTTCGATTCCTTGGTAATACCCTCTATCTCGTTCAGAGTCTGGAAGACGCTTCCAGATATCACGGAAATTCTTACGGGCTCGGCTATTCTGCCGTTCCTTATCATAAAAGCCTGGTTGGGAGCCAGAGTAAATGTTGACATTCCCGATCCGTGGTTGAGAGAACTGACATAGATACCCGTCTCTATACCTTCGAGTAGTTCGTCGAAGGTTAGCTCTCCCGGCGAAATGTAGGTTGTGGTCATTCTAACTATCGGTTCGTATTCGAAGTTCACTGCTCTAGCATTTCCAGTAGGCTGCTCTCCCAGTAAGGCCGCCGTTTCCACACTGTGCAACCTACCGGCGAGATAGCCTTCTTTAATGAGGTAGGTTTCGCGTGCTCTGGTGCCTTCGTCGTCGAAGGACACGAAACCCACACCGGCTTGGTTGCCATCATCTATGATCGATAGATTGTCACTACCCACTTTTTTCCCGATACTCCATTCCCTCATCATCGTTTCATCACCGAGCATGAAATCGGCTTCGCTCTTGTGGCCAAAGCTCTCATGGGCGAAAACTCCCGCGGCTTCCGGCGATAGTACTACGGTATATTTTCCCGGTTTGACAGTCGTGGCGTTCTTGAGAAAGTGCTCCGAACTCTTGATTTTTTCCTGCACCTCACGTCCCCTGTCTTTCAGCAGAGAAATGTCGTTCCCGGCCAGATCGTAACGGTCCATGAACTTTTCCTCGCCGAGGGCCATCTGGTAGGAAAGCCTGAAGCCTACTCTCTGGTAATCGAATTCCAGTGCCGAGCCTTTGCTTGAATAAAAGCTTTTGACTACTCTCTGATCTATATACTGGCCTCTCCAGAATTTTATCGGTTCACTCTCTTTTAGGTGGGGGAAGTACTGACTCAGTAGATCCATCTTCCCTTTCAGAGCCATTCTGGAGATATCCTTTGAATCTCCGAAATTCAGAAAGCTTCCCTTGTTGATCTCGAAAGTTTCTACAACTTTGTTATTGTCGATGTTCAAGTCAGGATTTGAGAGACAGGCAAGCCTTTCGAGTTCTCTCTGAATGGATTCGATATCTGTTGTGGAGCTATAATACCACCTCCGGCCGTCGAAAACTCTTATAAATGCGGCCTTGTAACGCTGCTCTTTCATGTTGTCAAGCCTGTCGAGCGTAACAGAGATGTCTGTCTTGAAGACATCTTCAATTCTTACGTCGGAATACAATCCTTTGGGAAATCTGAACATTTCAAACCTCCTTAAAGCGTTATAGATCTATTTCAGTTCAATCCTACACTACTTTCCAGAAGACTTTCGATAGTATTGGAGATAAGGTTATGTATCTCTATCGAGGAACCGTCTCCCTGGGTGTTCTCGTGGATGTATCGAAGAAATCTACCCATCTCCATGTACTCTCTGTTACTAAACCCTCCACTCACCGTAGAAGTGTCATCCATACCACCGGAGATGATACCCAGTAGTTCATCCGTATCATATAGGTGAAGCCTTTCCAATCCCAGAAGGGAAGCGAATCTGTCGAGTATCTTCAGGAAGATGGTTTCTGCATCGCCACCGCTCCTTTCCATAAACTTTTCGAGGCTTATCCACATTCGTTCACCGTCTCCGTCTACTCCGCCGATTCCAAGCAGGGCTAGCGCTTCCCTCTTCTGGTCGACCCGAAGCGACATGAATCTCTTCTTGAGATCTCCGGTCGAGGAAGATATGTAGGAATAGCCCGAAAAGATCTTCCCCATAGCCGAATAAGTATCTAAATATCCCTGGACTAAAGTTTTTCTCAGGTCTGACCCGTTGAACTCGAAGAGATCAACATAGTTGTGTTGTGGAGAAATGACCGTGAATTCTATCTCTTCGTTGCCATGGGCACACCAGATATCGAAATAATCCTTGAGTCTTCTGTAGTGGAGATCCACCAGTATTATTTCGTTGTAGCCTCTTTCTATGGCCATATTCACCGGTGCGTTGTTGTAAATTCCTCCGTCTATGTAGATTTGAGATTCTATCTCGACCCTTCTAAAGAGAGGAAAGTTTGCGCTGGCGGAAACGAACTCGGCAAGCAGACCTTTTGGTATATCTTCGAGTGACAATTCAAGCGGCTTCATACGGCTCAAGGAATAGACGACGATGCCCATATCAATGCCCGATGCCCTTATCCTCTCTTCGTCTAGCACTCTTTCCAGTAGAGTTTCTAAAGGTTCGGAGTCTATTCCCCGAGAACCTATTACCTCACTGGCGAGCGACAAGGCTTCGAAAAGCTTCCATTCGGTGAAGCCCTTCTTCAAAAGTTCCGATGTCTTTTCAGATATGTTGAAGATGGTACCAACCTCTAGCTCCAGCCAGAACTGTAAAGCCACTTCGTACTCCCGGCTGGCTACGGCGGCGGCGTTTATCGCACCGGCCGAACTGCCGAAGACTCCATCGATCTCCACTCCGAGCTGGATCAAAGCCTTCCAGACTCCCATCTGGTAAATACTGCGAACCCCTCCCCCGGAGAGCACCAGCGCAAGCGAAGCCGAAAGGTATCCGTGAAAGAGAATTGCCTGACAGAGTAGGATAATAAAAATAATCTTCATGTCAATCTCCGCGACATTTCGCGCTAACCGTGGTTATGTTGAAACAGAAAAACACGTGTGTTTTATTATTATCAGTCGATATATTCACTCAAAGGTTCTCCTTTAATATATTCACGAGAGTTTCCAGGACCTTCACTCTGGCGTATCTCTTGTCGTTCGACTCTACCACGGTCCACGGAGCGTACGAAGTACTCGTACGAACCAGCATCTCCTCAATCGCCGGTTTGTAAATATCCCATTTTTCACGGTTTCTCCAGTCCTCGGGAGTAATTTTCCACTGCTTCTCGGGATCGTTTTCCCTCGCCTGGAATCTCTTCAGTTGTTCTTCGAGGTCTATGTGCAGCCAGAATTTGGCCAGGATGGTTCCATGATCGTGGAGCTGTTCTTCCATATCGTTTATCTCGCGATAAGCTCTGGCCCATTCAGCTTCACTGGCGAAACCTTCGACTCTTTCGACTAGAACGCGGCCGTACCAGCTACGGTCGAAGATAGCGATATGTCCGTCTTTTGGCATATTGGTCCAGAATCTCCAGAGATAATGGTACGACTTCTCGGCATCGTTCGGCGCGCTGATTGGTATCACCTCGTAACCGCGGGGATCGAGTTTAGCGGTTAAACGCCTAATATTTCCACCCTTTCCAGCGGCGTCCATGCCCTCATAAACGACTACCAGTGCCCTCCTCTTTTTGTACAGAATATGCTGATACTCTCTCAGTTTTTTCTGTACCTCGGCCAATCTCTTCTCGTAAAGATCCTCCTCAATACTCTTGGAAAGGTCTAGAGAATCTATGACGGATGTGTTGCCAGACCAGGGGTTGACAGCTCCGTTCACACTGTCATGTCTTTCAAGCGCGTTTTCAATGCAGTTCACGACGGTGTTCATTATCTGTACGGTGGCAAGCCTTTCATCGGTTGAGGGTATTATGTACCAGGGTGCGATATCCGTGTCGCTAGCCTGCAGGATCCTCTCGATGAGCGACTTCACAGATTCGTAGTTCTTGTTCTGACGGAAATCTCTTTTCTTCACCCGCCAGGAAGTCGATGGATTCGAATCCAGTTTCTCGAGTCTTCTTTTCTGTTCTTTTCGATCTATGTGCAGAAAAAACTTGATGATTACGGCGCCGGAATCGGTGAGAAGTCTTTCCAGTGAGTTGAAGGTTTTCAAATACGACAGAAACTCTCTCTCTCCAATCGCCTTTTCTTCGTCCAGTAGAACCTTGTACCAGCTTCTATCGAAAATAGTTATGCGTCCACAGGAGGGAAGCCGATTCCAGAAAGGCCAGAGATATGGGTGAAATCTGTCGTTTTCGTCTGTGCCGGCCATGGGAAAGACTTTGAAACCTCTGGGGTCCAATGGCATTATGAGATTGTTTATCGCCGTGCCTTTTCCCGACGCCTCCCAACCTTCAAAGAGTATAACCACCGGAATCGCTCTCTCTTTGAGTTTTCGCTGGAGAAAGCCGAGAATCGGTTCCAGAGACTCCAGAGCCGAGGAGTATTCCTTACCCGATAGTTTTGCTTCCAGGTCGATTTTATCGAGCATCAATACTTCTCCGAAGAGAACTTCATTTCGTAGGCCTCGTGCTCGGGATTGGCTACCATCATATCTGTAAAGTCGCTTAGTAGTTCCCTGAAGACGCCTGTTTTCATGAACTCGTCGGCATATCTTTTATCTTCCCACATGCCTACGGCCAAAGCCTTTCCACCGTTCGCGGTCATGATAAAGGCACGGATGAAACCCTTGCGTCCGGTAGCCCTTTCGAGGACCGCTTCTTTCCATATCCTGCAGGCCCTCTCGAGAGATTCTTCACGAAAATGGTACCTCATTACGGCAACGTACATCTCTCTCACCTCCCTTTTCAATTTTACAGTCTCTTTCGCCCGGCGTAGAGAGACGGGAAGAGTGTAGAAAGTTCAATTTTGGTAGATATTGTCTATGTGGACGACGACCTTCGCACAGTCATGCCCGAGTATTGACGACAGTTTATCGCTTCTTGTTCCTTTGATTCTATCGACTTCGAAGGAACTGAAGTTGCTTATCCCACGCGCGATTTCCTCACCTTCGAAGGAGAGTATCCTGACTACCTCTCCCTGAGAGAACTCGCCTTCGACTCTCTCGACACCGACTGCCAGAAGACTCTTACCCCTTTTCAAGGCGGTAATGGCACCTCTGTTTATTATAAGCGAACCTCCAGGAGTTGATAGAAAACCTATCCAGATTTTTCTGGCCCCGGGCGACGAATCGATCGGTTCGAAAACCGTGCCGGTTTCGATTCCATGAATGAACTTCCCGATGTTCGATAGCTCGCGGCCATTGCAGATGCAGCATTTGATACCTGATGCCGAAGCCCCTCTTGCTGCGCGAATCTTGGTGCCTATCCCTCCGGTTCCCCAGCTACTACCGGACATACTCTTGATCTTGATGGCCGAATCGAAAACGCGCATAACCTTTCCCTCTTCGTTGTAGATGCCATCGACTGTGGACATGAGTATTAAATAGTCGGCCTTCCAGCCCATCGCAAACATGGCCGCCAGTATGTCGTTATCGCCGAACATGATTTCTTCGGTTGAGGTAGTGTCGTTCTCGTTCACTATGGGTATGACTCCCATTTCTAGAAGGCCTATTAGTGTGTTTCTCAGGTTGAGAAAGCGCTTCCTGTGGCCGAAATCGTCTCGGTTGACGAGTATCTGTGCGACCTTTTCTCCATAGAGATCGAAAACAGTTTCGTACAGCTTCATCAGTTGAACCTGCCCGGCCGCGCACAGTGCCTGTTTCAGGTACAGATCGTGTTCGGCGCTTCTACCGCTTAAGTATCCAAAACCGGCAGCCTTAGCACCGGACGAGACCAGAACCACTTCGTTTTCGAGAGATTTGAGATTGGCTATCTCCCGCGCTAGCTCGGCTATGTAACGTCTGTCGAGCTCTCCGCTCTTTTTCACTAGCAAATTCGAACCAACTTTAAGCACTATTCTGGACATTATTCTCTCACCTGGTAATCGCCCATCACGGTGTACTTGTAGCTCGTGAGTTCTCTTAAGCCGAAGGGTCCACGGGCGTGGAGTTTTTGAGTACTTATGCCTATCTCGCTTCCGAAACCGAACTCACCACCGTCCGTGAATCGTGTAGAGGCGTTCACGTAAACCGCGGCAGAATCGACGGCCTTCAAAAAGTATCTGGCGTTCGAGTAGTCTTCGGTCAGTATAGACTCCGAGTGATGGGATGAATATCTCTCTATGTGTTCGATTGCCTCTTTAACATCGTTTACAACCTTTACGGCCAGGATGAGGTCGAGGAATTCGGTCTCGTAGTCTTCTTCGGTAGCCGGGATCATTTCCGCGAACTGCCTCGACCTTTCACAACCGCGGAGTTCGACATTCTTTCTTGAGAGAGTTTCTTTCATCATCGGGAGAAATTTCCCGGCGATCTTCTCGTGCACAAGAACCGTTTCAACGGCGTTGCACGTTCCCGGTCTCTGTGTTTTTGCGTTGTCAATGATCGCTACGGCCTTGGATAGGTCGGCATTATAGTCCACGAATATATGGCAGTTTCCCGTCCCGGTTTCGATTACCGGTACTGTTGAGTTGTTGACCACGAACTGTATCAGACTGCTACCCCCTCTGGGTATTATCAGCGACAGATATTCCCTCATTTTCAACATCTCCATAACACAATCTCTGGATATATCCTCTATCAACTCTACACATCCGCCGGGTAGGCCGACCGTCTTCAGAGCACGTTTTATAGCTTGCACTATCGCCCTGTTGGAGTTTATCGCATCGCTGCCACCCTTCAGAAGTACTGAATTTCCGGATTTTAAGGCCAGTATCGAGGCATCGACTGTAACGTTTGGGCGCGATTCGTATATCATACCTATGGCGCCGATAGGAACCCTCTCTCTGGATATTCTCAGACCGTCTTTTTGGACCCAGGTGGTTTCTATCTCGCCAACGGGATCGGGTAATGCCGCCACGTAATGACAGGCCTGTATCATACCGTCTATCCTTTTTTCGGTGAGTGCGAGTCTGTCAATCAGCGATTCCTTGATTTCTCTGTTTCTGGCCTGTAAAACATCCAGAGAGTTCGCGTCGAGTATCTCACCGCGGTTCATGTCTATCGAATCGGCTATTGCCTTCAAAGCCTGGTTCTTAACGGTGGTGCTCGCCAGCCTCAGAAATCTGTAAGCCTCCCTGACTTTCACTCCTTTTTCCGTTAGGTCCGTCATTTCTTCCCCTCCAGTTCAGCGTTGATCTCTTTCGCCCTCAGATAGGTGTCGAAGAGAGCCTTCATTATAGTTCCCCTGAGTCCTTCTCTTTCCAGTGAATAAATCCCCTCTATCGTGGTGCCTCCGGGCGAGGTGACGAGGTGTCTGAATTCGCCAGGATGGTTACCCTTTTCTTTGAGAAGCTCGACCGATCCACCCAGGGTACCGAGTATGAGTTCCCTTGAAACCTCGTAGGAGAGACCCATCTTCAATCCCACGTCTATGAGCGATTCGACGATTACAAATACAAAGGCCGGACCGCTCCCGCTGAGAGCGGTAACGGCCGCCAGGTCCTTTTCTCTGACCTCGACTATATCTCCCATCGTCAGAAGTATTCTTTTTACCTCTCGGCGCTCGTCTTCGTTGAAGCCCTCCGAAAACACCAGACCAGTCACTCCTCTGCCGATAGCGCTCGGAACGTTCGGCATGATTCTAGCGATCTTTTTTATAGAAGTGTTAAAGGCTATTGTATCTATCTGAATACCAGTTATGGTGCTTATTATTATAGGACTGTGCTGTCTGCCGTTCTTTATCTGGGCGAAGAGCTCCATACAGTCCTGCGGTTTCACCGAAAGGATCACATGTGTGCAGTTTTTGAATATCTCTGAAGGTTCGGAAGCGACGACTACCTTTGTGGAATCGGAAGTCAAACCGGACAACTTCTCTGGGTATCTATCCAGTAGGTACAGGGCTTCCAGCCCTTCGAATTTGCTCAGCAATCTATGGGCAAAGATTCCTCCTATATTTCCTACACCGATTATTCCTATCTTCATTTTTCCCCTCCTGAATTTTCAGTTGAATGTCTTTCCACTATAGAAGCAAAATTTGAGAATATCTTTAGCGAATCCATCTCCGATCCGAGGTCGATCTCTTCGGGGTGAAACTGTATTCCGTACTTCAGGTTATCTTTCGAGGCTATCGCTTGAATGAAAGTTGAATCGTTCCTGGCGATGATGGAGTAACCATGCGGGACATAAGGCAGGGCATAGTTGTGTCGTTGACATACTTCAAGAGGTGACTTCATGCCCTTGAAAAGGTCGTTCCCGCCATCCAGCCACACCCTCGAGAGCCCCAGCTCCTTCGAGACCACCAGAGAAACTCCTGCAAGCCTCGCCAGTATCTGCATACCTAGGCAGATACCCAGGATAGGTTTGTTGAAATTCCTTAAATAGCTCGCTCCGTATAGATCACTTTTTTCTTCGAAATAATTCTTCATCGTAAATCCGCCCGAGATAATTAATCCATCACAGTAAGAAGCATCCTGCGGAAATCCCTCTCGAAAGGTTCTCCATGTCCGGTAGAGCACTCCCATCTTTTCAAGCGCAAATTCTAATGGAGAGAGTGTCCTGTCGAAATCACTGTCGTTTAGAAGAACACAGATCATCTCGCAAGACCTCCTGTGTTTTGCGCTTATTATATCACCAGCTATTTTCGTTAAGGTTCAGAGAGTTTGCAACGTAAAGACGAATGGACGGATTTTTGCCATCGAAATCTACAATGTTGTGATGTTACCCGTTGATTAAATCAGCCCGAAAAGCGAAACTCAATGTCGTTCAAACCTACAATTTTATATTCTCTTACCCATTAGACTGTTGAAGATATAGACCTCTCCGCCAGTCTTTGTGGTTATAGTTTTGTACGCTATCTCGTGGTATGCGGTTATTCTTCTGACCGTTCGTGTGCTCGATCTCATGGCTATGGAGTCGGTTATGGCTTTACTGTGGGTGAAGCGGACACCTTTAAGGAAAGAGCCGTCGGTTATGCCTGTTGCGCTGAAAATAACCTCTTCTCCCTTTATCAGATCTTGTGTCCAGTAGACATTGTTGATTTTGAAGTTGGATTTCTCCGTTTTTTCAACCTCTGCGCTGTCTCTGGGCCAGCATTTTACCTGTATTTCTCCTCCAAGGCACTGGAGCGCAGCCGCCGCGAGCACAGCCTCAGGCGAACCACCGATCCCCATATAACACTCTTTGCCACCATCGGGAAGGGCCGTGGCGATCGCCGCAGCTATATCGCCATCGTTTATGAGCTTTATTCTCGCTCCGACGTTTCTTATGGCTTCCACCAGTGGATAATTTCTCTCTCTCTCCAGCACCGTGACGGTAAGCTCGGACACTTTGACACCGAGAATCGCGGCCGCGATTTTGAGGTTCTCTCTCGGGCTTGCGTTTATGTCGAGACTCCCGGCAAGTTCTTCACCGACCGCGAGCTTATCGACGTAGTAAGTTGGAAGCGGGGCTATCTTGCCTCTTTCAGTCGCCGCTATCACACTCAAAGCGTTGGGTCGGCCGTTGGCCACAAGTCTTGTGCCGTCAACTGGATCAACAGCGATAAGAACTTCGGGATCTTCCTCCCCCCATTTACCGACATGTTCCCCCGCAGCCAGCATTGGAGCATGATCCTTCTCTCCTTCACCGATCACGACTGTTCCGCGCATGTCGAGGAGATCGAGAATTCCCCGCATCGCGTCAACTGCCCTCTGATCAACGATCTCTTTGTCGCCCCGTCCCAAATAAACGCTAGATAACAACGCCGCGGCTTCTGTTACTCTCACCATGTCAAGAGTGATCTCAGGTATTATTTTTCACCTCCGATTCAATCATAGCATCACACATTCTCTTAGAGTGATTCTCAGCCTTCTCAAATATATCCCAATTATGGCATGATAAAATCGTAGAAAGTAACTACGAAGGCTTGTTTTGTATCGTTGCTTTTGATACTGAAAATCTGACGTATTTGAAAAGTATCGTTTCGGTTTGAGCCTAACGCTTTTGTTTGGACCGCAGCTGTTGATGGAAGGGATTCGGTTATGAAGAACCCTTTCAAGCCCTTTGAAGTCTAAGGATCGTTTTTCCATAAAGGAAGAGGAGGAGATGGAGATGAAGAAAGCGCTACTGTTACTTTTCATGATTTCTCTAGTCGTTTTGGCAATGGCTATGACCGAAGAGTTGCCGGAAATGGTATTTGTCAGTGGGGGGAACATCATTTACGTTGGAGGTACTCATATTACTGAAGATTCAACGATATGCGTAGTAAATCTTCAGATTCCATTCATTGAAGGGCTTACCAGACCAGGTTTCGAATCCTATATCAACTCTCTGATAAAATCCGAAGTGGAGCAATACAGCAAAGAGATCCAAAAGATGGCAGCAGACGCCTATGAAGCGTCCAAAGAAGATGAATGGCCCTTCAGAACTTTCGATGTCTATGTGGTCTATACTGCTTACTTGAGTAACGGCATTCTCAGCATAGATATGATCTTCAGCGAATTCACTGGAGGAGCCCACCCCAATGCGGCCAGGCGGACGTACAATATCGACATAAGTGGGAACCATTTAGTTTCATTGAAAAGCCTCTTTCCTTCCGAGGATTTCGAGAACAAACTGAACGAGTTGCTTTTTAGCAAGATAAAAGAAAGAGAAGATCTGTGGCCAGCGGAATTCAAGGGCGTTCAACCGGACCAGGGCTTTTACCTGAATGCGGGAAGGCTGTATATATACTTCCAGCCTTATGAGATAGGCCCCTGGGCTTCAGGTATGCCCGAGTTCAGTTTTCTCCTTACTGACCTGATGTAAGAACTGGATTAAAGGCTTTTCCGGGATTCTCTATAACCGGCGCTGAAAAGCGTCGCTGTTGTAATTTTACGGTCTACCTCGTTGACACTCTCTGGTATTGATGGTAAAGTTTTATTGCCAGCCGAGGTGGTGGAACTGGCAGACGCGGCGGACTCAAAATCCGCTGGGGTTGAGAGCCCCGTGCGGGTTCGATTCCCGCCCTCGGCACCAGAGGAAGGCTTAGCCTTCCTCATTTTTATGGAGGTGTTCTTCTTGAGATTTCTGGACTTCGATCTACAGGACAGAGATCTGGATTCAGCGGCATCTGAGTTGCTTGATGGAGTAAAGTCCGGCAAGAAGTACTTCGTTCTCACATTGAATGCGCTGATAGTTTATGAGTATCTCCGTAACCGGGATTATCATGAGGCACTTGAGAGAGTAAATTACGTGGTTCCCGATGGAAGCGGAGTTTTAAAAGCCATAAAATTACTCAATAAAAGGAAAGTTGGCAGGGTTCCCGGTATAGACCTGATGCTCACCATCTGCAAACTGGCTTCCATGGGAAACGAGAGAATCTATCTTCTGGGTTCTAAAACCGATACAGTAACAAAAACCATTAAAAATTTAAAAGAAAGATATCCCGGTCTTAATATAGCAGGCTATCACAACGGTTTCTTTGATGAAAGTGAAAGTGATACAATCGTTTCAGAAATAAACAATTCACGTGCGGATATACTGTTCGTTGGAATGGGTGTACCTAAACAGGAGTTATGGATCACGGAAAATTTGGACAGATTGAATGTCAGGGTTTTGATGGGTGTCGGTGGCTCCTTCGATGTCATTTCGGGAAACTTGAAGAGAGCTCCCGCCTGGATGCAGAGGTTAGGTCTTGAGTGGTTTTATAGAACCATTCAAGAACCCAGAAAACGCTTGAGATTGATACCCAAACTTGTCAAGTTTGAACTTCATATTCTTAAGTCTTATCTTTGTTTGAGAAGAGGTGGTTCCGGATGATCGTTACCAACGTACTGGCCTTCACGAACGATTTCGCGAATCCTCTTGTGGATGACGCGCTGGTCAGATTCGAGAATGGAGAGATTACCTACGTCGGTCCTAGAAGGGAGTACAGCATTCAGGAAGATGAAGAAGTTGTGGACGGAGAGAAAGGCCTCCTGCTTCCGGCTTTCTGCAACGCTCACATGAGCATTTATTCTAGTGTTTCATCGTACCCTCTCAAAATTATAAAGGGTTATGAGAATGGAGCCGGTTATTTCAGCAATCTGCTTAAGTCAGGATACTCCAAAACCAACGAGAAGATCGCAAAAGTATCGGCCGAATTAGCAGTGTTAAAGGCTTTGAAGAGCGGCACTGTCTCATTCAGTGGCCCCATTTTCGATTGTCCAGAAGTTGATGCGGAGTTTTACAGAGAACTCGCACGGAGGTACGGAGTTAACATCGCGGTCGGCCCGGTAGTGGTAAAAGAATCGATCGAATCCATTATCGAGCGATGGCATGAAGTACCCCGTGATAGCAATTTCTGTCCTCTCATATATGTAAGCGAACTGGCGACCTACGACGAAGAAGACCTGATGAAGCTGCGCGACCTCTATTCTAAGGGTATAAACTTGAACCTCTTTATATTCGACATGAAGCAAGAGAACGATCTGTGCCTCTCTAGATGGGGCGAAAGTCTTATAGAGAGATTGCTGAAGAATGGCATTCTCGTTCCCGAATGCGGCATTATTTATGGAGGAAACCTGAGTGAAACCGATATGGATATAATCTCGAACAGAAGGATATTCGTTACCAAATCCATACGTTCCGAGATGTACGCCGGAACCTTTCAACCTAATATCGCTGACCTTTTGGGGAGAGGAATGCACGTCTCTATAGGAACAGGTTTCATGGGAACGGAACTCATAGAGGAGGCCAGGGAGATAGTGCTTTCGGAAAGATATCACAAGCACTATGATAACTTTGTAATCGACTACGAAATACGGAAAACGCTTTACGATAACAATTATAAACTGGCACAACGTTTCTTCGGAAAACGTACGGGGGTAATAAAAGAGGGCTATTCGGCCGACCTCCTTCTGGCCAAGCCGGTACTGGATTTTGAAAGACTTGACCCCGAACTGCCCACAGTTCTACAACTGATCTTGAAAATCTCCTGTGAATCTAATTATGAAAAAGTCTGGAATACCGGAGAATTGATACTCGACAAGGGCTTCCCCCAGAGGATATCCAGGAAGGAACTTAAAGACCTTTCCAGGGATATCAAAAACCTGGAATTGTAACCTGACCGGACTTTTTATATATATCGATCGCATGCCTTATTGCAGAGGCACGCTTTTCACCTATACCATCGACATCCTTCAATTCGTCCTCCGTGCTTTCGAGGAGGTTAAATAGCGTTCCGAACTCCCTTCCCAGATTTATGGCCACATGAAGCGGGATTCGCGGAATATGCCTCGCGAAACGGATACCCCTGGAACGTATAAAGTACTCCACTGCCTGAGATGCCGTAGTGATGTCGTACCCCAGGATTCTGAGAATTGAACCGAAACTGTTGATCTCTTTCTCGGTCAGTCCGTTGAGCCTGGTAAGAATCTCTTCAAGCTCTTCAGGTTCAACCAATTCATCGCTGAAATCCAGCACCAGGTTCTCTATCTCCTCACCAACATTGACCAGCATCTCGGTGATCTGCATCTGGGGAAACCTTCCGTGATTTCCAAGTTCGGCGATTGTTATCTCCGCTTCCTGACCTATCATCATTACCATGAGCCCTTTCTGTATTGTTTTCACCACATCGAATAGAGTGAGAGAGCCAGCCCTTTCCATGAACTCCATTCCTGTCAGAGCCTCTATAAAAGCCTCTTTGTATTTCTCAGCCGTTCTTATCGTTTGGGTTATTTTTGAAGTGAGAGTCTCAACGTTGTTCAACGTATATACATAGTCACCGAAGAAAATAGTCATCGTATTACGCCTCTTGGAAACGGCAACGAGCATCTTTCCCGTCTCTTTTGCCATTCTCTCTGCGGCCCGGTGTCTCATACCGGTCTGGTTGGTGCTTATGTTGTGGTCTGGAATCAACTGTACGTTGGCACCTATGATCGTCGAAAGGTCTTCGGTCACAACGATAGCGCCGTCCATCTTGGCCAGTTCGTATAATTTGTTTGCGTTGAAGGAGCAGTTCAAAAGGAAGCCGATCTGCATCAAGTTGCTATATTTCTTGTAATCATCCACAAAAAAGATCAGTCCGCCGATGCTGGCATCCTGGATGTCGTCGAGGGCGTGCCTGAGGGGAGTTCCCGGGGCGATGATCTTCAATTTCTCAATAAACTCACTTCTCTCCACTTTTTATCCCTCCAATGAGTCTCAAAAGTTGCTTCACGTCTTTTATACCATTCTTGCCCTCGGGAGAAATCACTTCATTGAAGGGCGAGTTTTTCACCCGATCCAGTCTCCGTTCCGCGGAAGACACTGAGCGAACCGTACCGTCCAGTCCCAGTTCGCCGAAAACGGCGAAATTATCTGGAATTGCCGTATCTGTGAACGAAGATATGAGAGCGGTTGCGACCGCTAGATCCACCCCGGTATCCTCTATCTGCAGACCACCGGCAACATTGACATACAGGTCGAGACTGTCGAGTGGTATGTTAGCCCTCTTGGTGAGAACGGCCGCCACCAAAAGAACTCTCTCGAGAGGTACACCGGTGGAAAGCCTCCGCGGGGTTCCGTAGATAGGCCTGGATACAAGGGCCTGGATCTCCACCAGAAAAGCCCTCGATCCCTCGGAGATCACTGCTATTATATTCCCCGGTGAACTGACGAAATCTTCGACGAAAACGCTACTTATATCGGCGATCTCCTTGAGGCCGGAGGAGGTCATTTCGAAGACGGCTATCTCGTCGGATGGGCCGAAGCGGTTTTTCACGGTTCTCAGGAAGCGGTAACCAGTTTTACTGGCTTCGAAATACAGTACCGTGTCGACCAGGTGCTCTATCAACTTGGGTCCGGCAATCTGTCCGCCCTTGGTCACGTGCGAAACGATAAAAACCGGTATTTCTGAACTCTTGGCGCTCGACACCAGGGCATTTGCGCACTCTCTAACCTGCACTATCGAACCTGGCAGGGAGGGAACGTCTGATAACTTGAGTGTTTGGAGAGAGTCGAATACCATGAGTGCATACCTGGAAATATCGCCAGTTCTGATGAAGGTGATATCGTTTGCCGACATAATATGGATGTTTCCTGTGTTCGCCAGGCCGAGTCTGTCGGCTCTCATTTTCAACTGTCGGGGCGATTCTTCACCCGAAACGTAGAGAACCTGGCTGTCTCTGGCTATATAGTTGGAGAGCTGAAGCATGAAGGTAGATTTTCCGATTCCCGGTTCCCCGCTTATTAGAACTGCGCTTCCGGGAACGATCCCACCTCCGATGGACCTGTCGAACTCCTCCATTCCGCTTTTCAAACGAGGCGATTCTTCGATGCTTACATCCGAAAGAGGTTTTATGTCTACCTGCCGCGTCTCTTGAGAGATTCTGTTATCGGTGTGATTGAAGGTCACCGCTGTGTTCCACTCTCCACAAGAGGGGCATTTCCCGAACCAGGCCGGTGATTCGTAGCCGCAGGCATCACAGACATAACTTTGCTTTTTCTTCATAGACTTCTTGATAAAGCTCTCCTTTCTTCGAATATCTTCGATTTATTATAATACACAGGGGGCACAACGAATGTGCCCCCTTTTGAATTAATTAAACGTCAATAGCGATCTATCAGGTTGTAGCGCTGACTTCGGCTTTCTCATCTTTTTTTCTGGTGAAGACCAGCAGCTTGTTCTTCAACTCGATAGTGATCATGTCTCCCTCGTGGAATCTTCCGCGAAGTAGCTCCTCTGAGAGCGGATCTTCAACATACTTCTGTATAGCCCTCTTTAAAGGTCTCGCACCGTACACGGGATTGAATCCTTCCTCAACGAGAAAGTCTTGAGCCTTTTCACTCAACACCAGTTCAAGATGCTTCTCTTTCAGGCGTTTGCGCATATCTCTCATCAGGATATCTATAATCACCTTTATCTGTTCTTTCGTCAATTGATGGAACACGACGATTTCATCGAGCCTGTTGAGAAACTCCGGTCTAAAAGTCTTCTTGACCTCTTCCAGGACTGATGTCTTCATCGATTCGTACTCCCTGTCCTGGCGGGTGGATTCCACAAAACCGATCGAGGTCTTGGTCTTGTTGATGAATTCGCCTCCCAGGTTGCTGGTCATTATCACTATGGTGTTCCTGAAATCTACCTGCCTTCCCTGTGAATCGGTGAGCCGTCCGTCGTCCATGATCTGAAGAAGGATATTGAATATGTCCGGGTGAGCCTTCTCAATTTCGTCGAACAGTATCACAGAGAAAGGTCTCTTTCTGATTCTTTCGGTAAGAGTTCCTCCCTCGTCGTAACCTACATATCCCGGGGGGGCCCCGATCAACCTCGACACCGAGAAGCGCTCCATGTACTCGGACATATCGAACCTGACCAGAGATTTGTCATCTCCGAAGAGATACTCGGCCAATGCCTTGGCCAGCTCGGTCTTTCCAACGCCGGTCGGTCCGAGGAAAAGGAAAGTGCCTATCGGTCTTCTTGGGTCCTTGAGACCGCTTCGGGCACGTCTTATGGATTTGGCGACGGCTGATATGGCCTCGTCCTGCGAGACTATTCTCTCATGAAGAGCCGACTCGAGGGTAAGTAGCTTCTCGGTGTCTGTCTCTTCAAGCTTCCTGAGAGGAATGCCGGTCCAGTTGGAAACGATTTCCGCTATCTCGTTCTCGTCAAGTGTCACGATTTCGGAGTCGACCCGGCTGCGCCACTGGTTGTAGCTGTCTCTATACTTCTGCTGGAGTATTCTTTCCTTTTCCTTCAACTGGGCAGCCTTTTCGTATTCCTGATCGGCCGCAGCCGTCTCCCTTTTTATTTTCAGTAGTTCCAGTTCGGTCTGCATCTTTTTCAGCTCTTCGGGTATGGTCAATTTCTGAAGTCTGGCCCTGGAACCGGCTTCATCTATTATGTCTATCGCTTTGTCTGGAAGGAATCTATCGGAAACATAGCGATGAGAAAGCGTAACGGCCGCTTCCAGTGCAATTTCGGTGTATTTGACTTTGTGGTGCAATTCATACTTATGTCTTATTCCTTTAAGTATTTCGACGGACTGCTCCGGTGATGGTTCGGTAACGTAGATCTTCTGGAAACGTCTCTCCAGAGCGGCATCTTTCTCTATATACTTTCTGTATTCGTCGGGAGTCGTAGAACCGATACATCTTATCTCGCCGCTTGCCAACGCCGGTTTCAAAATATTCGCAGCGTCCACGGCACCTTCGGCCGAACCAGCTCCGACGATCGTATGCACTTCGTCGATGAAGAGTATGATGTTTCCATTGGACTTCACAACGTGAATCAGTTTCTTAAGACGTTTCTCGAATTCTCCCCTGTATTTGGTTCCGGCTATCAGAGAGGCTACGTCGAGCGCAAAGATAACCTTGTTCTTGAGAGTTTCGGGTATCTCCTCATCGACTATCATCTGAGCTAGACCTTCTACTATCGCAGTTTTTCCAACTCCCGGCTCGCCGATCAACACAGGATTGTTCTTCTTTCTCCTGGAGAGGACCTCCATCAGTCTCTGGCGTTCTATCTCTCTGCCTATTATCGGGTCGAGCTTTCCGGCCCGGGCCATTGAGGTCAGGTCGGTTCCAAAACCTTCGAGCTGTTTGACGGCCGCACTGGTACTCGTGTTTTGCTGTGGAGAGAAAACGTTCTCAGGCTCAGAGCCGCCTTCATCCCAGTCTCCGGTGATATTTTCGATTATCTCTCTCCTGAGCTGAGAGAGGTTTACACCCATTTGCTTCAAAATGTGCGCGGCGATCCCTTCTCCTTCGCGTACGATACCGAGCAAAATATGTTCAACATCGATCTTGTCCTGACCGAGCATTTTAGATTCATCATTTGCAAGCTCTATGACCCGCCTAGCCCTGGGGGTCATCTGTGGTGCTCCGACGACAGACTGATGAACATTAGTACCCACCATCGAAGTCACTTCTCTGGATACTCTTTCATATGTTATGGAATAGTTCCTGAGAATCCTCGTCGTTTGCTCATTATCGACCTTTATGATTGCCAGAAGGAGGTGTTCGGTTCCAACATATGGGTGGCCGAGACCCCTTGCCTCGTCCTGTGCCGTTACGAAAACCTGCGCGGCGCCTTCAGAAAACTTGTCGAAATACATCTCTATTTCACCTCCCGTTGAGCCTAAATCTCTGTAGAAAACGATCTACAATGTTCCTGATACATTCGTGAACCTCTGTCATACTTCTCGTTCCATCCACAATTTCATAGTTATCCAATTTCTCCCTGATAATTTTCATATAACCGTTCCTTACTTTTTCGAAAAACTCCAAACTCTCCACTTCTATTTTATCATTTTTCTTTTCTTTTCTCATCCGCAAGACAGCTTCAGTTGCAGGAACATCGATGTATATGGTGATGTCTGGAATTGTTGAACCTACCGCAAACCCGTTTATGGTACTGACTATTTCTATTCCAAGCGATCTGCCTATTCCCTGATATGCCAGCGACGAATCCATGAACCTGTCCGCCAGTACCACAAGGCCTTTTTCCAGCGCAGGCCTAATGACTTCTCTCACTATCTGGGCTCTTGCAGCCATAAACAACAACAGCTCGGACTCCGGTTGTAGCCTGAAATCGCTGTGGAGGAGAATTCTCCTTATCTCCTCACCGGCTTTGGTTCCTCCCGGTTCTCTCACAACAATATGCTCTACACTTAATTGACTCAAGTATTCCTGTAAAAGTTTGATTTGAGTCGTCTTTCCAGACCCGTCGATTCCTTCGAAACAGATGAACATTCCCGCATTCACCTCAAAATTATTGGCGGTTCTACCAGTACTTCTGATGAAGAATTCTTTCTGCCAGCGATTAAAACGAGCTGGGCTTGCCCTCCGCTTTTGCCGTGTACGAACCTGATTCTGTGAATTGCGAGCCTCACATCCTCCATTCTCCTAATCCACTTCGTAAGGTCTCTGGGATGGATGAGGAAGAAGAAGGCCCCTCTGTTCTTCAAGAGTTCTCCGGTCGCTCCGACGAACTCGCCCATGAGCTGATGGGACATTCTCCTGGCCGTGTTTCTCCTGCTGTCGGGACTCTCGATACCCGGGTGGAGGTAATGTGGAGGATTCGATACCACTATATCGAAGTCGTGGTGTTTCTCGTGTTTGGAAGCGAGAAAATCAACGACCGAACAGTTGAAAAAAGAGACCCTATCCTCCACACCGTTTCTTCGGGCATTCTCCAGAGATAATTTGTATAATTGCTCGTCCACTTCTATTCCCGAGGCCTCTATTCCGTATCTAGAGGCCAGGTAAATAGAAATAGCCCCGCTTCCAGAGCCCAGTTCGAGTGATCTATGGGCTTTTCCGGGCGGTTTGCAGAACCATGATAGCAAAACCGTTCCATGGTTTATTCTGCCAAGCGGATTTGAAATGTCAAAAGTCAGTCCGTTGAGGACTCCGGGATCAAAATCTCCAAAAACCTTCATCTCAGTAAATAGCAATTACCGACTTTTCGTCGGCTTCCAGGTCAAGTTTTCCGGCGAGTTTTTCATCAAGACTTGCCCGCGACAGGGTTCTTACTGAAAGTAAGAACTTTCCATCGCCATAAATATCTTCCAGGCTCAGCGAGGAGGCTTCAAGCACTTCAAGTTTCTCAGAGGATATCTCAAGCCCTGTCATGGAGACTCTAGACAGCTGGTATATTTTAAAATGCTGAGAAGAGACGCCTCCGAGAAAGAAACTCACCCTCGAATTCTTTATTTCCACCGTGTCGTTCTCTATCGTCGATCTGGAAAGCGTCGAAGATAAAGAATTGCTCAAAACGAACTTTCCGGAAGCGGATCTGGATGAATGTATATACAGATCCATAACGTTCTCGAGTAGTATGTCTCCGACTATCTCACAGTTGTAGAGCTGGACGGTTCTGGTGCCGCGTATCTCCAGACCTGCTCCCAGAGTACAGCCATCCATAGCGATCACCGATGCATTTTTTACGACTATTCGCGTTTTGTTGAAATCGACGTTTCTGGCGATCAGAATGCCGTTGGTCGAGACCTCTAGAGTTCCATAAGAGCCCCCGGGGTTCAGGGCTATTCTATCTTTTCTGCCTTCCAGATCAAGGACGCCGCTAACCAGAAGGGTGTTACCTCTTGAAATGGTCAAGGTGGAACCGGATTCAACCTTCATTATGGAGTTCTCCCTCACTACTACATTTCCGAAGAGACGGTAGTCGTTACCCCCTACCAAAAGGGCATCCATTCCTAAAAGTGATGAGATAACTTCCGTACTGAACCTTTTGAAAAAACTCTCTTTTGCAAATACTGGCATCGATGGAAGCATTATTTCTGAAGGACTTTTCACGAGCAACCTGTAAAGATCACCTTCAACGGAAAGAGAGTCTCTAGGAATGGTTGCGGTTCTTTCATCCTGGTTATGGTTCGAGATGACGGTCCATTCACCGCCACTGAACTTCTGCAAAACAGTCGTTCCGTCCTGCGCCGTCCATTTTGCGTTTCGTACCGCGCCTTCTTCAATATACAGCTCTGGAAGGTTCTCCGATGTTCTCTTTATTATGTTGAAGCTCTCCTGATGCTTTGTAGAATTACCCGATGAGTCCGTCACTTTCACCACCAGTGTATCCTCGCCCTGGGGTAGAGGTGATTCGGGAATCAATCTCTGACCGTCGTAGAGAAATCTTATACCGCTCCGCTCCGTGGAAGCATCCACCAAAAGCCTGTCACTTCTATCCCAGTCGTCTTCCAATGTGAGCGTCACGGGGCCTCCGGAGTATGGAGACTCTATGAAAGTATTTATCTTTGGCGCTTCGTCCTCGTCGAGTAGGAAATCTAGAATCCCGGGCTCGGAAGAATTTGCACCGCGCATTGTGTAACCCTGTATGATGTAATCCCTTCCCTTTTCAATGTCGATCTCGAAAAAGGGAAAGGCCGAGATCTTCTCGATTCCAGAATCGAAAACTATCCTGAAGGCCGTATAAGAAATATCCCCTTGCGTGGCCAAATGAATCGACAACTTTCCTCCTGAAAGTTTCCAGATGATGGATGGGGTTTCAGGGATTCGAGTATCTACCAAGATATCGGTTGAAACAGGACTGGTCAGAAACCTCTTGCCCTTTACCAGGGTCACGTATATCCTGTGGGAACCCGGCGAATCGAGCTTGAAGCTGTACTTGGGTTCTTCGGTTCTGATTCCGTCCATTGCGTCCACGGGTATTCTGTCAACTGTGATAAGAATCTCCGGTCGTTCTCTTCCGGAATACCTTATATCTAGGTCGAGATAACATTCGGAGAATTCACACTTCGCCTGCTTGATCGAAATGGAATAACCTGTCCGATCGCTGCAGGCAACCAGTGAAATCAAGAGAGCGAACATTGAGAGAATCAAGAAAAATCTGAGCCTTATAATCCTCACCTTCCTATCAATAGAGAATAACACAATTGGGGTTTTTTGAGAATTTGTTCTTGGTGTGAAAAAGCGTTAGAATTCAAAAGTACAGTGAGAGGTAGGCGAAACCAGGGAAAATCGATATTAATTGCTCCGGGAGCTTCGTAGAAACACATTTCCCACCGGGAGGTAGAGGACCTTGAGATTGATAGCAATTTTTGCGAGTACAGTCAACGGTATGATAGCTCTCTCCGAGAACGACAGGACCGAATGGACATCGAGGGAAGACAAAAGATATTTCAAAGAACTCACAACCAGCGTAGGAACGATCATTATGGGTCGAAGAACTTATGAGAGTATAGGAAGAACACTCCCGGGGAGGCTGAACGTTGTTCTCACCAGAAATCCTACCGCTTATGAAGAATCGGAAAGCCTGATTTTTCGCTCTTCATCGCCCGAAGCGCTGATAGAAGAGATCGAGGAGTGGGGAATCGACCAGGCATGCCTAATCGGCGGGGCAAGAACTTTCGCGGATTTTGCCGACAGAGGATTGGTGAACGAAATCCACATCACACTGGAACCAACTATAAGAAACGGGGTCACGCACCTCGCGACTCACTTGAAAAAACCTGTTTTGCTTGCCCTGCGCGGGATAGTATCTCTAGGTCCTTCGGTTGTGATGATTTACGATGTGAAATAGATGGAGCGGGCGACGGGACTCGAACCCGCGACCCTCAGCTTGGGAAGCTGATGCTCTACCAACTGAGCTACACCCGCATTCAAGGAGATTTTACCACCTGGAATTACAGGTGTCAATGCAAAGCACGTTCGAGAGGGCCCTCACCGCAGCTCTTCGAGTGCGCTGTCTATCAAATCCGTGGCTAGGGAAGCGTCCACCGTCGAGATGAGTCCTATGGCCGCGAATATGTAGTTCCTGTCTCTGTAGATTCTTATATCTGGCCCCGGGAGCAGTTCCTTTGAGTGCAGTTTAGACAACGATCTGGCATTTTCCATTATCTGACGGGTGTATCTCGATCTGCTCAAAAGCCCTCCAGTTCCGATTATGGATTTTATGGCAGTCAGGTCCTTTCCCTGGGCGATCTCAATCCTTCCAGTAGGACCATATATCTGTCGTATATACCCCGCATGACGCCTTATGGAAGTCTCGAAACAGTATCTGCCGAGACGTGCTGAAAATCTTGAAGCTTCATCGTTAGTTGGGTAAGGCGATAGCTTGCCTACGATTTCGTCGAATGAAGCGAACTCACCTCTCAACTCCTTCTCACCTATGTAATCTATAACGTGGTGTGCATTGACGTAGACTCCGAGATCACCCTCGACCGTTCGCTTCGAGCGTGGCTCAGGCGAGACGAGCATTTTCGAGATCTCTGGGTCGCCGTCTGTAACAGAATCGACATCGGTGGTGGCCCCACCGATATCCACGACCAGAACGTCGTTGTATGTATTAGAAAACAATTCAGCGGCGAGCATCACAGCGGCCGGGGTGGGGATAACCGGCTTGTTTGCAATCGAGTAGATCTTTTCCATCCCCGGTCCCCTTGTGATGTTTCTGGAAAAGACTTCCCTTATGATTTTCCTGGTAGGCTCAACGTTCAACTCATCGATTCTGGGATACACGTTATCTACGAAGTATATTTCTCTTCCTGTCGGAGAGATTATTTCCCGCACCTCGTCGGAGATGGCGGTGTTGCCAGCGTAAACCAGAGGTATCGACCTGTCGAGTCGATTTATCATTCCGGCGTTATGGATCACCGTCTCTTCTTCTCCATAATCCACGCCCCCCGCCAGCAGAACGAGTCGCGGTTGAATCTTCGAAATTTTCTCCAGATCGCGCTCTGAAAGCTTTCCAGCAGTTACCAGTTTTATAACTCCACCGGCCCCGAGAGCCGCCTCTTTCGCTGCCCTAACGGTCATATCGTAAACGAGACCATGAACGGTCATTTTTAGACCGCCAGCCGCACTGGAGGAGGCGATGAAAACCTCCCAGTCGAGTTTATCATCCTTAAGTCGTTTTTTGAGTTCGATCAGGGCCCTTTCAATTCCTATCGTCACATCGTTCTCGATGACTGTTGTATAAGATTCTCCCTGGGCCAGGAAAGACAGCTTTCCGGATGCGTTGCAAGAAAAGGCCGAAAGCACGGTCGTGGTGCTGCCGATTTCGGCGGTGAGTATTTGAACTTTCATCTACTCTCGAGAAGCTCCCTGACTATTTTGTTGGTCAGTTTTCCGTCGGCCCTTCCCTTGAGCCTGACCATGACCTCGCGCATAACCTTTCCAAGATCCGACGGTCCGTTGGCTTTCAGGTCTTCGATAGTCTTCAGCGCAATTGCACGTATTTCGTTCTCACTGAGTTCTTCGGGAAGATAGCCCTTGAGTATCTCCATTTCCAAAGTTTCCTGGGCCACGAGTTCGTCTCTTCCGGCTTTGACATAGGCCTCTATGGATTCCTCTCTCCGTTTCACTTCTTTTCCGATCAAGCCGATTACCGTGTCATCCTTCACTTCGCCCTTTCTGTTCTCTTCCGAAGACGCCTGGAAGTTTTTCACGGCGGCTATGACAGACCTCAACGTGTTGGTTCTGAGCATATCCCGCGATTTCATTGCCTCTTTCATATCGTTCTGTATCTTTTCGTACAGACTCATAGAACTCACTCCTGTAATTCTTCCTCGCTCTGCATCTCTTCTTCTTCAAAAGAGATTGGCTTTACTAGTGGGAAGGGAATTATGTCCCTTATTGTTGGCGAATCGGTTACCAGCATTAGAATTCTGTCCCATCCGATACCCAGTCCGCCGGTGGGAGGCATTCCATACTCCAGCGCCCTCAAAAAGTCGTCGTCCATCATCTGGGCTTCTTCGTCACCCGCTTCTCTCAGCCCTGCCTGATGCAAAAATCTTCTGTACTGCTCTATCGGATCGTTGAGTTCACTGAAGGCGTTGGCCATTTCCATAGAGCTTATTATCAATTCGAACCTTTCAGTCACTCTGGGATCGCTTCTGTGGACCTTGGAAAGAGGCGAGATTATCACAGGATGTTCGGTGACAAAGGTTGGATTAACGAGTTTGTCTTCAACGAGATCCCAGAGTTTCTCTATCAGGTGGCCCATCTCTTTCATGTCGGGCTCGCTGCCGTGTTTTTTCAGGACCTCTATCAATTTCTCGTCGGAATCCTCGAGTATATTCACTCCGAGGTTGTCCTGGATGAAATCGCTCATCTTCACCCTGCGCCAGGGTCTGGAAAAGTCGATCTCTTTTCCCTGATAGTTTATCTTTGTAGAGCCTGTCAGGTTCTCCACAACATAGTTGATCATTGCTTCGGTGATATCCATAATATCGTTGTAGTCGGCGTAGGCCCAGTAGAGTTCCATCATGGTGAACTCAGGATGGTGTTTGTAGGATATTCCCTCGTTTCTGAAATTCTTTCCGATTTCGAATATTCTTTCGAACCCCCCAACAAGGTATCTCTTAAGAAAGAGCTCTTCCGCGATCCTCAGAAACATCTGGGATTCAAAAACGTTTATCCTTGTTTCGAAAGGCCTTGCCGAGGCTCCACCGGTCAGATGGAGAAGTATGGGTGTGTCTACTTCAATGAACCTTCTCTGTGCCAGAAATTCCCTTATGAGCCGGAAAAGCTCGGAGCGCATTTTGAAGCGGTTGAGCGCTTCGTCGCTGGAGAGCATTTCGACGTATCTCTGGCGATATATTATTTCCTTGTCCTTCAAGCCGTGCCATTTCTCGGGCATGGTTCTTATAGACTTAGAAAGGATCTCGAAGCTTTTTACAAAGACCGACACCTCGCCTGTATGTGTTTTGAAGGGGAAGCCTATGATACCAACGAAATCGCCCATGTTGACATACTTTTTGAAGATTTCAAAGTTGTCTTTTCCAACCGAATCTAGTCTGATGTAGGCCTGAATCCTTCCGGTATCATCGCGAAGGACGAAAAAGAAGGACTTTCCGTGGCTTCTCAAGGCCACTACCCTACCGGCAGTTCTAATCACTACGTCTTCCTTCGTCTGGGAATTTTCCAGAGTGGAGAATTCGTTCTTTATATCCCCTGCCCAGTGGGTCTTTTCAAAACGATAAGGATAGGGTTCTATACCTTCCTCACGCATCTGATCTATTTCTCGAAGCCTCTGTCTTCGTGTCTCTTCACTCATAAATGTCTCCGATCATCTGCCGATGGTAAGTATTTTATACTTGGCCCATCCCGAAGGGGTTTTCACTCTTACGACTTCATCTACTTTGTGGGCAAGTATCCCTTTGCCTATGGGAGAATCGGCACTGATTTTACCTTCGAATATGTTGGCTTCTTGAGCATTGACGATTCTGTACTCTGACTTCTCACCGGTTTCCATGTTCTGAAGCTCCACTATATGACCTAGCTTGACTGTGCTCATGTCACCATCGTCTTCTATTACTTCAGCGTTGTTCAGTATCTCTTCAAGCTGTTTTATTCTGCTGTCGATTCGACCCTGCTCGTTTTTAGCTTCATCGTATTCGCTGTTTTCACTCAAATCGCCAAGCTCACGGGCTTCCTTTATTCTTTCGGCAATATCGTACATGAGTCTCTTTCTAAGGCTTTCTAGTTCCTCTTTCATTCTGTCGTAGCCTTCCTGGGTGAGGTAAATGGCTTTTTTCTTCACGACCTGGATCCCCTCCATTCAACGAACTTAATCGTTCTTTAGCTCTTTTATTATATCCACGAAATGATCTATGTCCCTGAATTCTTTGTAAACAGATGCGAAGCGAACATACGCAACCCTGTCCAGGAGCTTGAGTTTAGCCATTATCATCTCTCCAATCTCCTGCGAGAGAACCTCATGGCGCCCCGACCTCGTGACCTCGTCTTCGATAGAATCTACTATTGAGCTTAGTCTTTCGAGAGAGATAGGTCTCTTCTCACATGCCCTAAGAAGACCGTTCATAACCTTTTCTCTGCTGAATCTCTCTCTCCTCCCGTCTTTCTTGATTACAAAGAAGGGGAGTCTTTCGTATCTCTCGTAGGTGGTGAATCTTCCTCCGCAATCTTCGCATTCGCGGCGCCTTCTGATCGAGGTGTTATCCTCAGTCGGTCTGGAGTCTAGAACTCTGGTAGATTCGCTGGAGCAGAAAGGACATTTCATCAGATCTCCCCCATTTTCTCGGCTAACGAAATCAGCTTTTTCAACCTATTATATACTGCGGATTTACTCATGGGCGGGTTCATCATCTCCCCGAGCTCTCTCAGATTAAGATCTTCGTTTTCCAGTCTAAGTATGGCCACCTGTTTCAACTCGCTATCGAGTCTGGAGAGACCTATTTTTTCGTCGATGATTCTAATAGCCTTGACGTGTTTGGCCATTGCCTGTCCCGATTTGTTTGCGTTCGCCGTCAGAAAATTCAGCGTTCGGCTCACATTACCCCTTATCTTTCTTACTTCCACCGCTCTGGAAAGGTGTGCAACCGTGCGTTTTCCTCCCATCAGAGAAAGCAGTTCCATCAAATCACCGGCCGATTTTACGTAGGTCTTGAATTTGTTCCTGACTTTAACTACTCCGCACTTGATGTTGAAATTGTCCTGAAGGTAATCTCTAAAAGAACCGACGAACTCTCTCGTCGTATCGAGCGTTATTTCGAGATGGTATTCCTTGGAAGGGTCCACTATGGAACCGCCAGCAAGGTATAATCCCCTTACAAAGGCTCCAAAATAAACGGGGTCGTCCCTCACGGGAGAGGGTATGATGTCGCTTCTGAGGGAAATGCCGTTGTTTTCAAGGAATTTTTCGACATCTGCGAAGAGGTAGATCAACTCACCTCCGCGCTTTCTCGAGAGGCGTACCTCTTCGGTGACCTGCGTTTCATATATGGGAAGAGAGAGTCTTCTGGTTATCTGAAATAGTCTTTTTAGACTGGTTATGGAAGTCAGAGTGATGACCAGGTAAGGCGTTCCATTCCTTATCCTGAGAGTTCCTCTGGACTTGACATAGCCCAGAAACTCCGCCCTGCTCTCGAAAGTGTCTTCGATGGAGAGATGACATAGTTCTTCCTTCAATTTGTCGGCGTAACTCAAAGCAGAATCTCCTCGAAGATCTCCAGCTCTCTGAGAATGGATACAATGCTCTCCCTTGAGTGCCTAACCACGAGCTTCTCTCTTCCATCGATTATAAGCTCGGTAGTAGCTCCACGTATAACGGTTACTCTCGTATCGTTCGGGAGATCGTTCCTTACAGGTACCGCACCCGCCCGTCTGTACCTTTCCAGAACAGTTTTTTCGACACCGCCAACTTCCGTCCAGAACACACGATCGAACGGAGTCCCAATGTATGATTCGACGGTATCTACGTGTTTCTTGAGATCGAAGCCTTCCGATTCTTTCGGCTGTGTCATTATGTTGCAGATATACACTTTCTTTCCGGGAGATCTCGAAAAGGCTTCACTTACTCCAGAGACGAGAAAATTCGGAACAACGCTTGTAAAAAGACTGCCCGGTCCAACAATCAGCGTATCGGCCATCTCTATCTCCCTCAAAACCTCCGGCAAGGCCTGGACCTTTCTATCTAGAGTAAGTCTTTTTATCTTTTTTCCATACCGTGCGACTTCCGATTCACCCTCTATTTTCGATCCGTCATCGAGCTCTCCTATAAGACGAACCAGTGCGTCGGCCACCGGTAGAACCTTGCCCTTAATGTTTAACAATTTCGATGCGGCGATAACGGCGTCCGGAAAGCTGCCGTGCATTTCCGTCAGGCCCGCGATTATGATGTTGCCAAGCGAGTGTTTTTTCATAGCGTCTGTGGAAAACCTGTGCGAAAATACCTTAGTGAGAATCTCTTCGTTGTTAGCCAATGCGATTATATTATTTCTTATATCGCCGGGGGGTGGTATCTTCATTTCCTCACGAAGAATTCCAGAGCTTCCTCCATCATCGGTTATCGCAACTACGAGCGTGAGGTCGACCGGAAAACTTTTCAACACTCTCGCAAATGTAGAGAGTCCAGTACCGCCTCCTATAAGCACTATCTTCCTCAACTCAGCACTACCCTCTTATTGTTATTCTTTCATCTACAAGATCCACCGGTATAACGTTGCCCTCTCTTTGAAAGTATCTTCCGAGGATTCTCTGGAAGGATTCGGGGTTGCCACTCACGTAGTAGGTGACCCGGGACTCTTCATCACCGGTTTCCCCGATCCAGTTTTTTAAATCCACCAGTATATAATCGGCCGGGTCTACCAGAAGAGTTTTTTGAGATATCGAAGCTTCTATGACTTTTCTTATAAAAGGGTAGTGGGTACAGCCCAGTATAAGGTAATCCGGCTCCATCCGGTTGATCTCGGCCAGATAGTATCTGACCACTGCATCTACTATCTCACCTTCCCAGATGCCCTCTTCGATTATCGGCACGAAGAGTGGACAGGCTTTTTGGGTTATTCGACGCAGATTTTCGTATCTGAAAAGCTTCCTCAAATACAACGATCTCCTCACAGTGTTGCTAGTCGCCAATATCGAAACCTCCGACCCTTTCGGAGCGATCGAACCTACCGCTCTGACGGTCGGATCTATGATACTGAAGTACGGTACGGGAAGATTCTGCTTTTCCCTCTGAGAGAGTATAGAATCCGATGTGTTGCAGGCAGTGACGATTGCGTCGATACCGAGTTGAAAAAAGAAATCGAAAATCTCTCCGACATAACCGCGAAGGGTTTCGATGGGTTTCGACCCGTAAGGTACACGTGCTGTATCGGCGAAGTAGAAAAAATCCACGCCGCGGGGAAAGCCCTGCAAGAGTTTTTTTAGTACTGTCAGACCGCCAATGCCGGAATCGAAGACTCCGATCTTCAAATTATCCTTCAACACCTTCACGTCCCTGGAAGTATTCCGAGAGTACCTCTTCATACTTGGCTTTCAATCTTACCAGTTCGTTCTGGCTTTTAATGAGATCGTGAGCGAGGTTCACGCAGATACCCACCATCAACTTCTCGAACCCGATTTCATCTTCCTTCTTCTTGAACGCGTCGTACATTTCGGTGACTTTTGAAAAGACCTGATCGACGACTTCTTGAGGATCGCTGCTCAGAAAGGAGAACTGGCGTCCTCCCAGGTTCAAAGAGACTGATCGTTTCATAATTATTACTCCTTATGTTTTTTTGCTGTTTTCATCGAGACTGACTTTCACACGCTTTATAAGGGAAGATATAGTCTTCGATTCGCTTTCAAGTCTGAGTTCGAGCTCGCGTATCTTCAGCTCGGCTTCTTCCAGCTTTTGCTGCGACTGTTGAACCTGTTTCCAGAGCTGCTCATTCTCTTTTTTAATGCGGCTGAATTCTTCGACCATCTTGTCAACAACCAGTTCAAGCTCCTGATAACTATCCAAGAACCACACCCCCTCATCAGGAGATTATATCATTTGAGTCGGCAAAGAAAACTAAATAGCCGCCCTTCGGGGGCGGCTATGAATTCAGAATGCCTTATGCATGGTTCCTGGCTATGGCAACCAACTGTACGAAGCTCTCGAGAAGACTCGCTCCACCAACCAGGCCGCCATCAATATCTTCCATGGCCACCAGAGAGTCGAAGTTGTCAGGTTTTATGCTTCCTCCGTAAAGGATTCTAATGCTTTCCGCGAAATCACCGTCGTAGAGCCCGGCCAGAAATTGACGGATGTATTTCATCGTCTCTTCGGCCTGGTCAGGTGTCGCCACCACTCCCGTTCCAATGGCCCAGACAGGTTCATAGGCGATTATTACTCTGGAGGCCTCCTCTTTTGCAAAGCCCATCAGGCCGGCCTTTAACTGCCTCTCCAGAACACTGTTGGTGAGGTTCGCCTTTCTCTCTTCGAGAGTCTCTCCGATACAGAAAATCGGCGTAAGACCGTTTTTAAGGATGGCCTTTATCTTCTCGTTGGTCTGTGCATCAGTCTCCCCGAATAGTTGCCTCCTTTCCGAGTGGCCGACGAGAACGTAATCGACGTACAATTCCGTCAACATAGAGGCTGAAATTTCCCCAGTGAAAGCACCGCTGTCGGCCGGATAAATGTTCTGCACTCCGACTTTGATCTTCGTGTCTTTCATGATGTCGGCAACACCGGAAACGGCCAGACTTGTCGGGAAGACCGCCACATCGACAGTCGATTCTTCTCCTATCGAAGAGGCCAGGAACCCTGCGAACATTCGCGCCTCCTTCGGCGATTTGTTCATCTTCCAGTTACCTGCCACCATCAATCTTCGTTTTTTTTTCCGGTCGTATTTGCAAGACTCTCTATACCGGGCATTTCGCGGCCTTCTAGCATCTCTAGCGAAGCACCGCCTCCAGTCGAAACGTGCGATACTTCCCCGGCCAGCCCGAACTTGTTTATCGCCGCCGCGCTGTCTCCGCCGCCGATTATCGTAACTGCGTTTTTTAGAGCGGCAAGAGCTTTGGCTATCGTTTCGGTTCCTTTCGCAAAATCGTCGATCTCGAATACACCCATAGGGCCGTTCCAGACGACAGTTTTGGCATCTGCAAGCTTGGACTCGAATAATTCAACGGTCTTCGGCCCTATATCCAGTCCTTTCCAGCCGGCCGGTATTCCATCATCAATCATGACGACTTTCTTCTCAACTCCGGGGGCAATTTCCCTGGCCGTAACCGCATCTACCGGAAGCACGAAATCGACTTTCTTTGTGGAGGCCTTGTCTAATATTTCTCTGGCAAGTTCGAGTTTATCGTCTTCCACGAGTGAATCGCCAACGTTTCTACCGAGCGCCTTGAGAAAGGTGAACATCATGGCGCCTCCTATGAGTATTCTATCGGCCTTTTCCAGCAGGTTAGTTATCACTCCTATCTTGTCGGAAACTTTCGCACCACCCAGTATTACCACGTAAGGATGTTCGGGATTCTCTATCGCCATGCTCAGCATCTCGACTTCCTTTTCCATCAAAAAGCCTGCTACACTTACCAGATGAGCCGCCACCCCTACGTTGGAAGCATGGCCTCTGTGGGCCGTCCCAAAGGCATCGTTGACATGAATATCCGCAAAAGCGGCCAGCTTCGCAGCGAATTCCGGGTTGTTCTTCTCTTCCTCGGGATAGAATCTCACATTTTCCAGAAGCAGTATCTCGCCATCTTTCATATCGGAAACGGCCTTTTCAACTTCGGGACCGATGCAATCACCAACGAATTTGACAGGCTTACCTATAAGCTTTTCAAGTCTAAATGCCACGTTCTTGAGGGTGTATTTGGGATCTTTGCCTCCTTTTGGTCTTCCAAGATGGGAGACCAGAATAGCCTTCCCGCCCTTTTCCGTTATATATTCAATCGTAGGAATGGCCGCCACGATTCTCGTATCGTCGGTCACTTCCCCGGTTGTCTTGTCCAGCGGAACGTTGAAATCGACCCTGACAAGAACTCTTTTTCCTTTGAGTTCGACATCTTTCAGTGTTAGTTTCTTAGCCATACTCTGACCCTCCTTCTCATCAAAACGGGGCCATAAATGGCCCCGCTTCAGAAAGCTTCGATTACATTTTCATCATTTTCTCTGCAAGATCGACAACTCTGCATGAATAGCCATATTCGTTGTCATACCAGGCACACACTTTCACGAGATTGCCCATCGCCGAGGTGAGTTTGCTGTCAAGAATGCCGGAAACCGTTGTTCCGACGACGTCCGAGGATACCAGTTCTTCTTCGGAGTACTCTATAATTCCTTTGAGTTCATTTTCAGCCGCCTTCTTTATCAGAGCGTTAACTTCTTCGGCCGTCGTTTCCTTCTCTACAACCACCGTGAGGTCAGTTATAGAGCCGTCGGTTACGGGAACTCTCATGGCTATTCCATCGAGCTTGCCTTTAAGCTCGGGAATCACCAAACCGACCGCTTTGGCCGCTCCGGTAGAAGTTGGGATCGTGTTGGCAGCCGCCGCTCTGGCTCTTCTCAGGTCTTTGTGGGGAAGATCGAGTATTCTCTGATCGTTCGTATAAGCGTGTACCGTTGTGAGGTATCCCTTCACGATCTTGAGATTATCGTTGAGTACCTTTATAATTGGGGCTATCGAGTTGGTCGTGCAGGAAGCGTTAGAGACGATCTGCATCTCTGGCTTCAACTCACTGTCGTTTACTCCAAGAACGATCGTCGCGTCAACCGCTCCTTTGGCCGGGGCGGTAATGAGAACCTTTTTTGCGCCGGCTTCGACATGGGGCATCGTTTTTTCCTTGCTCGTGAAAACACCTGTGGACTCAATAACGAGCTCTACTCCAAGGGCCTTCCAGGGCAGGTTCGCCGGACTCTTTTCCGCAAAAACCTTTATCTCTTTTCCATTTACGATTATTGCCCCTTCTTTTGCCTGTACCGTTCCTTTAAACCTTCCATGAACCGAGTCGTATTTGAGAAGATGGGCCAGCGTCGCCGCGTCAGTTAAGTCGTTGATGGCGACTATGTCGAATCCCCCGCGCGCCACCATTTCTCTGAAAACAAGTCTTCCGATTCTTCCAAATCCGTTTATTGCTACTTTGTGCATCTGCTACACCTCCTAAAGTATATTGTTCGGCAGATTCAGTGCTCCGGTTACCTTTGACATTTCTTCATCGCGTTTTTTCGTTACTTCCGATAGTGCTTCGTTTACTCCGGCGATTATAAGATCTCGAACGATCTCGAAATCCTCTTCTTTTAATTCTTGATCGACTTCTATAGATTTTATCCTGTAATCACATGTTGCCACAACGCTGATCGCGCCCCCGCCGGCCGAAGCCGACACTTCCATGTTCTTGAAGGTGTCTTCAAGGTTGTCCATTTCCTCTTGAGCTTTTTGAGCCTGCTTCAAGAGATCGTTCATGTTCGCTCCCTTTTTCGAACCTCCGTAATTTCTGCCTCCAAGACCTCTGAGTTTTTTGGCCATTTCAGTCCTCCTCTATTTCAATCTTGAATTCTCCAGGTGCACCGTTAACGTTTAAACCGAGCACATCCATGAAGTTCTTGACGTAGGCCCTTTGGTCTTTATCAAGCTTTTCGAAGGCTTTTGGGCTTTTGTCTCTGGAGAGAGAGACAGACTTCCCCACGACCTCCGTAGAGATGCTGTTGATCATGTCGAGTTTCTCTTCTATAAGGTGCGAAACAAAATCCTCGTCGCTATCCACAATGAGCGATCCTCCGTCTTCCGATAGAGTTATCCTCGAAAGACCGAGGAGCACCCAAAGCAAAGTGAAATCTTTTTCGTAGAGATGATCAAGGAGTTTTTCAACCGGACCGCGCGAGATATCGTCTCCTCCTGTCGAAAGAGGCGGGACCTCGACTTTGGTCTGTACGTCATTCTTCGCAACGGCCGTGTCCTCAAGCCCACCTTTTTTCGAGACGACTCCAGTGGTTTTATTTATACCGGCCAGCTCAGAACTCTTCAATATGGTCATCACTTCGAAGACTGCCTTTTTATCTTCGGCGTATTTCATCTCCTTGAGTATTTCCCAGAGGCCCGAAATTATCTGCAGGGCGCCCAACCTCATGTCTTTAACGTATTCTTCCTTAACAAATTCTATCGATTGTTCAAGCAGAGATTCGTACGAAAACCCCTCGTAGAGTACCTCTTTGGAAACTTTAAGCAATCGATTTGGATCTGCCCCCGAAAAGGCTTCCAGAAAGCTGGTGATAAGTTCGTTCGGGAGTATTCCGAGCGTCAACCTCACCGATTGATCGTCCAGCGAGCCGGTGAAGGCCAAAACCCTCTCCATGAGGTTAACCGCGTCTCTCATGCCACCACGCGCGGCACGGGCTATCCTCGTCAGACCGTCTTCCGAAAAGGAGAAGGATTCAGAGGTCGCTATTCTTTCAAGATAAATTACGATCTCTTCTTCGCTTAAAGTCTTGAAGGTGAATACCTGACACCTTGATAGTATAGTCTCGGGGACCTTCTCGATATTCGTAGTGGCCAGAATGAAGACTACTCTTTCGGGAGGCTCCTCGAGTGTTTTCAATAAAGCATTGAAGGCTTCTCGCGTAAGCATGTGGAACTCATCTATTATGTAGATCTTGTAGCGTCCCATAACCGGCCTATAAGCGGCTGAGTCTCTTATCTTTCGGATCTCGTCGATTCCCCGGTACGACGCAGCATCGAGCTCGACGACATCCAGGTGCGACGATGTATCTATGGCCCGACAGGATTGACATATGCCACAGGGTTTTTCATTCGATTCGGAGAGGCAGTTGAGCATTTTGGCGAAGATACGGGCAGTTGTGGTCTTTCCCGTCCCTCTCGAACCCGAGAAAATATAAGCATGCGAGATGGAACTCTTTTCAAAAGACTTAATCAGGACCTCTTTCACTTGATCCTGACCAACCAGCTCACTGAAGTTTTTCGGCCTGTACTTTCTGTATAGAACCTCCGACATCTTATCACCCGTTCAACTGAATTATAGCAGATTGCCAGAATTTTGTTTGCCCACAATGAAAACATTGAATAAAAATATGTGAAATAATTAACAATCTGTATTATTCAGAACGGTTACCCCTGTCCATAGGCGTTTTCTTATACTGTATCCTTCAAACGTCTCTCATTAGAAAATTCCCGCGCATTGCGATCGAATCGATCGAGCCAGATCTCGTTAAAGGAACGCAGATCGCTTTCAAGATCTTCAACGTATATCTCATCACAGCTCTGGAAGAAATCTATGGGACTTACGGAGATGAAGCCGGCCTTAACGCACTTGAAATCCAGATCGGACTCTTCCAGCTCGTAGATTATCTCTCTTCTCATCCAGTAAACTGGCTCGCCCCATTCATTCGTATTCTTTTCGAACCAGCGCCTTTTCACTAGCCCGCCAGGCCTAGTACGAGCTACACCACGAATATTCTGGCGCGGAAGTGAGGGTACGTTTACGTTCAGAACGGTGTACCTTGGTAGTTTTCTCCAGTCGTAATAAAGTATGAATTTATCGACGAAATCCAGTGCTGCCAAGAAATCAGGATTCTCATCGGACACCACTGAAACGGCGATCGCCGGAATACCCAGAGTTCTAGCTTCGAGCGCTGCCGATATGGTACCCGAATATCTTATGTCCACACCCAGGTTTTGCCCGTGGTTAATTCCACTCACCACTATATCGAAAACGTTATCGCCGAAGAGAGTAGAGGCGGCCACCACGCAGTCTGCCGGCGTGCCGCTCGTACAGAAGGAATTGACACCTTCCACGGTAGCCTTTTCCCGTATCCTCACGGGAGTCAGCCATGTAATCGAGTGACTCACGCCGCTCCGGTTACCTTCCGGAGCCACAACCGTGACATCGTGATTTAGCGCGAGCCTTCTGGCGAGAAGCCGAATCCCCGCGGCTTCTATGCCATCGTCGTTAGTAAGAAGTACTTTCAATTGAATTCACCACCCGATAAACTGTAAGTATTGATCTATCTATCAACCGGTCAATATAAAGATAAAGCCGGAAACTCACTTCTAGCTGCTCCTGTCTTTCCGCATATCGATTCAGAGATCGAGCAGTTCGCGGGCCCACTCTCTTGAAGTCTCAACATACTCGTCCATTCTCGAGGCGGGCGATTCGAAATCGATCTCCTGAACGATCTCGTTTCCCTTTAGAGCTTTCTTCAGATTCTCCAGCGCAGCGCCAATAATTCCCTGATGCGTGCAGAAGAGGGCAATCCTTTTACCTTTAATGTTCGTCTTCTCGAAAAATGTGTTGAATGGCGGCGCATAAGTGAGAGCCCATACAGGCGTACCGATGATTATCATTTCATAAAGATCGGGATTAAAATTGAAGGGCTCGAGTTCAGGTTTGTTGTTCATGGCAACCGATTCGCTACCCCAAACATGTTCCCTTTCAGGATTGTATCCGGGTGCCGATTCTATCTGTTCGGGATTCTCCGCATGATGGTAATAAGTGCGGGCGAACTCACCGGTAGGCACCAGCCTCAACAAATCAGCGCCGATTGAGGACGCCATCGCCTCAGCCAGCGTCCTGGTACTTTCATCGAAAGAAAAGTAGATTACTATTGACTTCATGCCCTTCGCCTCCTCTTTGGCGGTCTAACAAATCTCGCTGAATGGAATGCCTCACAGATAAGAAAGGACAAACCTCATAGATACTCTTATTATAGACTGAAAAACCGTCGATTTCAGGACTCACTGTGAGGATTATGAGTCGTACGTTGCAGATTGTTGATAAGAGTTGGGAAAGGGTGTCGAAAGTTCCCTTCACTAACGAAAGAGAGAGCGAAAATAAGGGCTGTCAGTCTCCCGACTTCTATACCCGATTTTCGCGTCTCGCATCTTGTTCATCTCGCCCTCTCGCCTCTTATCTCTCCATCTCTCCTCCGGTGCCCCGCTCTTTCGATCATCTTAATCGTCTATTCGCATCCGGCATGTATAATTCCGTCGAGGTGATGGGATGAAAATAGATCCGAGATGTATACCATGCAATATGAGCGCGCTGGTGAGAATACTTTCACAAAACGGCGTCAAGCGAGAAGATCAGCTCTCAGCTGCTAGACTGTTCTTGAAAGATATGGCAGAGATGGATCTGGAGAACAAGACTCCGATTGAAATTGGACGCAAAGTGGGAAAGGCTCTCAAAGTAGTCTTGGGCGAGATCGATGCCTTCAGGGAGGTCAAAAAAGCGGCTAATGATCTCCTCCTTGAAGTCTATGACGGGCTAAAAGAGAAACTCCGTGCGCTCGACGATCCTTTGATCGGAGCTCTGAAGCTATCGGTGGCAGGTAATATCATAGATTTCGCCCCGGGCCACAGAATCGACATAGATGCAACCATGAGGCAGGCTCTCTCCACCCCCTTCGCGATCGACGATCTCGAAGAGCTCTCCAGAAGAATCAAAAAAGCGAAAAGTATGTTGATTGTGGGTGATAACTGTGGCGAAGTGGTCCTCGATAAACTCCTGATGGAGATAGCAGAAGTTCCGGAAACATATTTCGCAGTGCGCGGCGAACCGACTCTAAATGACGTCACTATTAGGGAAGCGCTCGAAGTCGGCCTGGACAGCGTAGCTAATCTTATCGATTCTGGGGCAGACGCGCCCGGTATGCAGGAAGATAGAATGAATGACGAGTTCGAGGATATATATACCGGTGCCGACGTGGTAATCTCTAAGGGACAGGGAAATCTGGAAGGATTGAGCTCTGCTAAAAGGGAGATCTTCTTCCTTTTGATGGCCAAGTGCGAGGTTATAGGCAGTTTTCTAAATGTTCCAAAAGGATCGTTTGTAGCCTACAGAAAGGCATGATTGGGGGGAGCGGAGATGGAGTGGTTCAAGGATTTTTCTATTCTGGTAGTTGACGATGATCTGCGCTCGGAAAACACTGGTGGAAGGGCAACTCGAGAGATAATCAAAGAGCTCCAAAAAAGAGGCCTGTCCGTCATAGAATCGTATTCGGGTTATGACTGCAAAATCGAATTCATGTCTCACTCCAATATAAGCTGCATCCTGCTCGACTGGGATCTCGTGATAAGATCCGACGAAGAGTTTCTCGGTCCGGGAGAGATAATAGAGATAATCAGGGGCAAAAACGCCCTTATACCGCTCTTTCTGATGACCGAAAAACTCAGGGTCAAAGAAATTCCGCTCGAGATAGTCAGTCAGATAGACGGTTACGTGTGGAAACTAGAAGACAGCCCATCCTTCATAGCCGGCCGTATCGAAGAGGCTATCGAGAGATACATGGAAGAACTACTGCCGCCCTTTCTCAAAGAGCTGATTCATTACGTGGATGAGTTCAAGTACTCATGGCACACTCCCGGACACAGCGGTGGCGAAGCCTTTCTGAAATCTCCCACCGGGAAGCTCTTTCACAGGTTTTTCGGAGAGAACGTTTTTCGCAGCGATCTCTCCGTATCTGTCCCTGAGCTCGGCTCTCTTCTCGAGCACACCGAAGCCATAGGTGCGGCTGAAAAGTTCGCGGCCAAGATCTTTGGAGCCGACGAGACGTACTTTGTCACTAACGGAACGTCCACATCCAACAAGATCGTCTTTCATTCCTGCGTTACCCCTGGCGACATCGTTCTCATTGACAGGAACTGTCATAAATCGATAATGCATTCGATTATAATGACAGGTGCGATTCCGATATACCTTACTCCTAGCAGAAACTCTCTCGGTATTATCGGTCCCATTCATGAAGAGGAGTTCGACTGGGCCGAGATAAAAAAGAAAATCAATTCCAGTTCGCTGGTTAGCGACAAAGAAAACTTCAGAATCAAGCTGGCAGTCGTGACGAATTCGACGTACGACGGGCTCTGTTACAACACCAGGAAGATAATCGACAGACTCGAGGGTGTTGTAGATTACGTTCTCTTCGACGAGGCCTGGTACGCGTATGCCAATTTTCATCCGATGTACGTGGGCAGATACGGGATGTCTCCTGAAATAGATCGAGAGAAGGCTCCGACCGTTTTCACGACTCACTCAACGCACAAACTGCTAGCCGCTTTTTCCCAGGGTTCGATGATCCATGTTAAAGATGGGAAGAAGAAAATAGATCACGGAAGATTCAACGAGGCTTACATGATGCATATGTCGACCTCGCCCCAGTACGCCATAATCGCTTCGCTCGATGTTTCCTCGAAGATGATGGCCGGAAACTCCGGTAAATTCCTCATCGACGAAACGATACAGGAAGCGATAATCTTCAGGAAGAAGATGAAACACTTGAGCGAAGAAATAGAGGATAAAGAGGTCGATCGCAAGAGAAGATGGTGGTTCGAGATCTGGCAGCCAGCGCAGATCACCATGGAGAACGAAAAGGGCGAAAGGAAAAGAGAAGATATAGAAGATATCGACGAACAACTCCTCAAGGAGCATCCCGAATACTGGTGCTTGAAGGGAAATGAGGACTGGCACGGTTTCGGGAAGTTGGAAAGCGATTATATACTCCTCGACCCCATCAAAGTGACCGTAATGACGCCGGGGATAACCAAACAGGGCAGAATGAGGAATTGGGGGATACCTGCCACCATAGTGACTACCTTTCTCAGAGACCGCGGTATAGTGGTCGAGAAATCCGGACACTATTCATTCCTTATACTCTTTTCGCTGGGTCTCACTAAAGGAAAGTCCGGTACGCTGCTGGCGGAGCTTTTCACGTTCAAGAAGCTGTTCGACGAAAATGCCCCGCTTGACGATATTTTTCCGGATATAGTCAAGAAACATCCGAAAAAATACGGCAAAATGACTCTCCAGGAGTTATCTGAACAGATGCACGAGTACCTCCGAAAGGCCAGAATCGCTAGAGTTTTGAAAGACGTCTATTCGCAGGCTCCCGAACAGGTAATGCTTCCGGCAAAAGCTTACTATGAATTGGTAAACGGCAACACCGAACTGGTGAGGATAAGGGAACTTCAGAACAGGATTTCCGCCGTCATGGTTGTTCCATACCCTCCCGGCATACCGGTGATCATGCCCGGCGAGAGGTACACGCCCGAAACCAAGAGGATCATCGAATATCTAAACTTTTCGGAGGATTTCGACAACAGGTTCCCAGGGTTCGAAAACGAGATGCACGGCCTAAAGGTGAAGCTAGACAGCAACAATAAAAAGAGATTCTACACCTATTGCCTGAAGGAAACATCCCAGGAATCAACATAATTGATATGTATTTGGAACTGAATAATCTTGAGTTTTATTATCCACATTATGTAGAATACAGTAAAGGAGTGATTTTATGTACGATAGACAGGAAATCGCCAGAGCGATAGAACTCAGGATTACGCAGAGGAAATTCGAAAACAGGCGGCTTAAGGAACATGAAGAAGCATCTGTGAGAGATTCTCTTAAAGGATTAGAGCATCTTGAGCGCTCCGGACCTCTCCAGTGGTACTATTCGCAAAACTTTCCCATAGCCTCCGGAATAGTTCTGGCAAAGATGAACGACTTTTCTACCGAGAAGCTTGTGGAGTACGGCTTCGAAGGTGAACAGATAGTTTTGAATCTCACGCTCAAAGGCTTCAGCACAAGCTGGGCAAGACTACCCAATTACCTTTCCATGATCATTCTCGGTTATCCCGAGAAGAATGAGATCGTGAATGTAGAAAGGGCGGCACGGAAACTTTACCGGAATTCAAATCGAAAACCACTCGAAGAACTGATAATGGGCAGAACGGAACTGCTGGATCCTGATATGCGGGAAATACTCCTTTCGGGAAGACTTGCCCCCTCTTCGTTCAACCGTCAACCATGGACCTTTGAAATTCTTGACGAAAGAGAGATAGCCATTCACGGCTGGAAGAAATTGCCGGTCATTTACGAAGAAGTGATTTCGATAGATCTGGGTGTAGTTCTTTCCCACGTTTATCTGATGGCACGTGCAATCAAGAGCGGGGTTACGCTCGAAAGAAAGAGCACGAGAACTTATTTGCTCAGGTGGTCCTGAAATCTCTTCGACTCAGATATCTATGAATAGTCTTTGACTAATGTATAATATACTGAATCGACTTCCTGGAATGGAGGTATTTTTGTGTTGCCCGAAGGTGTGAATTTCTGCGATTCAAGTAACTATGACTTTCTTTCCTCTCTTTTCAGACTCCAGAACAACGAGTTGATAATGGAAAGATTCAAAAGATTGCCTGCCAATCTCGAAATAGAACCGAACGAGAGAATCCTGAAGTGGGTCGAAAAGACAAGAAAAGCTCTTCCCGATGGAATCAGGGAAAAATTGGGGATTTTTTTCGACAGAGAGTCTTTTTTCGCACTTTTCCTGACCAACCATATAGCGACTAAGAAGTTGATGGAACCGGAGTCTCTACTTTCATACCTTTCAACGATGTCCGACAAAGACTTGATAGTGAACTTTCTCTGTTCCGGCCACGGATTCTCCGAAGAGGCCGATCTTTTGAAACCGATATCGGCCAGCAACAACGAGCGAGAATTGATAGAGTACATATCGAAAAACATGGCTATGCCGACGAAACAGAAGGCCGATCTCTTGAAACTCTGCAACAATCCATCAGCAGCAAGAAAAGAGTTGATACACCTTCTTCTATGGTACAACGAAAGGATCTACGAAGATCTGCCCTTCGACCCGGTCTATGAGGTCGAAGAACAACGATCGAAGCTGTACGGTTTTTTCGAGAAGTACGGAAAAAACTACGTTCAGTGGCTCACAGGGAGTTCAGTCAGGAGTGGTGTCCCTGCAACCGGATCCATCACTATAGCTGTCTCCTTCTTCTACGAAATCATTCTGTTGAAGGGCTCAATACCCTACAGAAGAGAGGATATATACGTCGTGGGATACAGATATCCTGAAAGGATAACCCCTCCGGTCGATAAAATGGCCTCGGGAGTAGATCTCTTCACCATCCTTGCAAACGATGTGAACCTGCGAATTCTTAAAAGACTCTCTCAAGGTCCCATGGGAGTAACGGAAATAGCCCTTTCCACAAAACTTACCAACGTCGAGGTAACCGACTACCTGAGCGTGTTGATGAGGTACGGAGTTATTGAAGACAGTGTAGAAGGAGATAGAAGACTGTTCAACTTGAATAAAAACTTTTTGATTAAAACCGTTGGAGATTCCGTTAATGAGATCTTCGGAGAGGCTGTCGATGACTGATGTAAAGGTTTTTAATAACGAGGCTGTCTCTGTTCTCACTGCACTTTTTCGGCTCAATAACCATGAGAGAATGATCGATCGAGATGCAATCGCCGCCGACAGTCTTGCACGATGGGTGGTAAAATCCAGAGTCGCTATCCCCGTGGAGCTCTTCGAAATGATAGAGGTTTTTTTCAGCTGGGATAGTTTCTTAGGTTTGAGGACGCTTCCTTATGTTTGCTTCGAAGGGATCGACTCCTGCGAAGCTTTTATGGAGTGGCTGGAAGATCTCTCGCCGCAGAGTTTGATGGCAAAGTTTTTCAGCCCGCAATACTGCGAAGACGGCGAGGCGAGAGATCACGCCTTCAGAAGACTGGAACTCGACGAGCGAGAAGCCCTTAAATACGTTTTTTCGAACCTGGAGCTCAGCAATTCCGGCAGGTATTCGGCCATCGAAATTCTCAGAGACCAGAGCAGGGCGAAGGAAAGTTTCACGGGACTTCTGCATTTCGTTTGCCGGAAACTCTTCGACGACGAGTTGAGAGAAATCTTGCGGCAAAGCTCCCGGACCTTCCGAGAGCTATTCGATGGCAACTTCTCTCTCTATGGCCTGCCCTTCCTGAGGGAACTGCTGGACATTGAAACAACGAAAGAAAGCGATGAGCCGGACTTTTATATTTTTTCTTCATGGTTTCTGGGAGGTTCCGTTATCACCGCCAGCCTACCCGAAAGGAACTCTGTGATCTCGATTGTAGGCGAAGAAATGATTAAGAAGAGGAACGTACTTTTGGCAGTCCCGAACGCTCTCGAAATAGCCAGAACGCTTTCCATGGATGGTTCTATGAAACTTTTGAGAGTCCTCATGAACCGCCGGATGAACATAGAATCGATCATCGAGGAAACTGGCCTTCACAGGCACGGACTGATCGAAAAACTGGCGGCATTATCCAGACAGCGACTGGTCGTGACAGGCGTTTCCGGCGATGAATTCTGGTTTGAAACCGGCGAACAGCTGATAGATAAGGCCTTGTTGACCATGAGAGATATAATGGTAGAAAAGCGGGTGGTCGGCCACCCGCTAAAGTAATTGATCACAGAGAAACCTTTCCGACACTTCGAATAGCTCTTCTATCCAGTCGAGCCTCTGGTACTTGTGGTTGGCCCCCTTTACTGTGTGGAACTCAATGCCTCTCTCTCTAGCGTAGCGCATGACCGGTTCATAAGGTACCGACTCGTCCTCCGACCCGTGGATAATCATTAGAGGGCCGTGGTAATTCTCCAGTTCCGCGGAGGCATCAACGCTGAGTCCATCCCTTTGAAAACCGGGGCCTAACTTTAGACCCAGAATATCTTTGTACTTTTCGTCTCTGGAAAAGCTGTACTCTTCTCTTGAGAAGAACTCGCCGTTCATTATGACGGGCGACCATAGAAGCACGGCATCGAACTCTCTCTCCCTTCCGGCGAGCAGAGAGGCGACCATTCCGCCCATGCTGTATCCTATAAGCGCCAGCTTTCCATTGAACCAGCTCTTCTCTCTCACAAGAGACACTATTTCAAGAGCATCCCGGAGTTCAGTAAGGGGAGACATATCGCAGAACTCGCCCTCGCTGTCTCCCGAACCCCGGAAATCGAATCTCACGGTCGCTATACCCCTTTTCACGAGTTTTCTCGATAACCGCGGGTATTTGAAGGTCGAGACGATGTGCTCTCCGGTGAAACCGTGAAGCATTACCACCACGGGAAAACTGTCGCCGCCTTCGGGGAGTTCGAAGATACCGAAGATCCTGTTACCGTCTAATCCTGTTGTGAAACTCTCTATTCTCGACATAGATACAACCTCAATCGATATTCAGTCTGGATTTTATGAATTGTACGATTTCCTCGTCCAGCGGCTCTTTGCCGATGGCCTGATTCCACTTTAAAACCAGGCCACCGCTAACTCCGGACGCTATGCCTCCCGAAGGTCCTTCGAAAGAGAGACCACCATCTTCGAGAGAGACACCCCAGGACAGTTCCTCAAAAAGCCTTTCGTAAGTACTCAGCGAATCGTGCATGATCGCCTTTCTGGCTAGGACAACAATCAGCAGACCACCACTTTCCACATAATTCTTGATGAAGGCGATCTGCTTTTCCGAAATGGCCATGAAATCCTTCATAAAAGTGTCCTGATCGGGTAGTGGAAGAATCAACACCTGGCCTCTGTTCATTGTCGCTTCCGTCAGCTCGCCTATCACGGGCCTCACATCGCCGCCGAGATTGCTCAAAAGCTCCGTTAGGTACTGCAGCTCGGACACATAGTAATTCTCGTGAGAAGTGTCGAGATGAGCAACGAACTTGGTGAAATCGATCTTCAACCTGAATGCGGATTCGCCGTCAACGCAAAAGACAAGATCCTGGGAAGTGCAGTCTAGAGTCTCCCTTATCTCGACACAACTCATTGGCGGAAGTACGTACTCTTTTTCCATAACAGTACCGCACTCACCCATTATAGTCACATTAAGTCTCTCTTCACTCTTTCTGGAGTTTATTAGATCGAAAGCTATCTCGAAAGGCAGTCCGAAAATCGGTCTGGCATCGACTGATCTGGCATTCAGTATATATTTCTCACTGCTACTTTGGAACCAGATCGGAGAAGAGACTATCTCGTTCCCATCCTTTTGGTCTATCTTAACGAAGTACCAGTTGTAAGAAAGCGGATTTTCGACATCGACATCGATTGTCCAGGAATCGCCTTCGACATCCAGTACCAACGGTCCTTCGTTACTGTAAAGCCAGACCGAAGCTACCGGATCGCCGGGATCGCTGTATTCGATCTTCAAAGTTGCTGTCGGTTGATCGTAGAGAATATCGCCCATTTTGGACTGTCCTGCCGAGAAAGATATGAAGGCGTTTCTGTCTTCGCTGGCGTAGATATTTCTCGTTTTCAGTGCCTCGTAAACCTTCTGAGTGGTAAGCTCGTCGATCACGAAGACCGTTCTCGCGTCGTTGGCCGTCGCCCAGTTCTCGTAGTGATTGTCCTGATTGGCCGAGGCACCGACGTGCCAACCCCTGTTCAGAGCTCTCTGGTAACGTTCCAGGTATTCAGGCTTGATCACGTTGTTCGATTTTCCCGCACCATTGCCCACTTCGATAGTATTAATATATAGATCCACTTCTGGAAAGTACAAAAAATCGAAGAAATCTCCGTAGGTCCGTCCCGGATGGCAGAACTGGGCCGTAGCCTTTTTCTCGACTATCCAGGCGTATATGTCCAGGAGGTCCGAACTGCTCCTGTCAAGGAAATCATCGGTGTTGTAGATCGTGATGTGTCCACGGCTTGTAAGAGTCCACTCGTAACCCGAAATCGCTATGAACTTCCCCTCCTGCGTGTACTCTCTTGCCAGGTTACGGATGACGTCCAGCTTCATAGAGCCGTCGGGAAGGGGATATACCAGATCGTGACAGTGCTCGGTTATTGCCTGTATATCTACCACACCAGAATCCCTGGTGTACCTGAAAGCCTGATCTGGCGTCCCACGACCATCTGAGTAAGATGTATGAGCGTGAATGTTTCCAAAAAAGACCGCACCGTAAACGATCAGAGAGATCGATATGAACAATGCCACAAACACTCTTTTCATTTCAAACACCTCTCAAAAAACAGGGGCAGTCTCCGGCTGCCCCTGTCATCGCTGAAAAAAAGATCAATAGTAATCGTCGAGAACTCTCTGTGCATCCTTGTGAAGCTGCTTTAGGACTGCATCTACGTCTTTTGTGGGATCGGACATCACCGATTCCCAGGCAGACGTGATCATGGCGTGCACCTCGGGATAGGGACCATACCAGGGTCTTCTTACGGCGCTGTCTCTAAGTTGCTGATATGTGAGGGCGAATCTTGGGTCGTCGGTCATGATCTTTTGTATCTCGGGCGATTCGAAGGCCGAGATCCTGCTGGTCATATAACCGGTCGCGAGCGACCATTTCGCTGTATTCTCGGTAGAGGTGAGGAATTTGAGAAATTCCCAGGCGGCTTCTTTCTCGGCTTTCGGTCTTGAAGAGAACATGAATACGTTTGCACCACCGATCGGCACCACTTGCTTTTCCTGCATCGGCATTATCGTAGCACCCAGGTCGAACTTGGCATTCTGTTTTAGATAACCGAGACTTCCTGTAGAACGGACGACCATCGCTATTCTACCGGAAAGGTCGAGCTCATTTCCGCCAGTCGTTCCGAATATGAAAATTCCCTCTCTTACACCTTTCTGGAAGAAGTTCCAGGCGTTTACCGTCTCGGGAGAGTAGATCAACATTTTTCTGCCATCTTCCGATATGATCTGTCCGCCGAATTGCCATATGTAGGCTTCCAGAAGCCAGTCGTCAATACCAAATCTGTAACCGTAAATGTCGGGACCCAACGTCTTGATCTGTTTGGACGCGGCATAGACTTCGGTCCATGTCTTCGGAGGATTGTCGGGGTCGAGTCCGGCCTGTCTGAAGAGATCCCTGTTAATGTACATCAACGGGGTGCTGCAGTTGAGGGGGAAGCCCAAAAGTCCCTGTTCGTAGGTGTTGGCAGCGATGAACCTCGGCCAGAAATCGTCGAGCGTCGCCGCAAATTCCGGGTCATTCTTGATGAACTCGTTGAGGTCCTGGAAGGCACCACCGTCAACGAACTGACCTATTCTCGCCTGCTCTATCTGGGCGAGGGTAGGAACATCTCCGGCGACCAGTGCTGCGAGTAACTTCTGCATTGTGTCCTGGTAGCTTCCGGTATAGACGGCTTCCACTTCGATCTTGCCCTCTTGAAGCTTATTGAAGTCTGCAACGATATCCAAAAGAGTCTGCGAGTAGATACCCGTCTGGGCGTACCACATCGTTACCTTGACAGGCGCCGCAAAAGCCAGGGCGACTGCTGCGATGAAAAAAATGGCTAGCAAAGTCTTTCTCATAAAAGAACCTCCCTTTCAAGATTTGGGTTACTCTTTCAAACCCGAGATGCTTATTCCTTCGACAAACTGTCTCTGAACAAAGAAAAAGAAAACTATTACTGGCAGAACCGCCGTCGTCGAAGCGGCCATTCTCATAGTCCACTGAGTCTCCCATCCACTAACGAACTGCGAAATTCCGACCTGGATCATCTGTTTCTTGGCATCGTTTATTACAATGAGCGGCCACATGTATTCGTTCCAATGTGCGAGGAAAGTGTATAGAGACATCGTGTACAGGGCCGGTTTCGACAGCGGAATGATGATCTTCAAAAAGATCTTCATCCTGCTGGCGCCATCGATAATAGCCGCCTCTTCCAGTTCTTTTGGTATTCCCATGAAGAACTGCCTCAACAGGAAGATGCCAAAGGCCGAACTCATGAACGGCACTATCAGAGCTTTGTACTGATTTATCCAACCGAATTGCTTCACGATGACGTAGAGAGGAACCATGGTTACTTCCGGCGGAACCATAAGCGTTCCGATCAAGACCATGAAGACAACGCTCGAACCTTTGAACCTTATTCTCGCCAGGCCGTAAGCGGCTAGCGAGTTGAAGACCAGCTGCAGGAGAGTAACGGTCAGCGCAACAAAAAGAGTATTTACCACGTATTGACTGAGCGGAATCAGTTCGAAGGCCTTAACGAAGTTCCTGAAATCGAAGATCGTTGGCAGAAAACTGGGCGGTATTGTGAAGGCCGCGTCCTCCGTTTTGAAAGAAGTGACCAGCATCCATATGAATGGTAGATTGATCACAATCGCGACGAACAATACCATTAGTACCACTATTGTTCTCAGGGCGATATGAGGTTTTTTTCTCATGAGTAATGCACCCTCTTTTTGCTGACCGCGAATTGAATTAGAGTGAGAACTACCATCAAGGCGAACATAAACACGGCGATGGCCGAGGCGTAACCGAATTTAAGATACTTGAAGGCATTTTCATACAGGTAGTAGGTTATGACCTGGGTGCTCTTGGCCGGTCCGCCACGCGTCATGACAGATACGGAAACGAAGACCCTGAAAGAGGCGATGAACTGCATGATAACAACGAACAGCGTGGTCGGTGAGAGGAGCGGAAGAGTTATACTCCTGAACTTATCCCAGGAGGTTGCACCGTCGATCTCTGCTGCTTCGTAGTAAGTCCTTGGTATAGTCTGAAGTCCGGCCAGAAAGAGAACCATATTGTAGCCCACACGTTTCCAGACGCCAACGATTATCAGCGCGAGCAGAGCATAATTGGGATCACTCAACCATTTGATGTTATTTATGCCGAACCACGAGAGAAAATAATTCATCAGTCCGAAATTCGGTTCATAAAGCCATCCCCAAATGACGGCAGCCGCGGCCATCGAGGTTACAACGGGGATATAAAAGAGAGTTCTGAAGATTCCCTTTCCCTTCAACCACTCGATATTCAACAACATGGCTAAAAGGAGGCCTAAAACAACCGAAGGAACGACTGTGCCAAGAACGTAAAGGACCGTTGTCCAGAGAGAGTTCCAGAAATCCGGAGTCTCGAACATCCTTATGTAGTTTTCCAGACCCACCCACTTCATCGGTCGGATCATGTTCCAGCTGTGAAACGATACGTAGAAAGCCCAGGCCAGTGGAAGATAGATAAAAACCACCTGAACAACGAGTGCGGGCGTAACCGTCAACCAACCGGTCATAACCTCCCTGGAACGACGCCGCAAGTGTATCACCCCGCTTATCCGAAAGTACGCAAAATTAGTTACAGCGATTATGACGGCAAAATTCAGGCACGAGATCAAAAACCAGATCAAAAAAAAAGAAAGCCGACGCCATAAAGACGCAACTTTCTCATCATCTCTGTCACGCTATGAATAGTTTAGCATATTCATCAACGCGAAATCAACCTGCGCGAAATGTTGGCTCTTCGATCGTCCTTTCGTGTTATCATTCCCAGCGGGAGAATGAATCATCATATAAGGAAGGGATTATCTGAAGCGGGGTGACTGGAATGCCGAAAGTACCGATAGAGGAAAATTACATTGAGAATGACGAGTTTCGTTTCGATGGAAAGACGGCTCTGATACTCTCCGGCGGCGGCGCGAGGGGCAGCTACCAAATAGGCTGCTGGAAAGCCCTCAAGGACCATGGAATAGAGATAGCCGGTGTTTACGGTACCTCGGTAGGTTCGATAAACGCCGCGGCGGTCGCGATGAATAACTTCGAGCTGGCGGCTGAACTGTGGAAAAAAATAGATTATTCGACGGTGATGGAGATATCTCCTGAAGTGGAATCAGTAATTCAGATGGCCAAAGCCAAAGCAGGCATCAGAGAGGTCTTCATGGGTATCAAACTTCTTATGGATGGCCGAGGAATCGATATAACTCCCTTGAGGAGATACCTCCATTCCATGATCGATGAAGAGCGCATCAGAAGATCGGGTATCGATTTCGGATTGGTCACATATTCCCTTAGCGAGATGAAACCGGTTATGCTTTACATAGACGAGATACCCCGCGGAATGCTCGTCGATTACATTCTTGCGAGCGCCAACTACCCCGTTTTCAAAAGAGAGGAGTTCGATCGCCGCAAATTCATAGACGGCGGGGTTTATATAAACATTCCCATAGACATGGCCAGAAAAAGGGGCTTTATAGACATGGTCATAATCGATATAGGCACCAAGAGCCTTATAGACAGACTTAGAGTTATAACCGGAGCCTTCGAAAAAGACAAAACCCTGTATATAAGGCCCAAAAGACACTTCGGCAGCCCTATGCAGTTCGAACGCGAGATAACAATGAAATATCTTGTCGAAGGCTACCTCGATACTCTGATGGCTCTGGGAATCGTTCAGGGCAGTTATACCTACATCTACGAGACAGAGGATCTGCTGGCGAGACTGTTCTGGTCCATAGACAAAGAAACGTTTTCCAGGGCGCTCGGTATTCTGAACATAGAGCGTAAGAAAACGGAAAGCCCCATGTACTTTTACTTCAAACAGCTTCTGCCGCTTCTAGAAATTGGTCTCAAGACCTATGGAAGCAAAGGCGTTCTGTGCGGGCTCGCCGATTACACCTTCGAGCTGATGGAAGTCGAAGAACTCGGGCTTTACTCCGGACTCGATTTTTTCGAAGCGATATCCGCAAGACCCCCGACCTCTTTAGAAAACCTTCGCGGTGCCACCATCAACGAGATACCCCTTGCCGGCCTGCTGGAGATGTTATCGCTCGTGTACAGAAAGAGCCGGTTCAAGGTGAAAAGACCGGCCAGATTCGATCAATATCGGAGTAGCCTGGATTTCCTGGGAGCAAAGTGAAAATCCTGGCGCGATCACCTGACGGGGTTCAACAACTTTCTCAGATAATAGCCGGTATGGCTGAACCTCGTCTCGGCCACTTCTTCGGGCGTCCCCGAGATCACAACCTCTCCCCCTCTGGCCCCTCCTTCCGGTCCGAGGTCTATTATATAATCGGCGTTCTTTATAACGTCCATATTGTGTTCCACCACAACCACGGTGTTTCCGAGTTCGACCAGCCTCTTGAGGACTTTCACCAGTTTTGACACATCGTCAAAGTGAAGTCCTGTAGTGGGCTCGTCGAGAATGTAGAAGGTACTGCCGGTAGATTTTTTCTTCAATTCCGAAGCCAGTTTTATTCTCTGTGCCTCTCCTCCAGAAAGCGTGGTCGCTGGCTGGCCAAGCCTTATATAACCCAGTCCGACATCGTTGAGCAGCTCCAGTATCCTGTTGAGAACCGGTATTCTTTCGAAAAAATAAGAGGCTTCTTCCACAGTCATGTTCAAAACATCCGAGATCGATCTACCCCTATACTTTATCTCCATGGTCTCTTTATTGTAGCGACGGCCTTTACAGACATCGCACTCCACGTAAACATCCGGCAGGAACTGCATCTCGATCTTTATCATTCCATGTCCCTGGCAGGCTTCACACCTTCCTCCTTTAACATTGAAGGAGAACCGCCCTTTCGAGTAGCCTCTCGCTCTTGCCTCTTGCGTTTTAGCGAATAGATCCCTAACGAAATCGAAGAGACCGGTATAGGTAGCCGGGTTGGATCTCGGCGTTCTACCTATGGGGCTTTGGTCTATAACTATTACGCTGTCGATCGCTTCCCAGCCTTCGAGGCTGGCTCCGGTATCTATCGGGGTTTTGGAGTTGCCCAGACGGTTTTTTAAAGAGGGGTAAACCGTGTCCATCACCAGTGAACTCTTGCCACTGCCGGAGACCCCCGTGACAGTTATGAACCTACCCAGGGGAAATCTGACGTCTATGTTTTTTAGATTGTTGCGCGATGCCCCCCTTACTGTCAACCAGCCGCGATCGCCGTTACCGGCGACTTCAAGCCTCGGGACTGAACACTCACCTTTTAGATACCTTCCCGTCAGAGATCTTTCAGGAGGATCTTCGATGAGTCTCTGCGTAGGGCCCTGATATACTATCTCTCCGCCGTGAACACCTGCTCCCGGCCCCACATCCACAATGTAATCGGAATTTCTTATAACCTCTTCGTCGTGTTCGACTACTATCACCGTGTTTCCCAGGTCGCGCAGGTTCTTGAGAGTTTTGATAAGTCTATCGTTGTCTCGGGAATGGAGACCGATGGTCGGTTCGTCCAGTACATAGGTAACTCCAGTGAGACCCGAGCCAATCTGCGTGGCCAGCCTTATTCTTTGGGACTCCCCGCCGGATAGCGTCATCGCGTATCTTGAGAGCGTAATATAATCTAAACCGACGTCTATCAGAAACTTCAATCTCTTCTCGATCTCGCCCATGAGTTCGCCGACTATCTCGAACTGGTGTTCGCTGAGGTGTATTTCCTGTACAAAATCGAAGAGCTCCTGGATCGTCATATCGGAAATGGATGCGATATTCCTGTCCTTGAGTGTAACGGCCAGAGCCTCGGGGCGCAGCCGCTGCCCGTTGCACTGAGTGCAGGTTTGCTGAACCATGAAACTGCTCTCCATCCAGTAGCGCATTTCTTCGGACTGGGTTTCCTGGTATCGCCTCTTGAGGTTGTTGATAACACCTTCGTAAGGCCTTTTCAATTCGTAGGTCAGTCTTTCCGATTTGTACTTCATGGTTATGTCATCGGTTGTGCCAAAGAGCAGGGCATTTTTCACGTCTTCTCGCAAATCTTTGAAAGGTTTATCTGGAGAATCCCCGAGCGATTCGATAACCCTGATCAACATCTTCATGGTGAAACTGTCCTGTGACCCAGAGATAGCTTTGAAGGCACCTTTTAGTACGCTCAGATCTTCGTTGACGACTAGATCCCTGGAGAATTCCATTGTATACCCCAGGCCATGACATCTAGGACAGGCACCAAAAGGATTGTTGAAAGAGAAGATTTTGGGGCTTATCTCAGGAAGGCTTATCCCACAGACCGGGCAGGCAAAGTTCTCGCTGAAGATCTTTCTCTCCTCTGTTTCTATCAAACCCACCTCCACGAATCCGTTCCCTTCGTGGAGTGCCATCTCTACGCTGTCGGCGATTCTCGAGGCGTTTTCTCTCTCGACTTTCAACCTGTCGATCACCAGGCTTATTGTGTGTCTCTTGTTCTTGTCTAGTTTTAAATCCTCTTCGAGATCGTAGATATGATCGTCGATCTCCACGCGCACGTAACCCTTCTTTCTGAGATTCTCCAACTCCTTCTTGAATTCGCCTTTCTTCTCCTTGCAAATCGGTGAGTATATGGCTATTCTAGAACCTTCGGAGAACTCTTTGAAGATACCCTCCACTATCTCGTCGAGACTCTGTCGCTGAACTGTTCTTCCGCATGAAGGACAATGTGGCACGCCGACACGCGCGTAAAGAATTCTCAAATGATCGTGGATCTCCGTTACCGTTCCGACAGTGGATCTTGGGTTGTGACTGACGGTCTTCTGTTCTATGGCTATTGCAGGCGAAAGCCCTTCGATGCTCTCTACATCGGGTCTTTTCAGTTCGCCCAGAAACTGTCTAGCGTAGGTTGAAAGCGATTCTAAATACCGTCTCTGACCTTCGGCGTAAATGGTATCCAGTGCGAGAGAAGATTTGCCAGAACCGGAAAGGCCGGTTATGATCGTTAACGAATTTTTGGGTATTTCGACGTTCACGTTCTTCAGATTGTGGACTCTGGCCCCCTTAACAGATATGTATCTATCCATTGCTGCACTCCTCGACGAGCTCAACGAGCTCTTGACAGGTCTCCTCCACTTCGTGCGAATCGACGCCTTCGACCATCACTCGCACATACGGTTCGGTGCCCGATGGACGTAATACTATCCGCAGATCACTCTTGCTTTCGAGTTCGCAGAGTCTTGTCTTAAGCTTTTCACACTCCATGACGCCTTTTTTATCGGAAACAGGCACGTTCTTGAGCAGCTGGGGAAACACCGGGAACTCCTTAAGGAAGTCCTCTAGAGTTTCACCGAGCTCACTCAGAGTGTTCAACGTTTCCAGTGAAGTTATCAGACCATCTCCGGTAGTACTTCTGTCCAGGAATATGATGTGTCCGGACTGCTCTCCGCCCAGAACACCGCCGGTCTGCAGCATTCTCTCAAGAACGTATTTATCGCCGACCTTTGTTCTCTCCAGGCCGATTCCTCTGCCGGAGAGATACTTCTCGAAACCAAGGTTGGACATCACTGTCGCAACGACGCGGTTTCCCTTCAATCTACCCTGCCTAACCATTTTTCTCGAATTGAGGGCCATTAGCATATCGCCGTCCACAACACGCGAACCCTGAAGAACGAAAAGGCATCTGTCGGCATCGCCATCGAAGAGTATTCCGACCTCTCTTTCCCCGAGAGCCGCTCCAATGAACTCCGGGTGAAGAGAGCCGCACCCATCGTTGATGTTTATTCCGTTGGGTTCCATACAGATGAATCGGGCTTTTATGCCGAGTTCTTTATAGACGGGTTCGACGACCGTAGTGATTGCGCCGTTCGCCCCGTCGAGAACGAGCTCATTATCGGGGAATTTCTGGCCTGTGAAGATCTTTATGATGTAATCTATGTACTCCTCACGATAAGATGTGACTGTGCGTGTCTTCCCAACACCTGAATAAACGGTATAATGGAAGGGTTTGTTCACTATGAGATTTTCGATCTCGACCTCGTCTTCATCAGAGATTTTCATCCCTTTGGCCAGTACTTTTATACCATTGTAAACTGCCGGATTGTGGGAAGCCGAGATAACCGCTCCGATAGTGTCCAATTTCCTGGTTATATACGCCAGCGAAGGTGTCGGCATAACGCCAGCAAAGTCGACGTTCATGCCTGCTGAAGCGGCTCCCGCGGCCAGTGCGTTCTCCAAAAGATCGCCCGAGCTCCTGGTATCTTTGGCAATGATAAAGTTCCTATATTTTCCGAGATAGTATCTCCCTATGGCGTTTCCAAGCTTCATTGCGAGTTCTGCAGTCAATTCTTCGTTTATAACCCCCCTGATACCGTCTGTACCGAAGAGTTTCTTCATCTTTTCGCCCCCGATAATCAACATTTCTATACCTATCCTTTAGTTTACCACACAATTGCGTTGACAACTTTAACTACGGTCTATATAATTGTCTGTGTTGGAGAGATGGCCGAGCGGTCGAAGGCGTACGCCTGGAGAGCGTATGACGAGCAAAACTCGTCCGTGGGTTCAAATCCCACTCTCTCCGCCATTAAAAAGGCAGCCCGTCTTCATGACGGGTTTTTCCTTCTGGGCATACATTTTGAACAGATTGAACAGGACTGGAGGAGGTTACTTGGCCAAAGATAGCGTGAATATCAGACTCAACACGGCTTTGGGACAGAATTTTCTGAAAAATGACAGGATCGCCAGGAAAATGGCCGAATTCATAGACCTACCGGTTGGTTCTACCGTCATAGAAATAGGCGTAGGTTCGGGAATATTGACCAGAGTCCTTCTAGAACGCGGCTTCGCCGTTGTAGGTTTCGAACTGGACAGAAGATTCGTTGAAGTCAATCACAAGCTAGAAGGACCCGCCTGCAAACTGATATACGAAGATTTCTTGAAGGCCGATCTCGGTTCTATTCCCGACTATGTAGCTTATGTCGCGAACATTCCTTACTACATAACCTCACCAATAATCGAAAGGATCATGTTCGAAGGCCCGCGTTTTTCAAGTGCGTTGCTCATGGTGCAGAAGGAGTATGCAGAAAGACTGACTGCGTCAGCCGGGACCAAAGAATACGGCGTTCTCACAGTAAACGTGAATACCTTCGCCACGGTCAGGGAGCTTTTCCAGGTTTCAAGAAGCGAGTTTATACCCCATCCAGAAGTGGATTCGACGGTCATAGAGCTTCGACTCCTGGAAAGGCTTGAAGAGTTGCCCGATAGAGACGGTTACAGGGCTTTTATTAGGCATTGCTTTTCTCAGAGAAGGAAGAAGCTAACCAATAACCTCAAGTCCTTGATTGACTCGCCCGATGAACTTCTCCTCTCCTGTGGAATAGATACCTCGGTAAGGGCCGAGGAACTTTCGATAAACCAATTCAAGAAGCTTTATAGACTTTACACCCTTCAAAGAGAAGCCGGGCATGGGCCGGAAAACAGGAGCGATCGTGAACCGGGATCTCTTTGATAGAATACTCAACTTTCTGATGGAAGGCATAATAGTCATCGATGCCACTGGTAAGATCATTTTCATAAATGAAGAGGCTTTGAAAATAGTCGGACTCACCAGAGACAGGGCAGAAAACCGCCTCATAGTCGATACCATACCCAATACCAGATTACATATCGTTCTCCAGAGCGGCACTCCCGAAATAAACAGGATTCAGTATCTGGGGGACAAAACTATCGTAACCTCCCGCTTCCCTCTTATGGACGAGAGCGGAAAAGTCTATGCCGCTATGGCCATCTTTCGCGACATGACGAACGTGGAAAAGATGGCCGAGGAGGTCATCAACCACAAAGAGATGGAGTCTCTTTTGACCGGCATTATCGATGCCACCTACGATGCGATATCCGTCGCCGATGAAAAGGGCAAAATTGTGCTGGTCAACAAGGCTTATACTAGAATCACAGGCATGAGCGCAGAATACGTCATAGGAAAGATGGCCACTGTCGACATTGCAGAAGGGTCGTCACTACACATGGAAGTGGCGAGGATCAGAGAACCCGTCTTCAACGCGAAATTAAAAGTCGGGCCGGGGAAAAAGGACGTCATAGTGAACGTAACTCCGCTTCTCGTCAAAGGAAAATTCAAAGGCAGCGTGGGAGTAATCCATGATATATCGGAAATTGAACGACTCGCAAGGGAACTCGAAGATGCAAGACGACTTCTGAGATACGTAAAAGCCAAATACACCTTCGATGATATCGCCGGCTCCTCACCGCTCATGAAAATTGCGAAAGAACAGGCCCGCAAAGTATCCAGAACGCGCGCCACCGTACTGCTGAACGGGCAGAGCGGAACCGGTAAGGAACTCTTCGCACATGCCATACACAACTCCAGCGACAGACGCGACGCAAATTTTATCAGCGTCAATTGTGCAGCCCTTCCCGAAACCCTGCTCGAGTCGGAACTTTTCGGCTATGTTGAGGGAGCCTTCACCGGTGCCATACGCGGGGGCAAGAAGGGGTTGCTTCAGGAAGCTAACGGTGGAACGGTCTTCCTCGATGAAGTTGGAAAGATGAACCTCTCGGTGCAGTCGAAGTTTTTAAGGTTTCTTCAGGACCACGAAATCAAGCCTGTCGGCGGAAACAAATCAGTGAAGCTAGACGTTCGGATAATCGCAGCGACTAACTTAGAGCTCGACAAACTGGTGGAAGAGGGGAGGTTCCTCTCAGACTTATACTACCGGCTCAACGTGGTGCCTATCGTAATCCCAGCGCTCAAAAATCATCCCGAAGACATACCCGAAATAGTACATACAATAATAATGCGTCTCAACCAGGAGTATGGCAGAATGGTTGAAAGAATCGAACCGGCTGCATTGAATTTGCTTCAAAAGCATGATTGGCCCGGAAACTTAAGGGAGCTGGAAAACGTCATAGGCAGAGCCATCATCAACATGGAGCCAGACGAGCACATAATCAAAACATCACACCTTCAGGGACTCTCTGTCGTATCGGAAAGACGCGATTTACTGCCGGAGGGCGATCTCGAGAAGATGATGAGTGACTACGAAAAGCGAGTCATCGTTGCCGCGCTGGATAAAAACGACTGGAACAAGACTGCGACAGCCAAAGAACTGGGAATAAGTATCAGGAATCTATACTATAAGATCGAAAGGTACGGAATACGTGACAACAAAGGTTCCGGATGATATAATAAAAAATTGGGGGCGAAACGGTTTCGACGGGGTCAACGCACCTGCAGGAGCGAGTCGAGGTTCCGGAGCCGCGTTAAAAAACCGGACAAATAGAAATGCCAATAATGAATTTGCTCTTGCTGCTTAATAATTAGTAAGTAGCCGCTCTATCGGCTTTGTGGTTCGATGGGCCGAGATGAGCGTCAGAAAATCGAACCTAACCTGTGCCTTAGCTCCGAAGGTTCGGGGACATTCAGGAGCTCGGATGGTCGGACTCTGCCAGTGTAGTCTTGGCCGTTGACGATGATCACTGGCTGCGCTCGGAGACCCTGCAGGGAACTTGGTTTCGGACGCGAGTTCGACTCTCGCCGCCTCCACCATCATGACTAAACATCCATCTAGCCTAGACGTTGCTTTGGAACGAATACGGAATTTGTTGGCTTAACCTCACACAAAAAAATTGTGTGAGGTTTTGCTTTTCAAAATAACTAGGAGTTGAGGTTACGAATTGAACACTCCTGATTATCTAGCCCCATTTCTCTTACTTCTTTTCATCGGGTGATTGTTGGTATGATTTATAGATATCGGCAAACATTCTCGCGACAACCGAAATAGAATACTTTCTATACACAGTCCTGCTGCCGTTTTCGGCAATCATTTTCATTTTACGCAGTGATAGGTCTTTGTCCAGAAGTATTTTGACCAGATCCCTTCCGAGGGTTTCTTCAGAGGTGGTATCGATGAGGAATCCATTCAAACCGTGCTTTATATACTCTTTCACGCCACCTCTGCGTGGGGCTATCGCCAAAAAACCGGCGGACATGGCTTCAAGAATCGCTATGCCGAACTCCTCCTTGTAAGAGGGCGCTACATAAACCGGTGGTCGTGGACTTTGAGAGACCGCAATATCGTTTTCGAGACAGCGCACGTAATCGTTTTCCATGGCCGGGAGATGACAGAACCCCGCTGAAATCAAGGGGGATTTACGAATGTACTCCTCTATTTTTCTCAGTTCTCCGGCCTCAATTTCATCGGGGTTTTCTACACTACCTCCCACGATGACGAGGTTGTATCTGTTGAAGAGCGGGGATTCTCCCCAGGCTTTAAGGAGTTTAAACTGCCCTTTTAGCGGATCCATTCTCCCCACCGTGAAAATAATGGGCAGATTTTTTCTATTGCGGTCGATGTGGTACTTTCTCTCCACCTCGAACAGCGAATCGTATCCAATATATCTCTGGCGCATTTCGGATGGACATTCATCTCTTAAGGATATTCCTTCCGGCACCATGTTCAACTTACAGCGTAGATTCTCTCTTATCAGCGGCGGATAGTAAGAAATCAGCTGATGTTCGTTCCGGCTTGCTCCGATTCCTATCAAACTATCACACTCTCTCAGCATTCTCCAGGAGATCTGGACCCGAGAAGTGTCTTCCATAACTCTATCGATTCCGGCTTCAAGCAGAGCCCCTCCACCACCGGAAAACCTTCTTTGAGGATCGGCCGTCAGTGTGAAGTGAGTCTTTATTCCTTTGAGTTTTGCAAGTTTCATCATAGATAGCGAAGCGTAATCCGAAAATCTCATATGAAAATATGCTGGAGAGATTCCAGCTATCGAAAGAATGTCGTCCATCGTCGAAGCTAGCGACCATTGACAACCGCTGAAGTGAGCGGCTTTAAGTTTCTGATAACCATAAAGCGGAAAGTAGATGAACAAGTGGCCGTCTTTCTCGACCCTATCTAGCTTGAAATGTTCGTCCAGCTCTGTTTCTTCGACGGGGATAACTGTAATAACGCTATCCAAAACACCGGCAAGTTCGTTCCCAAGAGTTCTGAGAAAAGTCCCGATTCCGCCACTGGAGCCCCGACCGGATTTGAAAGGATCTCCATGAAAAGAGAACTGGACCAGCGATCCGACGGCAGTGTGAACGCCTTTTAACTTTTCTAGAGAATGATAAAGTCCGTTCGCCCAATTGAACCGGCATTTCGAAAGGAACTCCGGAATGATCCCCCGTCTGACCGCTTTGAGTATGGCTTTCATCGAGAGAAGAGGATCGGAAAGGCTGGAACGCTTTAGATATTCCGACCAGTTTGCGTTGCGAGAATCGAGGTAATCCAGTGCCAGAGCCCCTCTATTTCCCCCTTTCATGAGTTCCTCTTCCAGATCTCCCGCAAACTCGAGATCATCACCTTTCAACATGGACGATTCGAGCAAGAAGGAGGAATTGGTTTTGCGTTCTTTAAACTCAACGGTTTCCAGTAGCAACTCATCCATTTCGAGGTTCGTTCCGAAGAGGACGTCGAGGGTTTCGACCGGAAGTGTTCTGCCACTTCTCGCCATTCCGCGCAGGAGAGCAGTTACTGCAAGCCTTTCCGATTCAGGATTAATGATGAATTTGGAAAGTCCTTCAGCAGGGAGAATCTCGCCCAGACGAATGAATGCAAGAACTCTGATATGGGCGTTGTGGGATCTCCCAATCTCGAACAACCTGGAAGCGTTCGTTATCTCACCCGTGAGATACTCGAGGGCTGAGAAATCGTCCTCAACGAGTTCAAATCTCTTCAGAGCCTTTACTGCATCTTCCAGAGAGATTTTGGATCTATCGACCTTCGAAGCTATTTCTTCGAGATTTTCTGTGAACCTGCCATCGTCATATTTCACGGAACACCTCCGAATAGATGATAATAGGCCCACATAGGAAATCATCTGTAGCCAGCCGTTGAGATGTTTCTAAGAAGGCCTAATGTTCACCATTCTTTTTTCGCCTTTCTGAAAGCCAGGTCGAGCGCGTAAAGCCACTCCCAAAAATCTGTCTCTCCCCTTTCCTTCGCGCGCAGGGCTTTGAAAACCCTTTCCCTGCTAAGCGGGTAACTGTGTATCCTCATGCCGGTGGCGTTGAAAAGGGCGTTGTTTGTGGCGGGGGCCGGCGCGATCATTGAATGCTCCCCGACTCCACGGTTACCGTATGGAGAGAGCTCTTCAGGTGTCTCTTCCCAGAAGGCTTCTATCTCGGCAGGTGCATCCTTGAAAGTCGCTATTTTATAATCGGTAAAATCGGGGGTTAACAATTTTCCATTTTCATCGTAGGCCATGGCTTCCATAAGACAGGCCGAAAGCCCCTGCACAGTTCCACCTTCTATCTGGCCGCGTACATTGATAGGGGTTATCGCCTTTCCCACATCGTAACCTGCAACCGCTCTGTTTATTGCTATCTTTCCGGTTCCAGGATCGACTTCCATATCCACACCGATAGCTCCGAGCGTGAAGTGTACCACGCTCTTGGCCGATTGGCCGGTATCGGTGTCGGGATAGATTATGTCTGGAGGCGTAAATGAACCTGTACCTATAATTGGACCACCTTTTAAAACACCGTCGGGCATTTTGAAACCGTTCTGGACTCTTTCATCGATTCTTTCACTCTTCCCAAGTTTTCTACATTTCACAACTCCGTATTCAATACTTATACTGTCCTCTGAAACCTGCCAGTATTCGGAAAATAACGCTATGAGTTTTTCTCTCACATCGCACGCTGCACGCTTCACCGCCATTCCCATGGACCAACAGGAACGGCTAGCAACCGTTTGCCAATCATAGGGATGGCTCTGGGTGTCGGGGTAGTAAACCTTTATCCAGTCGTACGGTACGCCGAGTTCTTCCGAGACGATCTGCGCATAAGCGCTGTAAGTTCCCTGTCCCATATCCATTGTCGCCGCGAGGACTTCGACCGTTCCATCTCCGTTCAATTTCACTATGGCCGAAGAGGAAGCGTCCGCCGGAATAGCAGGGGCCTTTATCGCGAGGGCTATCCCCTTTCCCCTCTTCCAACCTTCCCTTACGGGCGGCTCTTTCTCTGAAATCTTCAGTTTAGCGGCAACTCTGTCGATGATTTTGTCGAGTGCGTGATCGTGCATAGGCATGCCTGTACATGTAGTCTGGCCTTTCTTTAGAAGGTTTTTCTTCCTGAACTCCACCGGATCGATGTGCAACTTGTCGGCGGCGATATCTATCACGACCTCGAGTGCGCTCATGAGTTCGGGAAGGCCGAATCCCCTATAAGCGCCCCCGAAGGGCTTGTTGGTGTAAACTGCGTAGCAGTCGGACCAGACGTTTGGTATGTTGTATGCTCCCATTGATGTATAGCCGGCACTCCTGACGGGGTTGGCGCCGTACTCGGCTGAAATACCAGTGTCGAACCAGAAGGTATTGCGGATTGCCTGTATCAGGCCGTCATTGCTAACTGCGAGTTCGATTTTGGCCACGAAGCCCTGTCGGACCCATGATGTGAGAAGCACTTCTTCTCTGGGTATGAAGAGCTTGACCGGTCTTCCCGCTATCTCCTTATCCATGGCAGCCGCAAGACAGAGAGCTTCGATCGTCATTCCGGCCTTTCCGCCAAAACCTCCGCCTATCGGAGGAGCTATGACTCTTATTTTATGGAGAGGATAGCCGATGCCTTTCGCGATTATGTCCCTGACGGTAAAGGCCGACTGGGCCGATGTCCAGATCGTTATCTCGCCGGATGCGGGGTCTTGTTTGCAGATCGAGCACAGCGTTTCGAGAAAGCCGTGGGCTATCTGCGGACAGGTTACGGTCTCTTCGAAGATATGGTCTGCTTCCTCAAAGGCCTTTTCGACGTCGCCCTTTCTTATCCTGAACCAGTTGCCTATGTTCGTATTGGGTTGGGGTGTTATGAAATCCACGTGTTCATATTTGTGAAGTTCTGGATGTACGAGAACGGTGTTGGTCGTGGCTGCCTTCACCGGATCGAAGATAGCTTCTAGCTTTTTGTAATCTACCCTGACACGCTTCACTGCTTCCCGTGCCGTATTTTCGTCTTCGGCCACTACCAGTGCCACCGGCTCTCCGCAGTATCTCGTTCTGCCGATAGCCATCGGTGTTCGATCCTTGAGATAGAGACCGAAATGGTGGGGAAAATCCTCGCCGACTATAACTCTTACGACTCCGGGCATTTCGAGGGCCTTAGTGGTATCGATCGATAGTATCTCGCCATGTGGAATGGATGAGCGAACGACGGCAGCATGAAGAAGCTCCGGTCCGAATCTTAGATCGTCGGTGAACTGAAGAGTACCTGCCGCCTTCTCAAGATCGAACTTTCTCGGCAACCATTTTCCAACGCCGGTACTGGTTTTTATATTCTTCATATCACTCGCCCCCTTCGCTTCTACCTGCCATGATCCGGGCGCTCTTCTTTATGGCTCTGACGATCGAGAGGTAACCTGTACACCTGCAGAGGTTGCCCGAAAGCGCCTCTTTTATCTCTTCTTCGATTGGAGAGGGATTCTTCAGCAGTAGAGCATAGGTTGTCATAATCATTCCTGGGGTGCAGTAACCGCACTGTATAGCTCCTTCGTCTATGAAAGATTGTTGTATGGGATGAAGTCTCCCATCTTTTATCAGTCCTTCGACGGTGAGGATATCTGCCCCTTCTGCTTCGGCCGCCAGGATGAGACAGGATTTCTCCGGTAGGCCGTTCATGATTACGGTGCAGGCACCGCACTCTCCCTCTTCACAACCCCTCTTTAAGCTTGTGATGCCGTGCTCCCTGAGGGCGTTGAGAAGAGTGGTGTTGTCGCCGGCCACGAGGAAAATGGGCCGACCGTTCAGAGTGAGCTGTATTTTTCTTTCTCTCATGTTGGCCCTCCCCCTTCCAGCTGCTCTACACAGCTTTTTATAGCTCTGCGCGTGAGTTCTTCTACCATCGCCAGGCGGTACTCTCTGCTGGCCCTAACATCTGTAATGGGATTGACAGCCTCCATGGCCAGCTTCACCGCTCTATCGACAATGTCGCTATCCATTTTAGTCGTACCGTTGAGTAGCCTTTCGGCCTCAATGGCTCTGACAGGGCGTGGCGAGACAGCACAGAATGAGATTCTGAACTCCCTGGTGACTTTTTCAAAAGCCGTACAACAAACTGCCGCCTGTGCTATGTCCAGGGCTTCACGACGACCGATCTTGAGGTAACATCCGGCCGATTTCCCCTCGGGCAAAGCGATCTTGATCGCCGTTACTATTTCATCGACAGCGAGAGCCGTCTGCTTGGGGCCGGTTATGAAATCGTCGATTCTGAGCGTTCTATTGCCCGAAGTGCCGGTAATCTCAACAACCGCCCCGTAACAGAGCAGGGGAGCTATTAAGTCTCCCGACGGAACGGCCGAGCACACGTTGCCGACGACCGTGGCCCTGTTTCTGATCAGAGGATCGGAATGGGCCAAACAGGCCTGTAAAAGCGCCGGCAATCGCTCTTTAACAGAAGGGTGAGAAGCCACCTCGTTCAGTGTTGCAAGAGCTTTTATCTCTATCCATTCCTTCGATATCTCAATTCCCTTAAGCTGTTCTATCTTCGTTAGATCGATCACATAGTCGGGATTAACAAGCGATTTATGGAGCCAGACAATCAAATCCGTTCCGCCGCTCTTCACCATGGCCCTTCCTCCAGCTTTTTTCAGGATACCCAAAGCTTCGGGGATGGATTGCGGCCGTTCTAGAATGAAATCTCGCATCTTTATCGCCACGCTTTCACTTAAAATTTATTCCTCTTCGTCGAAAGCTACTATTCTACTTATGCATGACTCTCCACCCACGAATCTCCAGGGAAAACAACCAATTATCATTCTCCTGTTGAGTATCTGGTCGATTTCTCCGCCGACGTTTTCGGCATGTATTATATCGTAGGGGAAGAGAAGTACGTGCATCAACTGGTAATCGTCCGGTGGGAAGATCTCCTCAAGAGCCTTGCCATATTTTTTACGGAAAAAGACGTCACATTCTTTCGCTTGAACGGGCATCCAGTCTCTAATCTTTGTATTCATCGGATGATCAGCCGAACCGCAATCGACGCCAATCCACTTCAACTTCTTCTTTCTGCACCAATCGGCAAACTCTCTCGTTGGACCGGGATGCTTAATCATATAGCGCACTTCGTCGGCTTCCGGTTGATCGAAGGCGTATCTATGATATCCCGTGTTGATGATCAATATATCTCCTTCCCTCACCTCGACCCGGTCCTCGATATCTTTGGAGGTATATATCCCGTAATCCTCCGCTATATCGGAGAGATCTACGATAACTCCGGGGGCAACGAGTTCGTTGAGCGGTATGCTCGCAATATCCCGACCGTGAGTACAGAAATGGAGCGATCCATCCAGGTGTGTTCCCACATGGTTTGAGTGCGTAAGAAGCTGACCATTGGCACCATTTGGCGCGAGCCTTTTGAAAAACTTAATCTGCAAAGGTTCGTAGGTAGGCCATGGAGGCGTCAGGTGGCTGATAGGTTGTGAGAGTTCGTAGATTCTGATTTTCTCCCAGTTTTTTAATTCCATTAGCGGTTTTCCTCCTTTATAAATACCTGTCGGTAAAAGCATTTGCGGCCGACACAAAGGCCTCGGAAGGCATTCTTACTATGCCGGCGCCAACTTGTCCCTTGCCGGCTTCGCGATGGGCGGCTCCGGTGTCGAGAACAGGTGTGATACCGGTCTCCACAACTTTTATTAGATCTATACCCGTTGGCGTTCCCCTAAAATTGAGAGAGGGAATCGTGAAGTTCCTGTTCTCACCAAGGCAGATCTCATACATCTCTCTTGTGTAGTTGATAGCATCCTGAGGCGTACCGCCGACGAACTGGACGATAGCGGGCGCGGCCGCCAGTGCGAACCCCCCGACTCCGTAGGTTTCCATTATCGCGCTGTCACCTATATCCCTGTTTACGTCGGCCCTGGTGAATCCCGGGAAAAGCAAAACGTCAGGTAGAGCTGCCTGGCAGGTGAACCATCGCCTTTCTATACCGGCTATTTGTATCCCGAAATCCGTTCCGTTTCTCGCCATAACGGTTACCATCGTAGAACCCTCGACGAAACCGATGCTGTCCAGCGAAACCTTGGCTGCAGCCATACCGGGGTTGAGAAAGAAATGATCGTTGCCAGCCATGAAACGTATCACTTTCGCCAGAGAGGTGTTGTCGGTGGAGGATTCCACAAGATAAGGCGCGAGCGTTCGGATTAACAAGGAGGTAGCAGCCCGGTTTCTGTTATGAAGTTCGTCGCCCATATGAAGGGCCTGGGAGATAAGGCTTTTAAGATTGATGCCTCCGTTATCATTCACATAATGTTCCACGCCTGCCTTTAGCACGGGGAAAAGGATCTCTCTCATCCAGCAAAGCCTTTCGATTACCTCTTCGTCAAAGGCGCCCATTCTGAGGACTTTTCCCAGTCCTTCATTGAGGGTAGCGTAGCTCCTTTTGCCGCTTGAGCGGTCCTCTACAATCCATACGGGCATTCCGGGTGATATTATTCCCGCCATCGGTCCAACTGCACCGTGATGGTGACAGGGATCGAACACCACATTGTTTTCTTTCAAGTACTCTGCGGCCTTTTGGGGTGTGTCTGCCCAGCCTTCGTAGATGACTGCTCCTATCATGGCCCCCATCATAGGCCCCGACATCCTTTCCAGTTCTATCGGCGGTCCGGCATGTAGTATGGTGTTCTTCTCCATTCCGGGAATCACTTCACAGGCTATACCGAGATCCACTATATGTGGCTCGGCTTTTTGGAGTCTTTCAAATGCTATCTGATTGGCCTTTTCGATATCAAACAAAGTTACCACCTCTCAGCTTCTTCAATTTCCCGAGCAGTTCTTTGTCGGCCAATGGAGGCTTCCAATCGACCCGGACGGTAGGTACTTCACAAGCTTTATGATCGATATAGAATTGCTCAATTCCAATGTTTATTACTTTTGGACCGTCTTTCAGCAGTTTTTTCAGACTCATTTCCGTTCTCTCCCCTCCGTAGCCGCCGCTGCGAAAATCGCCGCTTTCGCGTTGCTTTCGAATACATGAACGCCGGCTTCCTTAAGAATTCCGGTCTGTCTCTCCAGATTCTGGGGGTCGCCCGACGTTCCACATACGTAGGCGACGTAAAGAGGTCCTTTCTTCCTCTCAAGGCTCTTTATCGCATTTACCACATCGGCTGAAGGATCCGGTGCGCTGCCGTAGCCGAGAACGACATCGAAGAGAACTACCGCGACTGAAGGATCCTCCGATTGTATTCTGAGCTGCCCGGACCGGAAGGAAGGATCGATCATAGGGTGGAGTTTACCCTGAGTGAATTCATCTTCACCGTAGTCTATGAAACTGTTTTTAATAGGCTTAAGACTATCGGGTAACTTCATTCCGATCTCCAGCGGGTTATTTCCGTAAACCGATTCGAGATATCTCCTGGCTATGCTTTCGGCCTCATAGCAGAGAGTACCGCCCGTGAAGAGACCTCGCAGGAACCGTCCGGAAGCTTCGCTCTTCCGTCCCAGGGCTTCGATTTTCAAATACTCATTTATCAAATCCTCTCTGGCTTTTATCACGTCTTTTCCACCCAGGAGAGCCGCCGCTAGAGTTGCGCACTCCTCAAGACCGGTAGCGTATTTCAGCTTTGGTTCATCCTCGCGTGGTGATTCTCCCATGAAACACGTAACCGAAGGCTTTCCGCTGCTTCTCAGTGCCTGGACAATCTTCTCCCTCACTTCGGGCGAGGGTGGTTTGCTTATAAACACCATTACGGAGATTTCGGGATCGCTCGTTAGAGCCTCTACCGCAGTCAGCGAAGAGATACCGCCCACGGCCGACTTAATATCTCTGCCACCCGTTCCTAGACCATGTTTCACACCTATTCCGCGCCTGGCAAGCTGGACCATTACTTCCTGCAATCCCGTACCGGATGCAGAGACTATACCGACCGGGCCCACCGGGCAGACATTGGAGAAGCCCAGCCCTTGACCGTTTATGACCACTGTTCCGCAATCCGGACCCATCACTATCAGTTCGTTCCGGGAGGCGTACCTCTTCAGCTCGATCTCCTCTTCCAGCGAAACATTGTCGGAGTAGAGCATTACATTCAAACCTCTCTTCAGGGCTTTCATCGCTTCTGCCGCAGCGTATCTTCCCGGCAGGGAAATCAGCGCGACATTGGCTCCCGGAAGCACAGATAGCGCTCCTTCCAGTGTCTTGGGCGTATATTCGCCAGGCTCTTCACTATCCTTCCACGGCGGCGAGGAGAGATAGGATCTGGCCATCTCCATAAGTCTGTCGTACAGCTTTCCGGGACAGTCAATTCCAATTATCAGATCGTCCGGAGAGGCATTTACACTCTCCACCTCGAAACCTGCGGCTTTCATGATATGCAAATTCGCCTCCGTCGCCATATTCAACGTGGCTTCGGTAACGCCTTCGATCTTCTTAAGCTCCTTTGCCACGAGCATGAGAGTCACACTGTCGTAATATTCACCTTTAATAATCTCTACCCTTTTCAAGAGATCGACCTCCATTCTCTCATCTATCTACTCTCACTCACGAAATCCCTTCAAGTCCAGTAGAAAACCCTGCGAGCCAGGCCCTGCCGGAGAGATGCCCCCATTGGAGAATACTCCCGACCGCCGACAGGAACTCAGACGCTGAACTGCCAACTAGTGCCTGGCAGAGTTTATAGCCTCTCTTCCAGATATATCCATTCAAAGCATCTCTTATCATCTGAGTTGAAAACCAAGTCGTTCCGTTTTTCTCCAGCGCCTTAAAAAACCGTTCGCCCACCTCTACCCCCGTCCATCTGAATGCCGTTATAAGGCCGGTGACAAAGTCGTCGCCAGCAGGTGTCGTTCCCGGACCGAGGCCTATCATTCTTTCGGGATTCTCCAGCTGATCCAGCAAACACTCGAACCGGTCATCAAGCAAAAAACGCCTCCACTCACTCCAGAGAGGTTGCCAGAGGAGATTGGCAGGCTCCGAAACTGGATTGATCGAAGGGTCAAAACCCACACTGGAAAGTTCCTGAGAGACTCTTACGCTTTCCCCGGTGCGCAAAACAGGAAGCGCCTCTATGAGAGATGCTCTTGGCAGATAATCCACTTCCCTGGTGATCAGAGAATACCTCCTGTTATCATCTCCTTCAAAATTGATAACCTTAGAATAGATGCTGTGGACCTTCATGACTGACTCAATTTTCTGCCAATCGGAACTTCGTTCAAATGGGTATAGAGTGATCATATGACCCCTCTTTTTTTATACTCCTCTAACTCTTGGAGACTCAAACCAAGTAGTTCCTGATATATTTCTCCGTTGTTTTCTCCAAGCGATGGAGCCGGTCCACAGATTCCCGCTGGCGTTGCCGAGAACTTTATGGGTACGCCGGGCATCTTTACGTTGAACCCCTTCTGGGGAACGTCCACGATCATTTCACGCGCAAGTACTTGTGGATCGGTGAAGAGATCAGCGATGTTGTTTATACGACCGGACGGTATATCGAGTTCCTGGAAGAGATCGAGCCAATCTCTGGTGGTTTTCCCAGAAAGAGTGACAGAGATTATCTTTGTGAGTTCGATTATATTTCTCACACGCTCTGGATTGGTGGAAAACCTCGGATCTTCGCACAACTCCGGCCGCTCTATCGCCATGCAGAATTTTTGCCATATACTGTCGTTTCCGATTGCGATGTTTATCTGACCATCAAGTGTAGCGAACGAAGCGAAGGGTGCGATCGACGGATGACTATTGCCGATAGGTTCTGGTATCCTTCCAGTTGCCGAAAACCTCGCGATAGCGTTCTCGAGAACGGCAATCATGCTGTCCAGCATCGCGACATCCACCATCTGTCCTTCACCTTTTTTTTGCCTGTTGTGGAGAGCCGCTAGAATACCGATACAGGCGAAGGTTCCACAAAATATGTCGGCAATAGAACTCCCGGTCTTCGTAGGGTGGTCTCTATCCGGACCCGTTATGCTCATTATTCCGCTCAATCCCTGTATTATCAGATCGTAAGCCGTCCTCTGACTCATCGGTCCGGAATGTCCAAAACCTGATAATGCCGTGTATATAAGCGAAGAGTTAAGCTCCTTGAGTCTTTCGTAGGAAAACCCGAGCTTCTTCATCACGCCTGGTTTGAAATTCTCCACCAACACATCGGCCTTTCCAACGAGTCGCTCGAAGAGCACCTTCCCCTCGGGAGCTTTCAGGTTCAACGTTATACTCTTCTTTCCCCTGTTGATGCTCATGAAATATGCGCTTTCACCGTTTATCATGGGACTGAAAGTGCGGGAATCGTCTCCGCCGTCTGGCCGTTCGACCTTCACCACGGCCGCTCCCATATCGCAGAGCAACATCGTGCAAAATGGCCCCGCGAGGACTCTGGTTAGGTCGAGTACGAACAATCCTTCGAGTGGCTTGGGCAATTTCATCTCCTCCTGAATGGAATGCGCCTTGCCGGTTCGAAGGCTGATTTACCCTCTTCGAGAATTCCGGTGTAGGCCTCTGTGTTCCTGTCTTGAATATGGTCGAAGTATGGTAATCTGTTCGAGCCGGGAATGATCTTTTTTATTGGATCGGGATCCAGTTCGGCATGGATGAACTCGTCACAACCCCCGGCCTGAGAGAGTTTCATACCTGATGGGTGAACGATCATCGAGCAGCCGAAGAAATATGCCCCGCTGGCATCTCTTCCGACAGAATTGGTACCTATCCAGTAAACGTGATTATCGTAGGCACGCGCCCTGTTGGTAAGTTCCCACTGATCGAACGTTCGCAGAAAAGCCGATGGTCTGCATATTATCTCAGCTCCCTTCAGGGTCGTAATTCTCGCAAGTTCGGGGAAATCTCCGTCATAACAGATTACCATACCTATGTTGCCTATCGGAGTCTCAACTGAGAAGGGCTCCCTGCCTGGTGTGGTCCATCCGCCTGCCTCCAGTCGTTCCGATGGAAAGGGATGGGTCTTTCTATAAACACCCAGCAGACCATCTGGGCCTATCATTGCGGCGCTGTTATAGATAACCGGAAAGACCTCACCCCTCTCGTAAGTTGGAAAGCATATATACATATCCAGTTCTCTGGCCCATTGAACGGCCCTATCAATTATCGGACCGGGAATTGTGGAAACTGCCTTCCAGAGGTCTTTGACACCACCAATAGGAGTAAACCCGGTAGTGAAACTCTCAGGTAGTACCACCAGATTTGCGTTGGAGAACTCTTTGGTCTTCGTTATCCAGTAATGGGCTGTCGAAAGGTTCTTTTCGACGTTCATCGGTTCGATTGCAAACTGTACGGCAGAAACAACGATTCTCTCCATATCTACTCCTTTTTCACAAAGAAGTGGGGATATGCCCAATCTATCACATTTTTATCCAATTTAGGAATAATGGAGAGCAGTGTGTTTGGTGGTTTTTGACTTTGAGAATTGAACCATGTTGAAGAGTGGCAAGTACTCTATAAATGGACTCCTTTTGGTCGGTATCTCAAAAGACCGGAAGCGTTTCAAGGTGTCAATCGAGTATGGATAAGAGGTATGAGAGCAGGCAAATAAGCCAAATTATTGAGTAATGAGTTCTTATATATTGCTTAAAATTCTTTTCTATTGCGGCCTTTAATTTTCTCAATTCTCTCCGTAACAGATTTTTTACATTAATACCCGACAAAATACCTCTTATATATTGACAAAAACGAGTAAATTGGGTAGAATTATATCAAGAAGAACGAGAAGACAGTAAGAACCCTTGCTAACCCCCAAGAGTAAAAGGTCACTGAAAAGACAGGAGATAGCAAAAAGAACCCAAGTCATCAACGTGCATGGTCAGGCATGTTGAAACCCCCCTAGAAAATCCCGATTATTGAGCCGCCGGATGGCGGCTTTTTTTCGTGACGCCGATATGGATGATGAAAATATGCTGACGTTGAAACGTTTATCTATGAGAGTCTTTCAAGCTTTCTACGAAGGGAAGATCGGCGGGAGATAAATCGTAACTACCCAGCTCCTGAACGCAGATCCAGCGAACTTCCGAATGATCTTTCAAATCGAACTCCTCCGAGATAAATTCAACACTGAAAGCCTCAAGCCTAATTTTTCCAAACGGGTATTCGTAAATTGAGGTGCCGAAGTGACCCTGAATGTTAATCTCGACACCGAGTTCTTCTTTTATTTCACGTTTCAAACACTGCTCCAGACCTTCGCCGGTTTCAGCTTTGCCACCGGGAAATTCCCATTTCCCGGGTAGCCTTCCCTTATTGAGCCTCCTGGCTATCAGAACCATACCGTTTCTCTGGGCGATTGCGGCCGTCACCACTACCAAAAGATCACTCCCCCTTCAAGATGCTTTCAAAATAGATTCTCTCATGAATCCAGTCAGTACAGACAATTATAAAACCAATAGACGAAGAGACCGGAAGAAATCGGTTCTTCAAAGGTCTGCCGGTTCTCCCACGATTCTTTTCAAAGCGTCCTCGTCGAGTACCCTTATCTTTTTCCCGTCTTGGCCGATGATTCCTTCGGATGCGAACTCCCCGAAAACTCTGGACAACGAAGGCCTTGCAACACCGAAAGCGTCGGCCAGTTCTTCTCTTGTTATCTTAAGTTCGAACTCCGGACCGTTTTCAGAGGCTTTTTTTAAAAGAAAATGCGCCAGTTTCTGGCTTATAGTGTTCAGGGATAGCAACCACACTTTTTCGGCCAGAGTGGTGAGTCTGTTGCCCATATCGCCTAGGAGATTAACCAGGAATCTCTCGTTGTTTCCACATATAGAAATAATTCCGGTCTTCTCCATATAGAGTATTGTGACGTGATCTATAGCAACTATATCGACCGGCAACTTTCTGTCTTTGGCGAAGATGAAACCTGAGGCCAGAATCGAAGGGGCCTTGATTCTCTCAATCTGAACGACCTTGCCCGAGAAGTCCTGCATCTGTGCCTTTACTTCACCCAAAAGGAGCACAAGCATTTCCTCGCAGCTACTCCCCTGTTCCTCTATGAGTTCTCCCGGCAGGAATCTACGGATCCTGTGTTTTACCTTTGAAAAAATATTTTCAAGCTGACCCACCGGGATACCGGCAAAGAGGTCACACCTTCCCAGGTTGTAAATCAGAGGATTCAAATGCATTCACCACCTTAATGAGTTTCATCAGAGATGTCGATATAGAGAGCCTTTTTTTATTTACAGCAAATTAGATGCCTTCCAGGCTCTCCTGGGTAGATTATACTTATCGATTGCTGAATATCAACGATTTCTGACCAAAAGTTCCCTTCGATTTCTCTTGATTTTGGGTACTGACAAAAGGTATTATATTAAAGTACACTTTGATATCCTGATTTTATGGGTTGTTTCAGATGGGATTTTCGGGTTCAATTTACTTAACCTGTTGTAGTTAATGTATATTTGTAAATACATTGTTTGGAGGCCGAGTTGAGACTCTTTATCTTCGATGTTGGCGGTGTTGTTGCCGCAAATACCAGTGTGGTTCCCCAAATATGCGATTATCTCGATATTCCCCAGGAAAGGTTCATAGAACTCGCAGGCTATGAAAGCATCAAGGCCCTCCAAACGGGCGGGATGACCGAAGAGGACTTTGCCCTTCGTCTGTCTTCAAAGATAGGTAAAGAAGTACCTTCCAATATCTGGTCGATCTTCTTTAATCCTGTTCCGATCGAAGGCACGATCAAGATCATAGAAAAATTAAAGACCCGGTACAGGGTGGTAGCCGGGACGAACACAATTGACCCCCACTACAGGATACATAAAAAACGAAACGATTATGGCTTGTTTGACGAAGTTTACGCCTCCCACATCATGGGTCTGGCTAAACCCGATTCAGAGTTTTACCGTCATATCCTTTATGCCGAGAACTGCACGCCTGAGGAGGCTTTTTTTGCCGACGACACTTTGAAAAATGTTCTGGCAGCGAGAAATCTGGGTATTGTATCATTTCATTTCACAGAACCTTCCGCTCTGGAAGAAAGGCTCAAAGAGTACCTTTGAGTAAAAATCGAAAGGGGTGAAAAGAATGAGAAGACTCACTGTAATTCTACTTGTTTTGCTGATTCTGGTTATTCCTATCAGCGCGATGGCGAAAATCACCATAACGTGGTGGATCAATCCCTGGAGAATAACACCTCCCGGATTCCCAGCCGACAAAGCAGCAACGGAAGAGGACTTCCCGAAGTGGGCCGCAGAGGAGTTCATGAGGCTCCATCCTGATGTAGAGATCAAGTACGTAGTTGTAGGCAACACTGAGTACGCACAGAAGATGGCTGCCGCAATAGCGACTGGAACTCAGCCGGATATCTTCAAGGGACCTGTCTGGGATAACAGATGGGTAGGTGCAGGACTTCTCGAGCCAATCGACGACTATCTCACTCAGGAAGATATCGACGATTTCTACGAGCTGGCACTGGAAAGCGGATATGTTAACGGAAAGCACTATATCTGGCCATGGAATCTCGGTACAAATGGAATGGGTACATCGATGCTTCTGTACACTCCAGATTTCGAGAAGGCTGGAATCGACTGGAAGAAGATAGTCGAAGAAGGCTGGACAATGGAGGAGTTCGTAGAAATTGCCAAAAAGCTCACATGGGATTCCGACGGTGATGGCAAAATTGACCACTATGCTATAAGTTTCGGTGCCCAGGATACCCACAATTTGATGAACTTCATCTACGCTTTCGGCGCAAAGCTAATCAATGAAGACGAAACGAAAGTCATATTCAATTCCCAGGAAGCCATTGATGGTCTGCAGTTCCTGGTAGATCTGGTTGAAGTTTATGGCGTGGCTCCAAAAGGTGTCGAGGCGATGGGTGTTTACGACGTAATAGGTAACTTCCACTCCCACAAAACCAGCATAGGTTTTGGAGGTCCTTATGAAATCGGTAGAATAACAAGATATGTCAAGTCCGGCCAGCTTGCCGAACAGTTCTATCCGGTCATCGCTCCTTTCCCACATGTAGAAGGAAAGAAAGGTGTATCTTACGCTTCTGCGAGTGGCTTTGTGGTATTCAAGCAGAAAGATGCAGCCAAGAAGGAGAAAGTGATGGAGTTTGCAAAGTTCCTCACCAACAGAGAGAACACGGCGCTTCTCGAGAGCCTTCTTTATCTGACAGCGAGAAAATCGGTGAACGCACAGCTCTTCAAGAGTGATGAATACCTCAACGATCAGACACAGACTTTTGCTAGAATTATGGACGAAACCGGTATGGAGTTCTTTGGATCGCAGAGTTTCCCGTGGTCAGAAATTTCCAAATTCTTCACAAGCGCTATGCAAGGTGCCTTTGGACTGACAAAAACTGTTAAGGAAGCCCTCGACGGTTTCGTTACAGAAGCAAACAGGGCTCTAGCTTACTACTATTGATCCAAAGCAATCAGTCAAAGGAACAGCCTCTACCCCGGTTGGGTCTGGGGCTGTTCCTATTTGATGGGGTGATGAGTTTTGAAGCAGATTCCGGCTAAACAGCATAAGAAGAACGTGCTAAAAGAGGTGTGGAAGAATCGATCGGGATACTTCTTCGTTCTTCCCCATTTTGTACTGTTTGCCGTTTTCTTTTTAGTACCTGTCGGTTGGGGCATGTATCTCAGTATGTTCCGTCACAATGTCTTTTCGCAGACTTTCGTCTGGTTCGACAACTATAAAAGGATCTTGAGTGATTGGCTTTTTTTAAAGGCCCTCAAGAATACCTTTGTTTATACATTCGGAGTAGTGCCTTTGTGGCTCGGGAAAGCTTTACTGGTAACCGTTTTGATATATCCGTTCCGCAAATCGATACAGACTTTTTTCAAGGCGGCTTTTTATTTGCCTCACGTTACCTCCTCAGTTATAATTTCGATGATCTGGCTCTGGGTTTTCAACCCCAACTTTGGTCTTCTCAACTACTTCATGACCCGGCTAGGGCTGGACCCGGTCATATGGCTGGGAAGATCGCTCACGGCCATGCCTTCTTTGATAATCATGCAGGTGATTATGGGAGGAGGATCGACCATAGTGCTTCTTTCGGCGGCCATGGCCTCGATTCCCGAGTACTATTTTGAAGCCGCGACTCTGGAAGGAGCGAGCTCCTGGGCGATTTTCAGAAAGATAACGATTCCCCTGCTCAAACCTACGATTCTCTATGCGTTGGTGATGGGTACAATTGCTAACTTCCAGACGTTCTCCAATATCTACATCATGACCAAGGGTGGGCCGGAGTTTTCAACTACAACTATTGCGTACCTCATCTATGAAACGGCCTTCAAAAGCTATAACCTTGGACTGGCTTCTGCGATGTCTATGGTGATGTTCGTGATACTAGTCGTTTTGGGAATAATACAGTTCAAGTGGCTGGGTTCAAATGTGGAGTATTGAGGTGATTGTGCGTGAAAGCGAAAACTAAAAAGAATATTAAAAAGGCGATATCGCTGTTGATACTGGCTGTACTCGCTTCAATGGCCTTTATTCCACTTTACTGGATGGTAGCAACTGCTTTCACTCAGCCATCGCTTACAATGAAGTTTCCTCCAGATGTTATACCAAAAAAACCAACGCTTCAGAACTTCAGTGATCTCTTTGAGAGAAGCATTATCTTCAGATGGACCTTTAACAGTTTCATAGTAGCCGGTACCGTCACATTTGCGCAGATCTTCGTTTGCGCCATGGCAGGGTATTCTCTCGCAAAAAAGCGTTTCCCAGGCAGCAAAGCGTTGTTTTCTATCTATATCGCTTCTATGATGATACCGACGCAGGTGACGCTTGTTCCCCTTTATATCCTTATATCCAAAATGGGTATGATCGATACTTACCAGGCTCTAATTCTGCCAGCGATCGCGGCTCCCTTCGGAGTTTTTCTGATGAGGCAGTTCATGGTTTCCATTCCAACAGAGATAATCGAAGCGGCGAGAATCGATGGAGCCGGTGAGTTCAGAACCTTTATAGAGATAATAGTACCGATATCCAAACCAGCCATGGCCGTGCTCGGCATATTCACTTTCATGGGCCAGTGGAATAGCTTTTTATGGCCTTTGATCGTAACCAACACCATTCAGATGAGAACACTGCAGGCCGGTCTTTCGCTGTTGCAGGAACAGGTCCCGATGCAGTATTCTTATCTTATGGCCAGTGCCACATATTCTGCCATTCCCATGATAATAGTATTTCTTGCATTCCAGAAATATTTCTTGAAAGGAATTACTGTGGGAGCGATCAAATAAACATGAGCTTGGAGTGATATTTATGCATAAACAGTGTTTTATGGTTCCGGAAGGCACTTCGATCGAAATGCTTTCTGCCAGGTTTTGGACGCGGAGGATAACGGGCCCGGGTAAGCGTTGGTTGAAAAAATCCGAGCTGAGCGTCTTCAACAAAGAATTGTTAGATAACGCCAAAAGAGAGGGTCTGGAGCGATTTTATCGTGATCTGGATGAGTTTCCCGCCAGGGTTGAGTTGGATTCGATAAGAGCCATGATAGGGGAAACGATTCCGGAAGGCTTTTTCGCAAGAACGTTGGTTTCACCCGAAGGGGAAGAGGTCCCCAAGGAAATAAGCGACGATATTCTTGAAAACGCCACCAATCTCATGAATCAGGACATGGTTCTTCAAATGGGCCTTACAACACGTCGAACACATTTGAGAGCCATGCCAACAGATCTGATCCTGGTCGAAGAGTTTCTGGATAACGATGATCTGCAGTTGACTTCAGTAAGCCTTGCCAGTCCATTTGTCGCTCTGGCCAGAAGCCGTGATAAATCCTGGCTTTTCGTTCAAACACGAACCTACAGAGGCTGGATCAAGAGTGATCACGTCGCCTTAGCCAGAAACAGAAGCGAAGTAATCGATTACTGTAAAAAGGAAGAGTTTTTACTGGCCACCGGTAGCAGAGTAGAGATAGAGCCGGACCCGTTTCTTCCCGATACATGGGACCTCTTTCTTCAGATGGGTGACAGATTGTCGTTGGAGAAACCAAAAGACGTCGAAAATCTCCATGCTCAGGGACCTTACGGCTGTTACGCGGTGAAAATACCCTTTCGTAATCGCAAGGGAACCCTAGAATTTCGAACCGGTCTTATACGGGCAAGCGAAGATGTCAACATGGGTTTCATGAAATTGACCACCAAAAATGTACTTAGACAGGCCTTCAAAATGCTAGGCGAAAGATATGGATGGGGAGGCTCTTATAAGAGACGAGATTGCTCGCGATTCGTCCAAGATATATATAAGTGTTTTGGCCTGGAACTACCCAGAGATTCAGGAGTTCAGGAGAGGTTGATACCCTCTCCCCGGATCGAGTTCACAGGAAACGCTGTGGAAAGAGAAAGGCAGCTTGCCTCTTTGAGACCGGGAAATCCTCTCTATATGCCTGGACACACTATGATCTATCTTGGGCAACACGATGGACATTTTTATGTGATTCACGATGGAAGCGGTTACACCGATGGGAAGGGCAGACAGGTCTCAGTGCATGGAGTTTTTGTCATGGATCTCTCTCTTAGAACCATGAAGAGTCAGAAAGGCTATATAGAGCTACTGACTAGCGCCTTCGAGATAGATAAAAAGCTCATGGACCGATAGGGTGGCGTGAGGGCGAAAGTTTTCATGAATTCAACCGTAAACGATTGAGAGATATCGTTCGAATCTCCATCTCTGAAGGGGTTCGACAAATGGTATGTTGGGCGGAAGAGGTCTGACCGTGTTGTCTATTGTAATAGCGAGCGAGCGAGCGGTGTAAACCGGATTATCGGTTACTTCGATAAAATATTTGGCCGGTAGATCCCAAAATTTCCAGGGGTCGGGTATGACATTTCGCGTCTGCGATGTTTCTATCTCGATAACAAAGCCTATATTGGGAACAAAGTATCTGTCTATAACACCTTCGAGTCGCTTTCGCGGATAAACATATCTGGCCTTCACTACGGCCCTCTCGTTCGCCAAACGACAGGCCATCTCGTGAAGGGTCTCTAAGGGAATTTCCCGTTCCTTCTCCTCTCTGACCAGTCCAGAACCGGTCTTCACGGTTTCTATCATTTTGGAACTCCCGGGAGAGACCACAAGTCGGAGTCTTCTTGCGTCAGGTAGGCTCAGATACCACTGAATTATGAGCAGGCAGACCTCCGCTCCCGCAAGTGTTGTATCGTCTATATTTCCACTATAAAGGAATTTTCGTTCAATCTCCAGCATCTTTAGACCCCTCTCCGAAGATGTCTTCTTAAGCAATTCTACTACGTGTTGCTTGTTGCGACTTTTCACTTACTGTGTTAGTATCAACCGAATCGCAAATAATGGAGGTTTACAATGGAAGAAAGAGATGAACTGGAGCTGCAAAATTGTGAAGACTGTTGTGATGGAGACTGTGACTGCAACCACGAATACGAACCCGAAAGATTCTCTGTAACAGATGAAGAGGGTGTCGAACACCATTTCGAGATTATTTACGAATTGGAAGATGATGGCAAGTTCTACTGGATAACCCAAGAATTTTTCGAAGATGAAGATGGGGAACCCATAGAGGATGATGACGAATCGGAATACGTTGTTTTCAGAGCGGAGTACAGTGAGAATAACGATCCGGTACTTTATTCGGTTGATGATGAAGAATTCGAGAAGGTTAGTGCAGCCTGGAACAAGATAGTCGAAGAGATGCTCACCCAGACTGACGATACAGAAGAGGAAGAATAAAAGAGGGGACCTTGGGTCCCCTTTTTTGTTATAATCTCTGTGGGGGTGATCCGATGATTCTCGCTCTAGGTATCTTTGCACCTGAAGTGAAACCTATTATAGACCAGATGCATGTTATCGAATCGGGGGAGATTCTTGGAAGGAGTTACAGCAGGGGTGTAATAGGCAACAACGAAGTCGTTGCCTGCAGTGGCTTCGTGGGAAAGGTGGAGACCGCCTTTGTGACTCAAAAGCTGATAGATTTTTTTCAACCCCGACTGGCCCTGCTTCTCTCCGGCGCTGCCGCTCTCGATAAGTCTCTTAATCCTGGCGACTTGGTGATAGGCACGGAGTTTGAAGAGTACGATACATTCTTCCCCCTTAGTCAGGATAAAATGTCTATAAAGGCACCAGATAATCTGGTTATGAGGTTCCTGAAGATTTATTTTAAAGACGGGAAATTTGGCAAGATAATATCGGGCGACGGTGTAGTTTACAGTGCAGAAGAAAGAGATAGGATAGCGAGCTCCCACAGAGCGCTGGCCCTGGATATGGATTCGGCGGCCTTCGCCAAGATGGCTCACGAAAACAACCAGAGTTTCGTTGTGATAAAAACCATTCTTGATATGGCCGACGAGAACACACAGAGAGATTTTGACAGGAATTTTCCGATTTTTTGCGGAAAACCTGCCCGGCTGATGGTAGAGTTAATGAAAACTCATTATATAGACAGATAGGGAGTGTTAATTATGGACTGTGTGTTCTGCAAAATCGCTGGCGGTCAGATAAAGAGCGCCTTCGTTTCCGAAAACGAAGATTTTGTTGCTTTCGACGATATCAATCCGGTAGCTTCCTGCCATGTGCTCGTGGTTCCAAAGAGACACATCAAAAGCATCAAAGAGCTGTCCGGCTTTTCTGGTCAGGCGCTCAAGAATCTACTCGGCATTATAGATACTGTCACCGACGAAAAAGGCGTCAAGCAGACTGGTTACAGAGTGATCGTAAATCAGGGGAGCGATGCCGGTCAGGAAGTGGAACATCTCCACTTTCACGTTATTGGTGGAAGGAAGCTTGGAAGACTAGGATGAAAAAAGGCTTTGAGCACTATTTTACAGATCAAAAACTGCCACCTAGAACGGTCAAGACAGTGAGGTTCGATCTTAAGAACGGTCATCAGTACGTCTTCAAGAGTCCTGAAGGAGTTTTCGCCTATGGAAAGGTTGATCGGGCGTCGGCGATACTGGTCGAGAACTGTGTTGTTTTTGCAGGGAATCGTGTTCTTGATATAGGCAGCGGTTTCGGAATGGTAGGAATCACCTTGAAGCGCGAATACCCTGATATATTTCTCTTCATGAGTGATGTAAATACCAGAGCTGTCACCTTCAGCAAGATCAACGCCAGAGATAACAACGTTCAGGCCGATGTGAGGAAGGGCGATCTTTACGAACCGTGGAAAGACATGGAATTCGATGTAATCCTTTCCAATCCACCCATGGCTGCCGGAAAATCGGTTTGGGAAAGAATCGTTCTTGAGGCACCGACACATCTTGCACTGGGAGGAAGCCTGCAGATAGTCGCCTTTCATAATAAGGGAGGATCACGCATCGAGGGAATAATGAAGCAAGTTTTCGGTAACTGCACCACTCTGGTGAAGTCCGGTGGTATCCGTGTATATCTCTCCAGAAAGGCGTGAAATTCTCTCTCTGAAGGGAGTATCCATTTCATTCAACGGCAACAGGGTGGTTTCAAACGTGTCTCTTGTGCTTCATCAGGGTGAATCACTAGCTATTATAGGTCTTAACGGTTCGGGGAAGACATCGCTCCTAAGATCCATAGCCGGGATAATAGAGGAAGTCTCGGGCGAGATCCTAGTCGATGGCAGAATCGGGATGGTTTTCCAGAACCCCGATCTATCGCTCTTCGGCACAACCGTGGAAGAAAATTTATTGTTCTCGCTCAACGGCTGCGAAGGCGACGAGAAAATTGTCTCCTCGAAGATCAAGAAGTCTCTTGAAAGATTCTCTATATCCAAGTTGAGAAAGAGGGATATACTTTCGCTCTCCGGTGGAGAGCGCCAGCGTGTCGCTCTTGCAGCTGCAACCGTTGTCTCACCGGACCTCTTACTTCTCGACGAGCCTTTTTCCATGCTGGACAGGTGCGAGATAAGGAATTTGCTCGATATCTTACACATTATGAAGCAGAGAGGTACTTCAATAGTGTTGAGCACCAACAGGTTTTCCGAACTCTCTGATTTTGATCACTTTCTCGTGCTGGGAGACGGTTCAATGATCTTCTACGGCAGCTGGGAGTCTCTAAAAAGGAACCGTGAGATCTTCGCACTGGCCGGTATGCCTGTGCCACTCGAACTGGAGCTCTCATGTTGAAAGTTAAGAACCTTTCCTTTGCATACCCCTCTAGAAGATCCAAGCCTGTGAAGGTTTTATCGAACATCTCCTTCGAAGTCCAAGAAGATTCTCTCGTTCTCCTTACGGGACCTACCGGTTCGGGAAAAACGACCCTCCTGAAGCTTCTTTGTGGTCTTCTGAGGGCGGAATCTGGGGAGATAAGCCTGGACGACGAGAATGTGGAAGGCCATGCGACGATGGTTTTCCAATCCCCAGAAGAGTCGTTCTTCAATGCCACCGTCAGAGAAGAGATTCTTTTCGCCTTTAAAGAGAGACGCTATCCTCACGTTGAAGATCGGTACAGAAATATCTTGAAAACTTGCGGTCTCGATGACGAGAAGTATTCGTCGCGTTCTCCACTCAGTCTTTCCGGAGGTGAGCAACGGCGTGTGGCGTTCGCGTCGATGCTCGGCCTTTCGAAAAAACTCCTCCTTCTCGATGAACCGGCCGCCGAACTCGACGAGCCGGGAATTGAAGACATACGAAAAATCGTCACATCCGAACGTGACACAAAGAGGATACTCTTTATCGCTACGCATCATTTAATAGATTTTCTCGATCTTGCAACCCACGTTGCAGCTCTGGAGAGTGGTAGGTTAAAATATTTCGTTACAACAAACGAGTATATTCTTGAAAAGGTCCGTGTCGAGGATCTGGGTCTCAGGGAGAAATTGATAGTTCATTACTACCGCAATTTTGGTCGCTTTCCCGGCGACGAGGAGCTTCTATCTTATTGGAGGGGTGAATTTAATTGCTGAATATCTCTGTGATCGTAAACACTCTTGCCGTTATTGCCGGTTCGCTCCTAGGAATCTTCGGTGGAAAGTTGGTCAAAGAAAGTTACAGGAAGGTATTCTTCAACGTAATCGGTTTGCTGACCATAGCGCTGGGAATAGAGATGTTTCTCGATACCAGCAGTGTACTGGTTGTCCTCGGAAGTCTCATAATCGGAGGAGCCATCGGTCAGGCTCTGGATATAGAGGAAAAAATAGGAAAACTCACGGGAAAGAAAAGTGAAGATGTGAATTTCGTGAAAGGGTTCATAACGGCTTCCGTTCTCTTCGTCGCAGGTCCAATGACGGTAATAGGTTCTTTGAAAGCCGGTTTGAGCGGTGAAAATGAACTCATATTCATAAAGTCATTAATGGACGGTATCTCTTCTATAATGCTCGCGGCAGCTATGGGCAGAGGTGTACTCCTATCGGCCGGATCGGTCTATATCGTACAAGGCTCTTTGGTTTCCCTGGCCGGTCTTCTCTCCTTTCTTCAGAGTCCCGTTTATCTGGGCGACTTTTCGGGAGTAGGAGGCCTGATGTTGCTGGGACTGGGATTGAGATTGCTCGAAATAAAAGAAATCAGGGTCGGCAACTTTCTCCCGGCCCTGATAGTATCTCCGATACTCACATGGATTTCGACGCTTTTTACCTGAAGGATTCCAGCTCTCTCTCGAGATTGAACTCCTTCGAGTCTTTCACTGGAACCACGCCGTCCTTCAAAACAGCGTGCAACTCACAGTAAGAGGGTTTGTCTCTGGTGTATATAATACCCATCGGAATGCGCTCACCCCATTCAAGAGACTTCTCAAAAGCCTTCGCCTTATCGCCTGGATCGTATGATGGGTTCTCTTCCTTAACATCGTATAGACGGTCCTTGTAATATTTGAAAGTATTCACCTTGTTGAAAGTCACACAAGGTTGCATTATATCGACCACCGAAAAGCCCCTGTGCCTGATCGCGGCAGCAACTACTCTCTTGAAGTGTTCACTATCGCCAATAAAGGTTCTACCGACGAAAGCTGCATCCATTGCAATCGCAAGTGCCAGAGGATTGAGCGGCTCATTTATGACACCCTGCAACTGGGAACTCGTAACCTGACCCTTCTGAGTTGTAGGAGAACCCTGACCCTTGGTGAGCCCATAAATTTGGTTGTCGTGGATGAGGACTGTAATGTCTATGTTTCTCCTAATTCCGTGAATGAAATGATTGCCGCCTTCGCCATACATATCCCCATCGCCCGATTCGGCAACGACCGTGAGCCGTGGATTGACAGCTTTAATCGCAAAAGCAACTGGCAAACTCCGGCCATGAAGACCGTTGAAGAAGTTCAACTCCAGATAGTGCGGCATCTTTGCAGCCTGACCGATTCCCGAAACCATAACGAAGAGTTCTTTGGGGACTTTCAATTCATCCAGCGTTTCGATCAGATTCTTTCTTAGGGGAAAGTTCCCACAACCGGGGCACCATGCAGGTTCACACTCTCTAAAATATGTCATGACAGCCCCTCCCTTTCTATCTCTTTTGCAATCCAGGAAGCACTTATCGGTCTGCCATCGTACCTTCCCAGGTGTTTTATATCGAGTTTCGTTATCGATTTGAGAAGCATGGCGAACTGACCGGTGAAGTTTCCTTCCACCGTAACGACCTTTTTGCCGCGCAGAAGATTCGCCACAGAGGCATCGAGGGGGAAAACTTCGTTGTAATGTATATAACCTACATCCTTTCTGCTCCTGGAGAACTCATCTATCGCACCCCAGCTATCGCCCCAGCCGACCAGAACGAGCGGGGCATCGAGGTTGAATTTCAGAGGGTCTGAGACTTCACGTACAAGATCATCTAGCTTTTTCATTCGTTTCTCAACCATCTCTTTGCGTATCTTCAGATCTTCAGTTATATGCCCGTATTCATCATGTTCGTCAGAATCAACTTTCACCAGAGCTTTACCACCGGGTATGGCTCTTGGAGAAATACCGCTTGAAGTTAGTATATATCTTTTGTAATTCTCCTCGCCATCTACTATCGATCTTTCCAAGTATTCTTCTCTGTGCGTCGGTTTCTCAATTGTCGCAGATGAATCCGTCAGACATTGACTTAGGAGTATAATGACGGGTATCTGGTACTTATCGGCTATGTAGAAGGCCTTCTCAGTAATTTCGAAGGCATCTCGGGCGGTTCTTGGAGCGACGACGTATTTCGGGAACTCACCGTGGCCCGAGTGAATCACGAAATGGAGATCCTCCTGCGCTGTTCTCGTTGGTAATCCGGTCGCCGGAGCCGGGCGCTGTGCATCTATGATCACCAGTGGAGTTTCCGTCATTGCCGCCAGCGAAATACCCTCCTGCATCAGGGCGAAACCTCCTCCGGAAGTTGTTACGAGGGATCTTGCACCGGCAAAGGAAGCTCCCACGGCCATATTCACCGCGGCTATTTCATCTTCGGCCTGTTCTACAACTATCCCGTGTTTCAAGGAGTTCGAAGCAAGGAAAGTCATCACTCCCGTTCCCGGAGTCATGGGGTAGGCGGCCAGAAATTTGCATCCTGCAGCTATGGCACCAAGACCAGTCCCTTCCGTCCCATTCATGAGATAGTATTCTCTGGAGGTGGTCTGGAAGGCAGGCACTTCAATGGGCAAGGCTATTTCGTAGCCTTTGCTAAGAGCAATAAGGTTGGCCCTGGCTACTTCTTCTTTACCTTCGAAAGCCTCTTTTACAAGTTTCTCGGGGATCTCTTTTTTTACTTTGAGAAGGTTCAAAAGTGCACCTAGAGAAACCACATTCTGTGCACGCGCTTCTCCCGCTTCTTTTGCCATTCTTTTAAACGGGAATTTGACCTCTTTGAAGGATATTCCCGCTTCTTCGGGGGAGACGTGATCGGAATCGGAATCGAAGACCAGTACTGTTTCATCGTGGAAGTACTCTATCTGACTCAGCGTGGTGCTTTTACTCAGAGAGACCACAAGATCGAATTCCTGCCGCATCGAATAAAGGGGTGTCTCGGATATTCTTATGCGATAAACATACTCTCCACCCCTGATTCTTGAATGGTAGCTCTTGTCGGTAAAGACGCAATAGCCATTTCTGAAAAGGCTTAGGGCCAGCATATCTCCTATAGTGTTTATACCCTGGCCAGCTTCTCCAGAGATAGCGATCACATAGTCCTTCAAATTGACACCTCCAAGTCGATCTAACTTGTTACCAAAAAAAGCGGGAGTTGGACTCCCGCCAAAGTTCAGTCGATAGGTTCAAAATCATCCTTACTGGCTCCGCACAAAGGGCAAACCCAATCATCTGGAACATCGTCAAAGCCTGTACCGGGATCGACACCGTTGTCGGGATCTCCGACTTCGGGATCATAGATATACCCGCAAATCGTACATCTGTACTTCATCACACCAACCTCCTTGTACTTGATACTAAAAATCGACTTTTTTGGAGCTTTCCCAAAGGCCATGAATATTGCAATAGGAAGTTGCAATAAGGGTTCCTGACTTTTCGAGCTTGATGCTGAGTACTGCCCTGGATTGGGTTGTGACGGGTGTCAACTCGATATGTCCCAGATGAACCAGTAGTTGTCCGTCATCGTACTTGACGTATAGATCGAACCACTTGATGTGATGTTCGATGGTATTCGGATGTGGGATTTCCTTACCGACGGTTATCGTTACATCGAATGCCGTACCGGGAATGACTGACTCGGGGATATCGATAACTGGTACGTGTTTTTCGTTCTTCCAGTCGGCGCTCTTAATAAGTTCTCCAATTCCCATTAAGACCCCTCCTTGTTATGGAACTATGATCAAAAAGATAAGACACATCAAAGACAAACGATTCTCTGAAGAGCTTTCAACGTTAGATTCTGTAGAATTGCCCCATTAGAATAATTATATCATACCGTCAAAGTGGTAAATCTATTTGGAATAGTTACAAAGAATTGCGTTTGGGAAACTGGCTTTCGTGCTTTGTAATAGGATTTGCTTTGAAAAGAAAAAAGCAAAGGTTTATAATATACCCAGGAGGGGTAATATGAATGAATTAACGGCTGTTGCAACGGGTACGCTAGTAATCTCTCCGATACTCAGTCCAATAGTAAGCACGAGTGTAACTTACAGCAGTGCCTTTCTTGGAGGGCTTTTGTCTTTCTTCTCTCCTTGTATTCTTCCGCTCATACCTGTTTTCTTCGGTGTTCTTATGGGAGGAGCGTCTGATGGAAAGGCACGTTTACTCAGAGGGATTTTCTTCACGCTTGGTATGTCACTCTTCTTCTTCGTATTGGGAATCGGAGCCACCGGTCTGGGCACTTTCATAAGACAGAACGAAGTTTTAATGAACATATTGTCCGGAAGTCTCTTCGTTCTTTTCGGCTTCCTCTATCTCTTCGAAGTAGGTTTTAAAGGTGTGAAACTGAACGTCTGGAAACTCGGAGGATCGGCCATCAGCGGGTTCATTCTCGGAGCAGTTCTCGGGCTGGTTTGGGTACCGTGCGCCGGCCCTATACTCGGTTCAATACTGGTACTGGCTGCCAACCAGAACACCCTGGGCGAAGGAGGAATCATGTTGCTGATCTATTCGCTTGGTTTGAGCATTCCATTCCTCACATTGAGCGGATTAGTGGCGAGGATTACTTCTAGAATTTCTTTTGGAGGCGAGAGTCACTGGAGAAAGGTTATGAGAATCGCCGTGTTCCTTATCCTGGTGGCGGCAGGGATACTTACTATGACTGGAAATCTAAATTTGCTGCAATTTACAACGGGAGGTTGATTTTGTGAGAAGGATATTAGTTTTGCTCGTTTTACTGTTCGCCGTCGCGGTTTTTTCTTATGTAGGAATGCTTGACGACTTCGATACGGCAATGAGACTTGCTTCTATCGAGAAAAAAGAAGCGATTATTATGTTCTCCGACAAGAACTGTAGCTACTGTGTGAAGTTCGAAAAGGAAACTCTTGCAGACAGGAATGTCCAGGAGATCTTGAAGGCTGGTTTCGTGTTCGCCCAAATATACAAATCCAATCCTGGTAAGGCTACCTTTCCAGTCCAGGGAGACAGCAAAGAGTACTCTTATAGTGATCTCTACACGGCCTTCGGTGTAAGGGGGACTCCTACCTTCTGGTTCTACACGATTGACGGAGCACCACTTACACAGCTGCCCGGCTATGTGCCCGCCAGTGATTTCATTCCGATATTGAGGTTCATTGGAGAGAAGGCCTATGAGACTGTGAAGTTCGACGACTACAGGAAAATGCCATCAAAATACATAGGAACGGCCGCACTTGTGAAGGTAAATGAAGAGGATTACGGGTTTGTCCTTGCCAAAGACCCGCTGGCCAGGGAGTACAACGGTGAAGAGTTTGACCCCTTTACGGTCTGGCTAACAAAAGATCTGGCAACTGGCCAACAGCTATTCGAGAGAGGGGCCTTCAGAGTCCTTGTTTTGAACTGAAGTAATCGAAGGATATCGAGAGAAATTCCAAGTACGTTTTGCTGTTTATGAGGCACATCTTTATCAGTTTCAACGATGAAGATGGATAGTTTTTGAAATAGTCCACAGTGGCTTGGAAAAATTTTTTGGCACATATGCGAACTGAAACACCGAATATACCCGTAGATATGGCCGGCATTGCCAGGGTAACAATACCCATGGAGCCGGCCTTCTTATATACGTTCATGAAGGAGTCGTAGAGATTCTCTTCGATTTTCTTCTCGCCCAGTTGTGGACCAAGAACGTGTATGATCTTGCCGGCTTTCAGTGTACCAGAGTCTGTCACTGCAACTCCGGAAACTTCCAAAGGCCCATCTCTCTTCACCAGTGCGTCGCTTTCTAGTTGAATTTCTCTACCGCCTGCCCTGACAAGCGCTCCGGCAACTCCACCTCCATGTCTTAGATAGGCGTTTGCCGGATTAACAATCGCATCGACCTCCTGAACAGTAATATCGGCGATTTCCAGTTGCAATACCCCGCCCCTTTCAAGCAAATGGACATGCATCATTCCTCCGGATACTCCTTCATTCCCTTCCAAAGGGTTTTCAATCTCTCGGCTAACTGTCGCTCTTTGCCCATGTTTCCTGGTTTGTAGTAGACCTCCTGTTTGATCTCCTCTGGCAGGTAGTACTCCCTTGAGAAACCACCTCTGTCGTGCGGATAGTGGTACTCCTTTCCGTATCCGAGTTCCTTCATCATATTCGTCACGGCGTTCCTTAGCTTTAGAGGCACCGGAAGATTCGGTGTTTTTCTGACTCGATCGCGAGCCGTAATCATGGCCTCATTCACCCTGTTGCTTTTGGTCGCAACAGACATATAAATCGCTGCCTCCGAGAGGTTGAGAATACATTCTGGTAGCCCCACAGTGTTGACAGCTTCAAAAGCCGATATGGCAATTACAAGTGCCATAGGATCGGAAAGTCCTATATCCTCGGAGGAAAAGATCACCATGCGTCGGGCAATGAATTTCGGATCTTCTCCTCCCTCAAGCATTCTAATCATATAATAAAGGGCTGCATCGGGATCGCTTCCCCTCATACTCTTGATGAAGGCAGATGCTATATCGTAATGCTCTTCACCTTTTTTTGTGTACCGTCCAGAAGGAAGGACCGAAAGCTCATTCATCAGCTCGAGATCTAGCTTCTCTCTTTCAAGCGCGGCGGCGCTTTCCACAAGAGTATCCAGTAGATTGAGGGCTATGCGGGCATCGCCTCCGCTGCTGCTGGAGATTACTTTTATAACTTCATCATCTACCGATACGCCGGATGTGGATAGAACTGCGTCTCGTTCCAGCGCGCGAGATAGCAGGCGTGATATATCTGCTGCATTCAATTGCTTGAGGATCACCAGACGGCAACGCGACAGCAAGGCCGGATTGACTTCGAAACTCGGGTTCTCAGTCGTCGCTCCTATCAATATAATCGTACCGCGCTCGGTAACAGGTAAAAAAACGTCTTGTTGACTCTTGTTCAATCTGTGTATCTCGTCTACGAAGAGAACCAGCTGTTGACCGACTGCCTTCAATCTCTCACCGTGTGAGAAGTGTCTCTTCAAGTCTGCCGTCCCCTGAAGGCTTGCACTGAAGAACTCGAAATGGTAGTTTTTTCCCAGATAGGTCCTGATGAGCTCTCCTATGGTGGTCTTTCCCGTGCCTGGGGGGCCGTACAGTATCATGGAAAAGAGCCGGCCGCTCTCTACGGCTCCCCTGATTATCCCTTTCTTTCCTGTCAGATGTTCCTGTCCGACCAGGTCGTCGAAGGTACGAGGCCTGATCCTTTCACTTAAGGGTTTCCAGTTCGTTTCTGAAATACTCAATAGTCTTTTCCAGTCCTTTTTCCAGCGTCACTGTGGGCTCCCAGTCCAGAAGTGTGCTCGCCTTAGAGTAGTTCAGTATCGATTTCTTTAAATCTCCCGGTCTCGGAGCTTCATGAATCGCTTTACCGGAGTAGCCCGAGATTGCCTTCATCTTCTCGAAAAGCTCATTTACCGAGGTTCCGATCGCCGTGCCAATATTCACCGTGTCGTTTTCAAGTCTATCCATGGCCAGCAAATTAGCCCTAGCCACATCTTCCACATACACGTAATCCCTCACGCATTCACCGTCGCCGAAGATAACCACATCGTCGCTTTTCAGCATTCTCCTGGAAAAGATGGCAACTACTCCGGCTTCGCCGTGGGGGTCCTGTCTGGGTCCATAAACGTTGGCATATCTGAGTGTGGCGTACTTCAGACCATACTCGCAGGCGAAGAACCGAAGGTAATTCTCTGTGGAGAATTTAGCTATTCCATAAGGGGAGAGAGGTTTGGGAAATTCATTTTCATCGGTTGGTATCTTTTTGACATCGTCCCCGTATATGGCTCCACCTGTGGAAGAAAAGATGATTTTTTCCACTCCGTACTTGATCGCCATCTGCAACAGACCGATTGTACCTATTATATTGACCTTAGCATCTTCTTCCGGTTCTTTCACCGATCTCGAAACGCTTATCTGTGCTGCAAGATGGAATACAGCTTTGGGCTTGTGGAGCATGAAAATCCTCTCCATCATCTCTCGGTCGGTTATATCTTGCTGGTAAAAAAGAGCTCTTGGATCGAGGTTCTCTATTTTTCCACTCGAAAGATTATCTATAACTATCGGGATCTTCCCATCTTTTATAAGCGCATCTACTATGTGGGAACCGATGAAACCGGCACCGCCCGTAACAAGGTAATTCTCACCCACATTACCCGCCTCCTATGATTCAATTTCTCTTCCCTCTATTAATCTATCGTACATTTTTCTGATTTTCTGTATATCTTCCCAGGTCAGGCTCTTCGGAGAGCCTGGATCCCGTGAAGGATATCTCAAAAGATAGCTGGGGTGGAACATGACAAATATCTTTATTCCACCGAGCCAGTCGTATAACTTACCCCTGGCCTCCGTCATTCTTATCTTTTCGTCGTTAACGAAAAAGGATAAAGCCGTAGCACCAAGAGCGACGATTACCTTCGGTCTGACAATGGCTATCTGAGAGAGAAGGTAAGGCGCGCATGCGCTCTTCTCTTCTGTGGTGGGAACCCTGTTGTTTGGTGGGCGGCACTTCACGATGTTAGTTATATAGACGTCCTGTCTATCGATTTTCACCGATTCGAGAATCTTTGTTAGCAACTGCCCGGCCTTCCCCACAAACGGCCTTCCAGAAGCGTCTTCATCCGCGCCAGGACCTTCTCCCACGAACATTATCGGAGACTGAATGGAACCTTCTCCGGGCACTACGTTGTTACGCGTCGTGCTCAGAGGACATCGCGTGCAATCATTTATCTTGCTTATCACTCCGAGCAGATGTTCCTTTCTTTTTACGTAATCTGTCACAGCTTATCACCTCAAAATCTGAATCTGAAGAAAGGCGCCCCTTTGTGAAGCCCTACGACCAGGTATCTATCTTTCAATTCCTTGATGTAGAACTTCACGGCAATAGTCTCCAACGTTTCCGCAAATGTCTTCACCTGACTTCCAAAACTGATTTTCAGAATTATCTCAGCGGCCATACAATGGAGATCGAGATAGAGAGGTGAGATCTTACTTATTGATTCATCCCACAGGGATATATCTCCGGCATAAGTTCCTATCTCAACGAAATTCCTACCGCCACTTCCGTCTATCCCGAAAGAGAAGCGCTTCAATATACCGGGTTTGTCGGACAGGGAGCCCATCGGGAAGTACAGATCGTTAATATGCATCACGAAATCGATGTCATCTGTGAAGGACAGTTCCATGCTCATTCCGAACTCTTCAAACTTTCCCGTGCTGCCTCCCAGCACGATGGAGTTGTTGAACTTCACATTTGCGACTCCCAGGGAGTACGCACTGTAATTGGTGTTGGAAGCCGTTTTTGTAGCTATGAAATACTCTCCTACCGTTAAAGAAGATATTTCGAGCTGCTTCGATTCCCAGATCGCGAAACGTGCCCTGGTTTCGGCAGCACTGAAGTATTTGGCCGGGAACTTGTATTTAGAGTCAAAAGTGGAGAAACCAGTCGTAAAGTCAAGGAAGGCGCTCTTCCATTTGATCTCTCCGATAGTGAGGTTGTTTAACTCGACTCTGATTCTATCGTATATTTTTTTCTGCCCAGATAGATAAGGATATCTGAACTTCAGCGCGAAGGTGGCGAAGTCTTCCAGCGTTATGGAAGAGCCGAAAATCAGGTCCTTCAACCTTCTTTCGTTATCAACGATATTGGGAGAAGCGTCGTAAGTCCAGTCAAGAGTGAACTCTAGTTTGGTCTTTGTCTTTAACGATAGAGTCAACCTCTCCTTGTTCACGAAGTCGTCGAAGAGATCGCTAGATTGCCAATATACCTTGTTCTCGGTACTGTGAGAAAAGATATCGGACTCGAAGCTCACCGAATAGGAGGTCTCCGAAGCTTTTGAAGTTACAGGCATGAAAATGGTATCCGACTTGTGACTGAGAGTGGTACCCCAAAGGTCGAATTTTCCTTCGCTCTTCAACTCTCCTTTTCCCAGCCAGTTCATATCCGTAGGGCTCGCGACGAGTTCTTCATAATCCAGCTCGAGCGAGTAATCGATCTTCAGAACCTCTGTACTTACTCCTGTTATGAGTTTGCCGGGATGATCCAGTCGCCACTCGCTCTTGAGAAAATCGTACGTGAGAACGGGATTGTACTGGATTCCTAGGTAGTACCATTCAAGAGGCTTCCACATAACTTCATTCTTCAATGTTATAGGTATCTGATTCTTCGTCAGCTTGAAGTCGCTTCCCGATTCGTACTCGAATGCTATCTCGTAGGCCGGCTCCAGAATGATGTTGAGAGAAACGGGTCCCCACTCTTTTTTTAGCAGTTCGAAATCCTTATAGACTCTGAGTTTCTTTCCTTCTATCTTGAAAGAGCCGTCGTATCTGGATTCGAAGTAAAACTTCAGTTCAACCGTGATAAAGTCTTTGTAGAGAAGGTCTAGGGGATCTATCCAGAAAACTCTATCTTTGTTCTTTTCGTGTTGAGAATCATAATCCAGGGCGTATCTGCCGTTTATTTTAAGCTTTCCATCGTCAGTCATGAAGGTCAGATAGTTCTTTCCAATCCCTTTGTTATCTGCTGGCATAGTCATTTTCAACTGTGTTGTCGATGCGTCGAAAGTGCCTTTCAGATCTCCTCCAATTTTTAGATTTCCCATCGTAAAAAGATAGGTGTTGACTTCCAGAATGAAATCCTCCATTTTAGCCGGATCGAAAAGTTCGGTGAAAGTGGCTGCCGCAGAGGCCAGCGAGAAGTTCAACGACTTAACTGAGAAATCCGCATCGAAGAGTTCACCCTCGGTTTGGACTGCCGACGCCTTGGTTCTGAGGGAGTACAGGATCTTCTTATTTATATATCTTTGTCCGAAGAGACCGCTGAGGTCGAATTCTCTGGTTTTGAACTTGAAAAAGCCCGCATCGAAGCCTTCTTCAGTTGGAATGGTCAGTTTCTGGAGGTTAACCATCCAAAGCGCCTTGTCATCGAGACGGGCGTAAGCGCCAAAAACATCGAGTTCTATATCCCACTCTTCGGGCGATAGAAACTGAACATATCCAAGAGTCAACTCAGTGGCGTTCATGGTTTGCTTGATCGCGAAGGGATCCATCTGGGTCACTTTCCTGGAGGTAATGGTTTCGCCGAGGTTCAGACCCGTGAAAGGTGTTTGCAATTCTTTTAGCGAAGGCCCTGTTATATATAAAGCTCCACCCTGAACCCTTATCCATTCCAGTTTGGGCTTTATCAGCACGTATCCACCGTAACTGGTCTGCTTCTCCTGTCCGAACTGCCCGAAAAGTTCAAGATCTCCAAAGGGGGTATAAAGAGCGGCCTTAGCGGTGAAGGCATCTTCCGTCGAAAGCCAGTTCCTGTACCACGACCCCTGTAAAAGCAGCCAGTCCAGTTCAAGATATCTAAAGGTTATTCTGGTTTTGGCATCTACAATTCCGCTTAGATCAACATCGAATGGTCTTCTGTCGGGATTGTCCAGAGGAAAATAGTAGTAAGGAAGATAAAACACCGGCAGGTCGCCGATGTACATTATCATGTTCTGTACCGACATCCCCCTTCCAGGTGTGACGACCGCGTAAGAAACCCTGAACTTGTAATGTGGGTGAGCTCTGTCGCATGTGGTTATGTAACCATCTGTGACGTTCATGGTAGGAGAGGCCTCTATGGTGGATTGAATGTAGCTTCCATAGACATAAAAAGGCACTTTCGATCCATCACCGGAGGTTTCTCCCCTCACCGCGGGTACTTCTATTTCTGTTCTAGTGTATATCTCCATACTTTCCAGCTTTTCGTTTGTTAGATCGAGTATAAGTCTTTCCGAGTTGATGGTCGTTTCACTACTGACCATGGTTACTTTACCCCAGAAAGATATTGATATTGGATTTCCGTTGGAGGTCAGGACGGAAGCGTTGGAAGCATCGATGGTGGCTGTAAGAGTTTCACTGGAGTAATCGACCCTCACGCCGTCCTGGAGGAGTATCTCATTTCCCATTTGCGATCCCAGAATGCTTCCGCCAACTATCCTCACGTTCGCTCCGATAAGAGTTCCCGGTACAATGATCGCCAGAAGTATCACAGAGATTCTCAATAGCCTCGTAAGCATTTCTGAGAGTCTGTAACTCGCTTTGGTGTCTATGAGCGAGTACACAATAACTCCAACGATCGCGAAAACTATATTCGGAATCCAGGGAGCCAGTGTGGGGTTTATGAGGTTTTCCTTGCCCATTCCACTCAGCCAGGCACCCGAACCCTGGTAGATGACAACCAGTAAGAATGTGATTATTACCGACCAGGCTTTAGATTGAAGATTGAACATTAATGATACGGGCACACCAAGGAGAACTATTACGAGTGGGGCAACAGACATAGAGTACTTCTCTTGCAAAGCCACTTCCAACGAGGATGTATCTATGCCGGTGTTCTTGAAAGCCTTTATGTCCTGTCTCAACTCGGCGCTCGTTTTCTCTTTTGGTGCTTTGAAGCTGGCCAGATAACGTTCAATGTCTTGATCTATCTCGAACTCGGCGGTATTGAACTGCATCTCGGCCCCCAGGAAACCCGAAGAATCTACCTGGTAGATCCTTACATCTTTCAAGGTCCATTTTTTCGGAGAGATGACCGCAGAAGTGGCCGTTGTGAGAGTCACTTCAGATCTCGTTACTTCGTATATTGAAACTCCCTTCAACTCCTTGGTTTCAGGATCTATTCTTCGAACGTGTATCATCCGCCCCTGATTGTCCTGCATGAATACATTTTCTTTCAGTGTCACTTCGGGCTGTCGATAAACGAACCTCGCCATAGCCTCGGTTGCCTTGGAGGACGCGTTTGGAACGAGATAATCGTTGAGCAAATAGGCAACTCCGCTGAACACGACTCCGAGAATCAAAAAGGGTATTACGAGTTTCTTGAGGGATATACCATGAGTCTGAAGAGCTATGAGTTCGTTGTCCGAGCGCATTCTGGAAAGGACCCAGAATATTCCCAGAAGCACACCAACTGGAATGCCCATGACGATGAACTCCGGGAGATTGTAGTATATGAGGAGAAAGAGCTTGTCTATCCCTACCTTGTATCGGATTATCATATCGGAAAGGTAGTACAGAAGTTCAAGACTGACAAACACTATGAAACCACCCAGACCGATGAAGAAAGAACCGAGGGTCTGATAGCCTATATACTTTATGAGCGGTACCCAAAAAACTCGCCTCCCTGTTCAGTAGGCTTTGAAATCAACGGGCTGAAAAATATCGTTTATACAGCGATAATGCTTTCCTATATCGATATAAACGGCTGCCTCCATGAGCTCGGTGCAAAGATCAGCTATTTCCTCGAGATAGCAGAATACCCTCAGGAGATCTACGGCTCTGGACGTTATCGAAGGAGATTGTTCCATGTTGCTTAATAGATCGCTGCGAACTCCTTCGAGAAGGCTATCGATGTTCGAATCGTTCCTGCAAAGTCTCTCGGCTTCTAAAAGTGAAGGATCGACTAGATTATCGATGGAACCCTTAAGCATCAGGGAGACCCCGTCGAACATGGTTCGAAGCTTCTCGTAATAACCGATCGGCGGCTTCTTTATTAGAACCATCGCAAGCTCGCATATAGAAACGAATTTGTCCCCGATTCTCTCGAGCGTGTTTACTATACTCATGGTCATGGTCAAAAACCTCAGGTCCTTTCCCGTCGGTGTCAGGATTCCCGTAAGGCTTATTATTGTCTTTTGCAGTTCGATCTGATAATGATCGATGACGGAATCGGAATAGAGGACATCTCTTGCCTGATGTTCATTGCGCTCAAGCATCGCCACGGAACTTTTATTGCAAATATTCTGAATATAACGAGCCATCTTGAGAATATCCGAACGCAACAAGGCTATTCTTTCAAACCCAACCTTAGATATCATCCTTCAACCTTCCACCGAAGGCCAGCTTCTTTTTCAACAACGCCACGAAATCCATGTTCCCTTCGCGAAGCAGTCTGACCTTTTTTTTAGACATCTGGACTTCTACCGTGTCTCCCTTTGATAGTTTACCGCTGAAGATGCCATCCACATAAGTTTCCATTGGGAATCCCTTGTCCTGTGCAACTTCGAGTCTGATTCTCCTGGAAGAGGAAAGAACGAGAGAACCTACAAAAGGGTTGTGAGGACAGATCGGTGTTATCTGGAAGCAATGGGCTTCTGGGTCTACCAGTGCGCCTCCAGCGGCCATCGAATACGCGGTCGAGCCGGTGTTGGTCGAGAATATTATCCCGTCTCCAACAACGGGATAGCTGCTCTGTCCGTCAATCGATACAGTAAAAGTTACTGTTCTGCTGGGAGAAGAGCGTTCTATGACAAAATCATTCAACGAGTAATGAACCTCGTCTTTAAAACTCACTTTCATCAAAGCTCTCTCACTTGATTGTAGAGCGTTCTGGAGAAAGAGGTCCAGAACTGCGTGAAGCATGCTGATTTCGAAAGAAGCGAGAAATCCCACACTTCCGACCCTGAAACTCATAATGGGAAGATCTCTGGTATAGGCCGTTGGAACTGCCTTAAGAACGGTACCGTCTCCGCCGAAGGTAATAATAACGGTAGCATCCTCAACCTGACAGGGACTGCCGTCCACACAATAATGAACCCCGAGGCCGTGAGACTCTATTTCTCGCGTCAAAAGATCCAGCGTAACGGACGTAATTCTGGTTCTATTGCAAAAAACAGCGGCCTTCAATTGACTCACCTCAGATTTTGCGCCAGATCGAAAAGAGAAGAAACAAGAAAAAAATCTATGAATACTATTGCCAGCACCGTCACCAGTGGCGTGAAATCTAGTGCGTCACCTTTCAGAAAAGGGAAAAGCCTTTGCACCGGAGCCATAGTGAGTCTGGACATCTTTCCAAAAAAACTCTTCACACCCGGGATCATGTATGGGTTGAAAAGCCCTAACAGAGTTGATACTATTATCGACAGCACCTCGAATTGCAGAAACAATCTGGCCACTACAGCGATTGAATACAGCAAATTCGAAAGGATGAACACTTCAAACCTCGTCTTGATTTCCAGTATCGAAATTCCAGAGCAAACCGGAGCCCCCCTCTTCAGTTCTACCAAGATGTCTGTAGGCCTTGTCGGTAACCATTCTACCTCTATTCGTTCTTACCAGAAAACCGGTTTGCAGCAGGAACGGTTCGTAAACTTCGCTTATCGTTTCCGGCTCAATGCCAACCGATGCGGCAATCGCTTTCAGGCCGGCCGGTCCGCCGTGGTAGTTCTCTATGAGTACGGTCAGTATCTTTTTGTCCATGGCGTCCAGTCCATCTTCGTCGATAGACATCAACGCCATTGCCGATTGCACTGTGCCTACTGTTATCTCATGGCCGCCTTCGATGGTCACAACGTCTCTCACCCTTCTGAGAAGGCGATTAGCGATTCTTGGAGTTCCCCTGGACCGGCGCGCAAGGAGCAGCGCAGCCTCTTCGGTTATCGACGTATCCAGGAGACCGGCAGAACGCTGGATTATCTGCTTGAGATCTGCTTCTGAATAGAACTCCATCTCCATGATCATGCCAAATCTGTTTCTCAAAGGCGCACCAATGAAACCCGATCTGGTGGTTGCGCCCACTAGAGTGAAGGGGTTCAGATCCAGTCTTATCGAGCGGGCACTTGGACCCTTGCCGATCATTATATCCAGCTGATAGTCTTCCATCGCGGAATATAGTATCTCTTCGACACTGCGGTTCAGCCTGTGAATCTCATCTATGAAGATTACATCGTTCCTTTCCAGACCAGTGAGGATAGCAGCCAGATCTCCCTGTTTTTCTATAACCGGTCCAGAAGTGACGTAAATGCTTGCTCCGAGCTCGTTAGCTATTATGTGGGCCATGGTGGTCTTTCCCAAACCCGGGGGCCCGGCGAGCAAAACATGATCCAGGGCCTCTCCTCTAACTTTGGCCGCTTCAATAGAGATGCCCAGCCTTTTTCTTATGTGAGGTTGACCGATATACTCGTTAAGGGTCTTCGGGCGCAGACTTTTGCCGGTACTGTCTTCCTGTACCTCACCGGGTGTTAAAAACCTCTCTTCCCCCATGGAAACCTCCTAGGGATGAATCCTGTATAGAGTCCTTGCAAATGGTATAGCCTCTCTTATATGTTCCAGACCGCTTATCCAGGCTACAACACGCTCGATCCCCATGCCGAAACCGCTGTGTGGAACCGTTCCATAATCCCTAAGCTCCAGATACCAATCGTAAGACGAGACGTCCAGACCGTATTCCTTTATTCTGTCGATCAATAGCTCACGCTCATATATTCTCTCGGAAGCGCCTATTATCTCCCCATAACCCTCCGGAGCCAGCATATCGTCGCAAAGAACGACTTCCGGTCTTTCGGGATCTGGTTGCATATAAAAGGCTTTCATCATTTTTGGATACTTCTCAACAACGACGGGCTTATCGAACTCACTCGCTACGGCCGTCTCTTCGTCGGCACCGATGTCGTCTCCCCAGGTTATCGTGAAACCCTTCTTTTGAAGTAGCTTGATAGCTTCGTCGTAAGTCATCCTCGGGAAGGGGGGGTCTATCTTTTTTAGTTTGCCGATATCTCTTCCGATCGCAAGAAGATCGTCGCCCGCCCTTTCAAGAGTCCTATGCACCACATAAGAAACCAGATCTTCCTGCAATTTTATGTTGTCTTCGTGTCTGTAGTAGGCCACTTCTGCCTCGTTCATCCAGAACTCTATGAGGTGACGCCGAGTTTTAGACTTTTCGGCTCTGAAAGTCGGGCCCAGGTTGTAAACCTTTCCAAGTGCCATCGCCGCCGCTTCGAGATAGAGCTGACCGGTCTGGGCCAGGTACGCTTTGCCGTAATCGAAATAATCTATCTCGAAAGTATTGCCGGCGCTTTCGCCGATCGATCCGGTGAAGATCGGTGTATCCACTAGGATGAAATCGCGGTCATTGTAGAACTCCCTGACGGCCTTTATTATCTCGTGTCTGATTTTCAGTATGTGTGTCTGTCTCTGAGTTCTGAGCCACAGATGCCTGTTGTCCATAAGAAAATCTATCGAGTGGTCCGGTTTGTTGATCGGGAAGTCTTTTTCGGGTATCTGTACCACCTCTATATCTGTAACGAGGAGCTCCACCCCTCCTGGCGCCCTTTCTTCGACCTTAACGACACCATTCACGACGACGCTGGATTCCATTTTCAAATTATTGGCGTTCTGAAAAACGCTGTCGGAGACGGATGATCTCTCCACGATTGCCTGCACGAAACCGCTGCCGTCCCTCAAAAAGAGAAACTGGATCTTTCCACTGGATCTCTTTCTTCTCAACCAGCCCCGTACCGTGACTTCTTCTCCAGTATGACTTCTCAAGTCCGAAATATCTACGACTTTCATGGAACACCTCCAGAGGGAACTTTTCAGCTTCAATTATAACAAAAAACCCGGGTCAAGCCCCGGGTTTTTTATCAGCAACTATGACATCAAGGTATCGGTCCGGCGATCAACACGTAGATAGCCACTCCAAGTCCAGCGAGTCCACTGATAACCGAGAAGATCAACCAGGGTTGCAGCTTCTTCTGTAGCGTCTCCACATCGGACTTGCTGGCCGCATCGACCGTCGCTTTGTTTATTTCCGCGACCCTGTCCGAGAGGTTGGTTATGACGGGCTGGGTTTCGAGGTCGCTGGTTTTAAGATATCTGTCGAGATTGGTAACGGTTGCATTCAACCTGGACTCGAGTGTATCGGCCCTGGTTTTCAGTGTCTTGATATCGCTCTCATTCTTACCGAGTTGAGTGTTGACGGTATCAAGGCTAAGGGCGATCTTCGAAAGGTTGGCATCAATCGAAGCTTTAAGCAGGTTATTGGCTTCGTTCATTCTCTTCTCAAGATCGGCAATGTTCGCTTGAGTTGCCGAAAGATTCATAGCCTGCTGGTCGGTTAGGGCGTTGAACTTGCTGTTCAACGCGGTGAGATCTGTCCTGAGAGATGTTACAAGACTCAACGAATTCTTCAGTGAAGAGAGATCGTTTTCGTGTAAAGTCACTATCTCGTTGACCGCGTTCACACTTCTCTGCAAATTTCCGATGTCACTCTTGATTATGCCTGTTTCCGAATTGAAATCGCTTCTCAAAGCTGCGAGACTGTTGGCGAGCGATGCGCTGTCTTCTTTTACCTTCGCCAGTTCGTCAATTCCAGCGTAGAGATTCAGATTAGCCTTGAGATCTGTCTTGGTGACAAAGTTCTGAGTATCGCCAATTTTGACGTAATCGGATGCAATCGTGTTTACCCTTGCAGACAGATCGTCGAGCTTCTTGGTGGCGTCGGCAGGGAGTTTGATATTCGCAATTTGAGTTTCAAGAGAAGTAATGGCGTTTTGCAGATCCCTGATAGAAGAAGTGTTTCCCGACATTGTATTGATGGTATCTTTTAGAGAGGCTATCTCTATAGCGTTTGTGGATGCCCTGTTCGTCAGAGTACTTATCTTCGCGTCGAACTCGTTCACTTCAGTCGAAAGGGTCTTTACGCTGGTTTCCAGGTTCGATATGGCTCTGTCGTGCGTCGAGAAACTCATTTGAATGGCGCTCAAACTACTGCTCAGAGTATCAACTCTTCTAACGGCGTCGTTAACTTTTGTCTCCATAACCGAAAGATTAGCCATGCTGTTTTGCATATTCTGAATGTCTAGGGCGAGAGTATCGATTTTCTTGGTCGTCAGAGAAAGGTCCTCCACGAATTTCATGACCTGGTTTCTGAGCGAATCGATCGTGCTCTGCGTCACTGTGGTCCCGGTCGTTCCGACGCCCACGGAGTTCACCCTGCTTTCCAGGGCGGTCAATCTCAGCTGCAAGTCGAGTGTATCGATCAACTTTCCACTGGTATCGGTTAGTGCCAGCTCTAAAGCTTCCAGTCGCGACCTTAGACCGGCGTCCGATATGCTTGACTGCGGAATCGTTCCCTGTTTGGCGAAATTCAACTCAATATAGTCTATGGTTCTTTGTAGCATTACTGCTGTCTGATATCTGGTCAGCGGATCGTTACCGTTGAAGTACAGTTTGCCGTCGGCACCCTGAACACCATTCAATATACCGAGGTTAGTCAGATTGATGACTGCATTGTAAGCCCAGTGATTCTGAGCAACATCAACATAATTGACAGGCGCCGCCACTGAAGAGATTACCAGACCGAAAATAAGCAGTGAGGCAAGCAAAAGACTCTTTTTCAATTTCTACACCTCCCCGAAGGAAATATTCGAATTGATTCTACCACAAATCATTATTCCATCCTATAAACTCCCGTGGTAATATTTATGAATGGGGGAGGTGTTGTACTTGAAGAAAAGGACTCATACCTGCGGCGAATTGAGAATATCGGACGCTGGAAAAATTGTAATTCTGAACGGCTGGGTAGATCGAATAAGGGATCTCGGGGGAATAAAATTCGTTCTTTTGCGCGATAGGTATGGTTTTACTCAGGTAGTTTTCGATCCACAGAACGAAGCTCTCTATTCTATGGCGCTGAAACTCGGCAACGAGTTCTGTGTTTCCGTAACGGGTACCGTAAGAGAGCGTCCCGGCGATGCGCGAAACCCAGGAATGTCAACCGGAGATATAGAAATCGCCGCCGACGAACTGGAAATTCTCTCCGAATCTGCAATACCACCAATATATATAAATATAGACGAAGAATCTTCCGAGGAGATGCATCTGAGATACCGGTACCTCGATCTCAGACGCCCCGCGATGCAAAACAATATAGTAACCAGGCACAGGTTCGTTCAGGCTACCAGGTCATACCTTAACAGAAATGGTTTTATAGATGTAGAGACTCCCGTGCTGGGAAAATCCACGCCGGAAGGTGCGAGAGACTTTCTCGTTCCTTCGAGATTGAAGCCCGGTAAATTTTATGCGCTTCCCCAATCTCCACAAATCTTCAAACAACTGCTCATGGTGGCGGGATTCGATAAATACTACCAGATAGCCAAGTGCTTCAGAGACGAGGACTTCAGAGCCGATAGGCAGCCTGAATTCACTCAGATAGATATAGAGATGTCCTTCGCGACAGAGGAGGACGTCTTCTCAATTACGGAAGGATTAATGAAACACGCTTTCAAGGAGGCCGTCGGCGTAGATCTTGAAACACCTTTCAAGAGATTTACCTATAGAGAGGTAATGGACCTCTATGGGAGTGATAAGCCCGACACGAGATACGGAATGGAGATAAGAGATCTCTCCGCCCAGTTCGATGGAACTTCCTTTTCACCCATAAGCGACGCGCTGGGTCAGGGAATGAAGGTCAAAGGTTTCATAATCAGAGGACTGGCTGGGAAGTTTTCTAGAAAGAGACTTGACGATTTCACTCAACAATCCAAGGAGTTGGGACTCGGAGGATTGATGTGGATCAAAGTCGAGAGCGACTCAATCAAGTCTTCTATAATCAAACACTGTCAGAGAGAAGTTGAGAAGGTAGTCGAATTCTTCGGCGCTGAAGTGGGAGATTTAGTACTCCTCAGCGTTGGTGAAAGCCTGTCGCTTTCCAGGGCTCTCGGTCAACTGAGAATCAGAATAACGAAAGAGGAAAACCTCAGGGCCGAAGGCTTCGATTTCCTTTGGGTAACGGAATTTCCCATGTTCTCCTTCAACAAGGAAGAGGGAAGGATTGAAGCCGAGCACCATCCCTTCACCATGCCGGATCTAGACGATCTGGAGAAATTTGGAGACACGCAGCCTCTGAAAGTCAGATCAAAAGCCTACGACCTGGTTTTGAACGGTTACGAAATCGCCAGCGGTTCGGTCAGAATCCACCGTCAGGATATACAGAGCAGGGTTTTCGATCTCATAGGTCTCTCAAGAGAAGAGGCTATGGAGAAATTTGGCTATCTTCTGGAGGCCTTTCAGTACGGTCCTCCACCACATGCCGGGATTGCGCCGGGACTGGACAGGATAGTCGCGATAATAGTTGGGGCTCCATCTATCAGAGATGTTATAGCCTTTCCAAAGGTTGCCAGTGGAGCCGATCTTATGACTTCAGCCCCTTCAGAAGTCTCTCAGAAACAACTGGACCTACTGAAACTACAGTTGAAAGATTCGGGCGATCGGGAGTGAGGATCGCTATCGACGGACCTGCCGGTTCCGGGAAGTCCACCGTAGCGAAACTTGTGGCGCTTGATTTGAACTTCGTCTATATTGACACAGGAGCGATGTACAGGGCTTTGGCCCTCAAAGCTCACAGGCTCAAAATAGAGTTTTCCGATGAAAGCTCCATGGTTGAAATGATGAATCACACTTACTTCTCCCTTTCGGAGAACGGTATAACTCTTGATGGCAGACCTCTTGGAGAAGAAATAAGAACGAGCGAAGTTTCGATGCTATCATCCGATATAGCCCGGTACCCTTACGTTAGGACTTATCTGACCGAGCAACAGAGAAACCTATCGAGACAGGGAAACGTGGTTATGGAAGGCAGAGACATCGGTACTGTGGTTCTTCCCGACGCCGAACTGAAAATCTTCCTGACAGCCTCTATCGAGGAAAGAGCGAGGAGGAGATACGCAGAACACTTGTCCTCGTTAAAGGAGATCGATTATGAATCGGTTCTCCAGGAAATGAAGGTCAGAGACTTCAACGACTCCTCCAGGAAAATTGCTCCCTTAAAACCTGCAAAAGATGCCATTCTTCTCGACACGACCGGTTTGAGTATCTCCGAAGTCGTGCAAAAAGTGGTGGCTATGGCGAAAAAAAGACAGAGAGTACTGCTCTCGAAATCCGTGGGATTCTGTTACGGCGTAGACCGGGCCGTGAATGAAGCTATAAAGATTCTTAAAAGCGGAAAAAGCGTTTTCGCGACCGGCGAGATCGTACACAACGAAGACGTCATGAAAAAATTGAAAGGCCTCGGCCTGGAAATAATCGAAGATATATCCAGCTACGATAGTGTAGATGGTATAGCCATTATAAGGGCGCATGGAATCGACCCGGAATCGGAGAAGAGATTGCGCGAGGTTTTTACCGAGGTGATAGACCTTACATGTCCTATAGTGTACAATGTATTTAGCCTTGCGGTTGATCTACAAGCCCGGGGAAGTTTCGTTGTTGTTTTTGGTAAGAGAAATCATCCGGAGGTAACCGCTCTTTCGGGAAGACTAGAACGGTATCTCATAGTGGAGCCGGGAGAGGATTACAGTTCCGTCGTCGATAGCCTGAAAGCGATCGAACATGTTACGGTCATCTCCCAGACTACTATGAATACCGACGATTTCAAGGACTTCTCCTCTTTCCTCGAAGAAAAACTTGGAGGTCGTGTCGAAATACACAACACGATCTGCAGAGTTACCGTAGAGCGCGAATCGGAAGCCAAAAGACTGGCCCGCGAGGCAGATACGGTTATTGTAGTTGGCGGAAAAAACAGCTCCAACACCAGAAAGCTTCTAGATATAATAAGAAGACTTGGAAAGAGAGCTATACACGTTCAAACTACCGGAGATCTTCCCCATGAAGAGATGGGGAAGATCGGTGTGATAAGCGGAACTTCTACACCGTACGATCAGATCCAGAAGATACTGGATTACATAGACAATAAGAGGGAGGTAACCGACAATGGAAGAGAAACTGGACCGGCAAGATGAAAACCTGAGTATGGAGGAGATTTTCGAACAGATGGATGTCTCCTCTGCTAGGAAGGGCAGTAGAAAGGAAGCTGAGGTTTTCTCAATTCAGCCCGATGGCCTGATGGTCATCATGGAAGGCAAGCTAGATGGTTTTGTTCCACTGGATCAACTGGTAAACGACCTGAACGAATACAGTGTTGGTGATAAGATAGAGGTAATGGTCATAAAGACCAACGAAGAAGAGGGAAGAAGCACTGTATCTGAAAAAAGGGTCCACGCGAGACAGGCACTCAGTAGAGTGGAAAAGGCTTTCAGGGAAGGAACCCCAATAGAAGGCAGAGTAGTTTCCGAGACTAACGCCGGCTACAATATAAGACTTCTGAGAACGGTTCCAGCATTCCTTCCGGGTTCCGAGTCGGGAATAAGAAAGGGCGAAAGCGCTCCGGAAGGCAATTTGAAATTCAAGGTGCTCAGATTCAAGAGACAGAGAAACGGTATAAATGTCGTCGTTTCGCTTAAGGCTTTCCAGGACGAAGCCATCAAAGATTATTTCGAGAAGCTGGAAGTCGATCAGGTCGTGGAAGGAACTGTGGAATCTATAAAGAACTTCGGGGCCTTCGTGAGACTCAACGACAACGTAACCGCTCTGATTCCGGCATCGGAAATGAGCTGGGACCCGGGTGTAAGAATAAGTGATCTCTTGAAGATCGGCAGCACCGTGAAGGCCAAGATCATCGGGATCGATGAAAATGAAAAGAAGATCTCTCTGAGTCTCAAGCAGATGAGCGAGGATCCCTGGGCAACTCTTGAGGATAGATATCCGGTGGGTTCGACCGCTGTTGGCATAGTGAAGAACATAACACCCTTCGGTTTCTTCGTTTCGCTTGAACCGGGCGTGGAAGGTTTGGTACATATTTCAGAGGTATTCTGGGGAAATATAAAGAAGGATCTTAAGAGCGTCGTTGAAGTCGGAGACGAAGTGAAAGTCAATATCAAAGAAATAAACGTAGAGAAAAGGACTCTTTCTCTTTCTTACAGGGAAGCCATGGGCGATCCCTGGGAAAACATCGGCCAAAAGTACAGCGAAGGCGACATCGTGAAAGCGAAGACAGCCAAGGTCCTTCCCACGGGAGTAATCCTCGAGCTTGAAGAGTATGTATCGGGATTCGTTCCAGTATCTGAGGTATCGTGGAACTTCGTGGACAGGATAGAAGATGTGGTCAGAGAGGGTGACGAGACAGAGGTTAAGATACTCTCCATAGACAGTGTAAACAGAAGAATGAGATTGAGCATTAAGCAGGCTACGGCCGACCCATGGGAAAGAGTTTCACGCGAACTATCAGTAGGGGACTACATATCCGGTACGGTGACAAGACTGACGAAGTCCGGGGCCATAGTGATGGTGGACTCCTATGGCGTAGAAGCCTTTCTCCCTGTTTCTCAGGTTTCCATCGAAAGAGTGGAGAATATCGAAGACGCTGTAAGCATCGGAAATCACGATCAGTATAAGATAATAAGATTGGTGTATGACCCCGATAACGATACCAGAAACATGGTTGTATCCATAAGACAGTTGATAAAGGACAAAGAAGCGGCCGAATCCGAAGAAGTGATGAAGGACCTCAACGGCAACGGCATGACGATCTCCAGCAATCTGGGCGAAATGATAAAGAATCAGCTCAAAGAAGAAGGAGAAAACCTCTAGTGGCAACTGTCCTTATCATAGGACGTCCGAACGTTGGAAAGTCCACGCTATTCAACAGACTCGTTGGAGGAAGAAAGGCCATAGTGGACGATATTCCGGGTGTAACGCGTGATTTCACGGTAGGCAGGGTAAACTGGCAGCAAAAGACCTTCCAGCTGGTAGATACTTGCGGGTTGTTCGAAAATCCCGAAAATATAGTTGAAGAAAAGATGAAAGAGGTCACCCTCGAGCTGCTCGGAGAGGGTGACCTCTTGATTTTTCTGGTTGACGGTCGTCAGGGAGTTACAAGCGCAGATATCGAACTCTCGGACTATCTCAGAAGGCAGAAAAAAGAGATTGTGTTCGTCGCCAACAAAGTTGAGAGTGAAGGAGCTTTTTACACCGCCGCCAACGATATCTACGCCCTGGGTTTCGGTGATCCGATAAAGATCTCTGCTGCGCATGGCCTGAACATCGACGGACTCATCGACGAGATATTCGAGAGACTCGAAAAACTTGGTCATTCAGTTCACATTGAAGAAGAGGAACAGAGCTCTCTGAGAGTGGCTATCGTGGGCAGGCCCAATGCGGGAAAGTCGTCCATCTTCAACTGGATAGTTGGAAGCCCCCGGAGCCTGGTCACGGAGGTAGCCGGTACGACCAGGGACACTGTTGATGAAACGCTCACTATAGATGGAAAAGCAATGACCTTTATAGATACCGCCGGCATCAGGAAGAAATCGAAAGTGAAAGTCATGAACGTCGAGTACTACAGCGTAATGAGGGCAATAGATGCTATCGAAAGATCCGATGTGATCATAATGGTTATCGACTCTACCGAAGGAGTAGGCAACCAGGATCAAAGGATCGCGGGACTAGCCGAGAAGAACGGAAAAGCCACCATAGTAGTCTTCAACAAGAGCGATCTCATTGACGAAAGAAGGAGAAAAGCGCTTCTACGAACGGTAAAGCAAGATCTCTATTTTATCGACTACAGCCCCGTGATATTTACCTCGGCCACAAGCGGTAAGGGGATGGATCTGCTTATAGACAGCATAAAACTCGTAAGCGAAAAGATCGATCTCCGTATTCCTACTCCGCTTCTTAACACGCTGCTTTCCAGGTACTCCGAAACCACCCCGCCACCCGGTAAAGGAAAGAAGAGGGGAAAGATATATTACGGTTCACACATATCTGGCAGACCACCGCTGATAATGCTGAACGTCAACGACCCTGACCTTTTCACTGAGACTTACCTCAGAGGGATAAGAAACACGATCAGGCAGAACTTCGATAGATACGAAGGTACCCCTGTATTCCTCAAACTAAGGAGGAAGAGATGAGATACCTTATTTTCGCCGCAATCGGCTACTTCATGGGTTCCGTACCCTTCAGCTTTCTCGTTCCCCTGTTCTTTGGCGTGAATATAACGAAAGTTGGCAGCGGCAACGTGGGAGGAACTAACGTTCTGCGCAACATGGGAGGCTGGCTCGGAGCGGCCGCCATGGTCATGGACGGTGTAAAGGCCTTCTTACCGATAATAATAGCCAGGAGTGTTTTCGGCATATCTATGACCGAAGGTATGATGATAGGATTCTTCGCGGCCATCGGTCACAGTTACTCGATCTTCCTGAAATTCCGTGGCGGCAAGGCCGTCGCCTGTACAGTTGGGACGCTCTCTGCTTTGATTCCCTGGTATGTAGCCGTCTTTTTCGGAATCTGGCTGCCGATAGTCCTGATAACGCAGTTCGTTTCACTCGGATCCGTCCTGGCCTTGCTCCTGCTTTCGATAATCCTCTTCTTCACCCAGGGAACGGGCGTAGGCTTATGGATGCTTGCCTTCTTTGCACTTGCGCTTTTCAGACATAGAAAAAACGTCAGGGCTCTGATCGAAGGTAAAGAGAGAAAGACCGACCTGATAGCCGCGTTCAAGAAAAAAAGAGACAGACAGTGATATCCTCTCCTACTCCGTTGTCATCTTTCAGTATGGAAAGACCTTTCTGCCGTTGGGGGGCAGCGGCACCGGAACGGTCTTGGCCTTGCTTATCTTTGCGAAATTTGAAAGAAGTTTCCAGCCTGGAGGGTTCGATAGAAATTCTTCGGAAGTTTCTGGATGAAACTGTACTCCGTAAATCGTTTTGCTTTCGTGCTTAATCATCTGTATAGGAGTGGTACTGCTGCTGGCCATCAACTTGAATCCCTCGGGGAGCTTCGCCACAGCGTATGCATGATTCTCCCAAACTAGCAGTGTATCAGACAACCCTTCGAGAATCTGATCGTTTAGCAGGATTTTAACGTTGTTCCAGCGCCGTTCTTCACTGTAGTACATGACCGATCCGTACACCCGTGACACTATCTGGTGGCCTAGACAGATGCCCAGTATCGGGACTTCGCCGCGTAGAATTATTTCACCGCCTTGGTATATTTTGTTGTTCCAGTCTATGTAGTTCCTCATTGAATCTCCGCCGGCTATGATTACGCCTGAGTAATCCTTTTCGTCTCCGGGAAGTTCGTCTTTGAATATCTTGAATATCCTGTACACGATACCCTGCTCAGCCAGAGACCTCTCAATCGGCGAAAGAGCCAAATCGTAGGCCGGGTCGTTTAGAAACAAAGCAATGGGTTTTCCGGAAACTTCCGCAGCAAACAATCGGAAAACCGTAAAAAATAAGATTGAAACCACCAAAAGCATTTTGAGTACGTTGAACTGGCGATAAATTTCTTTTGACATTATCTCTTGACACCTCACACAGCGGATGATAAACTAATTTAGTGCAGTGCCGGGGTGGTGAAATTGGCAGACACGCATGATTCAGGTTCATGTGGGCATACGCCTGTGCGGGTTCAAGTCCCGCCCCCGGCACCATAATGTTAGCACAAAAAGGGGTAGCTATGCTATCCCTTTTGTTATTTCTTGTGAAACTCACTTCCCGTTGACCTTTCGTCCAAGTGCCTCCAGGCCGGCCCTTTCCAGAAGAACTTCGAGGACATTTTCGAACTCATCGCCGAAGTATCGGTCTTCGAGGTATTCGGGAACGACCTCTTTTATCTCACTGAAGAGCCTCTCGATCGACGAACCTGACTTTTTCGGATGTCTGAACCCCAGAGCCCTGTAAGCCAGAAGAGCTTCGATCGAAATCATCGTCATCAGATTGTCCAGGATTATCCAAAGCTTTCTGGCTGCCCAGGCGCCCATGCTGACGTGATCCTCTTGAAACCCTGACGTGGGTATCGAATCGGCCGTTGCCGGGTGGGCAAGGGTCTTGTTCTCCGAGGCGAGCGCAGCCGCCGTGTACTGCCATATCATGTAACCGGAGTTTAGCCCCTCTCTTCCTGTGGTGAGGAAAGGAGGAAGGTCGTTGAGTTTCGGGTTGACCAGCCTGTCTATCCTTCTCTCTATCATGTTGGCCATATCGGTCAGCGCTATCGAAAGAAAGTCCAGAACCAGTGCAACGGGTTCCCCGTGAAAATTGCCGCCGGATATAACATCTCCGTTTTCAAAGATCAGCGGATTGTCAGTAGCCGAGTTTATCTCTCGCTCAATAACCTCCCGAGCATACTCGATAGTGTCATAGACGGCCCCGTAAACCTGTGGAATAGTCCGCAGGGTATATGCGTCCTGCACCCTGTCGCACTTGAGATGAGAATTCCTTATTTCACTTCCTTCGAGAGATTCTCGCAGGCACTTCGAAACATATCCCTGCCCGGGATGTGGTCTGGCAAGGTGGATCCTCGCGTCGAAGGGTGAAGTACTACCCATGAGCGCATCAACAGACATCGCCGAGACGGTTATGGCCTCTTCGAATATCCGGCGGGCTATATGGGCTGCGCAACCTCCTATTCCAGCCATAAAGGCGGTTCCATTAAGAAGGCTCAAACCTTCTTTTGCCTTCAACACGATAGGCTCGAGCCCCACTCTCTTGAGGGCCTCCCGAGACTCGATCACTTCGCCTTTGAAGAGACATTTTCCCCGGCCGATCATCCCCATAGCGATGTGAGCCAGCGGCGAGAGATCACCGCTCGCGCCGACGGAACCTTTTTCCGGGACGACCGGGATAACGTCCAGGTTGAGCATATCTACCAGATGACTGACAACATCGGGCCTTATCCCCGATAGCCCCTTGCATAGCGAATTTGCCCTGACCAGCATTATAGCCCTCACGAGCTCTTTTTGCAGTGTTTTTCCCGTTCCGGCCGCGTGAGAGAGAACCAGGTTCCGTTGAAGAATCTCTAAGTCGCCCGGCGATATTTTTTTATCGGCAAGGATTCCAAAACCCGTGTTGACACCATAAATGGTATGCGTTTTACTATCTTCTTCGAGGAATTGCCTTCTCTGCTTCAGAAGTTCAATTACGGTAGTGTCGATCCCGACCTTTTCGTAGTCGAAAGCAACGCTGTATAGTTCTTTAAGGGAAAGATGCTCTCCATCGATTAACAAAGCAACACCTCCGCTTCTAATTTATAGTCAATTATAGCCTCGAGCGGATATGTTGTTCAAAGCTCCGTCCGGTTCGCTATAAGCTCTGGGAGTCATCTAACCCATTCAAGACCGGGGATTTCTACTTTCTTTTCGAGTATGCTGAAGATCTTGGTGAATAAAAGCACCACGATTAGATAGATGACCGCAACCACCAGATAGACTTCGAAAAACTGGAAGTTACGTGACGCGATAAACTTGGCCTGGGCCATGAGTTCGGGAGCTCCGACGATATAAGCCAGAGAAGTGTACTTGAGAAGATAGATGAATTCGTTAGTCCATGCCGGGATGACTCTTCTGAGAGCCTGCGGCATTATTATCTGCATTATAGCCTGCGTTTTTGACATTCCTAGAGATCTGGCAGCTTTCATCTGTGTTCCGGAAATGGATTGTATCGACCCCCTGAGATATTCGGCCTGATAACAGCCGCTGTTGATAGAGAAGCCAATTATCGCCGCTGTGAAGGGAGAAAGATTGACTCCCAGCGGGGGAAGACCGTAATAAAGTATGAAAAGCTGTACGAGCAACGGTGTTCCTCTTATTATCTCGATTATTCCTGTCGATAAGCCGTAGAAGAGCTTATTCCCGTAAACTCTGGCTATTGCCAGGACGACACCGATCAGGAAACCAGCCAACACAGAAATAAGAGTCATTTCCATCGTTACTCCGAGACCTTCCAGTAATTTGGGCCAGTATTTTACAGCTATGTTCCATATTCTCTCCACTCGATTCACTCCCCGTAGAGTTCGTTGAGTTTGAAAAGGAACTCCTTGGTTCTTTGATTCTTGGGGTTTTTGAACATTTCTTCCGGAGAACTCTGCTCAACTATGTAACCATTCTCCATAAAGATGATTTCGTCGGAAACGGTTCTGGCGAAACCCATCTCGTGTGTCACCACCAGCATGGTCATGCCACTGAGGGCAAGGTTCTTCATGACCGACAGGACCTCTCCTATCAACTCCGGATCCAGGGCCGATGTAGGTTCGTCGAATAGGATTATTTTCGGCTTCATCGCGAGGGCTCTCGCTATGCCCACCCTTTGCTTCTGCCCTCCAGAGAGTTGAGCTGGATAGAGATCGGCTTCCCTTTCCAGGCCAACTCGTCTCAATTCCGCCATAGCGAGCTCTCTGGCAGCTTCTTTATCCATTTTCTTTACTTTTGTGAGGCCAATCATAACGTTCTTCAATGCTGTCAGATGACTGAAAAGTCCGAAATCCTGAAACACGAAGCCTATCTCCTGACGGATTTTATTCAGGTTTTTCACTGAGGTAATCTCTTCGCTTTCTAGCCAGATCTTTCCACCGTTTGGTACAACTAGCATGTTTATACAGGCCAGGAGCGTACTTTTTCCGGTTCCGCTAGGCCCTATTATTACCTTGGTTTCACCCTTTTTCATCTCGAACGAAACGCCCTTCAGGACTTCCTTGTCTCCAAAGGATTTCTTCAGATCCTCTATCTTCAAAACGATGTCTTCTCCGCTCATCTAACGGTCTCCTTTACATCAAATCCCGGTATTGCAAGCTTTTTCTCAACCCTTCCAAGACTCTTGTTTATAATGATGGTAACGACGAAATAGAAAACCGCTACTGTCAGGTAAATAATCATCGGTTCGTGCTTTGTAGCGATAATGTAACCGCCCTGCCGAAGTATTTCGGTGACTCCGAGAGCGTAGGCGAGCGATGAATCTTTAAGAACAATAGTAAACTCGTTGGTCCAGGGTGGAAGAGCTATCCTAAAAGCCTGGGGAAGAACGATAAAGACGAACCCCTGCAAATTGCTCATCCCCAGAGATCTTGCCGCCCTCATCTGGGTCTTGCTTACTGAATTTATGGCCCCTCTGAAGACCTGCGATTGGTATGCCGACGATCTTAAGCCCAGGCCGATAACCACGGCCACGAAAGGCGAGAAACGAACCCCGATTCTGGGAAATCCGTAGAATATCAGGAACAGTATGACCAGTTCGGGAATACTCCTAAGAATTTTTTCGTACACCGCAATTATCATTTTTAGAAGTTTGTTGCCATATATTTGGCCAAAAGAAATGGGGAGGGCCAGAACCAGGCCCAACCCCAGCGTGAAAAAGGTTATCTGCAAAGTTACCCACAAACCATTAAAGAGTGCGGGTAAGGAATCGATAATCAGTCCGAATTTATCTATGATTACCTCCGCCCTTCAGATCAAAATCGTTTTAGATTCAGTTCGGCCAGCTTGCCCGAGCTCTCGAGTCTTCTTATTCCTTCGTTGATCAGATCAAGAAGGGCTTTATTCGCTTTATTAACGGCAATTCCATAATCCTCGTAAGTTTTGAGAATAGCTACGATTTTAACGGGCCTTACACTGGCAAAACTCTGTGCCACGGGTGAGTCGAGAACAATTGCATCGAGATTTCTATTGATCAGGTCTGTCATAGCAAGTGTATAAGTTTCATATCTCTTGAAGTCGCCTGTTAGAATCTTCGTAGTTACCAGGTTGTCTTCAACCCATATATCACCGGTCGTTCCGGTCTGTACACCAATGCTGTGCTTTCCAAACAGGACAGTTACGGTAAGATCGGAGTCCTCTCTGACCACAACACTCTGATCGGCAGTCCAGTAAGGTTTGGAGAAGGAAACAACCTCCGCTCTCTCGGCGGTGATAGTCATACCAGATATGACTATATCCAGATTGCCGGATACTAGTGCGGCGATAAGTGAATCGAAACTCATATCCCTTATTTCAATTTCGAACCCCATTTCGGCAGCGATCGCTTTGATCAAATCGATATCGAACCCCATGAATTCACCGTTCTGCACGTATTCGAACGGTGGAAAATCTGCACTGGTGCCAACCACATATTTGGCGGCAAAAAGCGAAATCGCCGAAACAAGAATCACGAGTGATACAAGCAAGATCTTTTTCATAGTACCCCTCCTTTTGATTGAAGATGAAGTGATTATGGACTCAAAAAAATGAATTTGTGATACCCGCATTTTTCTGTAATGGAACTAAACAAGTTCAATAGTGCAACGATTGTCCCAAATAACTAACTATTCATTCGGACCTTTCTTACATTTTTATTATACCCTTTCGCAACACTCTCACCAAAAAAGGTTGCTAACATTGACTGGGTGATTAAAGATGAAGGTCGGTATAGCATTGAGCGGCGGGGTGGACAGCGCCGTTGCAGCAGCATTGATGATAGAATCCGGATACAGCGTTACGGGATACCACATGATAGTACTTCCAACGGACGGAGCGATTACTCAGGCCGTAGAAGATGCTACGAAGGTTGCGGAACACCTGGGTATCGAATTGAAGATATTGGATCTCAGCCATCAGTTCAGGAAGACTGTGATAGAGTATTTCAAAGTCAGTTACGCCACGGGACTCACCCCCAATCCATGCGTTTTATGCAACGATATAATAAAATTCGGAATCTTCGCCGAACGAATCCTGGCAGATAACAACGAAGCGATAGCCACAGGCCATTACGCCAGGATAATTCGCGACGATGACGGGCGTTTCTTTCTCGCCAGGGCAAGCTTTGACCGGAAAGACCAGGCCTATTTCCTCTCGAGAGTGAAGAAGGAGAAACTTTCCTTCATTCTCTTTCCAAACGGAGAACTCTCGAAAGAAGAAGTGCGGCAGAGGGCTCGATCGCTGGCAATTCCGGTACACTCGAAGAAGGATTCCCAGGAGATATGTTTCATACCTGACAACGATTATAGGAACTTTCTTCACGGAGAGGGAATAGAAAGTTCCACCGGCGATATAGTAAAGGGAAACGGTGAAGTAATCGGCCGTCATAACGGTCTCACCGATTACACGATAGGCCAGCGAAGGGGATTGGGGATAAACTTCAGAGAAAAATTATATGTGAAGGATCTCGATTTCACCGGTAACAGACTCGTTCTGGGCCGTAGAGAGGAACTGGTTTCCTTCGGTCTCGAAGCAGTAGATCCAAACTGGTACATAGAACCGGAAAGAGAATTCGATTGTCTTTGTAAAATTCGCAGTTCTATGAACGCTGTTAAGGCGCATGTCAGGCTTTTAGAAGCGGACAGGGTCGCAATAAGCTTTTCGGACGGCGCTTGGGGAGTAACCCCCGGACAGCTGGCGGTGCTCTACAATGACGAAGTCGTGCTTGGAAGTGCCTTCATAGAAAGAAGCTGTTGAAACTGTGTTCTCCACGTGATAGAATTTTTCAGACAGGAAGTAGTTCAGCTGGAAGAACGCTGGTTTCGGGAACCAGAGGTCCGGGGTTCAAATCCCCGCTTCCTGACCAGATAGAACGGCAGACCGTTAACGGTCTGCCGTTTGTAATATTGTAGATCGGCTAAACTGCAATGGCTGGGAAACTCGACTGTGTGAATCGATACCTGTAATTGATGGATGATTAGAGATCTTTGAGCAGCACCTTTTCGTCGCCGTCCCATCTACCGGTGTCAATAAAGCCAAGCTTCAAGTAGAACTGAAGCGGGCTGGGTTCCTTAACGACGCACGAGGTCAGGAGCTTTTCGTATCCCCTCTCTTTGAGGTTCTCAAAGAGAAGGTGGAGCGCATCGCTCCCGTAGCCCTTCTTCTGATAGTTACCGCCTATCATGAAACGCCAGAGAAAGGCGTGTTTAATGTCACCCAACTCTGGAACCGGTGTATAATCTAACATTATGAAACCCACCATCGTGTCTCCAGCATATATAGCCCTGAACCAGGCGTTCTTCGCAAAATGCGCCTGTGCTATCGACACGGCGTTGGAGGCTACAGCCTTGTCCTGGTTTTCCAGAAGCGTCTTGCTCAACTTCAGACATTCAATTAGATTATCCTCTGTTATCTCTACAAACCTCACTTTTTCTTCCATATATACCTCCCGGTGAGCACCACGCTTCATTCAACGTAGAATTTAGGTTTCTTACTTCTCATCTTTTCTATCAACTTTATGAATGGACACTTAAAACCACGCTTCAAAAATAGGTTTTTGAAAATCATCTACGCCTCCTCAAGCGGTCTTTTCCTTCGGCAGCGAGAACTGAGTCGTATAGAGACTTTTATAGAAGCCGCCACGGGCGATTAGTTCGTTGTGTGTACCGCTTTCAATTATCTCGCCATTATTTATGACGTATATTTTGTCGGCGTTTTTTATGGTACTCAACCGATGGGCGACGACGAAGCTGGTTCTGCCCCGCATCAGATTTCTCATGGCTTCCTGTATGTGCATCTCCGTTCTGGTATCCACATTGCTGGTGGCTTCGTCAAGAATCAGTATTTCTGGATCGAGAAGCATTATCCTCGCTATTGCCAGTAACTGCCTTTGACCTTTGCTTATACTGTCAGCGTTCGAGGATATAAGCGTATCGTAGCCTTCCGGAAGGCTCTCGATGAAGTGATCGGCGTTGGCCATCCTGGCGACTTTTCGGATCTCATCATCTTTGGCATCCGGCTTGCCATAACGTATATTTTCCCTTATCGTTCCCATGAAAAGCTGCGTATCTTGAAGTACTATACCCAACTTTTTTCTTAGTTGCTCCCTGTCGAAGGAGGATATGTCGTGATCGTCTATGTAGATAGTTCCACTCTCGATGTCGTAAAATTTAGTCAGGAGGTTCACGATAGTGGTCTTACCGGCACCGGTCGGGCCCACCAGTGCAACGACCTGACCCGGTTGAGCATCGAGGCTTACCTTTTTGAGAACGATCGTCTTGCCGTCATAACTGAAATCTACCTCCTTCAACTCCACCTTTCCTTTTATTTTTTCGGGGAAGAAGTTCTCGTAAGGCTTTTTCTCTCCCTCTTCGTCCAGAACCTCAAAGACTCTTTCGGCTCCTGCAAGAGCAGCCTGAATGGAATTATACAGCTGTGCAATCTGGTTAATGGGTCTGTTGAATTGACCGACATATACCACAAAGCTGGCCACAAGACCGACGCTTATCATTCCCTCTATCGTCATCCACCCTCCGGCGAAGGCAACAACGGCGTATCCGAAGTTGCTAACCATGTTCATCACCGGACCAAACATGCCCGCGAATATCTGGGCAAGAATGGCTGACTTTCTGTAAGATTCATTAATCTTCTGGAACTGTTCGATCGTGAAATCTTCTCTTCCATATGCTTTGACAACCTTCTCTCCGGAAATCCTCTCCTCTATATAGCCGTTCAGCTCTCCCAGGGCTTTCTGCTGCGAAACGAAGTTCTTTTTGCTCTGCTTTGCGATCAAGCCCGTAACCAAAACTACCAAAGGGACCGAAGTCAAAGACACAAGGGCAAGTATGGGACTGAGAACGAACATCATTATTCCTATACCACCCAGAGAGAGGAGACTTGATAGGAGCTGAGTAACACTTTCGCTGAGCGTGGTAGAAATATTGTTGATATCGTTCGTCACCCTGCTCATCAGTTCACCGTGTGAGTGTGTATCGAAGAACTTCACAGGCAACGTCTGGTATTTGTCGAAGACCTCCTGTCTGAGTCTGCGAACCGTCCTCTGAGTAACACCGATCATGACATATCCTTGAAGCCACTGGAAAAGAGAGGATAATGCGTAAATGGCGGCCATAAAGATTGCAATAACGGCCAACCCAGAAGGGTCTCCCACAAGTATGTGATCATCAATGGCCTTTCCTAGAAGGAAGGGACCGAAGATACTTGCGATGGAAGATAGAACCGTAAAAATCAAGACATAAAGAAGACCTTTTTTTTCGTGACCCAGAAACGCCAGCAGCCTGAAAAGCGTTTTGCGTGGGTCGCTGGCTTTCTTCACAGGTGCGATTCTTCCGGCACCGGGCCCGCCCCTGCGTGGTCCTATGTTGATCTGGATGTCGGCCGGTCTTTCTCTTTTCTCTTCAGGCACTTTCCTCACCAACTTCTCCGAATTGCGATCGGTAGATTTCTCTGTAAAGATCGCTCGTCTTCATAAGCTCGCCGTGGGTTCCGCTTGCCACTATGCGGCCGGTTTCGAGGAGGTATATTCTGTCGCAGTTGACTACCGAGCTTATCTTCTGGGCGATTATGATCTTGGTGCACTTGAGCCTGTCATTTATCGCCTTCATTACTGCGACTTCAGTCTGTGCATCAAGGGCACTTGTACTGTCGTCAAAGACTATGATTCGTGCTCCGGACGCGAGAGCCCTGGCAATGGCTACTCTCTGTCTCTGACCTCCCGAGAGGTTCGTAGCCATCTGGCTCAAGTTTGTGTCGTAACCTTCGGGGAGCGTTGAGATAAAGTCTCCAACCCTCGCCATATCGGCCGCCTGCTGTATGTCTTCAAGCGAAGCGTTGGGATTACCGTAGGCGATATTATCGCTTATCTTTCCCGAGAAGAGAATCGTCTCCTGAAAGACAAAGGCTATCTCTTTCCTGAGTTCCCTTCTGGGGATCTTTGTAATATCTATACCGTTCAGCATAATTCTACCGGAAGTCACTTCGTAGAGCCTTGGAATCAGATTGACCAGAGTCGATTTACCCGAGCCCGTGTCTCCTAGGAAGGCCACCGTTTCGCCGGGGTTGATAGTGAGATTGATATCGCGGAGGACCTTTCTTTCATTTCCTTCATATGAAAAATTCACGTTTTGGAATACTATAGGGCCATTGAGATCGAACTTCTCCGTGGTTTTAACATCTTCCTCTTCAGGTGTTTCGAGAACCTCGGAAATCCTTCTGGCAGAAGCCTGGGCCCTGGAAACGAAGATGAGCATCATGCCGATCATCATTATGGACATAAGCATTCTAGTGAGATAGTTGACGAAGGCCATTATCTGACCGGTTTGGAGGCCGCCGGCTTCGACCTGAATACCACCTATCCATATCACGGCCACTATACCGAAGTTTAAAATCAGTGAGAAGAGAGGCATAATGACCACGAGAATCCTGGCTGATTTCATCGACAACTTCATATATTCGTCGTTCGTTTTGGCGAACTTCGCCGATTCCTGCCTGGAAGAAGCGAAGGACTTGACCACCCTTATCCCCGAAACATTGTCTCTCACCACTGCATTGACCTTATCGACTTCTTTCTGAACTCTTGTGAAGAGCGGCAGTACTTTTTTCATCGAGAAGTATATTATCATCACTATCAGGGGAATAATCGCGATGATGATCAGTGAAAGTCGCCAGCTTATCGAAAAGGCCATAATGACACTTCCCAAAAAAAGCAGAGGTGCCCTGACGAACATCCTGAGCATCAGCATGATGAAATGCTGAAACTGGACGACGTCATCGGTTAGTCTGGTTATCAAGCTACCCGTACCGAATCTGTCTAGTGAACCGAAAGAAAGGTGCTGGACTTTACTGAAGAGGTTTCTTCTGATATCGGCTCCAGCATTCTGAGCGGCGATCGAAGAGGTCACTGAACAGCCTATCCCGCCGAGCGCTCCTATGAAAGTTATCAGCAGCATCTTCAATCCCGTATTGACAACCATATCTAGGTTGCCCTGTTTTATCCCGACGTCGATTATTTCTTCAAGCAATCTCGGTTGAAAAAGATCTATGGCGACTTCCAGCATCATTAACGCAGGTGCCAGAACTACAAAAACCCAATAGGGTTTGAGATACTTCATAAGCTTTCGCATCAATTTACCTCTAACAACTAAACCTGGAAAGCAAAAGAATCCCGTTGAACTTGAATTTTGAGATAGTCCGGTTTGCAATCAATTAAAGATTATACATTATCCGGCAAGTTTTAACGATTGTGGGGGCTTTCATTAAAACCTCGAGAAAGACAATTAGAATTTCCAGGATCTTCGACAATTAAGAAACTGAAGAGCAGGAATGTGCTAGACTTTATCAGGAATCCAGAACAAAAGGCGAAAGGTGTGATCAAAAGTGAAAGGGTTCAGGATAAGGGGAGTTGTAGAGGGCTTCTACGGGAAACCCTGGTCTATGGAGGATCGATTCGATATCATCCAGTTCATGGGCGATCACGGGTACAATTTGTACATATACGCTCCGAAAGACGACGAGCTTCACAGGTTTCGCTGGAGGGAAAGCTATGGCGACGATTTTGTGAAGGGTTTTTCCATGGTCGTTGAAAAGGGCAGACAGTGTGGAGTCGATGTGGCAATGGCGATCAGCCCAGGTCTGACGGTCGAGTATTCCAGCGAAGACGACCTGCACACATTCGTCGGGAAATTGTTGAGTTTTACCGAAATGGGAGTCAAGAGCTTCGCACTGTTTTACGACGATATCCCTTTCAGGCTATCTAGCCAAAGGGATAAAGAAAGGTTCAAGTCGCTCGCCAGTGCCCAGGTTTTTTTTGCAAATAGTGTTTTCGAAGCTTTGAAAAGAGAATTGCCAGTTTTCGATTTTATAATCTGCCCCACTGAATACCACGGCAGAGCCGAATCCGAATATATCCGGGAACTGGGTGAGGGGCTCTTACCTGATATCAAGATCATGTGGACCGGTCCGCAAGTCTGTTCACAGCACATACCTGAAAGTGACGCCATAAAGGCCAGCGTAGCCTTCAAGAGAGAGATACTGTACTGGGACAATTACCCTGTTAACGATGGGAGTATGATACCTGAGTTGCATATCGGACCGTACGTCGGCAGGGATCCTGAAATCGTGAATCACTCTTGCGGTATAGTGTTGAATCCGATGAACCAGGCTCACGCTTCTATGATAGTTCTCGGTGCAGCGGCCGATTTCTTAAACGACCCCTACGGTTATGACGCAACTATTTCCTGGGTGAATGCCATGAGAAGACTTACTCCGGGACTGATCGACGAGATGCTCCTCTTTGGCGAATACAGTCTAATCAGTCCGATACATCCCGATCAATCGGAAAGACCGAGGAAAGTGATCGAAGAGTTCAGAACACTTTGCTCCCAGGGAAGACTTGAAGAGGCGATTGTGTGGCTTGAAAAAGAGGCACGAACGATACTTGAGTCTGCAAAAAGACTGAAAGACAAACTCCCATCGGTGTTTCTTGAGGAAATGGCCCTCTGGATATACGAATTCGAACGCTGGGGAGAAGCGCTCTCGGTGACTGTAGAAATTCTAAAAAGTAGACTGAAACTGTACGTTGAAACGCCTGAAAAGAGAGATTTGCAGCAGGTGAGAGAACTCATTGAGAAGGCGGAAACAACAATGATGGAACTTACCAGGGCTAGAACTCTCTCAGGAGGGAACGTATATCGGGAGTTCATAATGGAAATCCTCATACGCACGAAAGGTTACTTTGCACTCAAGGAAAGAAACTGGCTCTGAACATTACCGAATCTACAATAGAATGCGGTTCGTCCTGAAAACTCTACTGAGGTGGCCAGGAAGATGCAAAAAACACCAGTTTTACTAGAGAACAGGATGGCCACTGAAGGATATTGGCATCATGAAGTGGTACTCACAGGAACTCTCCCAATGCTGGTTCTACGCTTATTGGGAGAGTTCAAGTTCGCATTTTTTAGAATCGGCTGTCTGGTCGTTATAAATCAGAAGTCGCGAAATACCCTTCCTGCGACTTTTAATAGCAGTGCCTTTGGAGCGATTTTAGATCCTCCTGCAACTACTTTATTCGAAAAACCACTCACCACGGATCTCTTGCTTTTTTCGTAAGCCGACATCGCTTTTTTCACCACTTTCTCCGGTGCCATGGAGCCGTACACCTTTCTGCTTTTTCCGGAAGCGACTTCGAAAAATTCTGTGCTGGTCGGTCCCGGCGAGAGAACCATTACTTTGAAGTTACTGTCTTTGAGTTCTTCTGAGAGTGCTTCGCTGAAACTCAATACGAAAGCCTTGGTTGCCGCGTAAACGGCCATGAAAGGAACCGGAAGATAAGCCGCGGTAGAGGCCACGTTGATTATGCCTCCACCCTGTTCTCTTCTGGCTATGACATAAAACTTTGACAACCGGTAAAGCGATTCAACGTTGAGACGTATCATCTCTAGCTCTTTCTCGCCCTCCAGCACACTGAAGGAACCGATCAATCCGAAGCCGGCGTTGTTGACCAGCAGATCCACTCCGTAAAGGTAGCCAGATACCCGCTCGAGATCGTCCCTTTGAGAGAGATCAGCCTGAACGGGAGTGGAAGGGGAGTTGAATTGCGCTGTCAACTCCTCCGAAATATCTTTCAATCTTTCGTATCTTCTCGCTACAAGTATTGTCTCATAACCTTTTGAAGCCAGTTCGCGGGCGAATTCTCTACCAATGCCTGACGATGCTCCAGTTATCAGTGCCTTTTTCAAATCTATCACCTCATTACGGTTAGACTTGTACTACAAAAAACGGGTTTGCGCCGACAGCGTGGTATTGATAGACAAAAGCGATATAATATACTGGATGCATAGAAACCTGAAAGGGGTGGATTTTGTGAAAAAATTGGCACTATTTCTAATTTTACTGTTCTCTGTCATGTCTTTTGCAACCTGGATGCCTCTGGAAGACTACAGTGGCGTCAAATACGTTTATTACAAGATCAACTACACCCAGTATGAAGAAGAGAAGGAAATGATCTACGGTGTAGAGATCGGACTGGATGAGGAGAAATACATCCTCAATTACAACACTACGGTTTTTCTTTCAAAAGATCAACCGATCGGTAGTGATGTCTTGTTTGAGCAGGAACTTTCCATGTTTATGTACACGTTTTTAAACCCGATGTTTTCCTTTTTCTATGAAACTATCGATCTGAATGAGCAGATGAATACAAAGCTCTACGGATTCGGTTCGATAAAGTACGAAGGACAGGTAACTGTTCAGGGCAAGAACGGTACATACACCGGTACTAAAGTCGTACTTTACAACGAAGATAACGAGCTTTCCATGTACTGGGTTCTCAACCAGGATATCCCCTTTCCGATAGTCACTTACATGAGCGACAACTATTCAGATGGTTCGACCACGGTGCAGCTGTGGGATTATGAGTTGAGATGACTAATTAAAAATTAAACGGCGCCTTTAAGGCGCCGTTTTTGTTTATAATTATGCGGAGTAGGGATCGAGGAGGTAAAAATGAATCTGGTGGAAGTTAGACACAAATTACACATGATGCCTGAGATAGCTTTTAGGGAGTTCAAGACACAGGCTTACATTAAAGAACTCCTGACGAACCTCTCAATCTCGTATGAGGAAGTCGCGGGAACCGGTATTCTGGCCAGATGGGAGAGTGGTGACGGACCTTACATTTTGTTCAGGGCTGACATGGATGCACTACCTGTGAGAGAAGAAACCGGTTGCGAATTTTCCTCGAGAAACGAAGGGTTCATGCATGCCTGCGGTCACGATATTCATATGTCCGTGCTGCTGGGATTGGTGGAGCGGGTTTCAATTTACAGACCACACGTAAATATACTGTTTCTCTTTCAACCAGCCGAAGAGGCCGGCGGTGGTGCCGAGCTCTGTCTGAAAACGCTCGAAAATTACCCGATCGAAGAGGTCTGGGCACTCCACGTAACGGACGAGTATCCAGAAGGTACGGTAAACACCAGACCTGGAGTCCTTTTCGCCTCGGCTTACGAAATCGATAGCACTTTCGAGGGAAGGTCGGCCCATGTGGCTTTTTTCAAACAGGGAAGGGATGCCGTTGAAGGCGCTATGGAATTTCTCAGACGTATCTACGAATCCGACACCGGCGAGTACGTTTTGAGGTTCGGTTTGATAGAGGGCGGAAGAGTCAGGAACGTTGTGCCGGATTCTTGCACTCTTTACGGTACCATCAGGGCGGTAGATGTTTCCATAACGGAAAGAGTCGTGGCCGAAATCGAAAAACTCGGAAAACTAGTAGCTGACGAACGTGAATTAAGATACCTTCAAAAAGTAGGGTCACGCTACCCACAGCTGGTAGTGAATGGAGATCTTTACAAAAAACTCTGCCGGCTCGTAGATGTCAATGAAGTCGAGATGAAGTACACGGGTGAAGATTTCGCATTCCTGGCCCTCAGGTATCCGGGTCTTATGTTCTGGCTAGGTACTGGAAGAGAAGAGAGGGTGGGTCTGCACAATTCAAAATTTCTGCCTTCCGATTCAGTTATTGAAAAGGGTGTGGAAGTTTTCTGGAAAGTGATCACCGATCGGACGTTATCTCTTTGATGCTTCCCTGAGATACTGTGGCGCGAAAGGAACTGTGCATGTAAAGAGGGTCAGCTTTGATCTCCTCGACCGTCATGAAGACAGCCGGGATGATCTCATAGGCCGAAAAGGATGTTTCACTATCCTTTTCGAAAAGAAAAACCGGCGTGTTCCGGTAATCTCTGAAGACTGGTATAGCGGCTCTTGCACCGGTTTTCATCTGTTCGAAAAGAACGGAGCTCATACCATCGAGCGCAACAGTCGAAATAACGGCATCGTACGGTGCTCCTTCAATAAAACCCTCACGACCGTCACCGGTTATAACTTTAACATTGTCCAAATTGTACATAGAAATATTGATTCTGGCCCTTTCTGCCACGTCGGGGTTTATTTCGACAGAAAGCACAGAGCCTTTATCTAGGAATTTACCTAGAACACATGCACAAAAACCTGTCCCAGTGCCTATTTCAAGAACTCGATGGTAGTTTTCAAGGTTTAAACTTTCGATCATCGAAACAAGAAGTGAAGGCTGCGTCGATGTCGAAAGAATTTTTCCTCTCTCATAAAAGCTTACACAGACTCTATCGATGTAGGCTGAGCTAGAAAGATCCTTTTCAACGAAGTATTTACGATCGATCATAGTCAAAGCCTTTAAGAGCCTTTCGTCGTTGAGGTATCCCATTTTAACGAGAGTTCTCGCCAGATTTATCATAGACATCAATTAAATACCCCCTACTCAGTCATTTAAAAGAGAAGGTATTTGATGGCATTTATAAGGACAACAATAATAAGTATACATCTTGAGAATTTTGCACCCTTTCTCACCGACATCCTGGCCGCCAAGAAGGCTCCGGTCACGTTACCCAGAGAAAGCACCAAACCGGGAATCCAATCGATCATTCCTCT
>FWPV01000238.1_pt1 | contig 185026 bp, 176 predicted proteins | sample 2228371 | NCBI WGS metagenome assembly FWPV01 (sample SAMEA103939776, study PRJEB20133) | metagenome | reverse complement strand
AGATTTGGTGGAGCCAAGGGGAGTCGAACCCCTGACCTCTTGAATGCCATTCAAGCGCTCTCCCAACTGAGCTATGGCCCCACCGGAGGTCGCGGGCGTCGCCGCCCGTCGCCGCTATCTATGGAAGCGGGCTGCCCTTCGCAAGCGAAAAAAGCAGCCGCCGCTTGCCGTCAGACTTCGTCTTCGCCGCTGCCGACATCCGCGATGTCGTCGAGCGAGACGTTGTCGTCCTCGTCGTCTTCGAGCAGCTCGTCGTCCAGATCGTCGTCGTCATCCTCAAGGATGACGTCTTCGTCCAGATCGACCACGTCGCCGGCGGTGTCCTTCGCCGACGTCTTCTCGGAGACGAGAGCGCGCGTCTTGGGCCCTTCGAGCGACACCACCTCGCCCGTGTAAGGGCTGATGATCGGGTTCTTGTTAAGGTCATAGAAGCGTTTGCCGGTCGTCGGGCAGATGCGCTTCACACCCCATTCCTGCTTGGGCATGGCCGTCCTCGGGATGGATTCGGATCACTCAATCGGCGCGACGTGCCACATGTGCGGGGGCGTGTCAAAGCCTTTCGGGACATGCGCGCGCGCCCTTGTCACATCGTGATTCCGGCCCCGGGCAGTGCTAGACCGGGTGCCGGACGAAACGGTCGGAAAACCATGCGTGAAGTCAGCCTTCCCGGCAATCCGCCGGTCAGCATCAGCATCCGCCGGTCGGCGCGTGCGCGGCGCTACAGCCTGCGTGTCTCGTCGCTCGACGGGCGGGTGACTCTGACGCTTCCGGCCCGTGGAAGGCTCGACGAGGGGCTGGCCTTCGTGCGATCCCGCGCCGACTGGATCAGGAAGGCGGTGGCAGACAGGTCCCGGACCGAACAGGTGGGATTCGGGTCCGAGGTTCCGCTGTTCGGACGCAAGCTGACCGTGACCGCCGCAGACATACGCGCCCCGACCGTCGCGGGCACATCGCTCCTCGTCCCGGGGTCGGCCGGGCGGGCGGGCGTCCGGGTGGCGACCTTCCTCAAGGCCACGGCACGCTACCACCTGACCGAGGCGAGCGCGCGACACGCAGCGGCCCTCAGGCGCATCCACGGCCGAATCACGCTGCGCGACCCGCGATCGCGCTGGGGGTCGTGCACCGCGGCGGGCGATCTGATGTATTCCTGGCGCCTCGTCATGGCGCCGGCCGAGGTGCTGGACTACGTCGCCGCACACGAGGTCGCGCACCTCGTCGAGATGAACCATTCCCCCGCCTTCTGGGCCGTCGTCGCCCGACTTGTCCCCGACCACGCGCGCCACCGCGCCTGGCTCCGGCGCGAGGGAGCCACGCTCCACCGTCTCCGCTTCGACGATTGACGCAGGCAGCCCATGTGATTGGATGCGCCCATGCTTCTCGATCCGCCTCGCCGCGCCGACACAGGACAGGCCCAGCACGACCGGCTGTATCGCAGCCTCAGGTCGCAGATCATGCATGGCGAGCTGCCGCCCGGAAAGGCGCTGACCCTTCGCGGCCTGGCGGCGCAGTTCGGCGTCTCGATGACGCCTGCGCGCGAGGCCGTGCGCCGACTCGCGGCCGAAGGCGCGCTGACGCTGTCCTCATCGGGTCGTGTCACGACGCCCGAGCTTGGCCCCGAACGGATCGAGGAACTGGCCGCGATCCGCGCCCTTCTGGAACCCGAGCTCGCTTCGCGCGCGCTGCCGCGTGCCCATATGGCGCTGATCGAGAGGTTGCAGGCGATCAATGCGGCGAATGCAGAGGCCATCGTGAAGAACGACGCGATCGCCTATATCCGGACCAACCTCGAATTCCACCGGACACTCTACCTGCGCGCACAGGCGCCGGCGATCCTGGCGCTGACCGAAACCGTGTGGCTCCAGCTCGGTCCGACGATGCGGGCGCTCTATGGCAAGCGGCGGCGCGGCGAGCCGCCCATGCACCATCGCCAGATCATCGCCGCGCTGAAGGCCGGCGACGAACCGGGCCTGCGGCTTGCCGTCCGCACGGACGTGACGCAGGGCCTGCGGATGCTGATCCAGTAGCTCCTTGCCCGTTTCGCAAACACCCCGGCGGACCCCCGCGTTGGCGGGGACGGACGCTGCGCACCCTACTTGCGCGGCGGCCTGGCGCGCCAGCTGTCGAGCCACCGCCCGAACCGCCCGCGCGCGGCATCGGCACGTTCGTCCACGGCCTCCCACGCATCGCCCGCCTTCTCGAGCGCGGGGTCGATCGTGCGTTCGCGGAACTGTGCCCACATCCGCCACAGCAGCAGAAGCATCGCGGCGAGAAGCGTGAGGATCACGATGTTGAACCACGGGATAAGGCGGGTGTCCGGGTTGTCGATCGGGCGGATCGCGACGGCGTTGGGGAAGATCGACAGGATCTCGTTCCGCCAGCCGTAGTGGGTCACGACCACCCATTTCGGCGCCTCGGCAGAGGACTTCAGATCTTCCGCCTCGGTCTGGAGGTTCGCGGTGTCGAACTTGAAGTATGGCGGCCAGGACCAGCCCGTATCCTCGTTGCGGTAGACACGCGGCCTGCCGCGGACATCGACCGTCTGGATGAACTGCACGTCGCGGCTGGCCAGCGTGCCCGACTGGTCGTCCGGATTGGCCCAGAAGATGCGCGTCCAGTCGGTCAGGTCCTGGCGTTCCTGGTAGGTGTTGACCACGCGGACGATGTCGCGCTGCGGCAAGGTATAGTGCAGGAAACCGCCGACGATCAGCACGATCAGCGTCCAGAAAGTCCATTTCACGTAGCGCATCGGCAGGCCTCAGTGGAAATTCACGAAATACATCACGACTGCGATCACAACCGTCGGCACGACATAGACCAGCAGGATCAGCTTCGGCCGGATCGAGGCGTCATAGTCCTTCAGTCCGTTCCGCACATAGTCGTCGCGGCTGCCGATTGCACCCTCTTCCTCCCAGCGTTTCTCGAGCTTCTCGGTGCGAAGCGACCGCGAATAGATGCGGATCAGCCAGTAGAACACAGTCATGATGACCAGGGCGACGACGATCAGGCGGGCAAGGGCGATCATCGTGTGGGCCTCCTCACCGCGCCCCAGGGTCCGACCAGGGGGACGAGGTCCTTCGCCTGCGGCTCGGGCTCCTGCATGCCGGGTTCGGGGCCGAACAGGGATGTGCGCACGCCCGACTTGTCCATCTTGTATTCCCGTTCCAGAAAGTCCGCGACATATTGCCGGCGCCGGTCGCCCCAGCCGGCGTAGGCGGCGTAGAAGGCAGGCTTGTGGCAGATGAAGAGCTGCCGGACATCAAGCGGCGCAAGCTCGGACAACAGCATGTTGACCAGGTCGCGGTCGGCGTGGGGTCGGGCGCGGAGCGAATAGAAATAGGCCGGGTGTTCGGACGTGATGCGCGGCCAGGGCGCGCCGCCCTCGACCCAGCGGAGAAGCGCGGCGAGGCCCAGGAATTCGGCCGGAAGGCGGTCGCCCAGTTTCTGCGCCAGGATCCGAAGCTCGCGCCGCGTCGCCCCGCCGAGGTCGAGGCCCAGCGCGTCGGCCACGGCGACCACGATGAAGTCCATCTTCTGCTGAAGGATCGCCACCGCGTCGACGCCGCGCGCCTTCACGATGGGTTCCACCAGGTCGTTGATTTCCAGGAACCTGGCGATCTGGTTGCGGTCGGACAGGTCCATCACCCGCGCGACGGGCAGGGGGCCCAGCGCCTCCTTGGGGCCCGAGGCGATGGCGGCGGGGTGGTCCACGTCGCGGAAGATGTAGAGCCCCCCGAAATGCGCGGTCCAGAAGTTGCCCTTCTCGAAGGTCCGGGCCTTGAGGTCCAGCGGCGTCCGGGTCACGTCGCCGGTTTTCTGCGCCAGCCCGATCATCTCGGCGATCAGGACGTCATCCCACCAGGCGTCAGGTTCGGTGCGGAAGCGGTCGATCCGTCCGGCCAGCTTGCGCGCCTCGGCCACGTGGCCCTGGGTGGTGTCTGCGGTGACCGTGATGCGGCGGATGTCGAACAGCCGTGCGGGCGTCGAAAGGTCGAAGACCGTGCCGTCGAGCGTTCCGGCCACGGCGTCGCGGGCGGTCAGGGCGAAGAGATAGGGCTCGTTCTCCTCGATGAACTGCCGCAGGATCCCGCGCGAGGTCGAGAATTGCGCGTTCAGCAGCGGCGCGTGCTTCTGTTCGGTCGTCAGCAGGATGAACTGCCGGTTCGCCCCGTTGGGGTTGAGGTAGAGGTGGTCGCCCAGCTCGTCCCCGATCTCGGGCGAATAGCCCGAGATGTCGATGTGGAAGTCCTTCATGATCGTGACGCGGCCCGTCAGCATCTCGAGTGCGCGGTTGTAGCGTTCGACCAGCGCGGGGCTGTCCACCGGGATCAGGTTCCCGAACATGAGGCCCTTTTCGATGAGGCGTTTCATGCCGAGAGCCTAGGCCCTGTGCCCGGCTGCGGGAAGGCCCGCGCTGAGCCACGGCGTTTCGCGCGCGAAACATCTTGCCCGCAAGCCCTTGATTCATGGTTGCTGAACAAGGGGTTACGCGACCGCGCGCGGCGGTCAGCCGGGCGGAGGTCCGGGGCGGGATGGGTTCGGGTCCTCACCCCTTCCCCTCCAGATACCGGCGCTTCGCCTCCTCGGTCCGGCCGAAGTCGCGCACCATCGCCTCGATGGCGGCCTCGTCGGACTTGTCGGCATAGCGGAATTCGCTGTCGGCGTAGCGGTTGACCTCCTGAATGACCATGTCGACCGTAATCGGGACCATCAGACCCCGGATCATCGCCTTCTTCTCGTCGTAGGGCTTGAAGAGGAACAGGTCAGGCTTCTCCATCCATTCGTCGGGCAGTTCGAAGTCCATCGCGCGGACCTTCACCGCGTCGGTAATGTTCTTGATGGCGCGTCCCGTGAAGCGGGGGTCAGCCTCCTGGATCGCCTTGAGGTAGGTGCCGATCTTGGCGATGGTGTCGAGCCTGCCCAGCTTCGCCTCGGTCGCCTCCCATATCTTGACCAGCCCGTCCTCCTTCGGGCGGGAGTGGCTTTCGAACGACGCCGCCACGGCGCGCTTGATCTCCTGCGCGGCGAAAAGCTCGTGGTCGCCCAGCGGGATCGCGTGGTTCTTCCCAAGGAGGAGGGCGAGGATGTCGATGTAATCCTCCCTCGTCTGCGGGCCATCGACAAGGAACCGCGCGCCCGCGCGCTGGCGGAGCGCGTCGTCGACATTCTCGGGGTAGTTCGAGAACATGCCGAAGGTGCAGTTGCCGCGGACGACGGTGTTCGCGCCCGAGAACGCCTCCATCAGGACCGCGGTGATCTCCTGCTGGCCCGCGCTCGACTGACGGTCGCCGCGCTTGCCGGCGATCTGATCGATGTCGTCCACCGTGCCAAAGCCGATCACGGCGGGGTCCATCACGTTGGTGATGAAGGCCTTGGCGTTCTGGCCGGACTTGCCCTGGTAGCTGTCGACGTTGTCGATCGAGAGGTTCTGGTAGCGGAAGGGGTAACCCGCGACCTTGCAGTAGTCGTTCAGAAGGCCCGCCATCATCTGGATCAGGGTCGTCTTGCCCGTCCCAGGCTTGCCGTCGCCCATGAAGGTGAAGATGAAGCCGCCGAGTTCCGCGAAGGGGTTCAGACGCTTCTGGAAGTCGTAGGCCATGAGCATCTTGGCGAGGCGCAGCGCCTGGTACTTGGCGATGTGGTTGCCCACGACCTCGTGCGGCTTCTTGAAGGTCATGACCAGCGCGGTGCCGCGTGCCTTTCGGGCCGGGGTGAAGCCCGCAATGGTCAATTCGTCGGCCTCGACCCGGTAGCTGGCGTCGGTGAAGGGCGCGAGGCGTGGCGCGGCCTCGCCCCGAAGCGCCACCTTGGCCATGAGCTGTTCGGCATAGGCAAGGACGGTTGCCACCAGCAGTTTTTCGTCCTTGGCGAAAAGCCCGATCATCTGGTCCAGTTCCCACAGTGCGCCATGCAGCGCGAGGGGCGCGTTGTCGGTCAGAACCTCGTCGACCGAGCCGACCTCGACGCTCGCCTCGCTGGCCTGGGGGGCGATCAGGAAGGCCGCGGCGTTGCCGAATGTATAGAGGACGGCCAGCGCCTCGGCCGCAAGAAGCTCGGCGAACTCCGCCGCCCGCTCGCGCGGCAGGCGGTTTTCCAGGTTCGCGCGCTTGAGTTCGGCCAGTGGCGTCTGGCGCGCATAGGCGTCGCCCACGGCCAGGGCGATGGCCAGCGCGCGGCGCAGCCCGTGGGTCACGGCAGCCTGCGTGGGCGAGGTCAGGGGGTCGTCGCCGTCGGTTTCGGCGATCCGGTCGATCAGGCGCACGCCGTCGGGTCGCGACATCTGCCGGGTGATCAGGCCCGGCGTGGTCGACCGGAAGCGGCGGGTCATCCCGGCGATCTCGGGCGATCTCTCGGGTGCGGCGAGGCTGAGCCGTGCCTGAGAAAGCCGGGGCGCGTGGTCGATGCCCATCAGCATCTCGGCCGCGGCAGCGTAATGCGCGCGGATGTCGTCTTCGCGCAGCTCCATCGTGTCGCGCGGCAGGCTCATGCGGCACTCCTTCCGATACGGTCCCTAGACATGGCTCAGAACCCGCCCTCCGGCCCCCACGACGAACTTGCGCACGCTGGCGAAGCCGGGCGGTCGTTTCTCGGCCAGAACCTGGAAGGCGCGTTCGGGCAGGATGATGGCGCGGTCGGTCCGCGTGGCGCCGGTGTCCGCCCCGCGCCCCGAAAACGGGTCGAGCGCGAAGATCTGGCGTTCCACCGTGCCGAACCAGCCGGCGCGTTCCTCCTCGACCCGTTCGCTTTCCAGCGTCTCGACCGTCCAGGCCAGCGCCCAGTCCTGGCCTTCGGGCGCGCGGGCTTCGTCCAGAACCTCGCGGATCGGGCCGGTCTGGAGCGTGAAGGCCGAGGAATACATCGGGCCGACGTGGAACCGGCGAAGGCGCTTGGGGTGCAGGTCGTCGAAGTCGCGGTCGAAGCCCTGCGCGATGGTAAGGAGTTTCAGCCCGTTCAGCGACTGTGCGATAAGGTGCGCCTGCACCTCGGGCCAGCGGTAAGGGTTCGCGGGCAGCGCGCGGCGGCCGGTATCCTCGACCTCCATCAGGTAGATCGCAGGCAGGTTCACCTGGCTGTCGTAGACCGCCCAATGGAGGAGGAAGCGCCGCCGGCTGCGGGCGATGTCGCCGTGGAACACCGCCTCGGGGTCGTTGCGGGCGTAGAACAGCTTCTGGGACAGCAGCGCCTCGTAATAGAGGCGCTGGGACATGGCGAACTGCAGGCGCGTCGGGATCGTCAGGTCGCCCACGATCTGGCGGATCATCCGGTCGAGGATATCGTCGCGCGGGGGAAGGGACGACAGGTGGCGGTCGGCCTGAAGCGTGTCGTTGGCCAGCGTCAGAAGCTCGGAATGGATCGGGAAGCCGCTTTCGTGCTTGTCGATGGTCAGCGCGCCGAGGACGGACCCCGTGTCGCGACCGGACATCAGGTATTTCATCGACAGGGTGCGGAAGGTCGCGGCGATGCGGGCGACATAGCCCGCAAGGATGCCCGCGTCGTCGCGCGAGAGGCTTCCGTCCCTCTCCATCTCGGCCGCGACGCGGGCGAGGTGACCGGTGATCACGTCGAACTTGCGGAAGTAGCGCCGGACGGCGAATGCGTCGTCCAGCGCGATATGGTCGGCGGTGAGGGGGGTCTCAGGCAAGACTCACAGGCTCCCGCTGCCGAGAACGCGGACAAGTTCACAGGCGGCGTGGCTCCCACAGGCCGCTTGCGCGGGCGTGGTCCGCCTTGCGTGCCCCTTCATCCGCCGTACAGGTTCTTGTCGTGCTTTTCGACGATCGCCGCGAAGCGTCGGGCGAAGCGTTCGTCGGCCTTCGCCTTCTGCTCCAGCACCTTGCGGGCAAAGACCATGTGGTCCTCGTGCGCCTCCATCATCTCGGCCATGCGGTCGTTCGTGGCGGTGCCGATGGCCGCCATTGCGGCCTGCGCCTCCTTGTCGGTCTGCACGCCGATCTCGTTGATGCGGTGGGCCACTTCCTGCTGCTGGGCGGTCTTCAGCGACTTCGTGAGCGCGTCGTAGAGGACCACCCGCTGCTTGGTGTCTGTCTGGAGCTTGTTGATCAGCACCATCTGGGTGGCGGCCTGGTTCTGCAAGGAATCGACCCAGGTCTTGCCCTTCTCGATGTAGCGCTCCAGCGTCTGGGACTTCGCCAGCTTCACCTGTTCCTGCTGGACCAGGTCGTTGTGCCTGGCGTTCAGCGCCGCCAGTTCGCTTTCCAGCCTGGTGCGCGCGGCGGCGTCCTGTTCGACGCTGATGCGGTTTTCCAGCTCGATGATGCGAGGGTCCATCGCCTCGATCTCGGCGCGGACGGCTTCCAGCTCGGCGACCGTGGCCTCGCGATCGGCGAGCGTGTCGGCCAGGTTGCCTTCGACCTGCCCCTTGTGGTGGTTCAGCACGTCGAGCTGCCCTTGCAGCAGCTTCACGATCACGTCCGACTTGGCGATCAGGTCCTGCAGCTTGTCGTCGATGGAGGCAGTGCGCAGACGCTCCTGCCGCATCGATTCGGACTTGGCGGGCGAGAAGATGCCGATGAAGCTTTCCATGCCTGTCTTCGAGCGCATCTCGTCGAAGTCCTTGGAGAAGCCCGCGGTCACGTCGTCGAGGCCCATGATCAGCTCGGCGATGTTCGCGTTCATCAGCTCTGCGTGTTTCTGAACGTCTTCGAGCGTCGCATTCTCGATGTCGATGGCGGTTTCGCCCGCGGCGATCTTCTGGCGCGCGGCCTCGATCCGGCTGGTGATCTGGCCGATCCTGGCCTGGGCCTCGGCCACCTCGGCCTGCGACCTCTCAATCTGGGCGGCGAAATCGGCCATGGGGACCTCCGATGTTATGTCTTTTAACACTTTGTAAAGGCCGGCGGGAAATACCAGACCTCTGTCGCGAAAAAACGTAACGGAGGCAGGGGCGTCACGCCACAGCTTTTGCGGCGCGGTCGGGAAGGCCCGACCCGCCCAGGTCCCACCAGAGCCCGGCCATGAGGGCCAGCCCCTCGCGCACGACGGGGAGCAGAAGGTGTTCGTCCGGCGCATGCTGGCCGCAGGCGGTGTAGGAATGCGGGATCCAGACCGTCGGCAGGCCCAGGAGGTCGGTGAACACGTCGTTGGGCAGAGACCCCGCCGCGTTGGGCAGGACTTGCGGCGGCCGGCCGAGCGTGCGGGCGATGGAGGCGGCGACGAAGGCGGGCCAGGGGTCGCCGGGCAGCTGGCGGGTGGCGGGGAACATCGGGTCGGCCTTGTCCGCGACGATACGGACCGAAGACAGGCCATGACGGTCGAGATGCGCGCGCAGGGCGGGCAGGACGGCGGCGGCGTCGATGTCAGGCGTCAGGCGGAGCCCGCAGTAGGCCGTGGCGCGCGGCTGGACGGCGTTCACCGGCGCCGCGGGCGTGCCGAGGTCGATGGCGCGGACCACGAAGCTGGGCCAGGCGCCGAGCTTCTGCCAGTCGGTCAGGCCGGGTTCGCCCCAACCGGGCTCGGGCCGGTCGGGTGCGTCGCCTGGGTCGAAGGGGCAGTCCCGGAAGGCGTCGAGAACGGGCTGTGGCACCTTGGCGGGGCGCCATTCTGGCACCTCGATCCGGCCCGTGGGGGAGGAGATCGCGGCGATGGCGTGGGCCATCAGCACGCCGGCGTCGGCGACAATGCCACCCCAGTTGCCCGAATGGTGCGCACGCTGCCTGAGCTCGACGGTCAGGGCAAAGTTCATCACCCCACGCGTTCCCAGAACCAGTGTGGGCAGGTCCGGTGCCGCGCGCGGCCCGTCCGAGGCGATCAGCACGTCGGCGGCCAGCGTGTCGCGGCGGGCGGCGCAGAAATCGGCGAGGCCGAGAGAACCCGTTTCCTCGCCCATCTCGATCAGCGCGGTGACGTTGAAGCCCAGCCGCCCGCCGCGCGCCTTCATCGCGGCCTGAAGCGCCAGCAGGTTCAGGAGGTGCTGCCCCTTGTTGTCGGCGGTGCCCCTGCCATAGAGACGCTCGCCTACCGGGGTCAGCGCAAAGGGCTCGCGCCCCTCGGCCCAGCGGCCCGCCATGCCGGGGACCACATCGCCGTGGCCATAGGTCAGGACGGTGGGCAGGTCCGCGTCCTCGACCCGGCGGGCGATCAGGAAGGGGCCGTCGTGGACCGTAACCTCGAACCCCGCCGCAGCGTAGAGCGGGCCCAGCGCGTCGGTCAGGTAACGGCGGAGGTCAGGCGCGCGGGCGGGGTCCTGGCTTTCGGTCGGGATGGCGACAAGCTGCGCCAACAGTTCGGGAAATTGGCTGTCGGCCATTGCGGTTGCAGCCTCGACCGCCGTCGTCCGCCCGTCCATCCTGCGCCCTTTCGACATTGCATCGCCCCGGCCTGCGCGGCTAGCGTTCGGCCATGGCTCAGGCATCCGACCACATCCTTCGCGAAATCGAAAGCCGTCGCGACAGCCTGGTGCGGCTGACGCAGGACCTCATACGCATTCCGACCCTGAACCCTCCCGGGCGGCGCTATCTGGAAATCTGCGAACTGCTGGCCGAAAGGCTGGCGCGGTCGGGGTTCAAGGTCAGCCTGGTCCGCGCGGAGGGCGCGCCGGCCGACAGCGACCGCTACCCACGCTGGAACCTGGTCGCGCGGCACGAGGGCGCCGCCGGGGGCGAGTGCGTGCACTTCAACGGCCACCACGACGTGGTCGAGGTCGGGCATGGCTGGACGGTCGACCCCTTCGGCGGCGAGGTGCGCGAAGGTCGCGTTTACGGCCGCGGGGCCTGCGACATGAAGGGCGGGATCGCCGCCGCCGTGGTTGCGGCAGAGGCCTTCATCGCCGCCTGCCCCGGATACCGTGGCGCGATCGAGATCTCGGCGACCGCCGACGAGGAATCGGGCGGTTATGGCGGGGTCGCCTGGCTGGCCGAGCGGGGGTATTTCGACCCCGCGCGGGTGCAGCATGTCATCATCCCCGAGCCTCTGAACAAGGACCGCATCTGCCTCGGCCATCGCGGCGTCTGGTGGGCCGAGATCGAGACAAGGGGGCGCATTGCGCACGGGTCGATGCCGTTCCTCGGCGACAGCGCGATCCGCCACATGGGCGCGGTTCTGGCCGAGATGGAGGCGACGCTCTATCCCCTGCTGGCGGGCAAGCGCACCGCGATGCCGGTGGTGCCCGAGGGCGCGCGGCAATCGACGCTGAATGTCAATTCGATCCACGGGGGCGAGGCCGAGCAGGAGGCGGACTATACCGGCCTGCCGGCGCCCTGCGTGGCCGACCGGTGCCGCATCGTCATCGACCGGCGTTTCCTCATCGAGGAGGATATCGCCGAGGTGAAGGCCGAAGTGACCGCGATGCTCGAAAAGGTAAAGGCCGGACGGCCCGGCTTTGCCTACGAGGTGCGCGACCTGTTCGAGGTGCAGCCCACGATGACGCCTGAGGACGCGCCGATCGTCAGGACGACGGCAGCGGCGGTGGAACGTGTGCTGGGACGGATGCCCGATTACGTCGTCAGCCCCGGAACCTACGACCAGAAGCACATCGACCGGATCGGGCGGCTGTCGAACTGCATCGCCTATGGCCCCGGGATCCTTGACCTGGCGCACCAGCCCGACGAATGGGTTGGCATCGATGACATGGCCGACAGCGCCAAGGTCATGGCGCTGGTGTTGGAGGAGCTGCTGGCCTGACGGTCAGATGCAGCGCCCGCCATCGACCTCGAGCGCGACGCCGGTGATCATGCTGGCCTCGTCCGAGCACAGGAAGCAGGCGGCGTTGCCCATGTCCTGCGGGGTGGAGAACCGGCCCAGCGGGATCGTTGCCAGGAACTTCGCCCGCATTTCGGGGGTGTCCTCGCCCATGAAGCTTTTCAGGAGAGGCGTTTCCCCGGCGACGGGCGCCAGCGCGTTGACCCGAATGCCGAAAGGCGCAAGTTCGGCCGCCATGGCCTTTGTCGCCGTGATCATCCAGCCTTTCGAGGCGTTGTACCATACGAGCCGCGGGCGAGGGCTGAGCCCGGCGGTCGAGGCGATGTTGAGGATGACGCCGCGGCGGTCGGCCTTCATCTGCGGGACGAAGTGACGCGCAGTCCAGAACACCGACTTGGCGTTCACCGTCAGCACCCGGTCGAATTCGGCGGAGGTCACATCCTCCATCGCCATGGGCAGGTGGGTGACGCCGGCGTTGTTGACGAGGATGTCGACATGCCCGAGCTCGGCCCGCGCGGCGACGGCCATCGCCCCGACCGAGCTTTCGCGGGACACATCGGCCTCTCGCGCGATGCCTCCGATGTCGGACGCCACGCGCGCCGCATTGGCCGCATCGATATCGACGACCATGACGGTCGCCCCTTCGGCGGCGAACTTTCGCGCGATGCCTTCTCCGAAGCCCGAGCCCGCGCCGGTGATGACCGCGGTCTTGCCTTCCAGCCTCATGGCCAGGTTCCTTCCCCGAAAGCCGCGCAGGAATCGTTACATCATGCGGCGCACGGCGCTGGCATTACGCGCGACCGGGGGATAACATTCCGTCAAAGTCCACAGGGGGCCAGCAAAAAATGTCCAGACACCTGACAGTTGCCGTATTCGCTCTGGCCGCCGCGCCAGCCTTCGCGCAGCAGGACACGATCAGCATCGGCATGGTGCTGGAGCCGCCGAACCTCGACCCGACCGCCGGCGCGGCGGCCGCCATCGACGAGGTGGTCTATGCCAACGTGTTCGAGGGGCTCACCCGCTTCGCCCCGGACGGGACGATCGTCCCCGCGTTGGCCGAAGGCTGGACGGTCAGCGACGATGGCCTGACCTGGACCTTCACGCTGCACGACGGGGTGAAGTTCCACGACGGCACCACCTTCGACGCCGAGGACGTCAAGTTCAGCCTGGACCGCGCTCGCGCGGACGACAGCGCGAATGCCCAGAAGGCGCTGTTTTCCGGGATTGCGGACGTCGTGGCCGTGGATCCGACGACAGTGCAGATCACGCTGTCCGCGCCGAACGGCAACCTGCCCTTCAACCTGGCCTGGGGAGACGCCGTGATCGTCGCGCCGGAATCGGCCGACACGAACGCCACGAAACCCGTCGGCACCGGTCCCTTCAGGTTCACCCGCTGGGTCCAGGGCGACCGGGTCGAGATCGAGCGCAATGCCGACTACTGGGGCGAACCGGTCGCGCTGGCCTCGGCCACGTTCCGATTCATTTCCGACCCGAACGCGGCCTTCGCGGCGATGATGGCGGGCGATGTGGACGCCTTCCCGAACTTCCCCGCACCCGAGACGCTGGGCCAGTTCGAAGCCGATCCGCGCTTCAAGGTCATCGTCGGCTCGACCGAAGGCGAGACGATCCTGGCCATGAACAACCGACAGCCGCCTCTCGACAACGTCAAGGTGCGGCAGGCGATCGCCCATGCGATCAACCGCCAGGAAATCATCGACGGGGCGATGTTCGGCTATGGCACACCCATCGGCACCCACTTCGCGCCGCACAACCCCGACTACGTGGACCTGACGGCGCAGTCGGCCTACGATCCGGAGCTTTCCAGGAAGCTGCTTGAGGAGGCCGGCGTCAGCGGTCTGACGCTGCGCCTGGCCCTGCCGCCGCCGACCTATGCGCGCCGGGGGGGCGAGATCATCGCCTCGCAACTGCGCGCGGTGGGGATCGAGACGGAGATCACCAACCTGGAATGGGCGCAGTGGCTCGAGCAGGTGTTCAAGGGCAAGGACTTCGACCTGACCATCGTCAGCCACACCGAGCCGGCAGACATCGGCATCTATGCGCGCGAGGACTATTACTTCCAGTACGCCGACCCGGACTTTCAGGAGATCATGGCCGAGTTGGACGTGACGACCGACCCCGCCGGCCGGTCCGAGCTGTTGAAGCGGGCGCAGCAGAAGATCGCGGACGACTATGTCAACGGGTACCTGTTCCAGCTGGCCAAGACGGGCGTCGCGAACGCGAAGATCGAAGGGCTTTGGGAAAATTCGCCCACCCAGGCGAACGACCTGACGGCCGTGCGGTGGGTGGAGTAGCGTTGGACGGCAAGCTTGACGCCGAAAGCCCCGTGCAAGGTTTCGTTGCGCCGGGGCATTTCTACAGTCCGTTGGGTGACCGGCGCGAGGTCCGGCGATATTTTCATTCCGACCACTACGCCGCCCAGGCCACGCGCGTGGACGCGATGCTGGACCTGCCTGCGATGGTATCGCTCTGGCACGAGATCGCGGCACGCGCGCTGGTCTTCCCCTTCGAGCAGTCACCGGATTTTCGCTATTGCGGGAGGAACGGGCAATTCCCGTACTTCGACGCGACGGTCCTTTCCGGGCTTCTTTCTCTCATCAACCCGCGCCAGATCGTCGAGATCGGGGCGGGGTGGTCTTCGGCCGCGATGTTCGACACGCTCGATCGGCTGGAGGGAGGGAGGCTCGAACGCTTCACGACGATCGATCCAGACCTGTCGCGGATTCGCAGGCTCTCTCCGCCTGCCGAAGCCGAGCTGATCGAGGCCAAGGTTCAGAGCGTCCCGCTGGAACGCTTCGACGCGCTGGGGAAAGGGGACATCCTGTTCATCGATTCTTCCCACGTGCTGAAGACCGGCAGCGACGTTCACTACGAGTTTCTGTTGATCCTTCCACGGCTGAAGCCGGGGGTGATCGTCCACATCCATGACGTCTTCTATCCGTTCGAGTACCCGCGCCACTGGGCCGTGACCGAGAACAGGTCGTGGAACGAGGCCTATGCGGTGGACCTGATGCTGACTCACGGCCGCGGTTTCGAGATCATGTTCTTCAACGACGCGTTCCTGACGAAATGCGCGGCAGATGTCCGTGCGCCGGGTGACATGTTCGAACGGTTCGAAAACTTCCCGACCCGGCATTTCCACCGTCGCGCCGGGTCGATCTGGCTACGAAAGACATCGAAGGCCGTCAGATGAAGTTCCTTTCCGTCACGCCGTCAGTCGCGCCTGAAACCTCCCGCCCTGACCGGTCCAGGGTGCTTGCGGGCGACCCGGTTCACACGACCTGGAACCTGGAGGACCGCGACGGGCTCTACTGCGGCATCTGGGAATCGACGCCGGGCAGGTGGCGGATCGCCTATGACGAGTGGGAGTATTGCCACATCCTGTCTGGCGTCTCTGTCATCACCGAGGACGGCGGCGCGCCGGTCACAGTGCGCGCGGGCGACAGCTTCGTCATCCGCCCGGGGTTCACCGGCACGTGGGAGGTCGTCGAGACGACGCGCAAGGACTACGTGATCCGGCTTTAGCGGGTCATGTTCCCGACGCGGCCTGCGCGGCCTCCTGCTGGGCGACGAAGTCGTAGATCACGTCGGGGTCGACGATCGTCGGCGGCAGTTCGACGCCCCGGTTCGCCAATGCCTCTCCCTCCAGCGCAACGGACTCCTCGTAGGTCCGGACGCGCACGCGGGCGCCGGGGCTGACCAGTTCGTAAAGCTGGATGATGTCGTGGTTGAACAGCCGGATACAGCCGGCCGACCCGGAGTTGCCGATCGACGCCATGTCGTTCGTGCCGTGGATGCGATACCGCGTGTCGCGCCCGCCGCGATAGAGGTAGAGCGCGCGGGCGCCGAGTGGGCTGGCGAGACCGCCAGGAATGCCGCGCGCGAATGCGCCGTAGACCTCGGGTTCAGTGCGCAGCATGTTGGCAGTAGGGGTCCAGCCAGGCCATTCGGCCTTGCGGCCCACGGTGGCACCGCCGCGAAAGCCCCGGCCCTCGCGCCCGACGGCGATGGGATAGCGCATCGCCTGCCCGTTCTCCATCACCAGGAACAGGAACTTCGCGTGTGGGTCGACCACGATGGTTCCGGGCGAATCCGGCCCGGCATAGGAAACCACCGCACGCCGGTTCACCCCCTGAAGGTATTGGGGGTCGACCGCTGGCAGCGTATAGGGGCCATCCTGGATGACGCCGTAGCCATCGACCTCGCCCCGCGTGACGACGTCGGTTCGCGCGCAGGCCGAGAGCGCTGCGCCTGCCGCAGAGGCAAGGAAGCACCTGCGTGACCATCCCACTGGAAGTTCCGGCACGTTGCTCCCTCCGAGACGATTCCCCTTGTTCGATGGGTAACATCGGCGCGCGGTTCGATCCACGAAAAACCTTTTCCGGAAATGGGTTACAATGCCACCATCCGATCCCGGACAGCTTCGCTCACCAGTGAGGCGGTTCGAGAAGGAGCCAAAGCCCCTCGACCTTGACCTCGACCGGAGCGGCGCAGGTGAACATGGTATAGGTCACCATGGTCTCGGGACGCCGGAGTCCCTTGCCAGCCGACAGCAGCGAATCGGCCGTGCGCAGCCCGCGCGGACCCATGAGGTTGTCGCAGTTGATCTTCTGGCCGGGCGAAAGCGTGACGGGATGTGCCGGCAGGTTCCGGCCCAGCGCGCCAGCCGGTATCAGGATCGGCTGCGCTTCGGGGTGATGATGCAGGAACTCCTCATCAAGGACGACGCGGTCGAGCCAGCGGATCTCGGCAAAGCCGCCGCTCCGGGTGCGCACGCGGTCGCGCACGCGCAACGCCTGGGCAGGAAATGGGCCTGAAATCGTTTCAATCCGCGTCATCGGTCCGAACCCCGGGAAATCCCACTGCCGGGTTGACGCGACATACGGCGGAGCATTTCGGCTCGTCGCATTGGCAGCCGCATACGAGCCATGCCCTCGCTCAAGGGCATGTGACACAATCATACAATTCACCTCTTACCTGTACTTCCCCCACCAACGGCCATACGCACACACGGCCGCCACAGTTCGATTCTTACCAGAACTGGGCCACGCCACCAAGTCTTCCATACGGCAAGACACGGTTTCCAGAACGTTAATTGTCGTGCGCACGGCTCTGGCATGACCGGTCGGCGCCGACTAGGGTCGGGCCATGCTGCGGTACGCCCTTGGACGGTTCCTTTCCCTCTCGGTCAGCCTGACCGTGGCGAGCCTAGTCATATTCGCCATGATCGAAGTGATTCCGGGCGATGCGGCATCCTTCATGCTGGGCCTGAACGCCAGCCCCGAGACGGTCGCCGCCCTGCGCGCCGAGCTGGGGCTGGATGGGTCTCTGGCCGAGCGGTATGTGGCCTGGGCGGGCGGGATGCTGACCGGGGACTTCGGAATTTCCTACACCTACCGCGTACCAGTCGCGGACCTGGTGGCCGACCGGCTGGCGGTGTCGGGTCCCCTTGCCGTCTATGCGCTGGCCCTGTCGACCGCGATCGCGCTGCCCGTGGGTCTGGCTGCGGCGGCGAACCGGGGGCGGGTGGCGGACTATGGCATCATGGGGGCCACGCAGCTTGGCATCGCGGTGCCGAACTTCTGGTTCGCGATGCTTCTGGTGCTGGTCTTTTCGGTGAACCTGCGCTGGTTCGGCGCAGGCGGCTTCCCGGGGTGGGAGTCCGGGTTCTTGGCTGGGATGAAGGCACTGACGCTTCCGGCCGTCGCGCTGGCGTTGCCGCAGGCGTCGATCCTGGCGCGGGTGCTGCGATCCGCGCTGATCGAGACGCTGGGGCAGGACTACATCCGCACTGCGCGCGCCAAGGGGCTGACGCGCGGGCAGGCGCTGCGGCGTCATGCGCTGAGGAACGCGCTGATCCCGGTGCTGACGATCCTGGGGCTGCAATTCTCGTTCCTGCTGGCCGGGGCGATCATCATCGAGAACGTGTTCTTCCTGCCCGGGCTGGGGCGGCTGATCTTCCAGGGCATCACGCAGCGTGACCTGATCGTGGTGGAGTCGGTGACCATGCTGCTGGTTGCGGCCGTCATCGTGGTCACCTTCCTCGTCGATCTGGCCTATGCCTGGGCCGACCCGCGGCTGAGGCGGCGCGGATGAGGGTTCCGGTCCAGCTGATCGTCGGGGCGGCGCTGGCGGGGGTGTTCCTAGCGCTGGCGCTGGTGTCGCTGGTCTGGACGCCGCATGACGTGACCGCGCTGAACGTCGCGGGCAAGCTTCAGCCGGCGTCGGGTATCCATCCGCTTGGAACCGATCATTTCGGGCGGGACATCCTGTCGATGCTGATGGTCGGCGCGCAGACCTCGCTGGCGGTCGCGCTGGTGGCGGTGGGGATCGGCGTGGGCGTCGGCGTGCCGCTGGGCCTTGTGGCTGCGGCGACGCGTGGGAGCCTGCTGGACGAGGTCGTGATGCGGGGCAACGACCTGGTCTTCGCCTTCCCGTCGCTGGTCATCGCCATCCTGATCACGGCGGTCTTCGGGCCATCGGCGCTGAACGCGATCATCGCCATCGGCATCTTCAACATCCCCGTCTTCGCCCGCGTGGCGCGCGGCGGAGCGCTGAGCCTGTGGACGCTGGACTACATCCTGGCGGCACGGGTGGCAGGCAAGGGGCGAGCGCGGATCTCGGTCGAACATATCCTGCCCAACCTCCTGAACCTGCTGATCGTGCAGGCGACGATCCAGTTCAGCCTGGGCATCCTGGCCGAGGCCGCGCTGAGCTACGTGGGCCTTGGCGCGCAGCCGCCCACGCCCAGCTGGGGCCGGATGCTGGCCGAGGCGCAGACGCTGATCTACACCAACCCCGCGCTGGCCATCCTGCCGGGTCTGGCCATCGTCCTGACTGTGCTGGGGCTGAACCTGGTGGGCGACGGCTTGCGCGACATGCTGGACCCGCGGCTGAGGCGGGTGCGCGCATGATCGAGGTTCGGGGCCTGGCGCTGGATATCGGGGCGACAGCGATCCTGCGGGACGTGTCGTTCCGCATCGCCGCGGGACAGGTCTTCGGGCTGGTGGGCGAATCCGGGTCGGGCAAGTCGCTGACCGCGCTGTCGCTGATGCAGCTTTTGCCGCACGGGTCGCGCGTGTCGGGGCAGGCGCTGCTGGACGGCCGCGACCTGTTCGCCATGAGCGAGGCCGAGATGTGCGCGCTGCGCGGCAACGATATCGCCTTGATCAGTCAGGAGCCGATGACCGCGCTGAACCCCGTGCGGACCATCGGTGACCAGGTGGCGGAGACCCTGCTGGTCCACGGCCAGGCGAGCCGCGCCGAGGCCGCGCGCGTCGCCGCGGAGAAGCTGGCGCGCGTGGGCCTGGGCCACATCGACCCGGGGCGCTATCCGCACGAGTTGTCCGGTGGCCAGCGTCAGCGCGTGGCGATCGCGCAGGCCATTGCGCTGCGCCCCCGGCTGCTGATCGCCGACGAGCCGACGACGGCGCTGGACGTCACCACGCAGGCACAGGTGCTGGCGCTGCTCAAGGGTCTCGTGGCCGAGGAAGGGATGAGCCTTCTCCTCATAACCCACGACCTTGCCGTCGTGGCAGGGATGGCCGACGCCATCGCCGTCATGAAGGACGGCCGTATTGTCGAAGGCGGCGCGACCGAGGGCGTCTTCCGAACGCTGGGCCACCCCTACACCCGCCAGCTGTTCGAGGCGTCAGGCCACGTGCCCGCGCGCCGGCCATCAATCGCGCCCGAGGTGCTGCTGGAGGTGCAGGGCGCGACGCGCGATTACCGCCTGCCGCGCCGGGGGTTGTTCGGTAGCCATCCGAGCGTCCGCGCGCTGAACGGTGTCAGGTTCACGCTGAACCGGGGCGAAAGCCTTGGCGTCGTGGGGGAATCGGGATCGGGCAAGTCGACACTGGCCCGCGCGGTTCTGGGGCTGGAGCCGCTGCAGGCGGGGCGCATCCTGCTGGACGGCGACCCCGTGCGCCCCGGCGACCCGCGCATGCAGGTGGTGTTCCAGGACCCCTACGGCAGCTTCAACCCCCGCCACCGCGTCGCGCGGCTGGTGGCCGAACCGTTCCACGCCTCGGGTCGGCCAGCCGATGCCGAGGCTCGGGTGGCCGAGGCGCTGGAAGCCGTCCACCTGAAGTCGTCGGATGCCGAGAAATACATCCACGAATTCTCGGGCGGGCAGCGCCAGCGCATCGCGATCGCGCGCGCCCTTATCACCCGGCCCGAGCTGATCGTCCTGGACGAGGCGGTGTCGGCGCTGGACGTCTCGGTGCGCGCGCGCATCCTCGACCTGCTGGCCGAGTTGCAGGGGCAATACGGGCTGAGCTACCTGTTCATCACCCATGACCTGCACGTCGTGCGCGCGATCACCGATCGCGTGCTGGTGATGAAGGCGGGCGAGGTGGTGGAAGAAGGGTCGACCGAAGCCGTTCTGGCGGCGCCGCGGCACCCGTATACGAAAGACCTTATCGCCGCCGCGCCGGCGATTCCCGCAATCTGGAGGGCCCATGCCTGACCATGTCTGGTATCCGACCGACGAGGTGTTTATCGGCGGCACATGGCGGCAGGTGGAGAATCACCTGCCCATCGAGGATCCCTCGACCGGCGATATTGTGGGCCGCATCGCCCGAGGGACCCGCGCCCACATGGACGAGGCCGTGGCAGCGGCCGAGGCCGCGCGCGCCGGCGCATGGGGCCGAATGACGGCGACCGAGCGGGGGCGCATCCTGACGCGGATCGGGCAACTGGTCGCGGCGCGTGTGGACGACCTCGCGCGGATCGAGGCGATGGATGTCGGCAAGCCCCTGACCCAGGCGCGCGCCGATGCCGTGGCACTGGCGCGCTACATGGAATTCTACGGAGGCGCCGCCGACAAGGTGATGGGCGAGACGATCCCCTACCTCGACGGCTATACCGTCTACACCTTGCGCGAGCCGCATGGGGTGACCGGGCACATCGTCCCCTGGAACTACCCGATGCAGATCATCGGCAGGTCGGTTGGTGCGGCCTTGGCGATGGGCAACGCCTGTGTGCTGAAACCGGCGGAGGAGGCCTGCCTTACCGCGCTGGCCTTGGCCGCCCTGGCGCACGAGGCCGGGCTGCCGGAGGGCGCGCTGAACGTCGTGCCGGGGCTGGGGGAGGAGGCGGGCGCGGCGCTCTCCGCACATCCCGGCATCCACCACATCAGCTTTACCGGGTCGGTCGGAGTTGGCGCCCTGGTGCAGGCGGCCGCGGCGCGAAACGTCGTGCCGGTGACGTTGGAACTGGGCGGGAAGTCGCCCCAGGTCGTCTTCGCCGACGCAGACCTGGACCGCGCGCTGCCGTTCCTGGTCAACGCGGGGATCCAGAACGCGGGGCAGACCTGTTCGGCGTCGTCCCGCATCCTTGTGGAACGGTCCATCGCCGACCGGCTGACAGAGGCGATGGCCGACCGTTACCGGTCGCTTCGGGTCGGGCCGGCGGTCGCCGACTTGGACGTTGGCCCGCTGATCTCGGCCCGGCAGAAGGAGGTGGTCGAGACCTTCCTTTCGCAGGGCGTCGACCTGACGGCGGCAGCGCGCGGCGAGATCGTCGGCAATGCGCCGAAGGGCGGCCACTATGTCGCCCCGACGCTGTTCGCGGGAGTGTGGCCCGACCATGTCCTGGCGCGCGAGGAGATCTTCGGCCCCGTGCAGACCATCATCCCCTTCGACGACGAGGACGAGGCCGTGGCCATCGCGAACAGCACCGACTACGGCCTTGTCGCCAGCGTCTGGAGCAAGGACGGCGGGCGGCAGATGCGGCTTGCGAAGCGGCTGCGCGCGGGGCAGGTGTTTCTGAACAACTATGGCGCGGGCGGCGGCGTTGAGCTTCCCTTCGGCGGTGTCGGCAAGTCGGGCCACGGCCGCGAGAAGGGTTTCGAGGCGCTTTACGGCTTTTCGGTCCTCAAGACCGTCGCCGCGCATCACGGGTAGGGACATGCGGCCAGGCAGACGGAACCTGATCACCGATATCGCGGGACTGCGCGTGGGAAACGCATCGGATGCGCAGATCAAGACCGGCGCGACCGTGCTGGTGGGCGATCGTCCCTTCGTTGCCGCCGTGAACGTCATGGGCGGGGCCCCCGGCACGCGCGAGACCGACCTTCTGGCCCCCGACCGCCTGGTGCAGGAAGTGGACGCGCTGGTCCTGTCGGGCGGGTCCGCCTTCGGGCTTGATGCGGCGTCCGGCGTGGCGGACGGGCTGCGCGCGATGGGCCGGGGGTTTGCCGTGGGCGACCAGAAGGTGCCTATCGTCCCTGGCGCGATCCTGTTCGACCTTCTGAACGGCGGCGACAAGGCCTGGGAAGAGAACCCCTACAAGCGGCTGGGGCGCGCCGCACTGGAGGCGGCGGAGGAGCATTTCGCGCTGGGGTCGGAAGGTGCGGGAACAGGGGCGACGGTCCGTGGGCTGAAGGGGGGGCTTGGCTCGGCCTCGGCCGTGCTCGACAACGGCCTGACGGTTGGCGCCCTGGTCGCGGTGAACGCCCTGGGCTCGGTCACGGTGGGCGAGACTCCCCATTTCTGGGCCGCACCGTGGGAGATGGAGGGCGAATTCGGCGAACTTGGCCCTGCCGCGGCGACGGACTTCGACGCGGGTCTGGAACCCAGCCTCTTCAAGCGCCCTGGCGAAGCGACGACTATCGCGATCGTGGCGACCGACGCGCGCCTCACGCAGGCCGAGGCGACGCGCCTGGCCACCGCCGCCCATGACGGCATGGCGCGTGCGATCGTCCCGTCGCATTCGCCCTTCGACGGCGATCTCGTCTTCGCCGCTGCGACGGGGCAAAGGGCGATGCCCGACCCCCTGGCCGACCCTTTCGTTCTCGGCCATGCCGCGGCCTGCTGTCTTGCCCGGGCCATTGCCCGCGCCGTCTTCGCCGCCAGCCCCGCGTCGGGCGACGTTCTGCCCACCTGGGGCCAGCGGTTCGGGCGCTGAGGATGGCCAAGTCCGCGTCCCCGGGCTAGACCCGCCGGAGTTCAGGAGAGCCGCCATGCGCCTTGTCTTCATGGGGACGCCCGACTTCTCGGTTCCTGCGCTCGACGCGCTGGTAAGTGCCGGGCACGAGGTCGTGGCCGTCTACACCCGGCCGCCGCGCCCGGCGGGGCGCGGGAAGAAGGACCGCCCCTCGCCCGTCCACGCCCGGGCCGAGGCGCTGGGGATCGAAGTGCGCACCCCCCGTAGCCTGAAGACGCACGAGGCACAGGAGGCCTTCTCGGCGCTGGGCGCCGATGTGGCGGTGGTGGTGGCCTATGGCCTGATCCTGCCGCAGGCGGTGCTGGACGCGCCGCGGCACGGGTGCCTGAACATCCACGCCTCGCTTCTGCCGCGGTGGCGCGGGGCGGCGCCGATCCACCGGGCGATCATGGCGGGCGACGCGGAAACCGGCGTCTGCATCATGCAGATGGACGCAGGGTTGGACACCGGGCCGGTCCTTCTGCGTGCCGCGACGCCGATCGGGGCAGAAGAGACGACGGCTGAGCTGACGGTGCGGCTTTCGGCGATGGGGGCGCGGCTGATCGTCGATGCGCTGGCGCATCTGCCGGGTCTGCCGGCGGCGCCCCAGCCCGACGACGGCGTGACCTATGCCCACAAGATCGACAAGGCCGAGGCGCGCATCGACTGGACCCGCCCGGCGCCCGAGGTGGACCGCCTGATCCGCGGCCTGTCGCCCTTTCCGGGCGCATGGACACAGGTGTCGGGCGAACGGCTGAAACTTCTGCGGTCGCGCCTTGCGCCCGGGTCAGGCGCGCCGGGGCAAGTGCTGGAGGGCTTCACTGTTGCCTGCGGCACGGGCGCGGTCGAGGTCCTGGAGGCCCAGCGCGAGGGCAAGCGGCCGATGCGCACGGACGAACTGCTGCGGGGGCTGGACCTGCCGGGGCGGCTTCAGCCGCAGTAGACACGGGCGATGCGGCCGTCCGCGCCGACCTCGATGTTCAGCCGGTCGGGGCGGTGGTCCATCGTCACGGCCGTTCCGGGCGTGATGACACGCGTGGGCGCGGCGAAGGTCATCGCGGCCAGTACGGACTGCGGCTGTCCGACCAAGGGTTGCAGGCCCTCGGCCCCGCACCCGGTTTCGATCACGCGGGGCATCGGCGGGACACTGTCGCAGGCGACCAGCAGAACCGCACAACCCATGGCGAGGAGCGCGCGCACCTCAGCCGCATCCGATCCGGGTGATCGTGCCCGCTGGGTCCAGCCAGAAGTTGATTCGCGCGGGGTTGTATTCCTGGGTGACGATCCCGCCGAATTCCACCACGCGGTAGACCCGCGTGATGCCCAGACTGGGCACGATGGTGCCCGGCAGGCCGACGAACTGCTGGTAGTTGGCAGCGTTGCACAGGTCGGGCTCGCGTTCGATCAGGCCTTCGCCAGATCCGCCCGCGATCAGGTCGCCCGGCTGCGGCGCGCTTGCGTCGGGCCCGTCCTCGGCCGGGACACACGCCGCGAGAAGAAGGGCAGCGGCAACCAGTTTCAATTTCATGGACTCGACCCTCATGCCGGTTATGGTGATCCTGCCCCGGTGACCGGGGGCGATCAAGGTCAGCCTGATAACGGGAGGTTACGACAATGAAAACCCGCGCCGCGGTGGCAGTGGCGGCAGGCAAGCCGCTCGAGGTGATGGAGGTCAACCTGGCGGGCCCGAAGCCTGGCGAGGTCATGGTCGAGATCAAGGCGACGGGCATTTGCCATACCGACGAATTCACCCTGTCGGGCGCCGACCCGGAGGGGCTGTTCCCGGCCATCCTGGGCCACGAGGGCGCGGGCGTGGTGGTCGAGGTCGGCGCAGGCGTGACCAGCGTGAAACCGGGCGACCACGTGATTCCGCTTTACACGCCCGAATGCCGCCAGTGCCCCAGCTGCCTCAGCCAGAAGACGAATCTCTGCACGGCGATCCGGGGGACGCAGGGGCAGGGGGTCATGCCGGACGGAACCTCGCGGTTCTCGACGCTCGATGGCGACCCGATCCTGCATTACATGGGGTGTTCGACCTTCTCGAACTACACCGTCCTGCCCGAGATCGCGGTGGCGAAGATCCGCCCCGACGCGCCCTTCGACAAGGTCTGCTACATCGGCTGCGGCGTGACGACCGGCATCGGCGCGGTCATCAACACCGCGAAGGTCGAGATCGGCGCGAAGGCCGTTGTCTTCGGGCTGGGCGGCATCGGGCTGAACGTGATCCAGGGCCTGCGACTCGCGGGCGCCGACATGATCATCGGCGTCGACATCAACCCGGCCAAGAAGGAGATGGCCGAGCGCTTCGGCATGACCCACTTCGTCAACCCTGCCGAGGTCGAGGGCGACCTCGTCCCCTACCTCGTCGACATGACGAAGACGCCGTTCGACCAGATCGGCGGGGCGGACTACAGCTTCGACTGCACCGGCAACGTCAAGGTGATGCGCGCGGCGCTGGAATGCACGCATCGGGGATGGGGCCAGTCGATCATCATCGGCGTCGCGCCTGCCGGCGCCACGATCGAGACGCGCCCGTTCCAGCTGGTCACCGGCCGGGTCTGGAAGGGCACGGCCTTCGGCGGCGCACGGGGTCGGACCGACGTGCCGAAGATCGTGGACTGGTACATGGACGGCAAGATCGAGATCGACCCGATGATCACCCACACCCTGACGCTGGACGAGATCAACAGGGGCTTCGACCTGATGCACGCAGGCGAGTCGATCCGCAGCGTGGTGATCTATTGATCGAGGTTCGGCCCGCAACGCCCCAGGACGACGACGCGATCTGGGCGATCCTCAAGCCCGCGATCGAGGCGGGCGAGACCTTCACCGCCGACCCGCAGAGCGGGCGCGAGGGGGCGTTCGCCTATTGGCGGCCCCCAGGTGCTGTGAACTTCGTCGCCGAGGTGGACGGGCAGGTGCTGGGCACCTCGTACCTCAAGCCGAACCAGAAGGGCGGCGGGGCGCATGTGTGCAACGCTGGCTACTGCACGGCGCCCGAGGCACGGGGCAAGGGCGTGGCGCGGGCGCTTCTGGCGCATTCGCTGGACGAGGCGAAGGCGCGGGGGTTCCGGGCGATGCAGTACAACTTCGTCGTCTCGACGAACACACGGGCCATCGACACCTGGGAGCGGGCGGGCTTCAAGACGGTGGGCCGCCTGCCGGGCGCGTTCCTGCACCCGCGGCTCGGCTATGTCGACGCGCTGGTGATGTTCCGCGACCTGGCCAGCTAGAGCGACAGGATCAGCGGTTGTGCCCCACCGCCGGGTAGGACAATCTCGGACCACGCGACAAGAGAGGTTACCATGATCGCCACTCTGCTTGACGACACCCAGTCAAAGAAGGACGACCGCCCCGACGGACGCATCGAACAGCTGTTCTTCAAGACCCGCAGCGTCATCATCACGGGCGAAATCGACGACAAGCTGGCCAGCCGCGTGGTGACCCAGCTTCTGGCGCTTGCCGAGGACAGCGATCAGCCGATCAACGTCTACATCTCGTCCCCCGGCGGCCATGTCGAATCGGGCGACATGGTGCACGACATGATCAAGTTCATTCGCCCGCGCGTGCGGACCATCGGCTCGGGCTGGGTGGCGAGTGCAGGCGCGCTGATCTTCGTCGCCGCCGCGAAGGAAGACCGCTACTGCCTGCCCAACACCCGCTTCCTGCTCCACCAACCGTCGGGCGGAATCGGTGGAACCTCGTCGGACATGTCCATACAGGCCCGCCAGATCGAGATCATGCGCGAACGCTTCCACAACCTTTTCGCGGCAGCGACCGGCCAGACACCCGAGCGGATCGCCGAGGATACCCGGCGGGATTTCTGGCTGAACACTCGCGAGGCGCTGGAGTACGGGTTGCTCGGCTCCGTCATCGAGTCGATGGAGCAGCTCAGGTAATGCCCCGCCGCGATCGCCCGCTTTATGCCGTCCTGATCGACGCCGACAACATCCCGGCGAAATTCGCTGGGGCGATCCTGAAGGAGATCACGTCGCTGGGTGAACCCGCACTCAGGCGGGTCTATGGCGACTGGTCGTCGGGGCGGCTGGACCGCTGGTCGAAGGAGGTGCGCGAGCTTGGCCTGGTCGCGCACCAGGAAACCGCGAACACCGTGGGCAAGAACGCCTCCGATATCGGGCTTGTCATCGACGCAATGGACATCCTTCACACCGGGCGCTTCGACGGCTTCGTGCTGGTATCGTCGGACAGCGACTTCACGGCGCTTGCCAACCGCATCCGCGAGCAGGGGCTGGACGTCATCGGGATCGGCGAGGCGAAGGCACCCGAGAGCCTGCGCAACGTCTGCAACCGCTTCATCCTGATCGAGAACATCGTGGAGGAGCCCGCCCCCACGCCCGGCACGAAGGGCGAGGCGCCCGGCAAGCAGGCCCCGAAGGAGGCGATCCCTCTGATCCTGCGGGCGATGGACAAGATCGGGCAGGACGACGAGTGGGTCAAGCTGGGCGCGCTGGGGCAGACGATCACCGCCGCCAACCCGGACTTCGACACGCGGACCTACGGCAAGCGCAAGCTGTCGGACCTGATCGGCGAGCTCAAGCGCTTCGAGACGAAACGCGAAGGGCATCACCTCTATGTCCGGCGGGTGGACTAGCGTCCGGCTTTTTCGCCTGCGTCGCGCTCCACCGTCCCCAGCGCATCGGCCAGCCGCTGCATGGCCGAACCGGGGCGCAACGGCTGGGGCTGTGAGGCGTCCGGCGCCCAGCCGGTGAGGAAGATCAGCTCGAACGTCGCGGGGACGCGCCCGTCGGGCGTGCCGAAGGCTTCCGAATAGCGCCGCGCAGCCTCGAGGAGGACGCCGCGGCGGGTGGGTCGGCGCAGGCGATCGGCCAGCGCGTTGCCCTCGCCCATCGCGCGCAGGTCGCGCATGAGGTCGAAGGCGGTGGCGTAGCTGGCCTTGAGCGTGACACCGTCCGCCACGGGAAGGGCGAGCCCCGCGCGCTGGAGGAGGCCGCCCAGGTCGCGAATCTCGCCCATCGGGACGACGCGGGGCGACAGGCCGCCGGTCACCTGGGCCTCGGCCTCAGCCAGCGCGGCGCGAAGCTCCTGCAGGCTGCGCCCGCCGAACAGGACGGCCAGGAACAAGCCGTCGGGGCGAAGCGCGCGGCGGCATTGGATGATCTGGCCGACGGGATCATTGGCCCAGTGCAGCGCCATGGCGTGGATGACAAGATCATGTGCGCCCTCATCGAGCGCGAGCACCTCGTCGTCGGGCACGACTCGTGCGTTGGGGAAGGCCGGGCCCCAGAACTCGGGCGCGCCGGTCACGACGGCGGGTGACGTAAACGACCTGTTAACCTCTTTCAGCCTTTCCTCGACTTCGGCCAGGGCCTCGTCGTGCAGAAAGCGCGCAGGCGCGCGGGCCGACCTCGCGCGGTTGCGCAGCAGCTGGGTTCGGTCCGTCAGGAGGGGCTGTATCATCCGGCTTATCTAGGAGAAGCCCTTGCCGCTGCAAAGCGCCATCCGCCTGATCTATCCGCCGCAATGCGCCGCCTGCGGCGAGCGCACCGACGCGGAGTTCGGGCTGTGCGGCGCCTGCTGGCGCGAGGCGGGGTTCATCGCGGGGCTGGTCTGCGACCAGTGTGGCGTTCCCCTTCCGGGCGAGGATCGGGGCGAGGCGGAGCGCTGCGACGATTGCCTGACCATCGCCCGGCCATGGAGCCGGGGGCGCGCGGCGATGACCTATGGCGAAACGGCGCGCCAGGTGGCGCTGGCGCTGAAATACGGTGACCGGCTGGACCTCGCGCGACCGGCCGCCGGGTGGATGCACCGGGCCGCGAGGCCGATCCTGGTGCCGGGGATGCTGGTCGCCCCCGTGCCGCTGCACTGGCTGCGGTTCTTCCGGCGGCGCTACAACCAGGCCGCGCTGCTGGCCGAGCGAATCGCAAAGGCGGAGGGGCTGGAATATTGCCCCGACCTTCTGGTGCGCACGCGCTCCACCGGTTCGCAGGAGGGGCGGGACCGCGACGATCGCTTCGCCAATGTCGAGGCGGCGCTGAGACCGCACCCGCGCCGCGGGGCGCGGGCGAAGGGACGGCACGTCCTGCTGGTGGACGACGTCATGACCTCGGGCGCGACGCTGGCCGCGGGGGCGGACGCCTGCCTTGCAGCGGGCGCGACGGAGGTTTCCGTGCTGGTCATGGCACGCGTTGCGAAGGCACCCTAAATCCCTATAGTGCCACTTCGGCGCGCCAGGGGACTCGACCAGATGCAACCCGTTGAAATCTATACCAGCCCGCTGTGCGGCTATTGCCACGCGGCAAAACGTCTTCTGACCCAGAAAGGCGTGACCTTCACCGAGTTCGACGTGCTTGCACAGCCCGCACTCCGCAAGGAGATGGTCGCACGTGCGCACGGCCGCACGACGGTTCCACAGATCTTCGTCGGCGATACCCATGTCGGCGGCTGCGACGATCTTTACGCGCTGGACCGCGCGGGCAAGCTCGACCCGCTGCTTGCGGACGGATGAGGGCCGCGATCCTCCAGCTGAGTTCGTCGGACGACCCGGCGGAGAACCTGGAAACCGTCCGGGAGATGCTGCGCACCGCCAAGGCAGGAGGGGCCGAGTTCGCCCTGACTCCCGAAGTGACGAATTGCGTCTCCTCCAGCCGCGCGCGGCAGGACGCGGTGCTGCGCCGCGAAGAGGACGACCCCACCCTTGCCGGCCTGCGCGAGGAGGCGCGGGCGCTTGGGCTGTGGGTTCTGATCGGGTCGCTGGCACTGAAGACCGCGGATGCCGACGGGCGGTTCGCGAACCGGTCGTTCCTGGTCGGACAGGACGGCGAGGTGCGCGCGCGCTACGACAAGATCCACATGTTCGACGTCGACGTGTCCGAGACCGAGACCTACCGGGAGTCGGCTGGCTTCCGGCCGGGAGACCGGGCAGTCCTGGCCCAGACACCATGGGGCGGTCTTGGCATGACAGTCTGCTACGATGTCCGCTTCCCCTGTCTCCACCGGGCGCTGGCGAAAGCCGGGGCGCGCATGCTGACGATCCCTGCCGCCTTTTCGCCCGTCACGGGCGCTGCGCATTGGGAGGTGCTGGTCCGGGCTCGCGCGATCGAAACCGGCACATGGGTTCTGGCTCCTGCGCAGACGGGTCAACACCGGCTGACCGAGGGCAAGCCGCGCCGGACGCATGGCCACAGCATGGTCGTTGCGCCCTGGGGCGAGGTCGTGCTGGACGCGGGAACCGAGCCGGGCGTGTTCGTGGTGGACATCGACATGGCCGCGGTGGACGAGGCCCGTCGCCGGGTGCCGTCGCTGACGCACGACCGCCCATTCGGGAGCCCGTGATGGCCGAGGCGAACGACCCCCTTGGCACGGCGCTCTTCAGCGAGATCTTCATGGCCGACCAGCTGGCCCGAAACCGGCTGTCGAAGGCTCTGCCCAAGGGGATGGAGCTGTCGCACTTTTCCGTCCTGAACCATCTGGCCCGCACGCAGGAGGAAAAGACGCCCGCGCAGCTGGCGCAGATCTTCCACGTGACGCGCGGGGCGATGACCAACACGCTGAACAAACTGGAATGGGCCGGCCATATCCACATCCGCCCCGACTGGGAGGATGCGCGCCGCAAGCTGGTCGCGATCAGCCCAGCGGGCCGGGCCGCGCGCGACGCGGCCATCGCCGCGATTGCGCCAATCCTGACGGATGTCGTGGCCTCGATCGGCCCCGAGAAGGTGCGCGCAGCCCTGCCCGTGCTGCGCGAGCTGAGGCGACGGTTGAGCGAACCGACCTGAGCCGCCCGGGTCAGGCCGTCAGGGCAAGGTCTGCCGAAGCCGCTCCTTGACCGGCCTGCGGCCTGAGCGGCGATGGATTGGCGAGTTTCCTGAGGACATTGAGGTTCTCCAGCCCCGCCAGAACAACCTCAGCGTCCAGCCCGAAGTCGATCAGGCAGGCGGCCTCGTCGACCCCGATCCCTTCCAGCCGCGCCACGGTGTCGAGGCACTTCTCGTACGAGCCCATGAGGCTGCCCATGTGGAAATACTTCTCGAACGACGCCTCCAGCGTGGCGTCCACGAGATCGGGGGTGAGAGTGCCGGCGTCGATCCGCGAAGGATCCCTGAGAAACGGGACCGAGTCGAGGTGCGCCGCGGCAAGGCTGAGCGACGCGCCCAGATAGGTCTTCATCGGATCGCGGGCGAGGTCGTGCACCTCATCATCGGTGTCCCCCACCAAGGTGTGCAGCATCAGCGTTACCAGACCACGACCGGCATGGCCGACCGCCTGCCGCGCCTCACGGTAGAGGGCGATCTTCCCGGCCAGTTCCTCGACCGACTGGCCCAGAAGGTGCGTCAGGACGTTGGCGCCAAGCTCACCCGCCTGGCGGAACGTCTCGGGATTGGCGGCGGCGGTGATCCAGAGGGGCACATCCCTCTGCACCGGCCGGGGGACGATGCGGACGTCGAACACTTCGCCCTTGGGGTTGGTCAGCGGATGGGGCTCGCCGCGCCAGAGCTTGCGCAGGGTATGCATCTTCTCTTCGAAGATGCTCTTGCGGTTGTCGAAGTCCTCCTGACGACCAGAGATCACGAAGTCGTTCGGCACCCAGCCGCAGGCGACGCCGAGGCCCACGCGGCCGCCCGAGATGTTGTCGACAACCGACCATTCCTCGGCCACGCGGATCGGGTCGTGCAAGGGCAGCACGACGCTGCCCGAACAGATGCCGATCCGCTCGGTGACCGCAGCCAGCGACGCGGCGAGGACGGACGGGTTGGGCGAAAGGCCGCCAAAGCTGTGGAAATGCCGTTCTGGAACCCAGAGCCGGGCGAAACCGTTGCTGTCGGCCCATTTTGCGCTGCTGAAGATCAGGTCGTATTGGCCGCCCCCGAGTCCGGCTTGATTGGCAAAGAAGAAAAGACTGAAATCCATCGCGTACCTCCTACCCCCCAAACCCGTTCAACCAACACGAGTCGAGGCTAGGCGCGTCGTCCGTCTCCTTGTTTGACGCGGATCAAGACAGGCCACCGGCCGTGGTGATTCTTTGCGCGCCTAGATCAGAAAGGCCGCCGCCGTCACCGCCGCGCCCACTGCGGCGCCACCCAGCGCGAATGCCAGCGTCCGCAAGTGGCCCGGGCGCGCCGGTGGCGTCGCGGACTGCGACTGGCGGATCAGCGCAGCTTCGGCCAGAAGCGGAAGCTTGGGTCCGAACCGCGCCAGCACGCGAGCCGTCTTGGCAAGGTCCCGCGCCAGGGCGCGCGGACCGATGTTCTGCCGGATGTAATCCTCGACGATGGGCTGGGCGACCTTCCAGATGTTGATCGTGGGGTTCAGCGAACGGGCGACCCCCTCGACCACGACCATGGTCCGCTGAAGCAGGATCAACTCGGTCCGCGTTTCCATCCCGAAGCGCTCGGTCACCTCGAAGAGATAGGCCAGAAGCCGCGCCATGCTGATGCGGCTGGCGTCCATGCCGAAGATCGGCTCGCCCACCGACCTGAGCGCACGGGCGAATTCGTCGATGTCACGGTCGGCGGGGACATAGCCCGCCTCGAAGTGCACTTCGGCCACGCGGCGGTAGTTCTTGCGGATGAACCCGAACAGGATCTCGGCGTAGACGCGACGGGTGTATTCGTCGAGCCGCCCCATGATGCCGAAGTCGTAGGCGATGATCTCGCCGTCGCGGCCGATCTTGAGGTTGCCGTGGTGCATGTCGGCGTGGAAGAAGCCGTCCCTCAGCGCATGCAGAAGGAACAGGCGCAGCACCCGTTCGCCCAGGGTGTCCGTATCATGCCCCGCAGCCTTGAGCGCACCGACGTCGGAGGCCGCGATGCCTTCGGCCCAGCCGATAGTCATCACGTTGCGCGAGGACAGGAACCAGTGCGGCTTGGGCACCCGGAAGCCTTCGTCCTTCTCGGTGTTCGCCGCGAATTCGGCCGCTGCCGCGCTTTCGAGCCGCAGGTCGAGTTCGCCCATCACCACGCCCTCGAAGTGGCGGATGACGTCGGTCGGGCGGAGACGGCGCGAGGCAGGCGACAGCTTCTCGATCAGCCAGGCAGCCAGGTAAAAGGCGTCGATGTCCTTGCGGAAGGCCCTGAGGATTCCGGGGCGCAGGACCTTGACCGCCACCTCCTCACCCGTGTCGGCCAGCCGCGCGCGGTGGACCTGGGCGATCGACGCTGCGGCGACGGGGTCCGAGAACTCCGAGAACAGCTGGTGGACGGGAACCTCCAGTTCGGCCTCGATCATCTTCTTGGCGGCCTCGACCGGGAAGGGCGGCAGCTTGTCCTGGAGGACCTTGAGCTGGTCGGCAAGCTCGTCGCCGACCACGTCGGGGCGGGTCGAAAGGACCTGGCCGAACTTGATGTAGGCCGGCCCGAGTGCGGTCAGTGCGCGGGTCGCGGGCGGCATCGAGGGGTCGCCCTTCAGACCAAGCCACTTGAAGGGCCAGCCCAGGATGCGCGCAACCAGGCGCAGGTGCGGGGGCGCACGGAACGCTTCGAGCACGACATTCATCGCACCCGTGCGTTCAAGCGTGGCCCCGGTGCGGACCAGCCGCCAGATGTTGTGCGGACCCTTCACCTCAGAGCTTCCACCCCGAATGCAGCGCGGCGACGCCCATGGTCAGGTTGCGATACTTCACCTGCTCGAACCCTGCCGCGCGGATCATGCCGGCAAAGGTGTCCTGATCGGGGAACTTGCGGATCGACTCCACCAGATACTGGTAGCTGTCGCGGTCGCGCGCAACGATCTGGCCCATGACCGGGATGACGTTGAACGAATAGCGGTCGTAAGCCCATTGCAACGCGGGGTTCGGAAGCTGGCTGAACTCCAGCACCATCAAGCGCCCGCCGGTTTTCAGCACGCGGAACGCCTCGGCCAGCGCGTCCGGAATGCGGGTCACGTTCCGAATGCCGAAGCTGATCGTGTAGACGTCGAAGGTGTTGGCCTCGAACGGCAGGGCCATGGCGTCGCCGACGACCCAGGTCAGGCGGTCGGAGAGCTTTTCGGCCTCGGCGCGCTTCTGACCTTCGATCAGCATGGATTCGGTCATGTCGAGGACGGTCGCCTCGGCCGTGGGCGCGCGCTTGAGGAAGCGGAATGCGATATCGCCGGTGCCGCCCGCGACGTCGAGAAGCTTCTGCCCCGGGCGCGGGGCGAGCCAGTCCATCATCGCGTCCTTCCACAGCCGGTGGACGCCGCCCGACATGAGGTCGTTCATGACGTCGTAGCGGCTGGCGACGCGGGTGAAGACGCCGTGGACCATCCTGGCCTTTTCGCCTTCGGCGACCTCCCGGAAGCCGAAATGGGTGGTTTTCGTTTGATTTTCCGACATGGACCCTTGCCGCCTTGCGCAACTCACCCCTCTTATAGGCCGCTTCCGGGGGGTTACAATGCGACCCCGACGACGAGGAGATCCGCCTTGCCAGAACTGCCCGAGGTCGAGACCGTGCGCCGCGGCCTGCTGCCGGTGATGGAGGGGCACACGATCCTTGCCGCCGACGTTCGCCGCCCGGACCTGCGCTGGCCGCTGCCCGAGCGCATGGCTGAGCGGCTGGCCGGGCGGCGTGTCCTGGCGCTGCGGCGGCGGTCGAAATACATCCTCGCCGACCTGTCGTCGGGCGAGACACTGCTGATCCACCTGGGCATGTCGGGGCGGATGCTGGTGTCGGGGCGGATGCTGGGCGAGTTTCACCATGACCACCCCGCGCCGGCCAAGCACGACCACATCGTGCTGGACCTGGAGGGCGGAGCGCGCGTCACCTTCAACGACGCCCGCCGCTTCGGCGCGATGGACCTGATCGATACGGCCCGGGCCGAGGACCACTGGCTCTTGAGGGGCCTCGGACCCGAGCCGCTGGGGAATGCGTTTCACGAGGATTACCTGGTCGCGCGGCTGAAGGGCCGGAACACGCCGATCAAGGCCGCGCTTCTGGACCAGAGCGTGGTTGCGGGCCTGGGCAACATCTATGTCTGCGAGGTCCTGCATCGCGCCGGCCTGTCACCCCGGCGCAAGGCCGGGCGAATCGCGGCGCCACGGGTGGCGGCGCTGGTGCCGATCATTCGCGAGGTGCTTTCCGAGGCGATCGAGGCGGGCGGGTCCTCCTTGCGCGATTACCGCAAGGCCGATGGCGAACTGGGCTATTTCCAGCATGCCTTCCGTGTCTACGACCGCGAGGGAGAACCCTGCCCCGTCCCCGGGTGCACGGGTCGCGTGGCGCGGATCGTCCAGTCCGGCCGGTCCTCGTTCTACTGCCCGGACTGCCAAAGATAGCTTGATCGCCCCGCCGGGGCTGCTAGGACTCCCTCCCAACGCGAAAGAGGGGATGCTTTCCGATGGCCTATCAGACGATCGTGGTCGAGGTCGAAGACTACGTGGCGCTTATCCGGCTCAACCGGCCCGAAGCGCTGAATGCCCTGAACACGCAGATGCTGGGCGAGCTTTCGGACGCGATCCGCGCCGCGGACGCCAACGAAAAGGTGCGCTGCATCGTCCTGACGGGGTCCGAGAAGGCCTTCGCCGCCGGGGCCGACATCCGCGAGATGTCGGAGAAGAGCTTCGTCGAGGCCTTCACCGAGGACCTGTTCACCGGGTCGAGCGAACAGATCATCCGCTGCCGCAAGCCGATCATCGCTGCGGTCGCGGGCTACGCGCTGGGCGGGGGATGCGAGTTGGCGATGATGTGCGATTTCATCATCGCCGCCGACACCGCGAAGTTCGGTCAGCCCGAGATCAACCTGGGCACGATGGCGGGGCTGGGCGGATCGCAGCGGCTGACGCGGTTCGTGGGCAAGTCGAAGGCGATGGACATGAACCTGACAGGCCGCTTCATGGACGCGGCCGAGGCGGAACGGTCCGGCCTGGTCAGCCGCGTGGTGCCCGCCAAGAAGCTGATCGAGGAGTCGATGGCCGCTGCACGCAAGATTGCCGAGAAATCGGCGATCGCCACCATGGCCGTCAAGGAAGCCGTCAACCGCAGCTACGAGACGACGCTGCGCGAGGGCCTTCTGTTCGAACGACGACTGTTCCACGCGCTGTTCGCGACCGAGGACCAGAAGGAGGGCATGGCCGCCTTCCTCGAAAAGCGCGAGGCGCAGTTCCGCGACCGCTAACCGGCCGCGGGCGCACGAATCCTCTTTCCATTCGCGGAAACATCGTCTATGCGAGGCCGGTCGTGCGCGTGAGGCCCGCTTCTGGCCAGAGTTGACCGGTCCCCGAACCGGGTCTTGTGCGCAATCGCAGTCAAACGACCCGGAAAGTGGGAAACAGACATGGCCAACAACGCCTCTTCGAAGAAGCGCGCCCGCCAGACCGAACGCCGCACCGAAGTGAACAAGGCCCGCCGCTCGCGGCTCCGGTCCTTCCTTCGCAAGGTGGAAGAGGCGATTGCGTCGGGCAATCAGGAAGCCGCCGCCGCCGCCCTGAAGGCCGCCCAGCCCGAGCTGATGCGCGGCGTGACCAAGGGCGTCGTGCACAAGAACACCGCCTCGCGGAAGATGTCGCGCCTCGCGGCCCGAGTGAAAGCGCTGGGCGCCTGACGCACCTGCCGACGCCCGAACGATGCGCCGCCTTCGGGCGGCGTTTTCGTTTTCGGGGATGCGAAAAAAGGCAGGTGATGCAGCTTTGCAAGAGGCTGCGGGATTCGCTCCGAGGAAGTTTGAGTCAAGCGTGAAGTTCGGTTGCGGGCATCGGAACCCCGGGGGTAGCTTGCCCAAGCGATTCACGTCGCCTTTGGGGGGACTTGGAACTGGGCTCAGGCTGAGGCCGTCGTGACCGGGAGACCGGTCCCACGACGTTGAGGAGTCTTCACGCCTGTGTCTGCGGAACGGAAGCGGCTGCCTCCGCGACCTTTCCGTGCTGTCTTGCGTGGGCTGCCACGCAGGGTGTGCATTCAGGTCCGGCAGGCCGCTTATGCGGATGATCACGAAGCCTCGGGCCCTTGGCCGGGGACGGTCGTGGTGTGCCGGCCGTCTTGCCCCTCCAAGCGTCGTGGGTCGCCCGTGGCGGCGGCTAGGGGTGCGCCGTCGCCGTGGCAACGACAAGTACGGATTGGGCAAGAAAGAATGACGCAGGACACCTGGGGACACGTGCTTTCGGAACTGCAGAGGACGATCGGCAGGAACAACTACACGACCTGGATAGAGCCGCTTCGTTTCGGCGACGTGACGGATGGTGTCGCGCGAATCTTTGTGCCCACGACGTTCGTTGGGAATTGGGTATCGCGGAACTATGGGGACCAGATCCTGCGCCTGATCGGGGAATCGGGCGCGCGCGTCCAGCGCATAGACTTTGCCGTCGCCCCACAGAAGGCCCCTCAGCGCAGCGCGTCGCCAGGTGCATCGGATCAGCCTGCCCAGCGCACCGTCCGCAGGCCGACGGCTGCGGTCGATGACGCCGATCTTCCCGGCGCACCTTTGGATGCGCGGTTTACCTTCGAAAGCTTCGTGGTTGGCAAGCCGAACGCGCTGGCCCATGCCGCCGCGCGGCGCGTGGCCGAGGGGGGCCCGGTCAGCTTCAATCCGCTCTTCCTCTATGGCGGGGTGGGGCTGGGCAAGACGCACCTGATGCACGCCATCGCGTGGGAGCTTCAGACCCGCCGCCCCGACCTTCGCGTCGTCTACCTGTCGGCCGAGCAGTTCATGTATCGCTTCGTCCAGGCCCTGCGCGACAAGGACATGATGACCTTCAAGACGCTGTTCAGGTCGGTCGATGTCCTGATGGTAGACGACGTGCAGTTCATCGCCGGGAAGGACAGCACGCAGGAAGAATTCTTCCACACGTTCAATGCGCTCGTGGACCAGAACAAGCAGATCATCATCTCGGCCGATCGCGCGCCGGGCGAGATCAAGGACCTCGAGGAGCGGATCAAGTCGCGGCTTCAGTGCGGTCTGGTCGTCGACCTGCATCCCACCGACTACGAGCTGCGGCTGGGCATCCTTCAGCAGAAGGCGGAATTCTACCAGCGGCAGTACCAGGGGCTTGTGATCGCGGACGGAGTGCTCGAGTTCATGGCCCACCGCATCACGACGAACGTCCGTGTCCTGGAAGGCGCTCTGACGCGGCTGTTCGCCTTTGCCTCGCTGGTCGGCAAGGACATCACGCTTGAACTGGCGCAGGACTGCCTGGCGGACATCCTAAAGCAGTCCGACCGCAAGGTTTCGGTCGAGGAGATCCAGCGCAAGGTCTCGGACCACTACAACATCCGCCTGTCGGACATGTTGGGACCGAAGCGGGTGCGCACCATCGCCCGGCCGCGCCAGGTGGCGATGTACCTAGCCAAGCATCTGACCAGCCGCAGCCTGCCGGAGATCGGACGGCGCTTCGGCGGACGCGACCACACGACCGTCATGCACGGCGTGCGCCGGATCGAGGAGCTGATGGGTAACGATCAGCAGCTGGCCGAAGACCTGGAGCTGTTGCGGCGCACGCTAGAGTCATAGCCGTTCGGGTCGGGCCGCAAGGCACGCAATTGTGTATCTGTGCACAGGTCGGTGATGCAGGCGTGATTTGCGCGCAGTTGCGGATTGCCGGATGATACCTAGGTCCTCATCACCTGTAACATCAGTAGGGACAACATGCGTATCTACGGAGATTTCTTGCGATTTTCGGCCGCTTCACACGTGCTGCCGAATGCGGCATCTGCACCCTCGGGCGCGATTTCCGTGGAAACGGTTGAACAAATGCCGTTGTTCAGCCCGGAGGAACGTTTCGAAACACACCGGATCATCGTCCCCGTTCTGGACGCACCTGTCGAGGTCCGGCACACACGGAACGGGGTGGATACCGTCCTGACGCTGGAAAAGGGCGATTTCATTGCCATTCCGGCCGGCACGCGGACCGCGTTTCGCTGGTCTCGCGCCGTCGCGGCCGTAAGGATCGAGATCGGCGCTGACACGCTGCGCGATTTTGCTGCCAGCGCCCTGGGTATTGTCGCCGAACCGGGCGCGATGTCCCGGTGCTTCAAGATTCGAGACCCCGAACTGGTAGCCCTGGCTCTGCGCATGGGCGATGCGGCGGACGATGACGACGTGGGTGCATCGATTCTCTTCGAGTCCTTCTCCAAGGCCTTCCTCGTGACACTTGTGCGCACCTATGCCGATCGGCGCGCGACAGGGGTCGATGCCCGTGAAGGGCTGACGGCCGAACAGTTTCGAAAGATCCTGGACTACGGCCGCCGGAACCTCTCCAAGCGCATCACGACCGAATGCCTGTCGAAGGCCGCAGGCATGAGCGTGTCCGCCTTCACCCGCGCGCTCAAGTTCACGCACAAGCAAACCCCTCAACAATTCCTGATGGCCTTGCGCCTCGAGCGGGCGGAGGAGTTGCTGGCCGACCCGCGCATGCCTCTTGGAAAGATCGCCTTCGAATGCGGGTTTTCCGACCAGGCGCATTTCACCCGGAGCTTCCGGAAGATGCGCGGAATGACCCCTTCGGCCTGGCGACGTCGTCGGACGGCTGGCAGCGGCGCCAAACAGTAGGCCGGGTCAACGCACGCGTCCCTGAAAGTGCTTGTGCCTCCGGGCGGAATGGCTAATTTTGCCGTCCCGACCGGGAAGGGAGCGAGGGCATGAGGATCAGCATCGAACGCGGCACGCTGCTCAAGGCGGTGGCCCAGGCGCAATCGGTGGTCGAACGCCGCAACACGATCCCGATCCTTGCGAATGTCCTGATCGAGGCCGAGGGGGACACGGTCAGCTTTCGGGCCACCGACCTCGACATCGAGGTCGTGGACCGCGCCAAGGCGCAGGTCGAACGGGCCGGGGCGACGACCGTGGGAGCGGTCACGCTGCACGAGATCGTGCGCAAGTTGCCGGACGGGGCGCTGGTGTCGCTGTCTGACGACAGCGCCGCGGGGCGGCTGACCGTGCAGGCGGGGCGGTCGACCTTCTCGCTGGCCACACTGCCCAAGGAAGATTTCCCGGTGATGGCTTCGTCAGAATATTCGTCCAACTTCTCGTGCCCGGCACCGGTTCTGCGGCGGCTGTTCGACAAGTCGAAGTTCGCGATTTCGACCGAGGAAACGCGGTATTACCTCAACGGCGTCTACATGCACGTGGGCCAGGGAGACGCTGGAAAGGTGCTGCGCTGCGTGGCGACCGACGGGCACCGTCTGGCACGGATCGACGCGCCCCTGCCCGACGGAGCGGAGGGGATGCCTGGCGTGATCGTTCCGCGCAAGACAGTGGGCGAGCTGCGCAAGCTTCTGGACAGCGACGACACGCAGATTGCCGTGTCGGTCAGCGAGACCAAGGTACGCTTCGCCACGCCCGAAATCACGCTGACCTCGAAGGTGATCGACGGGACCTTCCCGGACTATGCCCGCGTGATCCCGATGTCGAACACCAAGCGGCTGGAAGTGGATGCCGCGGAATTCGCGCAGGCCGTCGACCGCGTGGCCACCGTGTCGTCCGAACGCAGCCGGGCGGTGAAGTTGGCGTTGGACGCAGACCGTCTGGTGCTGAGCGTCAACGCCCCGGACAGCGGCGCGGCCGAGGAAGAACTGGCCGTGGCCTATGACGACGAACGGCTGGAGATCGGCTTCAACGCCAAATACCTTCTGGAAATCGCCAGCCAGGTGGATCGCGAGAATGCGGTGTTCCTGTTCAACTCCTCCGGCGACCCGACGCTGATGCGCGAAGGCAACGACACCTCGGCGCTTTACGTCGTCATGCCGATGCGGGTGTGACGCGGGGCTTGGTCCGGCCGTCCCGCCGCCGACGCGGCAGGCGACCGGCCAAGAGTATTTGGAACAGGATGAAGGACACGCGGGAATGAAGCTCGCGGTAACGGGGCTTCGCCTTTCGCATTTCCGCAGCCACCGCGCGGCGCGGCTGGAGCTGTCCGGCGGGCCTGTCGCGATCCATGGGCCGAACGGGGCGGGCAAGACCAACATCCTGGAGGCGGTATCCCTTTTGTCGCCCGGCCGGGGCCTCCGGCGGGCGGCGGCGGACGAGATCGGCCGGCGGCCCGAGGTGGTGGGCTGGAAGGTTGCCGCCGCGGTCGAGAGCCTGGGCCAAGTGCATGAGGTGGAGACCTGGGCCGAGCCGGGGCAGGCGCGACAGGTCAGGATAGGCGGAAAGACGGCCCCGCAGGTCACACTGGGACGCATCGCGCGGATCGTTTGGCTGATCCCGGCGATGGACCGTCTGTGGACGGAAGGCGCCGACGGGCGGCGGCGGTTCCTGGACCGTATCGCCATGAGCTTCGAACCGGGCCATGCCGAAGCGGTGCTCGAATACGAAAAGTCGATGCGCGAGCGGAACCGGCTGTTGCGGGATCAGGTGACGGATGCCCGCTGGTATTCCGCATTGGAGGCGCAGATGGCTGCCTCGGGCGCGGCGATCGCCAGCAACCGCGCGGCGGCGGTCGCGCGGCTTCTCGCAGCGCAGGAGGGGGCCGAGACGGCCTTTCCCAACGCAGACCTGGCACTGGTCGGCCCGGATGGGGAGGAATTGCCACCGGAAACCGATCTTGCCGAGGAGCTTGCCGCCTCGCGCCAGGCAGACCTGCGGGCGGGACGCACGCTGGTGGGGCCGCACCGGGCGGATCTGCGGGCGGTCTATGCCGCCAAGGGTGTCGCGGCCGATCAATGCTCGACGGGCGAGCAGAAGGCGCTTCTGCTGTCGCTGGTGCTGGCCAATGCCCGCGCGCTGGCTGCGGACTTCGGAGCGCCGCCCATCCTTCTGCTGGACGAGGTCGCCGCCCACCTGGATGCCGGCCGCCGCGCCTCGCTTTATGACGAGGTCTGCGCGCTGGGGGCTCAGGCCTGGATGACAGGCACCGGGCCGGAACTGTTCGAGGCGCTGGGCCGGCGCGCGCAGTACCTGGAAGTGACCGAAGCGGACGGGCTTTCCGCCATTCATGAGAGTTCGGCACCATGACCGTCACAGGCTACGAGCTTCTGCTTTACGCAGGTGCGCTTCTGGTCCTGTTCTTCACCCCTGGTCCGGTCTGGGTGGCGCTTCTGGCGCGGGCGTTGACCGGTGGGTTCCGGCAGGCGTGGCCGCTGGCCGTCGGCGTGACGGTGGGCGACCTGCTGTGGCCGCTGCTGGCGATCCTGGGGATCAGCTGGGTCGTCTCGCAGTGGGGCGATTTCCTGGGCGTGCTCAAGTGGGTGGCGGCTGGCATCTTCCTGTGGATGGGGTGGCTTCTGGTCCGCAACGCGGACAAGCCCATCTCGACCGACGGGCGCCTGACGCGGCCAGGAATGTGGGCGGGCTTCGCGGCCGGGGTCGCCGTGATCGTGGGCAACCCGAAGGCGATCCTGTTCTACATGGGCGTGCTGCCCGGGTTCTTCGACCTGCGCATTGTGACAGCCTGGGACATCGCGGCCATCTGCGGGATGAGCATGGCGATCCCGCTTGCGGGCAACCTTGCCCTGGCGCTGATGATCGACCGGGCGCGGCGGCTTCTGACCACGCCCAGCGCGCTTGCGCGGGTCAATCGGGGGGCCGGTGTGCTGTTGGTTCTGGTGGGGCTGGTGATCCCCTTTACCTGATTGCAGGGAAACACCAAATCTTGTGGGGCGAGCGTGACATCGCCCCCACGATCTCGTATAAAATCGTCAGGTAAGGCGGGACTGCACGGGCATGGCCGAAAACGAACGTGCGCCGGAAGAATACGGCGCGGAATCCATCAAGGTTCTCAAGGGTTTGGAGGCCGTTCGCAAGCGGCCCGGCATGTATATCGGTGACACCGACGACGGGTCGGGCCTGCACCACATGGTGTACGAAGTCGTCGACAACGGGATCGACGAGGCGCTGGCCGGCCACGCGACCGCCGTAAGCGTCAAGATCCATGCGGATTCCAGCGTCTCGGTCACGGACAACGGGCGCGGCATTCCGGTCGACATCCACAAGGAAGAGGGCGTTTCGGCGGCCGAGGTCATCATGACCCAGCTGCATGCCGGCGGGAAGTTCGACCAGAATTCCTACAAGGTCTCCGGCGGCCTGCATGGTGTTGGCGTGTCCGTCGTGAACGCGCTGTCCGACTGGCTGGAGCTGCGCATCTGGCGGAACGGCAAGGAGCATTACGCTCGGTTCGAGCGCGGCGAGACGGTCGAACATCTGCGCGTCGTCGGCGACGCCCACGGCCGCCGTGGCACCGAGGTCCGGTTCCTCGCCTCGACCACCACGTTCTCGAACCTAGACTACCAGTTCAAGACGCTTGAGACGCGCCTGCGCGAGCTGGCCTTCCTGAACTCGGGCGTCAGGATCGTGCTGGAGGACGAGCGCCCTGCCGAACCGCTCAGAGTCGAGCTGTTCTACGAAGGCGGCGTCCGGGAGTTCGTGAAATACCTCGACCGGTCGAAGACCCCGCTGATCGGCGAGCCGATCTACATGTCGGGCGAACGCGACGGCATCGGCGTCGAGGTCGCGATGTGGTGGAACGACAGCTACCACGAGACGGTGTTGCCCTTCACCAACAACATCCCCCAGCGGGATGGCGGCACGCACCTGGCGGGCCTGCGGGGGGCGCTGACGCGGACGATCAACCTCTATGCCCAGACCTCGGGCATCGCGAAGAAGGAAAAGGTCAGCTTCACCGGCGACGATGCGCGCGAGGGGCTGACCTGCGTGCTTTCGGTGAAGGTCCCGGACCCGAAGTTCTCCAGCCAGACCAAGGACAAACTGGTCAGTTCCGAAGTTCGCCCGGCGGTCGAGAACCTCGTGAACGAGAAGCTGGCCGAGTGGTTCGAGGAGCATCCGCAGGAAGCGCGGGTGATCGTCGGCAAGATCATCGAGGCGGCGCTGGCGCGCGAGGCGGCGCGGAAGGCGCGGGAACTGACGCGTCGCAAGACGGCGATGGACGTCGCCTCGCTTCCCGGCAAGCTGGCCGACTGCCAGGAAAAGGACCCCGCCAAGTCCGAGCTTTTCCTGGTCGAGGGCGATAGCGCGGGCGGGTCAGCCAAGCAGGGCCGGAGCCGCCAGAACCAGGCGGTGCTGCCGCTCCGCGGCAAGATCCTGAACGTCGAGCGCGCGCGCTTCGACCGTATGCTCTCAAGCCAGGAAATCGGGACGCTTATCACGGCGCTTGGCACAGGGATCGGACGCGACGAATTCGACCTGAACAAGCTGCGCTACCACAAGGTCATCATCATGACCGACGCCGACGTGGACGGCGCGCATATCCGGACGCTGCTTCTGACGTTCTTCTTCCGCCAGATGCCCGAACTGATCGAGCACGGGCACCTCTTCATCGCGCAACCGCCGCTCTACAAGGTCGCGCGCGGCAAGTCTGAGGTGTATCTGAAGGATCAGGCCGCTTTGGAGGACTACCTGATCCAGATGGGAATCGAAGGGGCCGTGCTGCGCCTGAAATCGGGCGAGGAGATCGCAGGCGCCGACCTGGCCCGAGTGGTCGAGGCGGCGCGGTCCTTCAAGCGTGTGCTGGAGGCGTTCCCCACCCATTATCCGCGCCACATCCTGGAGCAGGCCGCGCTGGCCGGCGCCTTTGACCAAGGGCGTGCGGATGCCGACCTTCAGGGCGTCGCGGACGCCGTGGCGCGACGGCTGGACATGGTCGCGGTCGAATACGAACGCGGCTGGACCGGCCGCATCACGCAGGACCACGGTATCCGCCTCGCGCGCATCCTGCGCGGGGTCGAGGAAATCCGGACACTCGATGGCGCGGTGCTTCGTTCGGGCGAGGCGCGCAAGCTGTCGTCCGTATCCGCCGAGATGCGCGAGGTCTATCGCGACCCGGCGGCGCTGGTGCGCAAGGACCGCGAGGTCGCCGTGCATGGCCCGAGCGAGCTTCTGAAGGCGATCCTGGACGAGGGCGAAAAGGGCCTGACACTGCAACGCTACAAGGGCCTGGGCGAGATGAACCCGGACCAGTTGTGGGAAACGACGCTCGACCCCGAGGCGCGGACGCTGTTGCAGGTCAAGATCGACGATCTGGCCGATGCGGACGACATCTTCACCAAGCTGATGGGTGACGTCGTGGAGCCGCGGCGCGAGTTCATCCAGGCAAACGCGCTGAGCGTCGAGAACCTGGATTTCTAGGGCGGACGCGGCGGCTTAGGCCGCCGTGCAGACCTGGCCGGCAGACAGACGCCGGATACGACCCTCGCCAACCTCCGCCGTGATGCCCGGCGGAACGGCCGCGGTTGCATCCCCCGGAGCTGTCCCGGTGGCGAGCCGCACGGGCTGTCCCCGTCCTTCGGCAGAAGCCCAGCCGACGAAGGTGCCGTCGCGGAAATAGAGGGTCAGCCCGTTCGCCCAGCCAAGCGAGGCCAGGCCTGCCCCGCAGAATGTCACCTGATCGTCCGCCGGCTCGTCGCCCAGAAGGGCGGACACCGCCCTGACCGTCCCGGGAAAGTAGCGGCCGAAGTCGATCCTGAGTGGCGTGCCGTCCGGCTGGATCCCACCGGAATCGAGCGAAAGGCCGCGCGCCGGCAGCGACTCCGGCCCAACCGTGTCCAGCGGCCCGGAACAGGCAGCCACCGCAAGGATGGCCGCGATCGCGAAGGCCTTCATTTGGGGCTGCGCTTGGCGAGGATCCGTTGCAGCGTGCGGCGGTGCATGTTCAGCCTGCGCGCGGTCTCGCTGACGTTGCGGTCACACAGTTCGTAGACGCGCTGGATGTGTTCCCAACGGACGCGGTCGGCGCTCATCGGATTTTCGGGAGGCGGCGGCAGGGCGTCGCCGCGCGACAGAAGCGCATTGGTGATGTCGTTGGCATCCGCCGGCTTCGACAGGTAGTCGGTCGCACCAATCTTCACCGCCGCGACAGCGGTCGCGATGGCGCCGTAGCCCGTCAGGACGACGATGCGGCTGTCGGCACGTCTCTCCCGCAGGGCCTCGACGACGTCCAGCCCGTTGCCGTCCTCGAGCCTCAGGTCAATGACGGCGTAGGCCGGCGACCGTGTTTGGGCGATCGACCGTCCTTCTGCAACGGACAGGGCGAGAACCGGCTCGAAACCTCTTTTTTCCATGGCCTTGGCCAGACGCCGGACGAAGGGCTCGTCATCGTCGACCAGAAGAAGCGACCGGTCCGGGCCAAGGTCGTCTCCCAGACTCTCCGACATTGTTCCCCTCCGGTTTTGCTTGTTTGTTGAAGAGTTTGTAGGGCGGAAGGGGTCATCGGTCAATTCTGACCGGCCGCCTCGATGAAGCAGGCGGCCGTCTGCGCCATCTCTTCAGGCGTCGTTTCGCGCCGGAAGAACTCGACGAACCCGTATTGCGGCAGGACCAGGTAGCTGAAGGTGGAATGGTCGACGAGATAGTATTGCGGGTCGCCGTCCTGCTTGCGGTAGTAGGTCCGATAGGCTTGGCTCGCCGCCTGCACCTGTTCGGGCGACCCGGTCAGGCCTATCATCTTCGGGTGTATGTAGGAGGCAAATTCGCCAACGACTTCGGGCGTGTCGCGGTCCGGATCGACCGAAATGAATACGGGTGTGGCCGAGATCCCCATCTCCTCGAGTATATCGACCGCCTGCGCATTCCGTGCGGTGTCCAGCGGGCAGACGTCCGGGCAGAAGGTATAGCCGAAGTACAGGATCGTCGGTTCGGTGATGACGTCGGCGTCGGTGACCGTCTGACCCTGCGAATTGACCAGTGTGAAGGGACCGCCGATCGCCCCGGCCCCGCCGGCGACCTGGGATGACCGGCATTGCGCAAACGGGTCATCCGGCGACGGACCCGTCAGGATCATGTAGCCCAGGCCGCCCAGCATCGCCGCAACGAGCCCGACGGCGGTAGTGGCGTAGAGTCGCGTCATGATTTTCTTCCCGTTGCGGGCCGCATTGATCGTCCACCAAGCGGTCCCTAACAATGATTCAAGATGCCACAGCAGGACGTAGGCAATGGTCACGGCCGATCCAAGTGTTCAACTTCTCGCCAGCCGGGCGCGCGGCGACTGGGTGCGCCTGCGCACGCTGATCCTTCTGCGCTGGATCGCGATTGCCGGGCAGATCGGCGCCATCACCGTGGCGGATCGTGTCTTCGGCATCCAGCTGGAGCTGGGGCTGTGCTATCTGGCCGTCGGCGCCGCGATCGTCGCGAACCTGGTTGCAATTTTCGTCTACCCTGAAAACAAGCGCCTGTCCGAAACCGAGACGATGTTGACCCAGCTGTTCGACATCGCTCAGCTGGCGTTTCTTCTCTACCTGACGGGCGGGCTGAACAACCCGTTTGCACTTCTCATCATCGCGCCGGTCACGATCTCGGCCACGGCTCTCGAACTGCGTTCGACGATCTTCCTGGGGACGGTGGCGGCCCTGCTGCTCACGCTGATGTCCTACTATCATCTTCCCCTGGTCCTGGCCGACGGAACGGTGCTGGAGCTGCCGGCGATCTATCTCTACGGTTTCTGGGCGGCGATCATGGTCGGCATCCTGTTCCTGGCGGCTTATGCCCATCGGGTTTCGGAGGAGACGCACACGATGGCCGACGCACTGGCGGCGACCCAGATGGCGCTGGCGCGGGAACAGAAGCTGACGGATCTGGGCGGCGTGGTGGCCGCGGCCGCGCACGAGCTCGGGACGCCGCTCGCCACGATCAAGCTGGTCAGTTCCGAACTGATGGAGGAACTCGACGACCAGCCGGAGCTTCTGGAGGACGCGCGCCTGATCCGCGATCAGGCCGACCGCTGCCGCGATATCCTCAGGTCGATGGGCCGGGCCGGAAAAGACGATCTGCTGTTGCGCACCGCCCCGCTGGCAACCGTCCTCAGGGAAGCCGCCGAGCCTCATGTGGACCGGGGCAAGTCCATCCACTTTGAAATCGCCCCGGGACCGGACGGGGATGCCCGGCAGCCGTCGATCCGCCGCCAGCCCGAGATCATCCATGGCCTTCGCAACCTGGTGCAGAATGCCGTCGACTTCGCTGCCGGGAACGTCTGGATCTCAGCGCAGTGGACGGCGGAGAGCGTCTCTGTCCGCATCGTCGATGACGGGCGCGGGTTTCCGCCGCAATTGATCGGACGGATCGGAGACCCTTTCGTCCGGCGACGCAACGCGCCGCAAGACGACGCCAGCCGCCCCGAATACGAGGGGATGGGCCTGGGCCTGTTCATCGCGAAGACGCTTCTGGAACGATCGGGGGCCGAGCTCACCTTCGCCAATGCCGGGGACCCGTTCCTCGCCGGTGAAGAGCAGATCGAACGATGCGGCGCCATTGTCGATGTGCGCTGGCCGCGCAGCACGATCGCCGCCGATGAGGAGACCGGACGTCCACTGGGCGAGAACCGGCCCATCGGCCCGTGACGGCGCCAGGGAGCGCTTAACCGCCCATTAACCAAGCGCGGGCAGATTCGGCGGCGATACCGACCGCCGAAAGGCTGATCCATGACCGCACCTTCGTTTTCCTTGCTGCTGTTCACGCTTCTGGCCGCCTTCGGCACTGCCGCGTTGACACTGGCAATGGTCGCCGTGGTGTCGGCACGCCGGCCGCAGCGCCCGGTTGCGACCCATGGTGCGGCTGAGTTCGATACGCCGATGTCTTTCCTGTTCTCAGGCGACGTCCTGGTCGATGCCACGCCGGAGGCCAGCCACTTGCTGGAGCGTGCGGGCAGGGGAGCCGGCTCGCTGCGGGATCTTGCGGCGATCCTTCGCCACCGCTTTCCCGGGCTCGATTCCGTGCTGTCGCGGCTCGACACCGAATGCCGGATCGAGCTTGCAGGCATTGCCTCTCAGGGCGGCTGCCTGATTGCCCAGCGTCTCGGACAACTCACTCGGATCGCGATTTTCGAAAGGGACGTGCCGGACCTTCCGGATCACCACGCCTTTCAGGCGACGCAGGCAGAACTTGACGCCATGCGTACCATCGTGCAGGTCGGGCCGACCGTGATCTGGAAGCAATCGGCTGACGGCACCGTGACCTGGGCGAACGATGCATATTTCTCGCTGGTCCGTCAGGCTTACGGCGAAGATGATGTCTCCTGGCCGCCCCCCGCGCTCTTTGCTGTTTCGCCCAGCGACGTTGCCGAACCCGGCGACAGCCCGATGCCGTTCCGCGCGGCATTGCAGATCACGCCGGATGGGCCCGAACACTGGTACGAATGCCACGGCTACCTCAACGGAGACGAGACCGTGTGCTACGCCGTCCGCGCGGATTCTCTCGTTCGGACCGAGCAATCGTTGCGCGACCTGGTGCAAAGCCTCGCGCGGACCTTCGCCGACCTTCCCATCGGCCTTGCGGTGTTCGACCGCGACCGGCGGCTTGCAACCTTCAATCCGGCGCTGTCCGACCTGACCCTTCTCGATGTCGAATTCCTGGCGGCGCGGCCGACGCTCTTCACCTTCCTCGACCGTCTCCGCGATCAGCGCCGGATCCCCGAACCGCGGGACTACAAGTCCTGGCGCGAACGCATGATGCGGCTGGAATCCGCAGCGGCAGGCGGTTTCGTACAGGAAGATTGGCATCTTCCCAGCGGCCAGACGTTCCGGGTGACCGGCCGTCCGCACCCCGACGGCGCGGTGGGCTTCCTGATCCAGGACATCTCGGCCGAAGTCTCGCTGACCCGGAAGTTCCGCAGCGAGCTCGAGTTGGGGCAGGCCGTGCTCGACAGCCTGGATGAGGCGATCGCGGTCTTTTCCCCGGCGGGCGTACTGATGATGGCGAATGCGGCCTATGCCGACCTCTGGGGTTATGACCCGTCTTCCCGTCTTGCCCAGACGGGGGCTGCCGAAGCGACGCGGCTCTGGCAATCACGAACTGCACCCACGCCGATCTGGGGCGACGTGCGCGACTTCCTGTCCGAACCGGGCGACCGCGCGGCATGGGACGATACGGTCAGAATGACCGACGGTCGCGTCCTGGACTGCCGATTCCAGCCGATTTCGGGTGGCGCAACTCTGGTAGCTTTCCGGGAAGTGCAGGCCCGCCCACGGCGGCGCCGCAACGGCCGGCCGAAAGCGGCGACACAGCCGCTCCGGGCCACTGCGTAGCAGGAACCGCCGACCCTTGCCGGTGCCGCGGGGGACGGTAAGACTGGCGCCATGCCAGACGCGACCGCGCCCCGCTTTCACGCTGAACTGGACCTTGCCTCGCCCGAGGCGACCGCACGCCTTGCGTCGCGGCTCGGCGCACTGCTGCGCCCGGGCGACACGCTTCTGCTGTCGGGGCCGGTTGGCGCCGGAAAGTCGCATTTCGCCCGCGCGCTGATCCGCGCGCGCCAGGCCGACGCGGGCATGGTGCCCGAGGATGTGCCGTCCCCGACCTTCACCCTGGTTCAGACCTATGCTGCAGGTCCGGTCGATCTCTGGCATGCGGACCTCTATCGCCTGACCGACCCGGGCGAACTGGTCGAGCTTGGACTGGACGAGGCCTTCGATGCCGCGATCTGCCTGGTCGAATGGCCCGACCGGCTGGGCGAGCTCGCCCCGCCCGGCGCGCTGTCGCTGGACTTTGCGCCCGGTCCCGACGACGACAGCCGGCGCCTTGTGATGGATGGGCCCACCACATGGGGCGCGCGCCTTTCCGACCTGACGGTGACTGACGATGACTGACCGCGCCGCGCTGCTCCGTGCGTTTCTCGACAACGCCAGGTGGGGTGACAGCGTCCGGACCCCGCTGGCCGGAGACGCGTCGAACAGGCGCTATGAACGCCTGATCCGCGGAACGGAGACAGCAGTCCTGATGGATGCTCCTCCCGACAAGGGCGAGGATGTTCGCCCCTTCGTCGCCATCGCGCGGCACCTGTCGGACCTTGGCCTTTCGGCCCCGCGCATACTGTCCGAGGATGCAGCTCATGGGTTCCTGTTGCTCGAAGACCTGGGCGACGCGCTGTTTGCCCGCGTCTTGAAGGCCGAGCCGGCGGCAGAGGCGACGCTTTATGCCGCAGCCGTGGACGTCTTGTGCGAGCTTCATCGACATCCCGCGCCGGCGGGACTGGCACCCTACGACGCGACGACCATGCCCGCGCTCGGCGCCCTGGCGATCGACTGGTACCTCGCTGGTACGGCGGAAACGGACGCGGGCGGCCACCATCGGGGCGCGATGATCGACGCGTTGGCCGAAGCGCTGGACCGTCTGGCCCCGGTCCGCAAGCCCATCCTCGTCCAGCGGGACTATCACGCAGAGAACCTTCTTTGGCTGCCCGATCGGACATCCTTGGCACGGGTTGGATTGCTCGACTTTCAGGACGCGCGCGCCGGACACGCGGGATACGACCTCGTTTCGCTGATCGAGGATGCGCGGCGCGACGTCGCCGAGGAGACCCGCAACATGGCCATCCAACGCTATGCCGATGCGACGGGCTGGGCAGTGGCCGACCTGATCGCCGCGCTGGCGGCCTTGGGCGCCCAGCGGAACCTGCGCATCCTGGGCGTCTTCGCGCGCCTGTCGATGCATTATGGCAAGCCCCACTATGTCGACCTGATCCCGCGCGTCTGGAAACACCTCCAGCGCGACCTGGGCCACCCCAGGCTGACGGAGGTGGCGCGAGCGGCTGCCGTCCTGCCGGCGCCCACACCGAAACTCCTGCAAGGGCTGAAGGATCTATGCGGAACGGTCCCGCTGCACTGATGGTCTTTGCGGCCGGCTTCGGCACGCGGATGGGCGCGCTGACGGCCGACCGTCCGAAGCCGCTGATCGAGGTCGGCGGTCGGCCTTTGCTGGACCACGCTCTCGGCCTCGCCGAAGGTCAGGGGGTGGAGCGGATCGTGGTCAACGCGCACTACAGGGCCGATCAGCTGCAAGCGCACCTGGTTGACCGCAGCGGCGTGCAGGTCGTGACCGAGGCGCCGCGAATCCTTGACACGGGCGGCGGCCTGAAGGCGGCGGCACCGCTTCTGGGTTCCGGGCCGGTCTACACGCTGAACTCCGACGCGGTCTGGACCGGCGCGAACCCGCTTGCCACGCTCAGGGCGGGTTGGGAGCCCGGCAGGATGGACGCGCTGGTCCTGTTGCTCCACCCCGGACGCGCCACCGGTCACACGGGCGCGGGCGATTTCGTCGCCGACGCCGAAGGTCGGCTGAGGCGCGGACCCGGGTTGGTCTATTCCGGCGCGCAGATCGTCAACCCCGCCCGCCTGAGCGAGATCGCGGAAGACGTGTTCTCCATGAACGTCCTGTGGGATCGCCTGATCGCCGAGGGGCGCCTGTTCGGGATCCTGCATGACGGCGGATGGTGCGACGTCGGTCGGCCGGAGAGCATCCCGCTGGCCGAGGCCCTTCTGGACCGGGTGACCGATGTTTGACCCTGCTCAAAGTCCCCGCCTGTTCGGGCTTCCACCCGGCGCGGACTTCCCCGCGCGCCTCGCCGCTGGCCTGCGTGCGCGGCTTGCCGACCAACCGCCCGAGGCGCTGGCACGCGTCGAGGTGTTCGTGAACACCGCCCGCATGCGCCGCCGTCTGCGCGGCCTGCTGGCAGAGAGCGGACCCGTTCTGATGCCACGGATCAGGCTGGTTACCGAACTATCCGACGACCCGGCGACAGGCTTGCCGCCCGCCGCCTCGCCCCTGCGCCGCAGGCTGGAGCTTGCGCAGCTCGTCCTGCGCCTTCTCGATGCCGAACCCGACCTTGCGCCCCGCTCGGCGGCCTTTGCGCTGGCTGACAGCCTGGCCGCCCTGATGGACGAAATGCAGGGCGAGGGAGTCTCGCCCGAGGTGCTGCACCGGCTGGAAGTCGGTGACCTCTCCGCGCATTGGGAGCGCAGCCGCCGGTTCCTGGCCATCGCAGAACGCTACCTGGCCGCCGCCCCGCCGGACGCAGAGGCCCGCCAGCGCGCGACCGTGGATCGGCTCGCCGGGAAATGGGCATCAGCGCCGCCGGATCACCCGGTGATCGTGGCGGGCTCCACCGGATCGCGGGGGGCGACGGCGTTGTTCATGGCCGCCGTGGCGCGGCTTCCGCAGGGCGCAGTGGTCCTGCCGGGGTTCGACTTCGACCTTCCCGGCCACGTGTGGGAGCGTCTGGAGGGCGACGAGCGCCATCCGCCGGCCGAGGATCACCCGCAATACCGCTTCGCGCGGCTGGCGGCGATGCTGGACGTCAAGCCTTCCGCGGTGCGTCCCTGGGACGACGAAGCTTCGCCTGCGCCTGAGCGGAACCGCCTGGTCTCGCTGGCCCTCCGGCCCGCGCCCGCGACCGATCAATGGCTGGAAGAAGGCCCCGCGCTCGGTCCGCTCGACCGGGCAACGGCAGCGATGACGCTGATCGAGGCGCCCTCGCCCCGGGCCGAGGCGGTGGCCCTGGCGCTGCGGCTGCGTGAGGCGGTCGAACTGGGTCGGACGGCCGCGCTCATCACGCCTGACCGCATGTTGACCCGGCGCGTCGCGGCCATGCTGGACCGCTGGGGGATCGAGCCCGACGACAGCGCGGGCCGCCCCTTGGCCCTGTCGCCTCCCGGGCGGTTCCTGTTGCAGGTCGCCGCACTGTTCGGCCGCCCCGCGTCGTCCGAGGCGCTGATCGCGCTGCTCAAGCATCCGCTGGCCCATACCGGCGCTGACCGCGGCAACCACCTGCGCCACACCCGCGATCTCGAGCTTCACCTGCGCCGATACGGACCGCCTGCGCCCAGACGGCCCGACATCCTCGACTGGGCGGCGAAACGCGACGACCGCACGGCATGGGCCGCCTGGCTGGCCGATCGGATCGACGGCACCGATGACCCGGGCGACCTGCCGCTGACGGATCATGTGGCGCGGCATCTGGCACTGGCAGAAGCCCTGGCGCAGGGGGCAGGGGACGGCGAAAGCGAACTTTGGAAGGAGAATGCGGGCGAGGAAGCCCGCCGCGCCATGGACGAGCTTGAGCGCGAGGCGCCGTTCGGCGGCACCTTGTCGCCCGCCGACTACCTGACGCTCTTGCGGACGCTGTTTCAGGGACGGGAGGTCCGCGATCCTGTCCGACCGCACCCTGATGTGATGATCTGGGGCACTCTCGAAGCGCGGGTTCAGGGCGCCGACCTTGTTCTCCTGGGTGGGCTCAACGACGGGACCTGGCCGCAGCTTCCGTCGCCCGACCCCTGGATGAACCGCCGGATGCGGCTGGACGCCGGACTTCTGCTGCCCGAGCGGCGGGTGGGATTGGCGGCGCACGACTTCCAGCAGGCCGTGGCGGCGCCCGAGGTCGTGCTTTCCCGGGCCATCCGCGACGCCGAGGCTCAGACGGTTCCGTCGCGATGGCTGAACCGGCTGACAACGTTGCTTGAGGGGGTCGCGCCCGACGCGCTGGCCGCGATGCGAGCGCGGGGCGCTGCGCAACTTGCGCTGGCGGAGGCCCTGGACGATCCCGGCCCGCAGGTGAACCGCGCGACGCGTCCCGCGCCTCGCCCCCCCGTCGAGGCCCGACCCAAGGGCCTCAGCGTGACCGAGATCCAGACGCTTATCCGCGACCCCTACGCAATCTATGCCCGGCATGTTCTAGGGCTGCGGCCGCTCGAACCGCTGCACCGTGGACCGGACGCCCGGCTGCGCGGCTCTGCGCTGCACCGCGTTGTCGAGGAATTCGTCCGCGACCTCTGGCCCCGGGGGGGCAACCGCGCCGCCGCGCTGGCCGAACTGGTCGACCGCGTGCTGGCCGAAGAGGCGCCCTGGCCTGCCACCCGGGCGGCCTGGGCTGCCCGGCTTCTGCGAGTCGCCCCCTGGTTCCTGGCGGGAGAAGCCGCGCGCCAGGGCAAGGACAGGCCGCTCGCCTTCGAGGTGAAGGGCACCGCAGAGCCGCTTCCGGGCTTTGCGTTGACGGGCAAGGCCGACCGGATCGACGCGGGTCCGGATGGGCGAGCGGTGATCTACGACTACAAGACCGGGTCGCTGCCGTCGCCCAAGGAACAGAAGTCGTTCGACAAGCAGCTGCCGCTACTGGCCGCGCTGGCGGAACGCGGCGCGTTCGGGGACCTGGGTCCGCTGGAGGTTGCGCGCGTGGCATACATCGGCCTCGGCAGTTCGCCCGAAGTGCGCGAGATCGCGCTGGAACCCGGTGAGTCCGATGCCGCGTGGGCGGGCCTCGCCCGGCTGATCGCGGCCTATGGCCGAGCAACGCAGGGCTACCTGTCCCGCCGCGCGCCCAAGCACGAGCAGGGCGAAAGCGCGCGCGGCGACTATGACCATCTTGCCCGCTGGGGCGAGTGGGAAACCAGCGACCCTCCCAGGCCGGAGGACGTCGGATGACCCCGCGAGACGAAGCGACCGACCGCCAGGTCCTGGCCGCAGAACCCCGGGCCTCGACCTGGGTTTCGGCAAACGCGGGATCGGGCAAGACGCGTGTCCTCACCGACCGGGTGGCGCGACTTCTGCTGGGCGGCGTCGCACCCGAGAAGATCCTGTGCCTGACCTACACCAAGGCCGCAGCATCCGAGATGCAGAACCGCCTGTTCAGACGGCTGGGCGCATGGGCCATGCTGCCCGACACCGCACTGACGGCCGAGTTGGACAAGCTGGGGGAGACCCCGCCCGACGGCCCGTCCGGCCTGCGCGAGGCCCGGCGGCTCTTTGCCCGGGCAATCGAGGCGCCGGGCGGTCTCAAGATCCAGACGATTCATGCCTTCTGCGCGGCGTTGCTGCGGCGCTTCCCGCTCGAGGCCGGCGTAAGTCCCGATTTCGCCGAGATGGACGACCGCGCCCAGCGCCTGCTGGTCGAGGAAATCGTTGACGACATGGCCGATGGGCCGGAGGCGCCCCTTGTCGTCGCGCTGGCGCGGCAGCATCCGGGCGACGACCTGGCCGCGCTCGCGCAGGAGGTCATCCAGAACCGCCGCCGCTTCGACCCATCGCGAAACCTTGGCGACTGGCTGGCTCATTTCGGCTTGGATAGAGACTGTTCCGAGGCCTCGCTCCTGTCCGAGGTCTTCCTGGGCGGCGAGGACCGGGTGATCGGGCGACTGGTGCAGGCGATGGCGGCCGGGTCGTCGAACGACGTGAAGGCTGCCGACAAGCTGCGCCAGATCGACTTGACGCTGCCGGGCCTGGAAACGCTGAAGGACCTCGAAGACCTGTTCCTCACCGGTGGCAATGCTGCCCAACCGTTCTCGGCCAAGATCGGCGCCTTTCCGACGAAAGCCACGCGGACCGGACCGGCGGCGGGAATCATGCCCGAGGTCGAAGCTCTGATGCTCCGCGTCGAAGCGGCGCGACCCAAGCGATGTGCCTTTCAGGCGGCGGTCAAGGCACACGCGCTTCATGCTTTCGCCGGCCCGTTCCTTGCGCGCTACGCCCAGCGCAAGCAGGCGCGCGGATGGCTCGATTTCGACGACCTCATTCTCTTGGCCTCGGACCTTCTGAACCGCGAGGGCGTGGCGCAATGGGTGCTGTTTCGGCTTGATGGCGGCATTGACCACATCCTCGTGGACGAGGCGCAGGACACCAGCCCTGAACAATGGGCCGTGATCCGCCGGATCGCGGAGGAGTTTTCCGTCGGCGAAAGCGCGAGGTCCGATGTCAGGCGGACGCTGTTCGTTGTGGGCGATCTCAAGCAGTCGATCTATTCGTTCCAAGGGGCCGAGCCCGCGAACTTCGAAAGAATGGCAGGCCATTTCGCCACTCGCCTATCGGAGGTGGGAGACAGCCTCGAGCGTGTGGACCTGCCCTGGTCGTTCCGGTCGGCCCCCGCAATCCTGAGGGTCGTCGACGAGGTCTTCGCACCCGGACACAGGCACAAGGGCCTGGGTGGACCGCCGGTGCATCTGGGCTTCCATCAGGACATGCCGGGACGCGTCGATCTGTGGCCCATTGTCGAGAAGGACGCGGGAGAGGCGGAAGACCCCGACTGGACCGACCCGGTAGACCGCGTGGATCCGGCGCACCACGACATCCGGTTGGCCCGGAAGATCGCGGCCGAGATCGCGCGGCTCTGCGCCGACGAGGACGCCACTCTGCCCCTGCGCCCCAGGGACGGCGCGCCCGCCCGGCGCAGACTTGCGCCGGGGGACTTCCTGATCCTTGTCCGCCGTCGGTCGACCCTGTTCGGCGAGCTGATCCGCGCCTGCAAGGCCGCAGGGCTGCCCATCGCCGGAGCGGACCGGCTCAAGCTCGGGGGCGAGCTGGCGGTTCGGGATCTGGCTGCGCTTCTGTCGTTCCTCGCCACGCCCGAGGACGACCTTTCATTGGCGGCCGCGCTGAAATCTCCGCTGTTCGGATGGACCGAGGATCGGCTGTTCCGGCTCGCCCACGGGCGCGGCGATCGGTACTTGTGGGAGGTCCTCAGAGAGCGCGGTTCGGCCGAGTCGGAGACGCTTTCCGTCCTGAACGACCTTCGACAGGACGCCGATTTCCTGCGCCCCTTCGAGCTTCTCGAACGCATCCTGACCCGCCATGACGGCCGCCGCAGGCTGCTGGCCCGTCTGGGACCGGAGGCTGAGGACGGCATCGATGCGCTTCTGGGGCAGGCGCTGGCCTACGAGCGCACGGATGTTCCATCCCTGACAGGCTTCCTGACCTGGATGGAAACCGACGATGTCGAGGTGAAGCGCCAACTGGACAATGCCGGCGACATGGTCCGGGTCATGACCGTCCACGGCGCGAAGGGGCTGGAAGCCCCGGTTGTCATCCTGCCCGAAACCCGACCATACACCCCCCGGGACAAGGGGCAGGTGCTCGTGCCGCCGGAGGGACTGGCGCTCTGGCGCTCATCGGCGGACGATGCGCCGCCGGAACTCGCAAGGGCGCTGGACGCGCGCCGCCAGCGCCAGGCCGAGGAGGACATGCGCCTGCTCTACGTGGCGATGACACGGGCGGAAAGCTGGCTGATCGTGGCGGGGTCGGGCGACATGGGAAAGGCCGGCGACGGCTGGTACAACGCCGTGGCGCAGGCGATGGACCGGCTTCGCGCCACCCCGATCGACACACCGACCGGGCGCGGGCTTAGGCATGAGGACGGTGCGGCCTGGGACGCAGGCGCACTAGCCCGACCGGACGGCAAGATGGGCGGCAAGGTGCCCCTGCCCGATTGGGCGTTGAAGAAAGCCGAACCTCCGGTATCCCGGCCCGAGCCGGTTTCCCCCTCCGACCTCGGAGGGGCGAAGGCCTTGCACGGCGATGCCACGGGGTTGGATGAAGCCGCCGCCAAGAGGCGCGGGCGACGGCTGCACAGGCTGTTCGAACATCTGCCCGGGCTTCCTGTCCTGCAGCGTGACAGCGCGGGCCTTGCCCTTCTCGGGTCCGGCGACGACCCGACCGACGGCCCAGAAGCTCAGGAACTTCTGAAAGAGGCGCTGGCGGTCATCGACGACCCCGCGGTTGCCGGCATCTTCGCGGCGGATGCACTGGTCGAGGTCGAGATCGCCTGCGATCTGGCCGAGCTTGGGGGGCGGAAGGTCATGGGGGCGATCGACAGGCTTATCGTCGCACCCGACCTCGTCCATGCAATAGATTACAAGACAAACGCCCTGGTTCCCGCCCGACCGGAGGACGTTCCCGAAGGAATCCTGAGGCAGATGGCGGCGTATCGCGCGGCATTGACCAGTCTCTATCCCGGCCGAAAGACACGGGTTTCCATCCTCTGGACGGCCGGGCCGGTGCTCATGCCATTGCCTGCCGGGCTGCTCGACGCCGCTCTCGCCCACGTGAGCCTCCCTTGACGGCGCCCCGCCGCATCCATAGCTTCGCAGACCAATTCCGCCGAGGAGAGCTGCCATGCCCACAAAAGCCGTCACCGACGCGACCTTCGACGCAGAAGTGCGCCAGTCCGACATTCCCGTCGTCGTCGACTTCTGGGCCGAGTGGTGCGGCCCGTGCAAGCAGATCGGTCCGGCGCTTGAAGAGCTTTCGGACGAGCTGGCCGGCAAGGTCAAGATCGTGAAGGTCAACGTGGATGAAAACCCGAACTCGCCCGCGCAGATGGGTGTTCGCGGAATTCCCGCGCTGTTCCTGTTCAAGAACGGTCAGGTCGTTTCCAACAAGATCGGCGCGGCGCCGAAAGCCTCGCTTGCCAGCTGGATTTCAGGCTCGATCTGACTCGCTCGGGTTTGCGACGAACAGGGGCGCCTCCGGGCGCCCTTTTGTCATGGTTCAGGGGGCAATCGGCGCCTGAGCGAAGCTGGCGAGTGCCTGGAGCAGCCGTCGGCGTCCGGATGCGGGCCAGGACGCATCGCCAGTGCGCACGAGGATCTGTTCGCCCACGAAGAACGGCAGGATCGTCGACGCCTCGGCCTCCGGCAACAGACCCGATGCGAGCATCGCGTCCACGTCGGCACCGGACAGCCCCAGCGGGCCCGTCGGCGCACCATCGGGCGCGAAGCAATGGACCCAGATCAGGAAACGCGCCGCATCGCGGGCAAGCGGGAACCAGCATTCGCCCTGAATGTCCAAACCCCAGAGGGCCCCCCGGTCCAGGTGAAGGTTGACCGGGACGAAGTCGCCATGCGTCGCGGCGCGCGTCACGGGACGCCCAGCATGCGCATTCGCACGCCGTCCAAGCGCTTCGAGCCCCGCCCGAACGGCGGCCGCCTCCTCCGCGGGAAGGTGATCCTTCGTACGGGTCGAAGCCCGGCGAATCCAGTGCGCGGGTCCGAAGGTGCCCTGCAACCGGCGAGGCTCAGCGTAGGCAGCGAGCCACTGTCCGGCCAACCCGATCAGGCGGTGTCTGCGCGCCCCGTCCGCACGAGCAATCGCTTCGGACAGCCGCTTGCCCGGGGCGCGCGACATCAGGACGAAGCCGGCCTCCGGTTCGGCCGCGCGGCAGGCGACCAGACGGAAGGGGTCTTTACCCATGGCCTCGGCCATCCGGTCCAGTTCGGCCGCGAGCGAATGCACCACGCGCGGCGCCTCGGGGCCGAGGAATCGCTTCATGACGAGGGATTCGCGCCCGCGCCTCACAAGAAACACCGCGCGGTCGTCCATCACCCTGAGAACCCGTTCGATCACCACGTCACCATAGCCCGGCGTGCTGGCCATCAGTGCGGAAGCCTCCAGGGCAGCCGCAAGATTTCGCCGCTGCGATGGCGTCTGACCACCGGGTCGCAGGCGATGAGGGGGAATGGGCATGGATGGCGGATCAGCAGGGGGTTTTCACGACCTTGCCGCCGATGACCACGATCGGCAATGGTCCAAGGTTGTGGGGTCCCCCCGCGTCGTACATATAAGACAAACCCAATCGGAGCTCCCAATGGCGGACGACAACTTTCCGGGCTGGCACGGCACCACGATCATCGGCGTCGCCAAGGACGGTGAGGTGGTCGTGGCCGGCGACGGGCAGGTGAGCCTGGGCCAGACGGTGATCAAGGGCACCGCGCGCAAGGTGCGCCGCCTTTCACCCGGCGGTCACGAGGTCGTGGCGGGCTTCGCGGGATCGACGGCCGACGCCTTCACTCTGCTCGAACGGCTTGAGGCGAAGCTGGAAAGCGCGCCGGGACAGCTTCAGCGCGCCGCGGTCGAACTTGCCAAGGACTGGCGCACCGACAAGTACCTGCAGAAGCTGGAAGCCATGCTGATCGTCACCGACGGGCGGCACCTCTACGTCATCACCGGCGCGGGCGACGTGCTTGAACCCGAACATGGGATAGCCGCCATCGGCTCGGGCGGGATGTACGCGCTGGCCGCCGCACGGGCGCTGATCGACGGGCCGCTGCCGGCCGAGGAGATCGCGCGCAAGGCCATGGGCATCGCCGCCGACATTTGCGTCTACACCAACGGCAATCTTGTGGTGGAGTCGATCCGCTCATGATTCTTCATGATGACCTGAGAGCCGCGGTTTCGGCTGGAATAGTGTCTGAATCGCAGGCCGCGACGCTCAAGGCCCTGGCCGACAGCCGTCGTGGCGCACGCGAGAACCTGATCGCGGGCGACGAACCCTTCGAGCTGTTCCGTGGATTCAACGAGATCTTCATCGTCGTGGGCCTGGTCATCCTGACTATGGGGTGGATCGGGGTCGTTGGGGTCTGGGCAGGGACCTCGCTGGGCGGGACGATGGGCCGGCTGGTCTGGGCCGCCGTGGTCGGCGCGGCGCTGCTCTGGGCCCTGTCCGAATACTTCATCCGCCGTCGCCGCATGGTCGCACCCGCGATCACGCTGTCGGTTCTCTTCGCCGGCAATGCGGCTGTCGGCTTCACGGCCTACTTCGCGCAGCCCTTCATGGTCGCGCAGGAGGATTTCACCAGCCTGCCCCTTCCCCTTGCGCTAAGTGTCGCGGCGTTGGTTGTCTACTGGTGGCGGTTCCGCGTGCCTTTCGCGATGGCGATGATCGCGCTGGGCCTGTTCGCGACGGCGCTGGTCGTCGCGGCCGATACTGCCGGAACGCCGCAAAGCTTTTCGGACCTGTTCCTGCTGTCGGCAGGAGGGCCCTTCGCCTGGATCACGCTGGCGCTGGGTGTCGGGGTTTTCCTGGTCGCCATGGCTTTCGACATGTCCGACCCCCACCGCGTGACGCGCCGGTCGGCGAACGGCTTCTGGCTCCATGTCGTGGCGGCACCTGCGCTGGTGAATACGGTGGCTCTGACGCTGCTGGCACGGCCAGACGGGGCGGGCAACCTGATGCTTCTGCTGTTTCTCGCGCTGATCGCGCTGGTTGCCATCGTCATCGACCGGCGGTCCTTCCTGATCGCTGGCGTAGGCTATTGCGTCACACTGGCTTCAACCGTGTTCGATGCCGAAGGCGGGGTCTTCACTGTGCTGATCCTGGGCATCGTGCTGGTTCTGCTGGGCGCGTTCTGGGAGCGCATCCGCGCCGCGCTTCTGCGCGCGATGCCCTTCCTTCCCCGCCACCTCCTGCCCCCCAGCATCTGAGGCACCATGACCGAGCTTACCCCCCGAGAGATCGTGTCGGAACTCGACCGGTTCATCATCGGCCAGAAGGACGCGAAACGTGCCGTCGCCGTTGCCCTGCGCAACAGGTGGCGGCGAAAGCAACTGGCCGACGATCTCAAGGACGAGGTCTATCCGAAGAACATCCTGATGATCGGCCCGACAGGTGTCGGAAAGACCGAGATCAGCCGCCGGCTGGCCAAGCTGGCGCGCGCACCTTTCCTGAAAGTCGAGGCGACGAAGTTCACGGAGGTGGGTTACGTCGGGAGGGATGTCGAGCAGATCGTACGCGACCTGATGGATATCGCGATGATCGACACGCGCGAGCGGATGCGCGATGAGGTCAAGGCCCGCGCCTATGAGGCTGCCGAGAACCGTGTGATCGAGGCGATTGCAGGCGAAGGCGCCCGACCCCAGACCCGCGACATGTTCCGCCAGAAGCTGCGCCGGGGCGAGCTGGATGACACGGAGATCGAAGTCGAAGTGTCGGAAACCCCGCAGATGCCGATGATGGACCTGCCGGGCCAGCCAGGCATGGGCGGGATGATGAACCTTGGCGACCTGTTCAAGGCCTTCGGCGGTCGGCGCATCCGCAAGAAGATGCGTGTGGCCGACAGCTACGAGGTGCTGATTGCCGAGGAGGCCGACAAGCTTCTGGACGACGAGACCGTGAAAGCCGCGGCACTGGACGCGGTGCAGCAGAACGGGATCGTCTTCATCGACGAGATCGACAAGGTCTGCGCCCGCGCCGAGACCCGCGGCGCCGATGTCAGCCGCGAGGGTGTGCAGCGCGACCTGCTGCCGCTGATCGAGGGCACGACAGTCAGCACGAAGTACGGACCGGTGAAAACCGACCACATCCTGTTCATCGCCTCGGGTGCTTTCCACATCGCCAAGCCTTCGGACCTGTTGCCCGAGCTGCAGGGCCGCCTGCCCATACGGGTAGAGCTGCGCGCGCTGACCGAGGAGGATTTCGTCCGTATCCTGACCGAGACGGACAATGCGCTGACCCGGCAGTATTCGGCACTCATGAGGACCGAACGGGTCGAGGTGACCTTTACAGAGGACGGGATTGCGGCCCTGGCCCGGATCGCGGCCGAGGTGAACCGGAACGTCGAGAACATCGGCGCACGGCGGCTCTACACCGTGATGGAGCGGGTGTTCGAGGAACTGTCCTTCAGCGCCCCGGACCGCGGCGGCGAGGCGGTGACGGTCGATGCCGACTTCGTCGAGAAGAACCTGGGCGAGTTGTCGCGTTCGACCGATCTGAGCCGCTACGTCCTCTGAAGAAGGCCGGGGGGCCAGCCCCCCGGATCCCCCGGAGTATTTCGAAACGGGAAAGATCAGCGGTCGACAGGGAGACCACTCGGAACCGTTTCGGGGATACCAAGCCGGCCCTTGATCGGCGTCTCGTCCGTAAGCGCCCCGAGAAATGCGATGAGCGCCGCGATGTCGGCATCGGACAGAGTTGCCGGTGTCAGCGTTACGGCCGCGCTGATCGCCTGAACCTCGGCCGTGTCGTCGAGAGCCGCCCAATCTGCCTTCGGGGTCTGGAGCGCGGGAAGCAGCGCCTGCGCGCGATCGTAGGCAGCAAGCCCCGCGACCGGATCAGCATGGAACCGAAGGAAAGCTGCGAGGTCCGAATGTCCGCCGGCATGGCCCCAGGGTCCGCTCAAGACGACATTGCGCAGGGAGGGCGTGCGGAAGGCATAGGCGTCCGCCGGATCGTTCGTGACGCGCATGCGGCCGATGTCGCGGCTGTGCCCCTCGAACCGTTCGGCCTTGCCTGGCCCGAGCTGGGGCGCGGCCATGGCATGGAAGTCGTGGTCTGTCTGGAACTTTCCGGAGTGGCAGTCGGAGCAGCCTGCAGCCCCGTAGAACAGGTCCATCCCCATCTGCGCTTCGGGGGCGAGTGTGCCCTCGCCACGCAGCAGGGCGTCGAAGGGCGAAGCGTCGGCGCGGAACTCATGTTCCACAAAGGCGGCGATCGCGTTGGAGATGTCGGTGAAACGAATCTCTCGGCCAGCAGCGATTTCCGGGTAGACCTCTTCGAAAATGGCGCGATACGCGGGAATCGTCTCTATTCTTGCCGAAATGCGGCTCCAGGCGCCGTCTTCGCCGGTGATAAGGCCCTGGCGGACGGCCTGGGAGATCTCGTTTTCGCTGTAGTGCCCAGCCATTTCGTCACCGGAAAGCACCGGGAACATGGTCTGCGCCGAAAGAAGCGAGGCGAAGCCCATCACCATCTCGTCCTCAAGCGGTGTGCGAAGGCCAGAGGGGCGGGAGGGATCAACCTCGATCCGCCCATCGTGGAACAAGACGGTGAACTCCCGGGCCCCTAGGTTGAAGAGCGCAGGCGCGTTCCGGGGGATGCGCTGTTCAGGCAGGTTCGCAGCGTCAGGAACGCGGTCCGGCCCAAGGCCCTTTCCGCCTTCGCCCAGCCCCAGCGACAGGCCGTCGGACGTGCCGAAGCGCGGATGATGGCAGGTGCCGCACGAGATGTTCCGGTTGCCCGACAAGACCGGATCCCAGAACAGAAGGCGGCCAAGCTCGGCCTCCTCCAGCCGAACGGGGCGATAGTCGGCGTCCGTCACTGGCTCGGGCAGCTCTCCTGCCACCACAGTTCCGACACCAAGACCCAGCGCACACAAGGCCCGCCACATCGTCAGTAGTCCCTTTCGAAAAAGACGCCGATTCCGGTCTCGCCGTCCGATCCCACACGCCCCTTGACGGTAACGGACCGCGAAACATCGAGGTTGATGGACACGTCGGCCTTGCCATCGGCGCCGACGGTAACGTCGGTATAGACGTTCTCGGACAGGTAGCGCCCAGCGCGGACGGCGGCGTTCCCATCGGCATCCGTGGTGATGTCGAAGTCGTCGAGGCCGAAATTCTGGCGCAGGCGTTCGACGACACCCGTCCCACCGCGACCTGCGAGTGTTGCAAGCGCCGAGGCCAGGCGCGCAGCCTGAAGCGGGGACAGTTCGGTGATGCTGCGCCCGAAGAAGAGCCGCGCCAGGACCTCGTCCTGCGGCAGGGCGGGAGAGCTTTCGAAGCGGATATCGGGGGCGGACACGAGACCCTCCACGACGACGCGCACCGAGATGTCATCTGCTTCGGTCGTCGCGACGAGCCGCACGAAAGGATCGAACGACCCGTCGAGCCGCGCCAGGCCTTCGTCCAGCGACAGGCGCCGGCCCAGGATGTCGAGTCGGCCCCGCACAAGGTCGAACTGACCTTGGGGGATGACAGCGTTCGTGGTCCCCGCGAGGCGGAGGGCACCGCCAAGTTCGGCATCCAGGCCGCGCCCCCGGATGAAGATGCGGTTCGGCGCCCGGATCAGCAGGTCGAGTGCGAAGGGCCGCGATCCCGCGCCGCTGCGGCCTTCTCCTGTCGGGCCGCCCTGAAACCCCGCCCGGAGGCGGGTGAGCCGGACGTCGGCGGGTTCGTTGAGGTGCCGAAGGCCTGGAAGGTCGTCTCCGGTCCCCGATCCGGTCGGTGCAACTCTGACCTCGGTCGGGCCGAGGTCCAGGGCACCCGCGATCAGGCCGCCGCCTGCAAGTGGCCCGGTCACGGTGATGCGGCCGTTGACCTCGGTCCGGTAGAGCTGCGGGTCGGAGAGCTGGACGCCCGTCAGGGTGACCGCGATGTCGCCCTGGTTCGCCCCGGTCAGGGCGGCCGAGCCCTGCACCGCGACGCGCCCCCCGCCGTCCACGGCACCGGACAGATCGACCGCTGCCCGCCCGCCGGACAGCGTCACGACTCCGCCGATTTCGTCGACGGCAAGACCCAGTGTCGGTGCAACCAGGCGGGCGTCACTTGTCGAGATGCGGCCCGATAGCGCCGGGAGGCCAGGTACGCCGTTCAGCGTCAGGTCGAAGGCGGCGCGCCCCCTGAGAGCCCGCGGCGCGATCGCAGCGTTTGCGAGCCCCAGCGGCGCTTCCCCGACCATCCGGAGGTCTGCCCGGTCGCCCGTCGCGGCGACCCGACCGGTCAGCCGCGCGGTCGTGCCGCCTGGCCCCCCCACGCTGAGGTCGGGGGACCAAGTGCCGTCTGCGGCACGCGAAACGGATCCGGACAGGGTCGCAGGGCCAGGGAAATCTGGCGCGAACAGGGCGACGTTTCGCAGGCGCGCCTCGCCCGAGAGCCGCCCGTCGCTTCGACCCAGCGTGCCGCTGAGTGCGCCCGTGATTTCGCCCGTGGCAAGGGTCAGGCGACGCACGGTGGTCACGTCGCCGAGCCGATCCGCGGCGGCCGACAGGCTAACCCTGCCGTCCAGAAGCCGGTCGACCGTGGGCATATCCAGGGCCAACCGCTCGCCCGAGAGGTCGAGCGTCACCGAGAAGCGATCTTCATCCGGAGCAGCGTCGCCCGAGAGATCGAGGCGAAGCGCCCCCGCAAGCGGGCGCCCCGCGATGGTCGAGAAGGCGGACAGTTCCTGCACTTGGGCACCCAGCCTGCCCGCGAACGATACGCCGCCCGACCGCGGGACCGTGACCGTGCCGTCAAACCCGGCGTTCGCCCGGCCCGGGCCCTCGGCCGAACTTGTCACGTCGTAGGTTTCGGGTCCGGTCTGCCGAAGTGAAAGGCGCAACGCGCCCGGACCTGAGAGTCCGGGGACCACGCGGCCGGTTTCCTCGACCCTGGCCGAAGCGTTGAGGTCGGTCGCGCCGTCCCGCACTGTTCCGGTGGCGGTCAGGCGCATCTCGGGCGAGGAAACTTCGAGGGCCCGCAGCACGACACCCGTTTCGTCGCGCCGGGCATCGACCAGCAGGCGGGTTTCGCCGGCTACGGCACGGTCCAGCGCGTCGATCCCCAAAGACAGGTCGCGGCCGACGCCCGCGGCGCGAAGGTCGAAACGGCCATCCAGAAGCCAGCTCGTTCCACTGGCCGACAGGATCGCCCGGCCTCCGAGCGGTCGTCCGGCAAGGGTAGAAAGGGGCTCGATCGTTTCGGCGTTGGCCGAGGCGCGAAATTCGAAGGGCGCGCCGTCCGTGGGGGAGCCGATCGTTCCCGTTGCGGTCAGCCGTGCGGTTGGCGTGGACAGCGTGAGATTTGAGATCGCGAGCGGAAGCCCTTCGCGCCAGAGTAGCGTGGCCCGTGCCGCAACCTTTCCGCCCACCGCACGAGAGAGCCCGGGGTCGGTCAGGGAAAGGCCTTCGGCCACTACGTCGAGCGTCGCGGCGACACGTCTGCCGCCCACCGCGCCTCGGACGATCGTACCATCAGCCTGAAGCCGGGCCGAGTCGATCCGGTTCCCGGCCGTCTCGAGACCGCGGATCGCCGCGGTTCCCGACCATTGCTCACCCCGTGCCGCATCGAAGGCCAAGGCCACATCGGCGCCATCGAGGGTGACAGGCTCGCCCGCTGTCGGGAGGCGGACGCGCGCGCCTGACGGGTCAGCCAGCGTTCCATCGAGGTCGAAGAACGTCGGCAGCCCGTCCGCGCCTAGGGTCAGCGCCCCCGTCAGCGTCATAGACCGTGCACGAAGGTCGAACCGATCCAGCCGGGTTTCGCCGCCCGGCGAACGCGAACCCTCCGCGACAAGAGACAAGTCCTGCCCGAAGAAGTCGCGGAATTCCGGGGCGAACAGGGGCGCCAGGTCCCCCTGTGCGGTCAGCGCGAACTCCTGTTGAACGGGCCCGTTCTCGATGGTCGTCCGCTCGGCAATCTCCAGTCTTCCTTCGAGACGCTCCTGCCCGTCCGAACTCAAGGTCAAGTCCGCCACAAAATCGGAAAGGGGCCCGGCGCCCTTGATCGCGAGGTCCAACGCCGGTTCGCCGGGCAACTTGAGCAAGGTGGCGGCAATCCCGCCCTGGGGCTCGGACAGGGATAGATCGAGGGTCAGTTCGTCCGTGGCGTTCACGAAGGCGCCGTCAAGCGAAAGGCTGCCCGACGTGGCATCCGTGCGCTCGATCGCCAGCCTGGCGGCCCCTTCTCCGCCCGCAAGGCTCAGCGCGCCTTCGACCCGCGCAACGATCTGTTCCCCCAGCAGCGGTTCGCCAAGCGTCACGCTTTCGGCAAGGATAGAGCCTATCTGGACAGATACTGGCAGCTCTGGCACACGGAAAGGCGTGGCCTCGGCCTTTGGAAGTCCCGGACTGGGATCGGACCTTGGCAGGCGCGCCACGACGATCTCGGCCGCGGAAAGCTCGCTGATCTGAATGGCCCCTCGCAAGAGCGCCGCGCGGTTCCAGGAGACCCCGGCATCGCGGATCGTCAGCCACACGCCTTCACCATCAGCGATCGTCATCTCGGTGAAGGTGGCCCGCGACGACAGGGCGCCCTGAAACCCTTCGATGCGGACTTCACGACCCACGCCCGACAGGTTGTCCTCGATGAGACCGGTGAGAAAGCCACGGTCGTCGTTCTGCGCCACGGCCGGGACTGCCGCTACGACCATGACCGCGGCCAGATATGCGCGCACGCGTCTCAAAACGCCTGTCCGATGCCGATATAGATCTGAACGCCGCTGTCGCCGCCTCGGACCGGGACGGCGACATCGAAGCGGATCGGTCCAATGCCGGTATCATAGCGCAGGCCCAGTCCTGCGCCCGAATGCCAGTCGCCGGTCGCGTCGCCGAAGTCGGTGGCCGCGACGAAGCCCATGTCATAGAACGCGACGACACCGATCGAGTCGGTGACTTTTGTCCGGAGCTCGGTCTGGAGCCCCGCGAAGCTTTGCCCGCCGGTGCGCTGGTCGGAGCGCAGGACGAAGACGCCCAGCGACTGGTAGTCCTGCCCACGGACGGTCCCCCCGCCGCCCGAGTAGAACAGGAAGTCACGCGGGGTTTCCAGAAGGGTCGGTCCGATCACGGACCCGAGTTGCGCCCTTGCCGCGAGGACGAAACGACCATCCGCGCCGAAGCTGCGATAAGCGCGTGCGTCGGCCGTCAGGCGCACACCCGATCCCGCATCCTCGAACCCCCGGAAGGGCTTCGCCTCGGCCGCGATGAAGAATCCGTCAGAGGAGTTCAGCGGATCGTCACGTCTGTCCCAGGTCAAACCCACTGGGAGGGACAGAGTGCGAAAGCGCCGTTCCCCAAGGAGGTCATCGATGACCGTCTCGCGGAACTCCAAACGGGCCTCGCCAATCAGGACTTCGGAGAAGCGATGGACGAGGCCGGCGTTGATCGCGAAACTCGTCTGGTCATAGTCGGGTTCGAACAGGCGCTCGGCCAGGGCACCGAGGCTGAGCGTGGTGTCGGGCGTGAAGGTCGCCGGCCGCTCGAACGTGACGCCCAGCAGGTAGTCCTCACCCCCTGTCTGGCCTCCGATGCCCGCGACTTCGCCATCGAAGCGCAGCCGTTCCGCCCCGCCCAGAAGGTTGCGGTGCAACCAGTAGCCGCTCAGCCGCATCCCGTCCGAGGACGACACTTCGGCCCCGAAGCCAAGGCGTCTTGGCCGTTCCTCCTCGACCAGCGCCGTGATGGGCAAGAGGTCGCCCGGTCCCGCCGCCTCGGCCTCGGTCAGAGTGACGGAGCGAAACGCGCCGGACCGGCGCAGGCGTTCCGCCGCGCGGCGCAATGCGTCGGGCGAGAACACCTCGCCTTCGGGCAGACCGGCAATGGCCTTCACGCGGTCGGTGCGGACAGCGCGGTTTCCTTCGACGACCAGCGGTCCGAACCGCAGGCGGGCGCCAGGGTCGAGTGCGATACGCGCGTCGAGCGTCGCGGCGCGGTGGTCCGCGGTGATCTGCTGACCCGCCGCTGCGGCCTTGGCATGGCCGACGTCTCGCCATGCGTCGACCGCCGCGCCGACGGCGTCCTTAATGATGCCGGAGGGCGCGGGCTGTCCGACCGCGAAACCGGGCGGCAAGGCCGTCCCCGGTGCCAGCGGGCCAAGCTCTGCGCGAGAAAAGCGGAACGCGGGGCCGGGTTGAACCATGATGTCAACGCGTCCGATGCGCACCGGATCGTCGAGGACCGGAATTTCGGCAGCCTCGCGCCCGTCGACACGGACCGAGATTACCCCGGAATAGTGGCCCTGAGCATAGAGGGCGCCCAGAAGGCGTCCGTATTCCGCCCGCGCGGCGGCCATTACGTCCGACGCGGGCACCGGTCCGTCTGCGACCGTCGACAGGACCAAGGACGCGCCCCTGAGATCCTCGGCTAGACCGCCGGGATCGGGAGTGACCGACAAAGTCACGTCCTGCGCCGCGACTGCGGTTGCGCCGATCGCGCCCGCGATCAATCCCAGAACTGCGGCACTGCGTATCACGCGGCCCCAAGACCCCTTTCGGTCACCTTCACCCCCAATGGGGTGAGTAAAGTCACGCGGTCTCGCTCGACCGCGCCCACAGGTTGATGTCCTCCTCGGACGAAATGCGGTCGATCTCGGCCAGTTCGTCGGCGCAGAAATCGAGATTCCCGATGGCGCCGCAGCATTCGACGATCTGCTCGGGCCGCGATGCGCCGATCAGCGCGGTCGTGATTCCCCCGTCGCGCAGCACCCAGGAAATAGCCATTTGCGCCAGCGTCTGCCCACGCCTCTGCGCCAGCGCGTCGAGAGCGCGGACGGATTCCAGCGCACGCGGCGTGATCATGGCGGGGTCGAGGCTCTTGCCCTGCGCGGCGCGGCTGCCTTCGGGGATGCCCTTGAGGTATTTTCGCGTCAGGATGCCCTGCGCCAGCGGCGTGAAGGCGATAGACCCGATGCCCAGGTCGGCCAGAGTGTCCTTGAGCCCGTCGTGTTCGATCCAGCGGTTCAGGATGTTGTAGCTGGGCTGGTGGATCAGGCAGGGCGTACCCAAGTCCTTGAGGATGGCCGCCGCCTCGCGCGTGCGTTTCGAGTTGTAGCTGGAGATACCGACATAAAGCGCGCGGCCCGATCGGACGATATGGTCGAGCGCGCCCATCGTCTCTTCCAGCGGCGTCTCGGGGTCGAAGCGGTGGGAGTAGAAGATGTCGACGTAATCCAGACCCATTCGCTTGAGCGACTGGTCGCAGGACGCGATGAGGTACTTGCGGCTACCCCATTCGCCGTAGGGACCCGGCCACATGTCGTAGCCCGCCTTGGAGGAGATGATCAGCTCGTCCCGATAGCCGCGGAAATCCGTGCGCAGGATATCGCCAAACGCCTCCTCTGCGCTGCCGGGCGGAGGACCGTAGTTGTTTGCCAGGTCGAAATGCGTGATCCCGAGGTCGAAGGCCGTCCGGCACATTGCGCGCTTGATCTCGTGCGGAGTGTCGCCGCCGAAATTGTGCCAGAGGCCGAGCGAGATCGCGGGGAGCTTCACGCCAGAGCGGCCGCAGCGACGGTAGATCATCTGCGAGTATCGGTCTTGGGCAGGCGTGTAGGTCATGATCGGCGAGTCCCCCGGAGGTCAGCATTCATGGCGCCGCGCGGGTCTGCAACCCCCGGCGGCGCCAAATCATCGTTTTCTTCGGGAACTGCCGTTCAGACGAACCGGTTCCACAGGTTCTCCAGACGCTCCTGCCGACCCGACCGAGGTTCGGGTTCGATCCCCTCGGCCTCGACCCGGGCGGCGGCGGCGGCAAGGTCGCCATCCAGCATCGCCTTCGCGGCAGGCGTGTCCCACCCCGCGTAGCGCTCTGCGCGCGCGGTCTCCAGCGCACCGTCCTCTAGCAGGGCTGCGGCCGCCTTCAGCGCGCGGGCGCAGACGTCCATCGCCCCGGCATGCGCGGCGATCAGGTCCTCGGGGTCGAGGCTCTGGCGCCGGAGCTTGGCGTCGAAATTGGTGCCGCCGGTGGTGAACCCGCCCGCTTTGAGGATCTCGTAGTAGGCGCGGGCCATCTCCGGAACGTTGTCGGGGAACTGGTCGGTGTCCCAGCCGGACTGGTAGTCATTACGGTTCATGTCGATCGAGCCGAGAATGCCGAGCGACGCGGCGAGCGCGAGTTCGTGTTCGAACGAATGGCCGGCGAGGATCGCGTGGCCTTGTTCGATGTTGACCTTCACCTCGCGTTCGAGGCCGAAATCCTTGAGGAACCCGTACACCGTCGCGACGTCATAGTCGTATTGGTGCTTAGATGGCTCCTGCGGCTTCGGTTCGATCAGGATCGTGCCCTTGAAGCCGATCTTGTGCTTGTAGTCGACCACCTGCTGAAGGAACCGCCCGGCGTGGGCACGTTCCTTGGCGAGGTCGGTATTGAGCAGTGTCTCATACCCCTCGCGCCCGCCCCACAGAACGTAGTTCTCTCCGCCCAGCTTGTGGGTCGCGTCCATGCAGGATTTCACCGTGGCCGCGGCATAGGCATAGACGTCAGGGTCGGGGTTGGTCGCGGCGCCCGCCATCCAGCGGCGGTGACTGAAAAGGTTGGCCGTGCCCCACAGAAGGCGGGTCTTCGACGTCTCCATCTTGGCGGCGAAGTAATCCACGATCTCTTCAAACCGCTTGCGCGACTCGGCGAAGGTCGCGCCCTCGGGGCGGACATCGGCATCGTGGAAGCAGAAGAACGGAACCCTGAGGATCTCGAACATCTCGAAGGCCACATCGGCCTTCATGTACGCCGAAGCCATGTCGTCGCCGAACCAGGGCCGCTGGAAAGTCTGCCCGCCAAACGGGTCGCCGCCGGGCCAGGCGAAGCTGTGCCAGTAGGCCACCGCAAATCGCAGATGATCTTCCATCCGCTTGCCCATGACGAGCTCGTCCGGGTTGTAGTGCCGAAAGGCAAGGTCGGTAGTCGCTTCGGGGTCGAAGCGAAGCGGCGCAATGCCGTTGAAGAAGTCGGTCATGAAAGGCTCCCGATGGCTTTGGCGGCGGCGCGATAACGTGCATGTGCCTCGTCGAAGGCCGCAAAGTAGGCTGGATTTGGGTCGATCTGCCGCGCGATGGCGGGTGGCTCGGCGATCTCGGCGCCCGCTCCCGTGGCGGCCATCATTCCCAGCCGCGCGGCACCGAAGGCACCTCCATAGTCACCGGCAACCGGAAGGCTGACCGGCTGACGAAGAGCGGTCGCGATGGCCGACAGCCAGTAGTCCGACTTGCTTCCCCCGCCCAGCGCCAGAAGCGTATCGAACCGGGTGCCCGTGGCGGCAAGAGCGTCACGGCAATCGCGCAGGGCGAATGTCACGCCTTCGAGCACGGCACGGGTCGCGGCTTGTCGGTCGGTCGCATGTTCCAGCCCGATGAAGGCACCGCGGATGCGCGCATCGTTGAGCGGCGTGCGTTCGCCCCCGAGATACGGGAGGAAGAGCGTCTTTCCCGGAGCCTGGAGTGGCCCGAGTTCGCCGGTCAGGGTTGCCGGCGCTGCGTCAACCAGGCGCGCAAACCAGTTCAGCGCATCGGTCGCGGCAAGGATCACCCCCATCTGATGCCATGTGCTGGGAATCGCGTGGCAGAAGGTGTGGACGGCAGTGGCCGCATCCGCGTGGTAGCCCTCGTTCGCGGCAAAAAGGACGCCGGACGTGCCAAGGCTGACGAAGGCCTGCCCCGCCCGCACGACGCCCGCACCGATGCCGGAGGCCGCGTTGTCGCCACCGCCGCCGGCCACGACGACACCGTCCTTCAGGCCCCAGCGGCGGGCGAGTGCAGGGCGCAAGGTGCCGGAGACCTCGGACCCCTCGACAAGCCGGGGCATTTGCGCCCGGGTCAGGTGCGTTGCCGCAAGAAGGTCGTCGTGCCAGTCGCGTGCGCCGGTATCGAGCCAACTGGTCCCGGCAGCGTCCGACATTTCGGCCACATGATCGCCGGTCAACCAGAGGCGCAGATAATCCTTGGGGAGCAGGACCCGCGCAACCCGGTCGAAGGTGGCCGGCTCGTTCTTGCGGACCCAAAGAAGCTTCGGCGCGGTAAAGCCGGGGAAGACGATGTTGCCCGTCAGGCGTCGGAACATCGGGTCGCCGTCCAGCTCGGCGGCCTCGACATGGGCACGGGTATCGTTCCAGAGGATGCAGGGTCGCAGCACCTCGTCCCGGGCGTCGAGAAGCGTGGCGCCGTGCATCTGGCCGGATAGTCCCATGCCGCGCACGCCCGAAAGGTCCACTTCTGCAGAAAGCGAGTCGAAAACCGCCTCGGCTGCCGCAAGCCAGTCGGCGGGATTCTGTTCCGACCAGCCGTCGCGTGGGCGTGACACCGTCAGCGGCGCGGTCGCCTCGGCAACCACCGACTGGGCATCGTCGATGACGATACCCTTCAGGCCCGAGGTCCCGAGGTCGAGCCCGATGTACATCTCAGGCCGCCAGGTGTTCGGGTTTCTTGCCCAGGATGATCATGGCGAGGATATCGTCCTCGGTCACCTCGTCGACCTTGACGACCCCGACGAGCTGCCCGTTCTTCATGACCGCTGCCCGGTCGCAGAGCTGCTTAACGGCATGCACGTCGTGGTCGATCAGGAAGATGCCCAGTCCCTGGCGCTTCAGCTCGTGGATCAGTTCAGCGACCATCTGGGTCTCGTGCGGGCCGAGCGCTGCGGTCGGTTCGTCCATGATCAGGATCTTGGCGTTGAAGTACACCGCGCGCGCGATGGCCACCGACTGCCGCTGGCCACCCGAGAGGGCGCTTACCGGATCCTTGAACTTGCGGAAGTTCGGGTTGAGCCGGCCCATGATCTTTCGGGTCTCGGCCTCCATCTGGACATCGTCCACGATGCCGAAGGAGGTCACCAGCTCGCGCCCCAGGAACAGATTCGCGGCGGCATCGAGATTGTCGGCCAGCGCGAGAGTCTGGTAGATCGTCTCGATGTTGTACTTGCGCGCGTCGCGGGGATTGTTGATTTCGACTTCCTGGCCGTTGATGAAGATCTGACCAGAGTCCTTCTGATAGGCGCCCGACAGGCACTTGATCAGGGTCGACTTGCCCGCCCCGTTGTGGCCAAGCAGGCCCACGACCTCACCGGGGTAGAGGTCGACGGAGACGTGGTCGACTGCCTTGATGCCGCCGAAGGCGATCGAGATGTCGCGCAGTTCGACAAGCGGGGTTCCGGTACGATCGGTCATGGCTTCAACCTCACTTCGAGCGGCGGCGATAGAGGATGTCGAGGTAGACGGCGACGACCAGGACGCTGCCGACAACGATCTGCTGGATTGCGGCGTCGAAGCCGATCAGCACCATGCCGGTCTGGAGCGACTGCATGACCAGGGCCCCCAGGATCGCGCCGTAGATCGTGCCCACCCCTCCAGCGAGGGAGGTGCCGCCAATCACGGCGGCCGCGATCACGTAGAGTTCGTCCAGCGTGCCAAGCGCGTTGGTGGCCGAATTCAGGCGCGCCGAGGCGACGACGGCGGACAGGCCGGCAAGTGTGCCCATCAACGCGAAGATCTTTACGGTCATCAAGCGCGTGTTGATCCCCGCAAGCTCGGCCGCGTCAGGGTTGCCACCCATGGCATAGACATAGCGGCCGAAGCGGGTGCGCGTGCTGATGAACGTCATGACGATGGCAACCGCGATGAGGATCAGCACCGGGATGGCGAAGCCATGCGAGATGAAGAGGCCGCCTTCGGGCACCTCGATTCCGTTCGCAGCGGCGTACTGCGCCACGATCCCACGTGGCCAGGGATAGGAGTTGACCAGGAGCACGGCGCCTATGATCAGCCCGCAGCCCAGCGCGGCCAGGAACCATTCGGCCCAGATCGGACGCAGCTGGAACTGGAACTTGCGGCGCTGGCGACGGCCGTTGAGGATGAGGAAGACGACGCCCGCGCAGCCCAGAAGCCCGACGATCCAGCTTCCCGTCGCGCCGATGGCGCCGTAGGGCCCGCCACCCAGAAGCGCAAAGGTCGAATCCACGGGCGAGATGGTTTCGCCACGGGCCACGAGGAAGGCCGACCCGCGCCAGACGAGCAGGCCGCCCAGCGTGACGATGAAGGCCGGAATCTTGCGATAGCCGATGAGCCAGCCGTGGAACGCGCCGACCATCGCGCCGGTCGCCATGCCGGCGATGACGGCGATGATCCAGATGAGGGGATGCCCCAGGCCGAGGATCGGCGGAAGCAGGTAGACCTGAAGCACGCCCATGATCGTCGCGCAAAAGCCAAGCAGCGATCCGACCGACAGATCGATGTTCCGCGTGACGATAACCAGCACCATGCCGGTCGCCATGATCCCGATCGACGCGGTCTGGACAGACAGGTTCCACAGATTTCGTGGTGTCAGGAACGCGCCGAAGCCGTTCACCAGGAGGCCGTAGAGGTGGAAACCGAGCCAGATCAGCAAGAGTGCGCCGCACATGCCAAGAAGGCGCGTATCGATCTCGGTCGCGCGCAAGAAGCGCGTGATTGCGCCTTCGGTCGGCCCGGCGGAACTGGACGAGGACGATGAGGTGGCTTGGGACACGGGCGTCGATCCTTCGACAGGGGCGCATCGGCAAGGCGGCGCCGGGACGCGGGCGGATTGGTCGGTCCAGGCGCGACGGCGCGGGACGGTCAGGGGTCGGCGCCGACCCAAGGGGCCGGCGCCGGTCAGGCATGCGCCTTACTGGCAGGCGGGAACGTCGGCGGCCGCGCCTTCGCAGGCCTGCTCCTTCGAGATGTGGCCGGCGTCGATGACGACGTGAAGGTTTTCCTTCGTCACGGGGGTCGGGGCGAGGAAGATGGCGTTCATTTCGACGCCCTTCTCGCCACCCGACCACTTCACGGCGCCTTCGATGGCGTCGAGAGCGGTGCCGCTGGCCAGAGCCAGCGCGATCTCGGCCGCGGCCTTGCCCAGGTCATTCGAGTTCTTCCAGACAGAAACGGTCTGCGTGCCGCGGGCAACGCGGTTCAGTGCGGCGAGGTCGCCGTCCTGTCCGCCGACCGGAATCGTCAGGCCCTGCGCCTGAAGGGCCGCGATGACGCCGCCGGCCATCCCGTCGTTCTGCGCCAGGACCGCGTCCACCTCGTTGTTGGCGGCGGTCAGGATCTGCTCCATGTTGCGCTGGGCGTTCTCAGGCTTCCAGCCATCGGTGAAGGCTTCGCCGACGATCTTGATCTTGCCTTCGGCAATCGGCCCGGCGAGCACCTCTTCCATGCCCTCACGCAGGAAGGTCGCGTTGGGGTCGCCGGGGTCGCCCTTGATGATGGCATAGTTGCCTTCCGGCGCGGCAGCCATGACGGTTTCAGCGATGATCCGGCCCACGCCCTTGTTGTCGAAGGTCAGGTAGAAGGCGCGCTCGTCTTCGATCAGCCGGTCGTAGCCGACGACCGGAATGCCTTCGGCGGCGGCCATGTCGATGGCCGGTCCGATCGCGTCCTTGTCCATGGCGAGGATGATGAGGGCATCGACACCTTGGGCGATCAAAGCCTCGATGTCGGTTAGCTGCTTGGCGGCCGAGGCCTGTGCGTCGGCCGATACGTAGGTTGCACCTGCGGCTTCGAGCGCGGCCTTGATCGCGGCTTCGTCGGTCTTCCAGCGCTCTTCCTGGAAGTTGGACCAGCTCACGCCGACAGTCTGGGCGAAGCTTGCGGTCGAAAGGCCGGCCGTGGCGACCACGGCAGCCAGAATGAGATTGCGCATCATGTAACCTCCCTGATGGCGCGGCCGACATGGCCGGTTCGGCAGATTCGCCGTAACGAGCGCAACAGTGCCGTTTAATATTTCAGTTGTCAAAATAAAAGTGATGCCGCATTCTCACTCTCGTGGCTCCGCAGGCGGTTTTTGCGCCGCAATGCAGCAAATCTCTTCGAGTTGCGGCTGAAGAAGGGGCGTTTGGCGGCGCTTTAAGTTCGGGAACCTAAAAAATGGTGCCGTATGGCGGGGTAGCGGGAGACGAAGAGGACCGGCAGGGTGTCGGCCCGCTGATCCAGCCCTTCAGCGAGTCGCTTCGCCCGCTTCGCCAGCAGGTTTTCGAACGAATCCGCGCGGCCGGAACCCTTCCGCGCGTGCAGGTTGCGAAAGAATTGGGCGTCAGCCCGGCTTCGGTGACGTCGATCACTTCCGAACTGATCGAGTCGGGTCTGATCGAAGAAGTCTCGATGCCCCGCGAGGGCGACACCAGCCGAGGCCGTCCGCCCGTTGCACTGGGCGTGCGGCCGGGCGCTCACAAGGTGGCCGGAATAAAGCTCTCCGACCGGGAGCATACGGCAGTGATCGTCGATTTCGCGGGCCGGCTTCTGGCCAGCGAGGCGATCCCGCGTCGACCGGGCGAGGAATGCCTCGCAGATCTCATGGCGGGAGCGGAGATGCTTCTGGACAGGGTCTGCGCCAAGGCGTCGATCGAGCGGTCCGCCCTGTCCGCCCTCGGCCTCGGCCTTCCAGGTTTCGTGGACGCAGCCTCCGGGTTTGTCCACTGGTCGCCGGTCCTGAGGGAGCGGGGCGCCGATCTGTCCAAGGCGGCGGCTGACCGGCTGGGCCTTCCAGTCCACGTGGACAACGATGCCAACCTTGTCGCTTTGGCCGAGTTGTGGTTCGGCGCGGGGCGGCAACTGGCAGACTTTGCGGTCGTCACCATCGAACACGGCGTGGGAATGGGCCTTGTGCTAAACCACCGTCTCTACCGGGGTGCGCGTGGCCTCGGAACCGAGCTCGGCCATACCAAGGTGCAGCTTGACGGCGCGCTTTGCAGATGCGGCCAGCGCGGCTGCCTGGAGGCTTATGTTGCAGACTATGCGCTTGCACGCGAGGCCGCGACCGCCCTGAACCTGATGCACCGCGAGGGGCAGTCGCTGAGTGTGCTTCTGGAAAGCCTGTTCGACCACGCCAAGGCCGGAAACACGGCTGCGCGATCGATCTTTCGCCGGGCCGGGCGGTATCTGGCGGTCGGACTGGCGAATGTTGTCAACCTGTTCGACCCAGGTCTGATCATCTTGTCGGGTGAGCGCATGCGATACGACTACCTCTATGCCGCCGACACGCTGGCCGAGATGGACAACCTCATGCTGCCTGCCGGTCGGCCACAGCCGAGGATTGAGGTTCATGCCTGGGGCGACCTGCTTTGGGCGCATGGCGCGGCAGCACTGGCGTTGTCGGCCGTGACCGACAGCGTTCTTGGACAAGCCAGGGAGCCCGCATGAAAGCGCTTGGTCAAGCGCCATTTGCAGGAGCGAGAGGGTTCTCCGCCCCCTCGCGCCCCGCCGGAGGCATCTTGAACAAGAGGAAGGGGGCCAGCCTGCTGGTGGCGACGCTGGCCCTTTCCGGCATGGCTGCGGCGGGCCCCCGATTCGAGGACAGGGCAGGCGGGCTTCCGGTGGCGCATGTCTATGGCGGCGGGTGGGAGCATTTCGTGGGTGGCGGGGTTTCGGCCTTCGATTGCAACGCCGATGGCCGACCGGACCTGTTTGCGGCCGGCGGCGAGGAGCCTGCTCGACTGTTCGTCAACCGGACACCGAAAGGGGGCGACATCGTCTTCGGCGCGGGCGAGTTGCCCGACCTGCGCAATGTTACGGGCGGATACCCGCTGGACGTGGATGGGGATGGATGGCTCGACATGGTCGTTCTTCGCGTCGGCGCGAACATGATCCTCCGTGGCGGACCTGATTGTGACTTCGAGGATATGTCGGCGGCCTGGCGCTTTCCGCAGGGCAACGCATGGACCACGGCCTTTTCGGCGACCTGGGAGGCCGGGCAGGACTGGCCAACCTTCGCCATCGGAAACTACGTCGACCGCGATGATCCGAAAGGACCGTTCCAGGCCTGCGATGACAATGTCCTGATCCGCCCGGACGGACGGAAGTTCGGGATCCCGACGGAGGTGTCCCCCGGGTTCTGTGCGCTGTCGATGCTGATCACCGACTGGCGCCGAACCGGCGAGCGGGAGCTGCGGATTTCGAACGACCGCCATTATTACGTGCGGGGCGGCTACGAGGAGATGTGGCGCCTCAACCCGCTGACGCCGAGAACCGAGGCCGACGGATGGGCGCGGGTATCGCTTTGGGGGATGGGGATCGCGAGCCAGGACCTGACGGGGGATGGGCTTCCGGAGGTGATGCTGACCTCGATGGGGGATCAGCTCTTGCAGATCAACACGGGCGAGGCGTTCCGGAACGCACCCTATTCCATCGGGACCTATGCGCAGCGCCCGCACCTGGGGGATGACGGGCGGCCGTCGACGGGCTGGCATGCAGAGTTCGGTGACATCGACAACGACGGGCTGGCGGACCTGTTCATCGCGAAGGGAAATGTCGACCAGATGCCGTCGAACGCGATCCATGATCCCAACAACCTGTTGATGCAGCAGGGCGACGGAACCTTTGTCGAGGTCTCGGTCGAGGCAGGTGTGGCGACCGGGGAACGGTCGCGCGGCGCGGCGCTGGTCGATCTGAACGCGGACGGGTTGCTCGACATCGTCGTTGTGAATCGTCGCGCGCCGATGGAGGTATGGCAGAACGTCACGCAGGGGACTGGCTCCTGGCTTGCGATCGACCCGCGACAGGCGCCCCCCAATACGCGTGCGGTCGGCGCCTGGGTCGAAGTCAGGTCTGATGGCCGGACCCAGTTCCGCGAAGTGACCGTGGGCGGCGGGCATGCCGGCGGACAGGCTGGCCCCCTGCATTTCGGGCTGGGCACAGCTGATACCGCGGAGGTTCGGGTCATCTGGCCCGACGGAACCGCCTCCGCCTGGACGCCGGTGGAAGCGGGGCGCGCGGTGGAGGTCTGGCGCGATGGGACCGGACTCGATCTGCGTGGGGCGTTCTAGCGCGAAGCCTCACTGCTTCGGGCGCCGGGATGTCGGCGCAGGTAGACGTAGTAGGCGCCCGATCCGCCATGACGACGGTGCGCCTCGGCAACCTGGAGCACGCTGGATGCCAGCGGCGGCTGCGTGAGCCATTGCGGGACCTGCTGCTTCAGGATGCCCCTCGGCACTGGAATCGGGCCGCCCTCGTCGCGGTCGCGGCCCTTCCCTGTCACCACCAGAACGAGCCTTAGGCCTTCAGCGTATGCGCGAAGAACGAACCGCGTCAGCGCGGGGTGCGCCTCGGCGAGCGTCATGCCGTGAAGATCGAGCTTGGCCTCGGGCGACAGCTTGCCGCGGGTCATCCGGCCGAAGGCCTTGTGGTCCATCCGGACGGGTTGCCCGGCCGGAAGGTCGGAAATGCCGGGGCGCCAGACATGACCGGGTGCGCGGTTCGGCGCGGCTTCGCCGATCCGGAACTGTGGCAGCGAGGCGCTTGGCTTTGCGGGTTTCGGGTGAACCAACGCTTCGGGCGGCGTTGTTTCACGTTTCTTCTGAGGATGGAGCGGCCGCGTGTTCTTGGCGACGCGATGCCACAACGCAGCCTCTTCCGGGTCGAGACCCCGGCGCTTCCTCGACATCGGGTTCAGCCCCCCGGGGCCAGCGCATAGGCGGTCTGGATCGGCAGCAGAACGACCATCCGGCCGGGGTCCTTGACCTCGCCGGCGGCTTTTCCCGCGTCGTCGCCGGTACCGTAGAAGATGTCTGCGCGCTGCGCGCCCTTTATCGCCGACCCGGTATCCTGAGCGATCATCAACCGGTTCATGGGCTCGGCCCCCTCCTTCTCGATCCACACGGGCGCGCCGAGCGGGGTGTAGGCCGGATCCACCGCGACGGTCCGGAGGGGCGTGACCGACCTGTTCATCGCCCCGAGGGGTCCGCGTTCGGGAGAAACGCCGCGCACTTCACGGAAGAAGACGTAGGACGGGTTAAGGCGCAAAAGGGCCTCTCCGTCCGTTGGGTTCCGGCGGACCCAGGCGCGGATCGTCTCGGCCGAGGCCTGATGGCCAGCGAGCGCACCTCGCCTTATGAGTTCTGCACCAATCGACCGGTAGGTATGGCCATTTGCGCCGCCATAACCCACCCGGATCACGCCGCCTTCTTGCAGGCGGATGCGGCCTGACCCCTGGATCTGCAGGAAGAACAGCTCGACCGGGTCGTCGACCCAGGCGATTTCGAGGCCGCGCCCCGCAAGAAGCTGGCCGGTCTCGATTTCCTCGCGCGTGTGCCAGAGGGTGCCGGGCGTAAGCTCCGGCGGCACGCGATAGAGCGGATAGCGGAACCGTTCGGAACGGTAGCGCGACCCGTCCAGTTCGGGTTCGAAATAACCGGTAAAGAGGGCCGTCGCCTCGCCGCCGACCAGAACAGGACGGAAAAACAGCTCGAAGAAGGGCTTCGCGTCGGGCTTCTGGCTGGCAAGGGCACAAAGCGCCTGCCATTCCGGGCCCTTCAGGTCCGGACAAGTTTCGAGGAAGGTTGCCAGAGCCTCGGCGTGGTCATCCTCCTCCCACCCCTTGAGTTCGGAAAAGGAAAGGATGCGATGCGTGACGTCAGCCCTCGCGGCGTCCGGCCCGCTCATCACGAGCAGACCGACGAGCAAGACGCCCGCAAGGGCACCCGTCATCCGCCCGTCGCGACCAGCTGCCAGTTGGGATCGCCCGAGCCCATGGTACGGGCAAAGGTCCAGATGTCCTTCTGGCGCTTGATCTCGGTCGCGCTGCCCTCGACGATTTCGCCGGCTTCGTTCCGCACGACGGATGTCAGTTCGCCGACGAACCGCACGGTGATTTCGGCCTCGTTCGTGTCGCGGTCGAAGTCAGCATCCACAAGCTCGATCTCGCGCAGGCCAACGAAGTTCGCTTCGACCTTGAGACCTTGCTGGACACGGGCATCGATAACCTCGGCGAAGGATTCGTAAACGTCCTTCGACAGGAACGGAACCACCGGGTCGAGATCGCCGCGCTCGAAAGCCATCAGGATCATCTCGTAAGCGCCACGCGCACCACGGAGGAAGTCGTTCACTCCGAAACCGGGCTCGACCAGCTTCATGCCGGCGAGCGCCTTCGCGGCATCAGACCCCTCGGGGACATTGTCGGTGATGTCACGGTCCGGTCCGCCTTCGATCACCTCGAAGTCACGCCGGCCGCGGGGGCCGGATGCATCCCGGCCGGGAAGAGGCGCCGGCGGCTTTTCGAAACCCTCGCGCGTGCCAAGCACATTCCGAAGCCTCAGAATGAGGAAGATGGCGATCCCGGCCAGAACGAGAAGTTGTATGATCGCCGTGCTCATGCGGTCCTCTTGGCAGGGGGTTTGTTCGGACGTACGTCGCACATATGTAGGGCACAGCGGGGGTCAAGTCCATCTAAGGTCCGCGTCAGGAGGCATCATGTGGCTATTCCTCGCATTTCTTTCGGTCCCGCTGATCGAAATCGGGCTCTTCATCCAGGTCGGGGGATGGATCGGTCTCTGGCCGACGCTTGGCATCGTCGTTCTGACGGCAATCCTCGGGACGTGGCTGGTTCGGCGCGAAGGGCTGCGCGCCCTGTCCGACTTGCGACGGTCGATGGAGGAACTGCGCGATCCCGCCACGCCGCTGGCGCACGGCGCGATGATCCTGTTCGCCGGAGCACTTCTGCTGACGCCCGGCTTCTTCACCGACACCATCGGCTTCGTTCTTCTGATACCCGCAGTGCGCGCGGCGGTCTTGCGGGAGATCGCAAAGCGGGTGCGTGTGGCGAAATTCACCTACGGGCCGATACCCCGGACCGCCGAGAGCGGTGGCGACATTATTGACGGCGAGTTCACCGCGCTTGACCCGTCGAAACGTCCCACGCACAAGCCCTCGGGCTGGACGCGGCATTGAGGCCCGTCGGCCTACCTGTTAGGACTGCCGCCGCAACGGCTACGAAGGAAGCACGAACATGACCGAAGCCAACGGCAGCGGCCCTGAGGCGGGCGGCGAGGCAAAGACGGCTCAGCCGCTGAAAATGCAGGTTCTTGCACAGTTCATCCGAGACCTGTCGTTCGAGAACGTGCTGGCGCAGAAGGGCATCCAGGGCGACGTCCAGCCCGAGATCCAGGTTCAGGTCAGCCTCGATGCGAAGAAACGGCCAAGCGACCACCAGTACGAGGTGATGTCGAAATTCAAGGTCACTTCCAAGAACAAGGCCTCGGGCGATCCGCTGTTCCTGGTGGAGCTGGAATACGTCGGGATCTTCCATATCGAGAACGTGCCCGAGGCGCAGATCCACCCCTTCCTCCTGATCGAATGCCCGCGGATCCTTTTCCCGTTCGCGCGTCGGATCATCAGCGACCTCACGCGGGACGGAGGCTTTCCGCCGGTCAACATCGACATGGTGGATTTCGTCGCGCTCTATCGGCAGGAGCTTGCGCGCCGTGCGGCGGCGCAGCCGGCCGGCACGGTCACACAGTAAGGCTCAGCCCAGTTTCTTCCACGCGGCCTGTTCGCCCATGGCGTCGACAAAGGCCGCGTGTGCCTTTGCCTCTGCTTCGGTCAGGCGAGGGGGAAGCGGATTTGCGCGCGGACGCGGTCGCCAGCTTTCGCCCGGCAAGCTCGCCGTGCCGACGGTTGTCACCGAAAGAGCGAAATCCGGCTGCCGGCCGCCGACGAGCTCCAGATAGACTTCGGCCAGGAGCTCACTGTCGAGAAGTGCACCGTGCTTGTCGCGGCCGGAGTTGTCCACTCCGAAACGACGGCACAGCGCGTCGAGCGATGCCGGCGCTCCGGGGAAGCGGCTGCGCGCAATAGCCAGCGTGTCCACGGCGCGATCCGCGGGTATTTGGGGTAGCCCCAGCCAGCCCAGTTCCGCGTTAATGAACTTCATGTCGAAGGATGCGTTGTGGATTACCAGCCGGGCGTCGGCGATGAAATCGAGAAAGGCCTGAGCCACCTCTCGAAACCGCGGTTTGTCGCGCAGGAAGTCGTCGCCGAGACCGTGAACCTCGAACGCTTCTTTGGGCATGGTGCGGTCGGGATTCAGGTACTGGTGGTAGACCCGCCCGGTTGGGAGGTGGTTCCATAGCTCGATCGCCCCGATCTCGACAATGCGGTGACCCTCCTCGGGTTCGAACCCGGTGGTTTCGGTGTCGAGCACGATCTCACGCATTGGCAACGCGGCTCCGAAGGCGGTCGATGAGCGAATGCACGGCGGTCCGCGTATCCTTCATGTTGATGGACGGAATGATGTAGTCCGCTTTCTGGCGTTTTTCGGCGTCGGGCATTTGTCGCGCCATGATGTAGTTGAACGCCTCTTCGGACATGCCTGGACGGGCCAGGACCCGAGCGCGTTGCACATCAGCCGGAGCGGACACAACCGCCACCGCATCTACGCCAGCGGTGGCACCCGCTTCGTAGAGCAGTGGGATGTCCAGAACGACAATCGGTTCCTCGAGCGCCTCGGCCCCGGCGAGGAAATCGGACCGGTCGAGCGCGACCAGCGGGTGCACGATGTTTTCGATGACGCCCAGCGCCGTGTCATCGGCCAGGATCCACTGCTTCAGCGCGTCGCGATCCACGGTGCCGTTCTTCACTGCCTCGGGCCTGACGGCCTCGATCAACGGGACCGCCGCGCCGCCCTTGGCATAGAGGCGTGATACGACCTCGTCCGCGTCCCACACGGGCACGCCTTCTTCTCGAAAAAAGCCGGCCGCCGTCGACTTGCCCATGCCGATGGATCCGGTCAGCGCAAGGACAAACGGTTTCTTCATGTGGCTAGAACGGCCTCCCGGGTCTCCGCATCGACGGTGGGCCGGGTACCGAACCAGCGCTCGAAACCCGGCGCCGCCTGGTGAAGGAGCATGCCCAATCCGTCGACGACTTGGCAACCGCGTTCGGCCGCAGCGGTCAGTAGCGGTGTCATCAGCGGCGTATAGACAACGTCCGTCACGACCATGCCGGGCACCAGTGCGTCGACAGGCAGGCGCTGATCCTCTCTCCCCTCCATCCCCAGGGAGGTCGTGTTGACAACCAGCGCTGCACCATCGAGCATGGAAGACATTTGCGCCCAGTCGTACACGGCGACGCGAGGTCCGAAATCGGAGCGCAGCGTCTCAGCCCTCGGGCGGGTCCGGTTGGTGATGCGAACCTCCGGGGCACCGGTGTCGATCAGCGAGGCGATGACAGCCCGCGCCGCGCCGCCCGCGCCAAGCACGGCTGCGGGACCGGCGGCGGCGGACCAACCCGGCGCGTTCTGCCGAAGGTTCTCGATGAACCCGTAACCGTCTGTATTGTCGGCGTGAATCTTGCCATCGTCCCGGAAGATCAACGTATTGGCCGCACCCATGACGGCCGCGCGGTCGGTGATGAGGTCGGCGAGGCCCAGGACGGTTTCCTTGTGGGGAATGGTAACGTTCAAACCCACGAAGCCAAGGCGAGGCAGCGCACGAAGCGCGGTCTTGAGGTCGGCCTCGGAGACGTCCATCGGAATGTAGAATCCACGAATGCCGTAGCGTCGCAGCCAGTATCCATGCAGCGCGGGCGAGCGCGAATGCGCGATCGGGTGGCCGATAACGCCGGCCAACGGGATCTTCGCTTCGGTCATTGCTCGATCACCCCCCTGATTGAGAGGTAGCCGAGAAGTTCGAGGAGGGGTAGGCCCAGAACGTTGAAATGATCGCCGTCGATGCGCGCGAACAGGCGTGGACTCTCGTTCTCGAGCTTGTAGCAGCCCACGGCGTCAACAACGTCCGGCCAGTTGCGGTCCAGGTAGTGGTCCAGGAAGGCATCGCTGAACGGGCGCATCGTCAATCGGACTTCGCCCACGTGGCGCCAGACCGGTTCACCTTTCTCATATATGACGGCTGCAGACAGCAGCCCGTGGCGCTTTCCGCGCATCCGCCGAAGCTGATCGGCCGCTTCGTCACGCGTTGTCGCTTTCGAAAGGACCTCTCCCCCGAGGTCGAGGACCTGGTCGCAGCCCAGCACCATTGCATCCGGAAATTTCGACGCCAGCTTGCGTGCCTTGGCTTCTGCCAGGGCATCGGCGATGTCGCGGGGCGACGCACCCTCTGCAGTAAGGGCATGGCGGAGCGTGTCCTCATCGACGCGGGCGGGAATTGCTTCGTGGGTCACGCCCGAGCGCGCCAGCAGGGCGCTTCGCACCGGAGAAGCTGAGGCGAGGATGATGCGCATGGGTATTTATCTGTGGATAAGGTCCAGCGGACTCTGTGGCTCGCGCGGAGATAAATCGCGGTGGAAAGCGTTCCACCATCGGCCGCCTGCTTGTCAAGAAACCGCTCTTGTCTCATCCCCGGTGGATGTCTTGCGGGCGCAGGTGTTGATGGGCGTGGCCCTGACGCGCCTTTCCTATTTGATTCACAGCCTCTCTTTCCGGGTCTGCGACGCAAGTCATTGAATATAATACATAAATTGCAGGGGTCTCTTGATCCTGCGATGTATCCACCGAATAATCCCCAAGCACGGGTTCTGTGGATGGACCTGCGGATCACACGATAATCCCCAGTTCCCACAGTGCCTACTGCCACCTCATCTTTTTCTTTTCTTCTATTCTTGATTAAGGAAGGGCAGAATGACGTGACGCGGGGCCGAGCCGAATGATCGACTTCCTGATATCAGCTTACCCCTGGGTGAAGGCGCTTCACGTGATCTCGGTCATCGCGTGGATGGCGGGGCTGTTCTACCTTCCCCGGCTCTACGTCTATCACGTCGAACAGGTCGGGCACGGTGGGGCCACGGACGAGATGTTCCAGGTGATGGAGCGTCGTCTGCTTCGCGCCATCATGAACCCGGCCATGATTGCCACCTGGATCTTCGGCCTCATGCTGGTGTTTACGCCCGGTGTGGTCGACTGGTCTGCCGTCTGGCCCTGGACCAAAGCCGCTTCGATCCTCGGCATGACCTGGTTTCACCATTGGCTTGGATTGCGGCGCAAGGAATTCCTGCGAGGTCCATCGCCTTACACGGGCCGTCAGTTTCGCATCATGAACGAGGTTCCGACGCTTCTGATGATCGTCATCGTGGTGTCGGTGATCGCGCGCCCTCTGTGAGATCGTTGACTCACGGCGGCGTCGAGCTTATCTGAGCGCGGCAAGCGGCCGTCCGGCCGTGGATCTTCCCTTTCATCCGACAGCGCGCCGCATTGGGCGCCCGGAGTTTTTCCATGACCGTAGAACGCCTGAACCTTTCCGACCTCAAGGCCAAGACACCGGCCGATCTTCTGTCCATGGCGGAAGAGCTGGAGATCGAAAACGCCTCGGCCATGCGCAAGGGCGAGATGATGTTCTCGATCCTCAAGGAACATGCCGAAGAAGGGTGGGAGATCGGCGGAGATGGCGTGCTGGAGGTTCTTCAGGACGGTTTCGGCTTCCTGCGGTCGCCCGAGGCCAACTATCTGCCGGGACCGGACGACATTTACGTCTCGCCCGACATGATCCGTCAGTATTCGCTTCGTACCGGGGACACGGTCGAAGGGGTCATACAGGCCCCGCGCGAGAACGAGCGCTACTTCGCCATCACCAAGGTGACTTCGATCAACTTCGGAGACCCGGAGAAAGCGCGTCACAAGGTGTCGTTCGACAACCTGACGCCGCTCTACCCCAACGAACGGCTCAAGATGGAGATCGAGGATCCGACGATCCGCGACCGTTCGGCGCGAATCATCGACCTTGTCGCCCCGATCGGCAAGGGCCAGCGGGCGTTGATCGTGGCGCCGCCGCGGACGGGCAAGACCGTGTTGCTCCAGAACATCGCACGTTCGATCGAAGTCAATCACCCAGAGTGCTATCTGATCGTGCTTCTGATCGACGAACGGCCCGAAGAAGTCACCGACATGCAGCGCAGCGTGAAGGGCGAGGTCATCTCCTCTACCTTCGACGAACCTGCGACACGGCACGTGGCAGTGGCCGAGATGGTGATCGAGAAGGCAAAGCGACTGGTCGAACATAAGCGTGATGTAGTTATCCTGCTCGATTCGATCACAAGACTTGGTAGGGCCTACAACACTGTCGTGCCGTCCTCGGGGAAGGTGCTGACCGGCGGCGTGGACGCCAACGCCCTGCAACGGCCTAAGCGCTTCTTCGGCGCTGCGCGGAACATCGAGGAAGGGGGGTCGCTGACCATCATCGCGACCGCCCTTATCGACACCGGCAGCCGGATGGACGAAGTGATCTTCGAAGAATTCAAGGGCACGGGTAACAGCGAGATCGTTCTGGACCGCAAGGTTGCCGACAAGCGCGTCTTCCCGGCGATGGACATCCTCAAGTCCGGCACCCGGAAAGAGGAACTCCTGGTCGACAAGACCGACCTGCAGAAGACCTACGTGCTGCGCCGCATCCTGAACCCGATGGGCACCACGGATGCAATCGAGTTCCTGATTTCAAAGCTCAAGCAGACCAAGACAAACTCCGAGTTCTTCGATTCCATGAACGCCTGAGGGCGGGCTGCTGATGGACACGATCTTCGCCCCAGCCACGGCCCGGGGCAAAGCCGGCGTTGCCGTGGTGCGCCTGAGTGGACCCCGGGCATGGGATGCCGTGTCCGCCCTGGGCGTTGCGTTGCCCGGACCGCGACAGGCGGCCGTGCGTCGATTGACGTGGAACGGCGAGCTTCTCGACGAGGCGCTCGTGCTCTTGTTCGCGGAAGGCGCGAGCTTCACCGGGGAGCGTGTTGCCGAGCTGCACCTGCACGGGTCGCCCGCCACGGTCGCCGTTGTGTTGCGTGCCCTGGGCCATATGCCCGGCCTCAGGATGGCCGAGCCGGGCGAGTTCACACGCCGCGCGTTGGAGAACGAGCGTATGGATCTCGCACAGGTCGAGGGCCTGGCGGATCTGATCGAGGCCGAGACCGACGCGCAACGCAGGCAGGCGCTGCGGGTTCTGTCAGGAGCGCTGGGTGAAAGGGCGGAAATCTGGCGAATGCGGTTGATCCGGGCGGCCGCGCTGCTCGAGGCGACGATCGATTTTGCGGATGAGGATGTCCCCGTGGACGTCGCACCAGAGGTTCTTGGCCTGCTGGATGGGTTGATTGGGGACCTTCGGGCCGAGGTCGAAGGCGTCGGGGCGGCCGAACGCATCCGCGAGGGGTTCGAGGTAGCCATCGTAGGGGCACCGAACGCCGGAAAGTCCACTCTTCTCAATGCTTTGGCGGGGCGTGAGGCAGCAATAACCTCGGAAATCGCCGGCACGACTCGCGACGTGATCGAAGTCCGGATGGAGATCGCGGGGCTGCCTGTCACGATTCTCGATACGGCCGGCCTTCGTGAGACGGCGGATACCGTGGAAGCGATCGGCGTGGCGCGTGCGATTGCCCGCGCACAGGCAGCGGACCTTCGCATTTTCCTGTTGGGGGGCGAGGGTGCCGATCTTGGCCTGTCTCCTGTCGATGGTGACATCGTCGTTCAAGGCAAGGCCGATCTGGGCAAGGCGGAAGGGATCCTATCCGTGTCGGGCAAGACCGGTGAGGGCTTGTCCGAACTTGTCGCGCGTATCGCAGAGACACTGGAACCGCGCGTGGCGAGAGCAGTCACAGCGACCCGCGAGCGCCATAGACTGGCGATGCTTGCAGCAATCAGGTCTATGGAATCGGCTCGTCTTGAGGTATCAGCAGGCGCCGAGCGGTCGGAAATCGCGGCGGAAGAGCTCCGAACAGCCATACGCGCCCTTGATTCCCTGGTCGGCCGTGTCGATGTCGAGAACCTTCTGGACGAAATCTTCTCGGCCTTCTGCATAGGCAAGTAGTTGGGTGTTTCACGTGAAACATGACCTAGATGTGGTAGTAATCGGCGGCGGTCATGCGGGGGTGGAAGCTGCTCACGCGTCGGCGCGCCTTGGCGCCCGAACGGCGCTTGTCACGCTGCGCCGGGACACGATCGGGGTCATGTCTTGCAACCCGGCGATCGGGGGCCTGGGCAAAGGCCACCTCGTGCGTGAGGTCGACGCGATGGACGGCCTGATGGGCCGCGTCGCCGATCGCGCCGGCATCCAGTTCAGGTTGCTCAACCGCCGCAAGGGTCCGGCGGTACAGGGCCCACGCGCGCAGGCCGACCGGAAGCTCTATCGCGAGGCGATGCAGGCCGAAATCCGCGCGACGCCCAACCTCGTTGTGGTCGAGGGCGAGGCGACCGATTTCCTGATGGATGGCGATCGCGTGGCTGGTGCCGTTCTGTCGGACGGAGCCGAGCTTCGCGCAGGCGCCGTTGTCTTGACGACGGGTACGTTTCTGCGCGGCGTTATCCATATCGGAGACGAGCGGCGCCCGGGCGGACGGATGGGGGACCGACCCTCGGTCCATCTGGCCGAACGTATCGACTCCTTCGGGCTTCCTCTCGGCAGGCTGAAGACGGGAACCCCGCCGCGCCTGGATGGCCGCACCATCGACTGGAGCAGCCTGGAGAGCCAGCCGGGGGATGACGACCCGGTGATGTTCTCGTTCCTGTCGAAGGCGCCGCATGTGCGCCAGATCGCGTGCGGCATCACCCACACCAACGCCCGAACGCATGACATCATCCGCGAGAATCTAAGCCGCTCAGCCATGTATGGTGGGCACATCGAGCGTGTGGGTCCAAGATATTGTCCATCTATCGAAGACAAGGTCGTCCGGTTCGCGGAGAAGGACGCGCATCAGGTCTTCCTCGAACCCGAGGGGCTGGACGATGACACGGTCTATCCCAACGGGATCTCGACATCGCTGCCCGCCGATGTGCAGGAAGCCTATGTCCGCTCGATCCGAGGGTTGGAGCAGGCCGTGATCCTGCAGCCCGGCTACGCGATCGAATACGACTACGTCGATCCACGCGCGTTGCGCCCAACGTTGGCATTGCGGTCGGTAGAGGGGCTATTCCTGGCTGGCCAGATCAACGGAACGACAGGCTACGAGGAGGCGGCGGCACAGGGTCTGGTGGCGGGCCTCAATGCGGCCCTCAAGGTGTTGGGGCGTGATCCTGTGATCTTCTCCCGGTCTTCGTCCTACATCGGGGTGATGGTTGACGATCTGATCACCCGAGGCGTGACAGAGCCGTACCGCATGTTCACCTCGCGTGCCGAGTTCCGCCTGTCGCTTCGGGCGGACAATGCCGACCAACGCCTGACGCCGCTCGGCATTCGGCTCGGGTGCGTCGGACCGGTTCGGCGTCAGGCCTTTGAAGCCAGGCTTGATGCGTTGGCCAAGACTCGGGCACGGCTCGAGGCCCTGAGTCTCACACCAAGGCAGCTCAACGCGGAAGGCGCGCGGGTCACCCCTGATGGCCCGAGGCGAAATGGTTTTGAGGCGCTCAGCCTACCGGATGTGACTTTCGATATGCTGGTCCGTATCTCGCCTGAACTACAGGATGTTGAAGTTGAAACGCGTGAACAAGTCGCGCGCGATGCGCTTTACGCCAACTACCTTGATCGGCAGGAGGCTGATGCGGAGGCGTTGCGTCGCGACGAGGGCTATGTGATCCCGGACGATTTCGATTATTCGGGGTTGCAGAGCCTGTCGCACGAGCTGCGGTCGAAGCTGGAGCGCTTCAGGCCGGCAACCCTCGCACAGGCAGGGCGTGTTGAGGGCATGACTCCGGCGGCTTTGACGCTGATTCTGGCGCGCCTGAAGGCTTCGGAGCGCAAATCCGCATGAGCTCGAACGACCGCGAGGCCGTTCTCGCCGAGCTGACTGTTTCACGTGAAACATCGGCCCGCCTGGATTCCTTCGTCGAGCTTTTGACGAAATGGAATGCAGCGATCAACCTGGTCGCAAAATCTACGCTCTGTGATGCCTGGAGTCGCCACATCTTGGATTCGGCGCAGATTCTGTCTTTCGCTCCCGAAGATGCCAGACGCTGGGCCGATCTCGGTTCGGGGGGCGGGCTGCCGGGACTGGTGATAGCGATTCTGGCTGCGGAGAAGCGTCCAGATCTGAAGGTGACACTGGTCGAGTCCGACCAGCGCAAGGCCGCGTTCCTGCGAGAGGCCGTGCGTCAGCTTGAGCTGAACACAACAACTTGTGCAGAGCGAATCGAAAATCTACCGCCGCTCGGTGCGCAGGTCGTGTCCGCGCGCGCTCTTGCTCCTTTGAAGACACTCCTGGGTTATGCCCGGCGGCATCTTGCGCAGGGAGGCGTCGCGATCTTCCCCAAGGGTGCCGGTCACGAGGCGGAGCTTGCCGAATCCCTTGAACGCTGGCGCTTCTCGGTCCAGAAACATCCCAGCCGGACGGATCCCAATGCCGTCCTTCTGTGCATCGGAGACATCGCGCTTGCTTGATCCAACCCGCCCGCCGGGCCCGCGCATCATCGCCGTCGCCAACCAGAAGGGGGGCGTGGGCAAGACGACCACGGCCATCAATCTTGGCGCCGCTCTGGCCGAGCAGGGCAGGCGGGTCCTTCTGGTCGACATCGACCCGCAGGGGAACGCGTCGACCGGGCTTGGAATTGACCCCCGGCAGCGGGGCAGAACCACCTATGACTTGCTGATCGACGAAGTTCCGATACAGGATGTGGTACGATCTACTCAGGTGCCAAACCTCTGGATCGCACCGGCTACCACGGACTTGAGCTCGGCAGACATTGAGCTCGTGGCGAACGAAAAGCGCAGCTTCCTGCTCCATGATGCACTGCGCCAGGCGGCAATGGACTCGTTTGCCCTCGACTACGTTCTCATCGACTGTCCCCCGTCGCTGAACCTTCTCACCGTCAACGCGATGGTGGCCGCCCATTCGGTTCTCGTGCCATTGCAAAGCGAGTTCTTCGCGCTGGAAGGTCTGTCGCAGCTCATGCTGACAGTCCGGGAGGTCCGACAATCGGCCAATCCCGATCTGCGCATCGAAGGTGTGGTCCTCACGATGTATGACCAACGCAACAATTTGGCCCAACAGGTCGAGGCTGACGCTCGCACCAACCTCGGCGATCTGGTCTTCCGGACGGTAGTGCCCCGGAATGTGCGCGTGTCGGAGGCGCCGTCCTACGCACTGCCGGTTCTGGCGTATGACACGGCTTCCAAGGGCAGCCAGGCCTATCGTGCGCTTGCGAGCGAAATACTGGGTCGGCACCAGAGACTGACCGCGTAGGGAGACGAGCATGAACCAGAAGAAGCGTGGGCTGGGCCGCGGGCTGTCGGCACTCATGAGCGACGTGCAATCCGACATCGCCCCACGCGATCAGGCAACGCCTCGACGTCCCGACCTGCGCGTTCCGATCGAGAAGGTTCGCCCGAACCCTGACCAGCCGCGCCGGACCTTCAGTCGCGAGGCGCTGGAGGAACTGGCGTCCTCGGTTCGGGAGAAGGGTATCATCCAGCCGCTGATAGTGCGAGAAAACCCAAAAGGATCAGAGAGTTACGAGATCGTCGCGGGCGAACGACGCTGGCGAGCCGCGCAGATGGCGCAGTTGCACGAAGTCCCTGTGATCCTGCGTGACTACGACGATAGCGAAGTGCTGGAAATCGCGATCATCGAAAACATTCAGCGTGCCGACCTGAACCCCGTGGAAGAGGCGCAGGGCTACCGGCAGCTGATGGACCGTTTCGGTCATACGCAGGAAAAGCTCGCCGAGGCTCTTGGCAAGAGCCGGAGCCACATCGCCAACCTGATGCGGCTGCTGAACCTGCCGGACGAGATCCTCGGCTACTTGCGCGACGGCAAGCTCTCGGCCGGACATGCCCGCGCCCTGGTGGTCCTCGAGGACCCGATCCCGCTGGCGCGGAGGGCTGTGGCACAGGGCATGTCTGTGCGGGACGTCGAAAAGGCGGCCAAGGAACCAAGGTCTCCGATCAAGCGCCCAGGCGCCGCAGCGCCTTCCAAGGATGCCGACACGCGCGCGCTGGAGGGCGAGCTGTCCGCCAATCTCGGAATGGCCGTGGTGATCGACACGAAGCCGGGCGAGGAGGGCGGAAGCCTGACCATCCGCTTCCGCAGCCTCGATCAGTTGGATGACCTGTGCCGCGTTCTGACGGTTACGCCTCTGGCCGCGTCCAGATGAAGACGGCGACTGCTCCCAGAGTAACCAATTGAAAGAACAGGACTTCACGCCCGAACCCGAAAGCCAGGGATAGCCCGAAGGCGGCCGCCATCGACAGACTCGCGAGCCATTTCGCGCGCCGACCGATTGCGCCGGATCGCCGCCAGTCGTCGATCGACGGGCCGAAGGTGGGGTGCGTCACAAGCCAGTGGTGCAGGGACTCGGATGAACGTGCGAAGCAGAACGCGGCAAGCAGCATGAAGGGCACCGTCGGCAGCAGCGGAAGGAAAATCCCGACGCCACCGAGACCCACCGAAACCATCCCGCAGATCAGCCAGACTGTGCGCACCGCTACTCCGGCAAGAGGTCGCGGATTACCGCGTTCAGGACGACCCGGCCTTGCGGTGTGGCGGAAAGACGACGACCTTTCTGAATGACCATCCCCAGCTCGGCCAGATCGGCGACCGCCGAAGAGGATAGCGGCACACCACAGAGCCTCTCGTAGCGGTCCAGGTCGATCCCCTCCGTCAGGCGCAAGCCCATCATAAGATATTCCGCCGCCTGATCCTTCAAGGGCAGGCGTTCACGCGGCAACTCGCCCAGCCCGGTCCGCTCGACCTGGTCAAGCCAGAGCAGTGGAGACTTCGGCGTGCCTGTCGCCCAGCGCGCGCCGCCAAGCGTCAGGCGCCCATGCGCACCCGGGCCTATTCCCGCATAGTCACCGTACCGCCAGTAGATCAGGTTGTGTCGCGACTCAGAGCCGTTTTTGGCATGATTAGAGACTTCATAGGCGTGCATCCCCGCCGCGTCGCAAAGGTCCTGCGTGGCGTCGTACATCTCCGCGGCGTCGTCGTCTGCCGGAAGTCCGCGCAGCGCTCCGCGCGCGTAACGATCGCCGAAAGCGGTGCCGTCCTCGATGGTCAGCTGGTAGAGGGACAGGTGATCGACGGCCATCGCCAAGGCCTCGGAAAGCTCGGCACGCCAGTCCGAGACGGTCTGGTTCTGGCGCGCATAGATCAGGTCGAAACTGACACGGGAGAACGCGGACCGGGCTATGTCGAAGGCCCGGCGCGCCTCAGCCACCGAATGCAGGCGCCCCAGCGCGCGCAGATGCGTGTCGTCGAGGGCCTGGATGCCCATGGACACCCGGTTGACACCGGCCGCCGCATAGGCGCGAAAGCGTCCTGCCTCGACCGAGCTCGGGTTCGCCTCCAGCGTGATCTCAGGGTCGTTTGCCATGGGCCAGCGGGCCCGAATGCGGTCGATGATCGCGGCCACCAGCTCCGGGTCCATCAGCGACGGCGTACCTCCGCCGAAGAAGACGGTCTGGAGGACGCGGCCCCGGGTTTCATCCGCCACACGGTCGATTTCAGAAAGGTAGGCACGCTGCCAGCGAGATTGGTCGATCTCGGCCGAGACGTGACTGTTGAAATCGCAGTAGGGGCACTTCGACTGGCAGAACGGCCAGTGCAGATAGAGGCCGAAGCCTCCCGCCTGCCAGTCCTCAGCCAAAACAGGCCGCGACGAGCTGTTCGAAGGCTCGCGCCCGGTGACTGATGCGGTTCTTTTCCCAGCGGTCCATTTCGCCGAAGGTCTGGTTGTATCCATCGGGCTGAAAAATGGGGTCGTAGCCGTGTCCCTGCGAGCCCCGCATCGGCCAGACGATGCGCCCGGGCATCCGGCCTTCGAAGATCTCATCGTGGCCGTCTGGCCATGCCAGGCAAAGCGTGCACACGAAGGCCGCCCTCCGTGGTTCGGGTGCGCCGACGCGCTCCAGTTCGGACCAGGTGCGCGTCATTGCCATCACGAAGTCACGTCCCGCAGGTGTCTCTGCCCAGTCGGCGGTGTGCACGCCGGGCGCGCCCCCCAGCGCTTCGACCTCGATACCGCTGTCATCGGAAAGGGCGGGGAGGCCCGTCGCCTTCGCGGCGGCATGCGCCTTGATCCGGGCGTTTCCGGCGAAGGTAGTCTCGGTTTCCTCCGGTTCAGGAAGGCCGCATTCGGCTGCCGATACGACAGCGACGCCGAAGGGGGCCAGCAGATCCGCGATCTCTTCGATCTTGCCCCGATTGTGCGAGGCAACGAGCAACTGGTCGCCGGAAAAGCGCCTCATGAAACGGCGCTCTTCTGCGCGGCCACAAGGCTCGAAACGCCGACCTCGGCCAGGCCGAGCAGGGTGTCCATGTCCTGGCGTGAGAAGGTTGACCCCTCGGCCGCCATCTGAACCTCGATCAGCCGGCCACGCCCGGTCATGACAAAGTTGCCGTCCATTCCGGCGGCGCTGTCCTCGGGGTAATCGAGGTCCAGCACCGGCTGACCGGCATAGATCCCCGCACTGACGGCCGCGACGTGGTCGATGATCGGGTCCGCAGTTACCAGCCCGGCCTTCATCAACTTGTTGACGGCAAGCCGCAGCGCCACCCAGCCGCCGGTGATCGCGGCGCAGCGGGTGCCGCCATCGGCCTGGATCACGTCGCAGTCGACGGTGATCTGCTTCTCTCCGAGCGCTGCGCGGTCGACGCCGGCGCGCAGGGCGCGTCCTATAAGCCTTTGAATCTCTTGAGTTCTGCCAGACTGTCCTTCTTTCGCCTCACGCCGCATCCGCGTGTTCGTGGCGCGCGGAAGCATCCCGTATTCCGCAGTGACCCACCCAAGTCCGGTGTTCTTCAGGAAGGGAGGCACTCGCTCTTCGATCGTTGCGGTGCAAAGGACATGCGTGTCCCCACAGCGGATCAGGCACGAACCCTCCGCATGTTTCGTGACCCCGGTTTCAATTGAAATCGGCCGCATTTCGCTTAACTGACGTCCAGACGGGCGCATTCGGGGACCTCTTCGGTGACAGCGCGCGTGATACCTGTGTGGGCCTGTTGCACGCAACCCCGATTGACGCCCTCGCGACTTGGTCCCTAATTTCCGTTGCCCCTCCGAAGGCGTTGGAATGAACGAAGGCCGCAACATCCTGTCCGAGATGAACGACCGAAGCCGCGAGGTCTTCCGCCGTGTGGTCGAGGGCTACCTTGAAACAGGTGATCCGGTCGGCTCGCGCACGTTGACGCGCACCATGACCGAAAAGGTCAGCGCGGCGACCATCCGAAACGTGATGCAGGACCTCGAATACCTGGGACTGCTGGACAGCCCGCATGTCTCGGCGGGTCGCGTCCCGACGCAACTGGGCCTGAGGATGTTCGTCGACGGACTGCTCGAGGTGTCCCAACTCGGCGACGACGACCGTGAAGCGCTGGACGCTACGCTGGGCGCGAATGAACGCGACCTGGGATCGATGCTGAACCGCGTAGGCGCCGCTCTGTCGGGCCTGACCCAGGGCGCCAGCGTGGTTCTGGCCCCGAAGCACGAAGCGCCGATCAAGCACATCGAATTCGTGCCATTGGCAGCGGACCGCGCACTTGTGGTGCTGGTCTTCGCCGACGGGCATGTCGAGAACCGCGTGTTCACGCCTCCGCCTGGCCAGACGGCCTCCTCCATGCGCGAGGCGGCGAACTTCCTGAATGCCATTGCGGAAGGCCTGACGCTCAGCGAACTGCGTGCCCGCATGTCGGGCGAGGTTGCCGCCCGCCGCCAGGAGATCGACGCTCTCGCCCGCGAACTGGTCGAAAGCGGAGTGGTCTTCTGGGAGCACGAGGGACAGCCAGACGAGAGGCTGATCGTCCGCGGGAGGTCCAACCTTCTTGCCGGATCGACCGAGGAAGACGATCTGGAGCGGATCCGGACCCTGTTCGATGACCTAGAACGCAAACGCGATATCGTCGAGTTCCTTCAGCTGGCCGAACAGGGCGATGGAGTGAGGATCTTCATAGGGTCCGAGAACAAGCTTTTTTCACTTTCGGGTTCCTCTCTGGTGGTTTCTCCATATATGAACGCCGACCGGAAGATCATTGGTGTTGTGGGAGTGATCGGACCGACGCGGCTCAACTACGGGCGCATCGTGCCGATCGTCGACTACACCGCGCAACTCGTGGGCCGGATGCTGACCGGCAACGTCTGAGGAAACGAAATGGCCAAGGCGAAACAGGAAGATACGATCGAACAGGCCGACGCCGCAGTGGAAGAAGCGCTTGAGGAGTCTGGGATCGAGGACGAGCTCGATACGCTCAGGGCAGAACGGGACGACCTGCGCGACCGCTGGATGCGCGCTCTGGCGGATGCCGAAAACGCTCGCAAGCGCGCCGATCGAGACCGGCGCGAGGCCGAACAGTACGGTAGCGCGCGCTTCGCGCGGGATATGCTGCCGGTGTATGACAACCTCAAGCGGGCCCTCGACGCCGCTACCGACGCTCAGAAAGAGGAAAAAGACCCTTTGATCGAGGGTGTCGAGCTGACGCTGCGCGAGCTTGTCAACATCTTCACCCGACATGGCATCCAGATCATTTCGCCCAAGGTCGGCGATGCGTTCGACCCGCAGCAGCACCAGGCGATGTTCGAGGCGCCCATTCCGGGCACCAAGGCGGGCGACATCATCCAGGTGATGACCGAGGGGTTCATGCTGCACGACCGGCTGCTCAGGCCGGCGCAGGTCGGCGTCTCCTCGACTCCGGCATCGTGATTGGCAGACAGCGCCGTGAGCCGTTTGCTCCCGGCGCTGTCCGCTGAGGATCGATCAGCTCGAAAGCTTGGCTCGCAGCTCGTAGACGAGCTCGAGCGCCTCTCGCGGTGTAAGCTCATCGGGTTGGATGGATCTGAGCCGCTCTTCCACCGCCGAAGCGTTTCGCGAAACGCTCGTTGGCTGGGACGGAGCCACGCTGAAGAGTGGAAGATCGTCGATGAGCGCCTTGTGCTTCGGCCCCTCGCGCTCGCCCTTCTCGAGGGCGTCTAGCACCACGCGCGCGCGCTCGACCACGGACGGGGGAAGGCCGGCGAGCCGAGCCACCTGCACGCCGTAGCTGCGGTCGGCGGCGCCCGGACGAACCTCGTGAAGGAAAATCACGTCGCCTTCCCACTCCTTGACGGCGACCGTTGCGTTCGACAAGCCAGCGAGCTTTCCGGCAAGTGCGGTCAGCTCGTGGTAGTGCGTCGCGAACAGCGCGCGGCAGCGGTTCGCCTCGTGCAGGTGTTCCAGCGTGGCCCAGGCGATGGAGAGGCCATCATATGTGGCGGTCCCGCGGCCGATTTCATCCAGAATGACAAGGGCGCGGTTGTCCGCCTGGTTCAGGATCGCAGCGGTCTCGACCATCTCGACCATAAAGGTCGAGCGGCCCCGCGCGAGATCGTCCGAGGCGCCCACCCGCGAGAAGAGCTGGCTGACGAGGCCGATGTGGGCGCTGTCGGCCGGGACAAAGCTCCCGGCCTGCGCCAACAGTGCGATGAGGGCGTTCTGGCGCAGGAACGTCGATTTCCCGGCCATGTTCGGCCCGGTGATGAGCCAGATCGCGGCATCGCCTGACCCGTCGGACAGACGGCAGTCGTTCGCGACGAACGACTCGCCCGTGCGCCTCAGCGCGCGCTCTACCACCGGGTGGCGGCCGCGCCGAACGTCGAAAGCGCGGCCTTCATCCACCTGCGGCTCTGCCCAGTCTTCCGTCCGGGCGATGTCGGCGAAGGCGGCGGATACGTCCACTTCTGCGAGCGCCCGCGCGGTTTCGCTCAGCGCCGCGGCGTGGCTTAGAACGGCGCCCCTTAGGCTGTCGTAGAGACGCTTTTCAATATCGAGAGCCCGCGCCCCGGCGTTGAGGATCTTCGTTTCCATCTCGCTCAGCGCAAGGGTCGTGAAGCGCACCTGGTTCGCCGTGGTCTGGCGATGGATGAAGGTCTCGGAGAGGGGAGGGGACAGCATCTTTTCGGCGTGAGTCGATGTTGTCTCTATGAAGTAACCCAGCACGTTGTTGTGCTTGATTTTCAGCGAGGGAATGCCGGTGCGTTCGATGTATTCCACCTGCATCGCTGCGATCACGCCGCGACCCTCGTCCCGCAGCTGGCGCGCTTCGTCCAGATCCGCGTCGTACACGGCGGCAATGAACCCCCCGTCGCGGGTGAGAAGGGGGGGCTCGGCAACCAGCGCGCGGTCGAGAAGGCTGTGAAGGCCTTCGTGTCCCGTCATGCGCCGTGCTGCATCGGCGAGAAGCGAAGGCACCTCCCCTCCCAGGGCACTGGCGACCCGAGCGGCCTGCTCCACGCCGTTGCGGATTGCGGCCAGGTCGCGCGGCCCGCCCCGATCCAGGGCCAGCCGTGACAGCGCACGGTCGATATCGGGCACCCTGCGAAGGTCCGCTCGCAGCGCCTCGGCGAGGCGCGGTTTGTCGAGAAGGAAGCGCACCGACTCCAGCCGGGCATGGATCTCGGCCAAGTCGCGCGAAGGCGAAGACAGCCGCCGTTCCAGGAGCCGTGCACCCCCGGCCGTCACGGTGCGGTCGATGGCATGCAGAAGCGACCCTTCGCGCCCGCCCGAAAGCGACTGCGTCAGTTCGAGGTTCCGGCGCGTCGCGGCGTCGATCTGCATTACCCGGCTCGCGCTTTCGCGGACCGGCGCACGAAGAAGCGGAAGCTTGCCTTTCTGCGTGAGGTGCAGGTAGTCGACCAGCGCTCCCATCGCTGCGACCTCGGCACGCCCGAAGGCACCGAACGCGTCGAGCGAACCAATACGGTAAAGATCGCAAAGCCGTTTTTCGCCCGACGCTGAGTCGAAACTACCGCGCGACAGCGGCGTGAGCGATGCGCCCGATTCAGACACTATTCCAGCCCAATCCGCTTCCTTCGCCTCGCTCATCAGGACTTCGCGGGGAGCGAGGCGGGCGAGTTCCGGGCCAAGACGCGCCGGCGGACAGGGCATCACCCGGAACTCGCCGGTCGAGATGTCGGCCCAGGCGAGCGCGGCATCCTCGCGCACCTCGGCGAAGGCAGCCAGGAAGTTGTGGCGGCGGGCCTCGAGGAGGGACTCCTCGGTCAGCGTCCCGGGCGTGACGAGGCGCACCACCTCCCGCCGGACAACGGCTTTCGAGCTACGCTTCTTCGCCTCTGCCGGATCCTCCATCTGTTCGGCGACGGCGACGCGGAACCCCTTTCGGATCAGCGTCAGCAGGTAGCCTTCCGCGGCGTGGACCGGCACCCCGCACATGGGGATGTCTTCTCCAAGATGCTGGCCGCGCTTGGTCAGCGCGATGTCCAGCGCCTCGGCCGCCGCCACGGCGTCGTCGAAAAACATCTCGTAGAAATCGCCCATCCGGTAGAACAGCAGTGCCTCGGGGTGCTCGGCCTTGATCTCGAGGTACTGCGCCATCATCGGCGTCACGTCGGACATGCATCTTCCCCGCTGCTCCGGGCGCCGACCTTACAAACGCGTCGGGGCACGGGAAAGCGGGAATCCCGACCGTTGGCAGCGGCGGGCGGGGGCGCTAAGGAAGGCCCGTTGGGAGGAGCCATCATGTCGAAGATCCGCATAACGCCCGAAGAGGCGCTGCAATTCCACCTGGAGCCGCGCCCGGGCAAGTTCGACGTGGTGGCCAGCGTGCCGATGGCCACGCAGCGGGACCTTTCCCTTGCCTACTCGCCCGGCGTCGCCGTGCCGGTGCAGGCCATCGCGGACCGGCCCGAGACGGCGTATGACTACACTGTCAAGGGCAACCTGGTCGCCGTCATCTCGAACGGCACGGCCATTCTGGGACTGGGCAATCTTGGCGCGCTTGCCTCGAAGCCGGTGATGGAAGGCAAGGCGGTCCTGTTCAAGCGGTTCGCCGACGTCAACGCCATCGACATCGAGCTTGATACCGAAGACGCGGACGAGATCATCCGCGCGGTAAAGCTGATGGGTCCGACCTTCGGCGGCATAAACCTCGAGGACATCAAGGCGCCAGAGTGCTTCATCATCGAACAGCGTCTGAAGGAGGAGATGGATATTCCCGTCTTCCACGACGACCAGCACGGAACTGCCGTGATCTGTTCCGCCGGCCTGTTGAACGCGCTGCACCTGACCGGAAAGAGCCTGAAGGACTGCCGCATCGTGCTGAACGGGGCGGGCGCCGCGGGGATCGCGTGTCTTGAGCTGCTCAAGTCCATGGGTGCACGGCAAGACAATTGCATCATGTGCGACACCAAGGGCGTCATCTACCAAGGTCGGACCGAGGGGATGAACCAGTGGAAGTCCGCCCACGCGGCGCGGACGGACGCGCGCACGCTCGAGGAGGCGATGAAGGGCGCGGACGTCTTCCTGGGTGTCAGCGTCAAGGGCGCCGTGACGGCCGAGATGGTGGCCAGCATGGCCGACAACCCGATCATTTTCGCCATGGCCAACCCCGACCCCGAAATCACGCCGGAGGAGGCGCATGCTGTCCGCCCCGACGCGATCGTGGCAACCGGGCGATCGGACTATCCCAACCAGGTCAACAACGTGCTGGGGTTTCCCTACCTGTTCCGCGGCGCGCTGGACATCCATGCCCGAGCGATCAACGATCAGATGAAGATTGCCTGTGCCGAGGCGCTTGCCGCCCTCGCGCGAGAGGATGTGCCGGACGAGGTGGCCGTCGCCTACGGGCGCAAGCTCAGCTTCGGGCGGGACTACATCATTCCCACACCGTTTGACCCACGTCTGATCTATCGCATTCCTCCGGCCGTCGCCAAGGCGGGGATGGATACGGGCGTCGCGCGGCGGCCAATCGTGGACATGCACGCCTACGAGCTTGGCCTGAAGTCTCGCATGGACCCGACGGCGTCGATCCTGCAAAGCGTTCAGGCCCGCGCCCGCGCCGCTCAGGCCCGCATGATCTTCGCCGAAGGCGACGATCCGCGCGTGCTGCGTGCCGCCGTCGCCTATCAGCGCGCCGGCCTGGGCAAGGCGCTGGTCGTCGGCCGCGAGGCGGACGTGAAGGACAAGCTGGTCGCGGCCGGGATGCCCGAGGCGACCCGAGAGCTCGAGATCGTCAATGCGGCGAACACCCGGCACCTCGAGACCTACAAGGCGTTTCTTTACGAACGTCTCCAGCGAAAAGGCTTCGACCAGGTGGACATCCACCGTCTTGCCGCGCGTGACCGCCACGTCTTTTCGGCGCTGATGCTTGCGCATGGCCACGGCGATGCGCTGATCACAGGCGCGACTCGCAAGTCGGCCCACGTGCTTGGCCTGATCAACCACGTGTTCGACGTCCGCCCCGAGGACGGCGCCGTGGGCGTGACGGCCGTGCTGCACCGCGGGCGGATCGTTCTGATCGCCGACACGCTGGTTCACGAGTGGCCGAGCGAAGAAGACCTTGCCACGATCGCGATCCGAGCGGCCGGCGTCGCCCGGGGCCTCGGGCTCGAACCGCGGGTGGCGTTCCTGTCGTTTTCGACATTCGGCTACCCGGTCAGCGAACGCGCCGCGAAGATGCACGAGGCGCCTCGGGTGCTGGACCGGATGAAAGTCGACTTCGAATACGACGGCGAGATGACGGTCGACGTCGCGCTGAACCCCGACGCGATGGCGCACTATCCGTTCTGCCGGCTCTCGGGTCCTGCCAACGTCCTCGTTGTGCCGGCGCGGCATTCGGCGTCGATCAGCGTCAAGCTGATGCAGGAAATGGCGGGAGCGACGGTGATCGGCCCTATTCTTTCCGGGGCGGGCGCGTCGATCCAGATCTGTTCGATGGGTTCGACGGTGAACGATATCGTCAACATGGCCGCGATCGCGGCCTGCAAGCTGGGCTGACGGGATTGGGGCTTTCCGCCCGACGCCCCGCGAAGGCGGGGACTCCCCCAGAGGGCATTTTGCAACGGGGAAAAGGCTGGCCTACTTCCCTGCGAAGGGCGCTGCGTCTCCCCAAAGCTCCTGCACGCGGCGGTCGCGACCGCAGGAATCTCGGTAAAGCTTGTAGGCCTCTGCCTTCCGGCGCGGGCCGAAGCGGGTCAGGATGATGTCCCGGCTCTTGTAATAGTCCTGGTGGTATTCGTCGGCGGGATAGAACGGGCCCGCTTCGAGGACGGGCGTCACTATACGGCGGCTGAGGTGGGTCTGCGCCTCGGCGATCGCGGCTTCTGCGGCCCGTCTTTCCGAAGGTGTCGCGACGAAGATGGCTGTCCGGTACTGGTCCCCGCGGTCACAGAACTGACCGCCGGGGTCGACGGGGTTCACAGATCTCATGAATAGATAGAGGCTACGATCGTAGCCGATGCGCGCCGGATCATAACGGATCTGGACCGCCTCGTAGTGGCCTGTTCGTCCCCGTGTGACCTGTTCGTAGGTCGGGTTGGCAACGGTGCCGCCGGTGAAGCCCGACACGACCTCTATGACGCCAGGGACACGCTCGAAGTCTGCCTCGACGCACCAGAAGCAGCCTCCGGCAACGGTCGCGACGGCCTCTTCGGCGCGAGCGCGTTCGAACATGCCCAGCAGCACCAGAAACGCCACGATAAAGACGACGAGCCGATTGTTTCGGATTTTCATGTCTGACCTCCAGCGCCTGCAAGGCTGCGCCGCTTGCCCACTTGTTGCAAGTCATCCTTCCGTGAGGCGCCCTGCGCAGATAGGTTCGCGCCGGTGGAGGAGAAAATGGCGCAGGTAACGACGCATCAGGCCGAAGAGGATGCCCGCAACGAGCGCATCCTGATTTGGGTGAACGGCGCCCTGAAGCCCAGGGCGGAGGCCGCGGTGTCGGTCTATGACTCGGGCTTCATGTTGGGCGATGGGGTCTGGGAGGGGTTGAGGCTCTACAATGGGCGCTGGGCGTTCCTCGACGAACACATCGACCGCCTGTTCGAGGCAGCGAAGGCCATAGACCTCGACATCGGCATGGACCGAGACGGCGTGATCGCGGCGTTGCTGGAGACGCAGGACGCGAACGGGATGCACACCGACGCGCATGCGCGGCTGATGGTGACGCGCGGGGTCAAGGTGAGGCCGTTCCAGCACCCCTCGCTCAGCCGGTCGGGGCCAACGATGGTCATCATCATGGAACATTCGGTGCCGAAGCTACCGCGCCCGATCCGTCTGGCGACGGTCCCCCACATCCGCGGCCTTCCGATGAGCCAGGACCCGAAGCTCAACAGCCATTCCAAGCTGAACTGCATCCTGGCCTGTATCGCAGCCGAGAAGGCCGGGGCGGACGAGGCGCTGATGCTGGACGTGCATGGCTTCGTGAACACGACCAACGCCTGCAACTTCTTCATCGTTCGCAAAGGCGAGGTGTGGACCAGCACAGGCGACTACTGCATGCCCGGCATCACGCGGGCGAAGGTGATCGAACTCTGCCGCACCAACGCAATCCCGGTGTTCGAGAAGAACTTCAGTCTGGTCGAGACATATTCTGCGGACGAGGCGTTCCTGACCGGAACGTTCGGTGCTCAGACGCCTGTGGGCCAGATTGATGGGCGATTGATCGGTGATGGCAGAATGGGGCCTATCACGGGACGTATCCGTCAGCTTTACAAGGAGATGGTCGGCGCATGAGGATCGCGATGTGGTCCGGGCCCCGGAACTTGTCCACGGCGATGATGTATTCTTTCGCGCAACGTGTGGATTGTGCCGTGTGGGACGAGCCATTCTATGCGCCCTATCTGGCGGCGACCGGTGTGGATCATCCGATGCGGGCCGAAATCCTGGAAGCGCACCAGACCGATCCAAGGATCGTCGCCGACCGCTGCATCGGCTCCATTCCTGGGGAAAAACCGCATTTCTACATGAAGCACATGACGCATCACATGGTCCCGGGCTTCCCGCTGGACTGGGCGCTACAGTGCACGAACGTGTTTCTGATCCGCCATCCCGCGCGGGTCGTGGCGAGCTATGCCAGGAAGCGCGAGGGGCCGTCCTTGTCCGACCTGGGCTTCGAACAGCAGGTCGCGCTGTTCGAGAGATTCGAGCGTGCGCTTGGGGCACCGCCCGTCGTCGTCGACAGCGACGACATCCGCGCGAATCCTGGCGCAATGCTCGGGGCGCTATGCGCATCGCTCGGCCTTCCATTCGACTCTGCAATGCTGACCTGGCCGCCGGGACCGCGAGCCGAGGACGGTGTCTGGGCCTCGCATTGGTACGGTTCCGTGCATCGCTCGACCGGTTTTGACGGGGCGGAGGGCGCGCTTCCCGTCCTGACAGGCACGTATGGGCGCTTGGTGGAGCAGGCATTGCCCTACTACCTGTCGCTTCACGCGGTCAGGCTGCGGCTCTCTGAAAAGACGGCGTGAAGCGCGGCGACTTCGTAGCGACGGGCCAATCGTCGGGCTGGCGTCGGAGGTTCCGCAGCCAGCTTGGGGAAGAGTCGGGTGATTTCGGCAATCTGCGTGGCGGGCAGCGCTTCGCGTATCTGGTCGCCCACCAGGAAGCTTTCCGCCGGTGCGCCGTTTGCCAGCACGATCTCGTGCCGGTCGAACAGCAGGTGGAAGTAGACCACGTCCGTGCAGTCCCGCTCCACGGCGAACCCCGGATTGCCGAGAAGATGGCGGGCCGGTGCCAGAACCTCGGGTTCGCCCAGGTGAAGCTCGACCAAGGCGCCGCGCAGCAGGAAGCGATGCTGCGGCGACACGCGCAGCGGAAGGTTTGGCGCGCCGTTGCCCAGCGCGCCGGCGGATATCCGGATGGGGCGGTGCTCTGGGTGGAGGTCTAGTTGCTCTTGCCCCAACCACGCCGATCCGATCCAACGGACGCGTTGCGGCCCGTTGTCGAGCGTAAGCACCTCGTCGCCGGCATGGATGTCTTCGATCGCGCGCCGGCCGGTCGGCGTGTCGATCAGCGTTCCAGCGGCAAAGCATGCGATCGCTTCGTAGTCGACCGCCGTATAGGCAACACGTGCCGAAGCTCGTGTGACGGTCTGCCCTGGGTTGAGCCCGACGATTTCGCTGCCGCTGGCCGCCATGAGGTAGTAGCCAGACGTGCCATCGACGACCATGAACGCGACTTTGACCGGGATCGTCACGGGCGTCGTCGACCCTGTCGGAGTATAGGTCAGCGTCGTGTTGAACTGGAACTCGTAACTGGTGATCGTGTGGCCGGGGCTCGTAAATACCTGGGAGACACCCGGATCGGCGATTTCGTTGGCATGCAGGGTAGTGTCGTCGTCGGTGACGGTGACTGTGATCTCCGACAGGATCGACACGGGCGTCATCGCCGTCAGAAACTGAGTTGTGACGCGATACATCTGGAAGGTCGCGCCACTCACGTCCGTTTCTCAACCATAGGATTAGAGATCGCTCCACCCGCAATCCAGGCGAGTAACGAATCTCGAATCATGGTTAAGATTTCGTTAACGCGGCCGCCCGTGAGCGCGGACAGGCGACCGGCTTATCGGGCGTGACCTACTTCGCCACGCGGGCGTTTCGCGTCGCGATGAGCTTGAGCCGCAGGGCGTTCAGCCGGATGAAACCGGCGGCATCCTTCTGGTCGTAAGCGCCGGCATCTTCCTCGAAGGTGACGTGTTTCTCGGAATAGAGCGAATGCTCCGACCACCGCGCCACGGTACGGGCCGAGCCCTTGTAGAGCTTCACGCGCACGGTGCCGGTCACATGCTCCTGGCTCTTGTCGATCAGAGCCTGGAGCATCTCGCGCTCCGGGCTGAACCAGAAGCCGTTGTAGATCAGCTCGGCATAGCGCGGCATGATCGAGTCCTTCAGATGCCCCGCACCCGCATCGAGCGTGATTTGTTCGATGCCCCGATGCGCCTCGAGAAGGATCGTCCCGCCAGGCGTTTCGTAGACACCGCGTGACTTCATTCCGACGAAGCGGTTTTCGACCAGATCGAGAATACCGACGCCATGCTTCCCGCCCAGTTCGTTCAGGCGGGACAGGATCGTGGCAGGCGACATAGCCTCGCCATCGATCGCGACGGCATCGCCCTTCTCGAAAGTTATCTCGACATATTCGGGTTGATCGGGTGCGTCTTCCGGGCGGGTGATGCGCTGGAGCACGTATTCAGGCGCTTCCTCGGCCGGGTTCTCGAGCACCTTGCCCTCGGACGACGTGTGCAGAAGGTTCGCGTCCACGCTGAACGGCGCCTCGCCGCGTTTGTCCTTGGCGATCGGGATCTGGTTCGCTTCGGCGAATTCCAGAAGCTTCGTGCGGCTGGTCAGATCCCATTCCCGCCATGGTGCGATTACCCGGATATTCGGGTTCAGCGCATAGGCCGAAAGCTCGAACCGAACCTGGTCGTTGCCCTTTCCGGTCGCGCCGTGGGCGACCGCATCGGCGCCGTGCCGTGCGGCGATCTCGACCAGGTGTTTCGAGATCAGCGGACGCGCGATCGAGGTGCCGAGAAGATAGAGACCTTCGTAGAGCGCATTCGCCCGGAACATCGGGAAGACGAAGTCGCGCACGAATTCCTCGCGCACGTCGACGATGTGGATGTTCTCGGGCTTGATGCCCAGCATCTCGGCCTTCTTGCGGGCGGGCTCGAGCTCTTCGCCCTGGCCCAGGTCGGCGGTGAAGGTGATGACCTCGCAGCCGTATTCGGTCTGCAGCCATTTCAAGATGATCGACGTATCCAGACCGCCCGAATAGGCGAGGACGACTTTCTTCGGCGCGGACATGCGAAATCCCTTTCCCGACAGGCCTTCGGCGCCCGCGTGTAACGTCTGCGTGCACACTGGGCAAGGGCGAGTCAGAAGGGCGGCCGATGGCCGCCCCGTTGCTGCTTCATGATCGTCCCGCGATCATTCGGTGATGTTGATCACGCCCTCGGTCTCGGTCGGGACCTCGGTTTCGTCCTCGGCGTCGGCGGTCTCGGTGGTTCCGATGGCGTCCGCGATCTCTTCCTCGTAGGCCGCAAGCCGTTCGTAGAGCGAATCCAGAAGCTGCTGTTCGGCATCGGTGACGACATCGGGATTGGTGTCCCCGTTCTTGTTCCAGAAGTCGAGGATGCCCTGCTCGGCTGTCGCCACGTCCTTCAGAAGGCTGTTTGCGTCGTCGATTTCGCCAAACACGCTGTCGTCATAGACACCAAGGTTGGCCAGCGCTTCTTCGACTTCAGGATCGGCCAACGTCGGGTCATCGGCGACCGCCGCTTCGTACTCGGCCAGATCGGCATAGCCGGCTTCGCCGAGGGCTTCGTCCAGCGCGCCGGCGCCAAGGCCGTTCAGCGCGTCGTCAATCGCTGCATCGGCCAGGGTCGGATCGGCCAGGACTGCATCCTGATACGCACTCAGGCTGTCGTAGCCCGCCGCGGTCAGCGCATCCCGAAGATCGATGTACTCCTGCGTGGAGGTCGTCCCGAGGAAGTCCCGCGCATCGGCGGCATTCGCGTCCGCGACGGCCAGCGCGGCCAGAGCACCGACAGGGCCATTCGTGTTTCCGTTGCGGATGTGAGCCAGCACGGCGTTGATGTTGGCGTTCAGCGCCCCGTTCATGTTGCCAAGCTGGCTGGGATGCGTTCCGTTCAGCTTCGCCTCGCGGACGGCGGCGTTGCCTTTAGGCGCGTCGCTTCGGCTCGCGTTGCGGTTGCTGTTCGCGTTTCCGGGCCGCTTACCGTTGCCGTTGCTACTGCGGATGACCGACCCATTGCCCTGCCCGCGTGCGGAGGCCGACTGCCCACCACGGTTGCCGCCATTTCCGCGCGCCTCGCTTTTCCCGCCGCGGTTGCCGTTGTTGCCACGCTCGCCACTTTTCCCGCGTTCACCGCCGTTGCCACGGTCACCGCCGTTACCGCGGTCACCGCCGCCATTGTCGTTTCCATTCTTGGCCAATACCGGCTCTGCGCCTAGGAACGAGGCGGAAACCGAAATCGTTGCAAGGGGGGCGAGCGTCAGCGCCGTCGTGCCGAACGCGCAGATCGCATTCTTCAATAGGGATCTCATGCTGCAGGCCTCTCTCGTGAAGGTTCGGCAGCCTCGCGAAGGGACTGCTCTGACATGCGATCAACATCCCAGAAGCAACGTGAACCCGCGGTGAACCGTTAGTGAACCCGACATGAATGGGGCGAAGGGGCGGCATGAGGTCGCCTACCAGGGGCGGAAAATCGCCGGGAACTTCACCCCAAACCCTGTTAGGAAGACCCTGGACGGCAGCCACTTCGGAGGGGAACCCGGTCATGACATTCGCCGATTCGGCGCGCGCGGCGGAACGTGCGCTCCGCTCGCTGTTCCCTCCGACGCCAATCCAGCGGAACGATCACCTGTCCGAACGGTACCACGCGGAAATTTATCTCAAGCGCGAGGATCTTAGTCCCGTTCGCTCCTACAAGCTGCGCGGGGCGTTCAACGCCATGCGCAAGGTGATCGACTCTGGCGCGGGCACGCGGAGGTTCGTCTGTGCCAGTGCAGGCAACCATGCTCAGGGTGTCGCCTATGTCTGCCGCCATTTCGGGGTGCAGGGTGTGATCTTCATGCCTGTCACGACACCCCAGCAGAAGATTCAGAAAACCCGGATGTTCGGTGGAGGCATGGTTGAGATACGCCTTACAGGCGATTACTTCGACGACACGCTGAAGGCGGCGCAATCGTTCTGCGCAGCGGAAGGGGCGCATTTCCTTGCGCCTTTCGACGACCCCGACGTAATCGAAGGCCAGGCCAGCGTTGCCGTCGAAATCCTGGCCGACCTGCCCCGACCGCCCGACCTCGTCATCTTGCCGGTTGGGGGAGGCGGTCTGTCCGCCGGGGTCGTTTCCTACCTTCGATCCGAGGCGCCGGCGACCGACTTCCGCTTCGTCGAACCTTCGGGCGGCGCATCTTTGGCGGCGGCCATGGCCGCGGGGCATCCCGTCAGCCTGCCGCGGGTCAATACCTTCGTCGATGGGGCGGCCGTCGCCCGGGTCGGAGAGCGTACCTTCGAGGCGCTAGCCCACATTGACCCGGCAAAGGTTCTCGCCGCGCCGGAGGACAGAATCTGCGTGACAATGCTCGAGATGCTCAATGTCGAGGGCATCGTGCTGGAGCCTGCGGGCGCCTTGTCTGTCGATGTCCTGCCCGCTTTGGCTGAGATCCTGCACGGAAAGACGGTCGTCTGCGTGACATCGGGCGGCAACTTCGATTTCGAACGACTGCCCGAGGTGAAGGAGCGCGCCCAGCGGTATTCCGGCGTGAAGAAGTACTTCGTCCTCCGCATGCCCCAGCGACCTGGCGCGCTTCGCGATTTCCTCGAGATTCTTGGGCCCGATGACGACATCGCGCGCTTCGAATACCTCAAGAAATCCGCGCGAAACTTCGGGTCAGTTCTGATCGGGATCGAGACGACCAGGGCCGAGAACTTCCAGCAGCTCTTTGCGCGGCTCGACGCTGGCGGGTTCAACTACCGTGACATCACCGCCGACGAAACGCTTGCGGAGTTCCTCATCTAGGCGGCCTTGCGTCCCACGACATCGACAAAAACCTTTCGCGACGCAGCATAGCAGGCGAGGATCGGAGCGATCATGATTTCGTTCGTGCGACCCTGCGACGCCATGCGTTCGCCGTCACGGCACAGCATCCCGAATCTTTCGAACCCTAGGTTCAGCGCGCCGCCCTTCAGGAAGTGCAGGTCCTCGGCCAGCGTCTCGGGGTCAGGCGCCCGCGACAGGCGGTCGATGACGCCATCGACCTCCTCCAGGAACAGGGTCACGATCTCCTCGAAATCCTCCCCGCCCACTTCGGCCCTGAGTTCGGCCACACGGTCCCAATCGATCATGTCGCATTCCACCACCTAAACACCCACACGACCACTTTCGCGTCTGGTCGTTAACGGATGGTTGACCTGGACGAGGCCGATCTTGAAACCTTTCATTTTCATCGGAGCTTAAGCGCCTGTTGGCAGACTGCCCGCGCTTATTTCCGGTGTCCCGAAGTGCTGCCAGACCGCGACCTATTCGTTCAGCCCAGCGCGCCACGGCGCGTCCTGCTCGCTGATGACAGCCGATCCCAGCGGCGCATCCTCATGGCGCTCCTCGGCCGGTGGGGATATCGCGTGGAAGAGGCGTCCAGTGGCACGGAGGCTTTGGAGATGGCGCGCCGATCCTCCTTCGACTTCGTGTTGAGCGACTGGATGATGCCCGGCCTGAACGGGCTTGAGCTCTGTCGAGCCTTTCGCGGTCTCCCCCGAGAGAGCTACGGCTATTTCATTCTTTTGACCGCCAAGAACGAAAAAGCCGAAGTCGCACAGGGTCTGGAGGTTGGGGCCGACGATTTTCTCGCCAAGCCGATCAGCGCGGCCGAACTGCATGCGCGGATGCAGGCCGGTGAACGCATCATCCGGATGCAGCGTGAGTTGAGCGAAAAGAACGCTCTGGTCAGCGAGACGCTGGATCGCATCAGCGCGCTCTACTCTGCGCTGGACCGCGATCTGGTTGAGGCGCGCAACCTTCAAATGACGCTTGTTCGTGAACGGCGGCGTGACTTCGGGACGGCCGAGGTATCGGTCGCCCTGCGCCCTTCCGGCCGCGTCGGCGGCGATCTTGTCGGATATTTTCGGCTGAGCGAAAGGCAGGCAGTGCTCTACGCCATCGACGTTTCGGGCCACGGAGTCGCTTCGGCCATGCTGGCGGCGCGCCTCGCCGGGATGCTCGGCGCGTCGCAACCCGGGGGCAACATCGTTCTGACCCCTGGCCACGGCGACGTTGCCTTGCCGGCGGACGTCGTCGCCGCGCGCCTAAATCGCGCGATCCTTGAGACATTCCAGATCGATCAATACCTGACCTGTGTCTATGCGGTCACCGATCTCGAGACCGGGGGCGTCACGCTTGTCCAGGCCGGCCACCCTCACCCGCTGATCCTGCGCCGGAATGGCTCGATCGAAAGGATCGGCGGCGGCGGGCTTCCCATCGGCCTGGTTGCCGATGCCCAATACGAACAGATCAACGTCAAACTCGAACCTGGCGACCGTCTTCTCCTGATGTCCGACGGGCTGACGGAGGCGATCGATGCCGACGGCAACGAACTGGGCGAAGCCGGGATCGAAGCCATGATCGCGCGCAACCTGGGTCTGTCGGGCACTGCCTTCCTCGAAGCGCTGGTCTGGGATGTCCAGAAGCTCACCGCAGACGGCGAGGCGCGTGATGACATCTCCGCCGTGCTCTACCAGTTCAAGGGTCAGCGCGCCTGAGCTTGAGCCACCGAAGACAGGAAATGCCGGTCGCCACTGTTCGCCAGAAGCGCGGGTGCGACCGCAAGGGTCGCCCAGATGGGGGTGTGCATCGGCTCGGTCGGGGGGCCGAGACGCCGGATCGGGCAGGCCAGGTAGACCGTGCACAGCTTTTCCGCCCAGATCTGGTACTCCGGCATGAAGGTGAACCGCCGGAAAGCGCCCAGGCGCCGTTCGACTCGGATCGACCAACCGGTTTCCTCGTAGACCTCGCGGTGCAGCGCGGCGAGCGGCTGTTCCCCCCGGTCAATCCCACCGCCCGGCAGCTGGTACTCCGGGACAGGCTCGGCCTGGTGGGTAAGGAGAACGCTGTCTCCGTCCTTCAGCACTGCATATACGCCCGGGCGCCTGACATAACGTTGTCCGTGAACGACCGGTTCGCCGAATCGCCTGATCATGGTGCTGCCCTTTGTGAATGGGTCTGCGTGCCTATATAACCCGGTCATGCCAGAGGCCCGAGGCCAGGAAAACCCATGTCCGTAGGATCGCACATCGCTTGGGACGATACCGTCCTGCCCTTTCAACTTGACCGCTCCGACATCCGCGGCCGCGTGGCGCGGCTGGATGGGGTGCTGGACCGCGTGCTCGAGCAGCACGACTACCCGCCGCAGGTGGAAACCCTGATTGCCGAGGCTGCGTTGCTGACGGCGCTGATCGGACAAACCATCAAGCTGCGCTGGAAGCTCTCGCTCCAGGTCCGGGGCGACGGGCCGATTCGCATCATAGCGACCGACTATTTCAGCCCGACGGACGACGGCATGCCCGCGCGCATTCGCGCCTGGGCCAGCTTTGACCGCGACCGGCTCGACCCGGAGGCGCGGCCCTTCGACCAGATCGGGCACGGCTACTTCGCGATCCTGATCGACCAGGGGCAAGGTACGACACCCTACCAGGGGATAACGCCTCTGGCGGGCGGGTCGCTTTCCGCCTGCGCCGAGACCTATTTCGCGCAATCCGAACAACTTCCCACCCGCTTCGCACTGACCTTCGGCCACTCGCTTCTGCCCGGCGGGCGGTCAGGCTGGCGGGCCGGCGGAGTCATGCTTCAGCATATGCCCGAGGCCAGCCCGCATGTCGCCTTCGATGGCGGCTCGGGCGAGGGTGGCCTTCTGAACGCAGGCGACATCCTCTACGGCGACGATGAAGAGAACTGGGCGCGCGCGAACACCCTTCTCGACACCGTCGAGGAGCTGGAGCTCGTCGGTCCCGAGGTTCAGCCGACCGAGCTTCTGGTCCGGCTGTTCCACGAGGAAGGCCCGCGTGTTTTCGATGCGCAGCCGGTCAGCTTCGGGTGCACCTGTTCCGCGGAAAAGGTGCGGCAGACGATGTCGATCTATTCCGCCAAGGACATCGCGCACATGACGACGGACGAAGGCATCGTGACCGCCGACTGCCAGTTTTGCGGCGCACATTACGAATTCGACCCCAAGACCCTGGGGTTCGACGCCGAGGAGCCGCCGGGTGAGTCTGGATGACATTCTCGCGCGGGCGGTCGCAGGTCCCGGGCGCGAAAGCTCGGACTTCGACCTGAACCCCGGCTTTCGCCTGCCGGAGGGGCGCGTGCTGAGGCCCGCGGGCGTTCTTGTCGCGCTCTTGGGGACGGATTCGCCCCGCGTGATCCTGACCAAGCGGTCCTCGCGGCTCAAGCATCATCCTGGTCAGATCGCCTTTCCCGGCGGCAAGGTCGATCCGGAGGACGATGGCGTCGTCGCGGCGGCGCTGCGCGAGGCCGAGGAAGAAATCGGACTGCCGCGGTCGCTTGTGCGCGTGTCTGGAACCCTGCCCCCGCATGAGACGGTGACAGGGTTCGTGGTCACTCCGGTCCTGGCACGCATTACCGCCGACTTCACACCCGTGCCCGAAGTCGGTGAAGTCGATGAGGTCTTCGAGGTTCCGCTGTCGCATCTGACAGATCCGGCGAACTATGTCGTTCAATCGCGCCTTTGGCGGGGCCAGCGCAGGCACTATTATACCGTGCCCTGGGGCCCTTACTACATCTGGGGGGCGACGGCGCGCATCCTGCGCAATCTCGCCGACAGGCTAGCGACGTGAAGATCGCGGCCTCCTGGCTGGACGAGCCGGCCCCGCGTGCAGTCATCTCGGCATTGACCGGAGCGGGGCATCGGGCGCTTTATGTCGGGGGCACGGTCCGCAACGCATTGCTGGGCCTCGAGCCCGGTGACATCGACATTGCGACGGACGCGCGCCCCGATCGGGTCATGGAGCTTGCCGTGGCGGCCGGGCTGAAGGCCGTCCCGACCGGGGTGGAGCACGGCACCGTCACCGTGGTCGCCGGCCACCAGGGGATCGAGGTCACGACATTCCGCCGCGATGTGGAGACTGACGGGCGGCGTGCGGTCGTCGCCTTCTCCGACCGGATCGAAGAGGACGCGGCGCGGCGGGACTTCACGATGAACGCACTCTACGCGACCGCCGAAGGGGAGCTGATCGACCCGCTGGGCGGACTGCCGGACCTCTTGGCGAGACGCGTCCGCTTCGTCGGCCATGCCGAGGACCGGATCCGCGAAGACTTTCTACGCATCTTGCGGTTCTTCCGGTTCCACGCCTGGTACGGTGATCCCGAAGGCGGTCTGGATCCCGACGGACTTGCCGCCTGTGCGGCGCATTCGGCTGGAATAGAAACGCTTTCGCGCGAACGCATCGGAACCGAGATGCGCAAGTTGCTGGGCGCGCCCGACCCCTCGCCGGCCGTCGCGGCAATGGCGGCCGTCGGCGCATTGGCGAGGTCGCTGCCGGGGGCCAACACCGCTGCGCTCGCCCCGCTGGTGCATTTCGAGCAACAAGCCGGTCTTGCCGCCGATCCCATCCGCCGCCTCGCCGCTCTGGGTGGAGATGATCCGGCGGATGCGCTTCGCTTGTCGCGCGCCGACGCCAAGCGGCTGTCCGAATTGAGTTCGGCAGCGGGCTCACTCGCCGGTGCTGCCGAGCTTGGCTATCGGTTGGGCGAAGAGATGGGGCTGTCGGCCGTGCTGCTTCGCGCCGCGCTGACGGGGACTGCCCCGGATCCCGATGCGGTCGCCAGGGTCGCAAGGGGTTCGCGGGCCGTCTTTCCGATCAAGCCCGCCGATCTCATGCCCGCGTTCAAGGGTCCGGCACTGGGCGAGCGGTTGAAGACGCTCGAGGCGCGGTGGATCGCATCGGATTTCACGTTGGACAAGTCCGCGCTTCTGGATCCTTCCGGGGACGCGAGGGCGTGACACGGCGCACGAGATGAGGTAATTGGCCGTCGTCAACCGGAAGGAGCACGGCATGGATAACGGGATCATTCGCTACCTGCGCTGACAGGTCCGATCCCGTATGGGCGGCCTGTCCCTCTCGCCGCCGAACCTTGCCGTCCTATTTCGCTCTGAAGGAGCGCCTTCCATGTTCCGATATTTCGAAAACCTCGTCGATCCGTATGCGCCGTATGACGTGTCAGACACGCCCCCGCGGCGACTATGGCCATTTCTGAAGGAATATATCGTTCCCTTCCGCTGGGTCTTCGTGGCCACCGGGTTTCTGTCGGTTGTCGGCGCCTTCGCCGATGTCGCGCTTCTGTGGTACATGGGTCGCCTTGTAGACCTGCTGGCCGAGAAGGGTCCGGTCGAAGCGTGGGCCAGCCATGGGGTCGAGATCGTGGCCGTGGCCCTGGCCATCCTTTTCCTTCGGCCGCTGGTGCTCGTCGGGCATGTCGCGCTGCTGCACAACACGATCCTGCCGAATTTCGGCACGATGATCCGCTGGCGGGCGCATTCTCATGTCATCCGCCAGCCCGTCGGCTGGTTCGAAAGCGACTTTGCGGGACGGATCGCCAACCGGATCATGCAGACGCCGCCTGCGGCAGGCGACGCCGTTTTCCAGACGTTCGACGCTGTCTCCTTTGCGAGCGTCACGGTGATCGGCGCCGGCATCATGCTGGCCGAGGCCGACCCGCGTCTTCTGGTTCCGCTCGTCGTCTGGTTCGTGCTCTATGCTGCCCTGGTCCGTTGGACGGTCAGGCGTGCGGGACCTGCCGCAAAGGCAAGTTCCGACGCGCGGTCCGCCGTGACCGGGCGGGTCGTCGACTCGTACTCAAACATTCACGCCGTGAAGCTCTTCGCGCACCACGGACGCGAGCTGGACTATGCGAAGGAGGCCATCGAGACGGCACGCCAGGCCTTCATGCGCGAGATGCGCATCATCACCAAGATGGACTTCGCGCTGACGGTGCTGAACGGGGCGCTGATCGTGTCGGTCACCGGGTGGTCGATCTACCTTTGGTTCAATGGAGCGGCCACGGTCGGGACGGTGGCAGCGGCAACGGCGCTGGTGCTGCGGCTCAACAACATGACTTACTGGATCATGTGGGCGTTTTCGTCCTTGGTGCAGGCGCTGGGCGTCGTCCAGGAGGGGATGGAGACCATCGCTCAGCCGATCGGTCTGGTGGACCGGCCGGCCGCACCCAATCTGAAGTTCAGTGCCGGCCTCATCGAGATCGAAGGCGTCAGCCACCACTACGGACGCGGTTCGGGTGGGTTGCAGGACGTAAGCCTGACCATCCGGCCGGGCGAGAAGGTAGGTCTTGTCGGCAGGTCGGGCTCGGGCAAGTCTACGCTCGTCAAACTGATCCTGAGATTCTACGACCCCGAGGGCGGCCGGATCCTCATTGACGGGCAGGACATCACCCAGGTGACGCAGGACAGCCTGCGTCGGGTGATCGGGATGGTCCAGCAGGAGACTGCCCTCCTCCACCGGTCGGTGCGCGAGAACATCCTTTACGGCCGCCCGGACGCGACCGAGGCGGAGATGATCGCGGCGGCGAAGCGGGCCGAGGCGCATGATTTCATCCTGAACCTCGAAGACAACGAGGGGCGCAAGGGCTATGACGCCAGGGTGGGCGAACGAGGCGTGAAGCTGTCCGGTGGCCAAAGGCAAAGGGTCGCCATTGCGCGCACCATCCTGAAAGACGCTCCGATCCTGATCCTGGACGAGGCGACCAGCGCGCTCGACAGCGAGGTCGAAGCCGCGATCCAGGATACGCTCTATGGCGTCATGGAGGGAAAGACGGTCATCGCCATCGCGCACCGGCTGTCCACTATCGCCCATATGGACAGGATCGTGGTGTTGGACGACGGACAGGTCGCCGAACAAGGGACGCACGCGGAACTTCTCGCGCGTCGCGGGCTATATGCAAGGTTCTGGACACGCCAGTCGGGTGGGTTCATCCAGACCGAGGAGGCCGCCGAGTGAAGATCGACCCATTCGTCCCTGTAGAGGAAGCGCCGCCGCGCAAGCTGGGCGCTTTCTTCCGTTGGGCGCTTTCGGGGTCGTGGCCGGTGCTGCTGGCGGCCGCGGCGGTATCTTCGCTTGCGGGTACGTTCGAGGTCGTATCGGCTCTTCTTCTGGGCTGGGTGGTGGATGCGACGGTCGCTTCAAGCCCGTCGAACTTCATGACAGAAAACGCCGTCCTGATTGGCGGTTTCGTCTTCTTTTACCTGGTTCTGCGCCCCATCGTGTTTGGCGCCTCGGCACGGACGCAGTCAGTCTGGGTTGGCCCGAACCTCCTTCCCCAGGTGCTGAGCCGCTTGCACCGTTTCACTCTGGGCCAGGCCGTGACCTTCTTCGACAACGATTTCGCTGGACGGTTGGCGCAAAAGCAGATGCAGACCGCCCGCGCGATTACCGATGTCGTGACCGAGGTCATCAATACTGTCTTCTTCGCATTGGCCTCGATCATCGGGTCGGCGATTTTCCTTCTGGCGATCGATGGCTGGGTCGCGCTGGCTCTCACGGTCTGGCTGGTGGCCTACCTCGCGCTGATCCGGTTCTTCATGCCGCGCATCCGGCGCACCTCGACCGCGCGCGCCTCGGCTCGGGCGAACGTGACCGGGCAGGTCGTCGACACGATCACCAATATCAAGACGGTCAAGCTGTTCGCCCACGCCGAGCACGAAGACCGCGCCGCCCTTCGCAGCATGGAACGCTACCGCGAACGTGCCTACGACTTCGGCGTGATCTCTGCCTGGTTCCGCTTCGCGCTCATGGCGCTGGCCGGTGTTCTGCCGGTCATCCTGGTCGGTGGGACGCTCATTCTGTGGCGCGAGGGCGGGGCGACTGCGGGCGACATTGCCGCCTCTGGCGCCATCGCAATCCGCATAAGTCAGATGACGGGTTGGGTCAGTTTCACGCTGATGTCCATCTATGCCAGCGTGGGCGAGGTCGAGGACGGCATGAACACCCTCACGCCGCCTTACACGCTGACTGACACGCCGGGCGCACGCGAAATGGATCGGGCTATCGGCGAAATCGTGTTCGAAGACGTGGGCTTCGCGTATGGCCGGCGCACCGGCGGGGTCGAGAACGTGTCCCTCACCGTCCGGCCAGGCGAGAAGGTCGGCATCGTGGGGGCCAGCGGAGCCGGGAAATCGACGCTGGTTGCCCTGCTGCTGCGCCTCTACGACACCGAGCAGGGACGCGTGCTGATCGATGGGCAGGATGTCCGCGACGTCACGCAGGAGTCGCTGCGCCGTCAGATCGCGATGGTCACGCAGGAAACGGCGATGTTCAACCGCTCCGCCCGCGACAACATCCTCTACGGCCGCCCGGACGCGAGTGAGGACGAGGTCATCGAGGCTGCACGCCGGGCCGAGGCGCATGACTTCATCCTGAAACTTCAGGATCACATGGGCCGCAAGGGCTATGACGCCCATCTGGGCGAACGAGGCGTCAAGCTTTCTGGCGGTCAGCGCCAGCGAATCGCTCTTGCCCGCGCGTTTCTGAAGGACGCGCCCATCCTCGTGCTTGACGAAGCGACATCGGCGCTTGACAGCGAGGTCGAGGCCTCCATCCAGTCGGCGCTTCACAGCGTGATGCAGGGCAAGACCGTCCTGGCCATCGCACACCGCCTGTCGACCCTGTCCGAGATGGACCGCATCGTCGTCATGGACGACGGCCGCATCGTGGAGGAAGGCACCCACGACGACCTTCTGGCCAGGGGCGGGCTCTACGCGCGTTACTGGAACCGCCAGTCTGGCGGGTTTGTCGGCTCAGACGACCGCGCCGAGGCCGCCGAGTGAGGGTCAGCATCGACCGCCTGGGTCACTTGGGTGACGGCATGGCAGCCGGACCGGTGTTCGTGCCTGGCGCCCTGCCGGGGGAAGTGGTCGAGGGCGATGTGATCGCCGGCCGGATGGGCACGCCGAAGATCGTCGAACCGTCGCCTCTGCGCGTGAAGGCCGCCTGCCCGCATTACCGCGCTTGCGGCGGCTGTTCGCTGATGCATGCGCGTGAGGATTTCGTCGCCGACTGGAAGGTCTCGGTCGTGCGAGAGGCGTTGGCGGGTCAGGGACTCGAGGCCGATCTGCCGCCCATCGTGACCTCGCCGCCCCGGTCGCGTCGGCGCGCCACGTTTCATGGCCGACGGACGAAGAAGGGCGCCATCGTGGGCTTTCATGGCCGTGCCTCGGGCACGCTGACGGAGGTGTCGGGTTGCCTCCTCGTGACGCCTGGCTTGATCGAGACCCTTCCCGCGCTGGAGCGTCTGACCGAAGCGGGCGCGTCGCGTTCAGGCGAACTTGCCCTGACGGTCACTGAAACCGAAGGCGGTCCGGATGTGTCCGTCACGGGTGGCAAACCGCTGGATGCCGGGATGCGGACGATCCTGCCCGCGCTTGCCAACGACGCAGGTCTGTCGCGCCTGACGTGGAACGGCGAGCCTGTCGCCCTGCGCGCGCCACCCGCCGTCCGCTTCGGTCCGGCGCAGGTCGTCCTCCCCCCCGGCGCATTCCTGCAGGCGACGATCGAGGGCGAGTCCGCGTTGCTTTCTGCCGTGTCAGAGACCGTTTCGCCCGCGAAACGCATCGTGGATCTGTTCGCCGGCGCGGGCACCTTCGCCTTGCCCCTTGCGACGCAGGCCGAGGTCCATGCCGTGGAGGGCGACGCCGCGCTGATCGGGGCGCTGGAGCTAGGCTGGCGCAAGACGCCGGGGCTCCGCCGCGTGACGGCTGAGGCGCGCGATCTGTTCCGCCGTCCGCTCCTGCCGGACGAACTGGCGCGCTATGACGCAGCCGTGATCGACCCACCCCGTGCCGGTGCCGAGGCGCAGATGGCCGAACTGGCCCGCAGCGGGATTCCGGTGATCGCCCATGTATCCTGTAACCCGGTCACCTTCGCCCGCGATGCGAAAACACTCGTTAAGGCGGGATATCGCCTTGGTCGCGTGCAGGTGGTAGATCAGTTCCGCTGGAGCCCGCATGTGGAACTTGCGGCGTCATTCGACCGGCGCCATATCGCGGCCTGAACGATGAGGCAGGAGCGGCGCATGGACTTTCGGCAGAGGCTTGCGGACTGGCTGGAACAGCCGTGGGTGCGCAATGGAATCATCGCGGTCATTCTATTCAACGCCGTTCTTCTGGGGATGGAGACGTCCGACGTCCTGATGGGGCGGTTTGGAGCGTTGATCGTCCTTCTGGACCAGATCTGCCTTGCGATCTTCGTGGTCGAGCTCCTTCTAAAGCTGGTGGCGCTGGGACCGCGATTCTTCCGGTCGGGATGGAACGTATTCGATTTCCTGATCGTCGGGGTCGCCTTGGTGCCTGGCGCGCAGACCTTCAGCGTCCTGCGCGCCCTGCGCGTGCTGCGGGTCCTGCGCGTCATTTCGGTGATGCCTCGCCTGCGCCGTGTGGTCGAAGGGTTCATCACCGCGCTACCGGGCATGGGGTCGGTCTTCCTGCTGATGGGGCTGGTTTTCTACATCGGGTCGGTGATGGCCACAAAGCTGTTCGGAGAAAGTTTCCCCGACTGGTTCGGCAGCCTCGGGCGATCCGGCTACACGCTGTTCCAGGTGATGACGCTGGAAAGCTGGTCGATGGGGATCGTCCGTCCGGTGATGGAGGTCTATCCCCATGCATGGGCCTTCTTCGTGCCGTTCATCATGGTCACGACATTCGCGGTGGTGAACCTGCTTGTCGGCCTAATCGTCAATTCGATGCAGGACGCGCATTCGGTCGAGGACAACGCCAAGACCGACGCCTATCGCGACGAGGTTCTGGCGCGGCTGGAGGCGATCGAGAAGCGGCTGTCCGAGCGGAAGGATTGAACTGTCCCAGGTTTTCGCAAACCGATTCTTCAGCTATAAAGTCCAAAAACAAATTGGACGCGTGGGGCAGAGCGACGTGGCGAGAGGTTTCTTCCGGATCATCGTGATTCTTTGCGTGGCGATCGGTCTTTCGGGCTGCGCATCGAAGTTCCGCACCTACAATGGACCGGAGGTCACCCGGGTCGTCGTCATGAAGGCCGACCGCCGGATGTACCTAATGCACCATGACGCAGTGCTGAAGGCCTACAAGATCGACCTGGGCTTCGCCCCCGAAGGCCACAAGCAAACCGAAGGCGACGGCCGCACGCCAGAGGGCCGCTACTTCATCGACCGCCGAAACCCGGACAGTTCGTTCCACCTATCGCTGGGGATTTCCTATCCGAATGTGCAGGACGTCGAACGCGCCTCGTCCATGGGGCAAAGTCCTGGGGGCGACATCTTCATCCACGGTGGGCCGCGCCGCGGGATCGACCGCCGAGGACCGGACTGGACTGCCGGCTGCATCGCCGTCACCAACCGCGAGATGGAGGACATCTACGCGATGGTGCGCGACGGCACGCCGATCGACATCTTTCCCTGAGGCAGGGCCGATCAGGCGCCGGTGATCAGTGTCCACCAGATCTTGCCGGTAGGTTCCTGATAGAATGAGAAGCCCAGGTCGCGCGCTCGCGGGTCGAGCAAGATGCCGCGCGTGTCGGGCTGCTCCATCCAGGCAGCCAGCGTTTCAAGCTCAGTCTCGTAGGTTTCCGAGATATTCTCGCCAATGAACTGTCCGGCGTAGCCCGCGCGGCGCACCCGGTCGAGTGGCGACGACCCGTCCGAGCCGAAGTGCCACGGTCGCGACTGTATCGACATATCGCGCGAATGCGCCGCGGCGGCGTTGTTCAGCGCTGGGCTCAACTGAAGCGGTTGAGCGCCCGCGGCCTGCCGCAAGGCGTTGATTGAGTCGAGCATGCGCTGTTGCACACGCGGGGCTTCGGCGGCCGAGATCCGGTAGACCTTGGGAAGCGGTCGCCCATCGGGCCCGACCTGCGACCCCCCGACGGGCGCACAAGCGGCGAGCGCCGCCAGAAGCGATACGGTAAGTAGGGTGTTGCGCAAGATCCTGCCCTCGGACGACTCGTTTTCTGGCCGACAGCCTTATCCCGAAGATTCGGGCTGTTCAAACGCTGCGTATTGCCGCAATAGGCGACCTAACGCCGGTTTGATTTGCGATTGACCGGCAGGCGGCGCTAGTTTCCTGCCGATTACGACTTGGAGAGATGACGATGAACGGCAACTCCCACGACTCCTTCAACCGGCGGCGGTTTCTTGGGACGGCTGCGCTGGCGTTGGGCGCTTCGGCCATGCCGGCTTTTTCGCAGGGCTTCCAGAATTCGACCGAACCGGACCGCGACCCGACGCAGAGCGTTCGCCGCAACGTGTCCAGCTTCCAGTCGCGGGACTGGCGGTCCTACTTTGACAACACCCGCAACGGCGTGATCCTGGTCGACATCACCTCTCGTGCCGTCCACTACTGGAGCGAGGATCAGTCGATCTATCGCCTCTACCCGTCGTCGATCCCGCTCAGCGAGGAGCTGACGCGGCGCGGTCGCACCCGCGTGACGCTGAAGGATCCCGCACCCGACTGGCGCCCGACGCCGTCGATGAAGCAGCGCAACCCCGAGTGGCCGGACTACATGCCCCCTGGTCCGGACAACCCCCTCGGGACGCGCGCCCTGCACCTCAGCTGGACCTACTACCGCATCCACGGCACCCACGACACGCGCAAGATCGGCCGCCGCTCCTCGAACGGCTGCATCGGGCTCTACAACGAGCACATCGAGGAACTTTATGAAATGGCCAAGGTAGGGACCCAGGTTCTGATCATCTGAGGTTGCGCCTTCACGAAAGGAAAGGGGCGTTGTCCGCACAGGACGGCGCCCCTTGCCTTTGCAGGCGGGCGATCAGTCGATCCAGCCGGCGAGGTTGTCCTCGATCACCGCCGACAGCGCAGCGATGTGGGCGTCGTCGTCGTTCAGGCAGGGGATGTAGGTGAATTCCTCGCCCCCCTCATGTTCGAACGCCTCACGGATCTCGCCGTTGATCTCCTCCAGGGTCTCGATGCAGTCGGCCGAGAACGCGGGCGCAATGACCGCGATGCGCTTCTTGCCCTCCTTGGCGAGTTCGGCCACCGCCTCGACCGTGTAGGGCTTCAGCCACTCTTCGGGTCCGAAGCGCGACTGGAAGGTCGTCAGGATCTCACCCTTGTCCCAGCCCAGCCTCTCGCGCAGCAGGCGCGAGGTCTTCTGGCACTGGCAATGGTAGGGATCGCCTTCCATCAGATAGCGTTTTGGCACGCCGTGGTAGGAGGCGACCAGAATGTCGGGCTTGTGGTCGAGCTTCGAATAGGCGCGTTCGACCGACTGCGCCAGCGCCTCGACATAAAGCGGGTGCTCGAAGTAGGCGGGCACCGTCCGGACGGGCGGTTGCCACTTCTCGTCCATCAGTGCCCGGAAGAACTGGTCGTTCGCCGTGGCGGTCGTGGCCCCCGCATATTGTGGATACAGAGGGAAGAAGAGGATCTTGCGGCATCCGGCGTCGGTCATGGCTCGGACCTTCGATCGGGTCGAGGGATTGCCGTAGCGCATGCAGAAGTCCACCATGACCCGGTCGCCATACCTCGCCTCCATCGCAGCCTTGATCTTGGCCGTCTGCTGCTTGGTGATGGTCATCAGCGGGCTTTCGTTCTTCTCCTCGTTCCATATCATCTTGTAGTTGGCACCGGAGGAGAAAGGGCGCTTGGTCAAGATGATCAGTTGAAGAAGCGGCTGCCAGATCCATGGGCTATAGTCGATCACCCGGCGATCCGACAGGAACTCGTTCAGGTAGCGACGCATCGGCCAATAGCCGTAGTGGTCCGGCGTCCCGAGGTTGGCCAGCAGAACCCCGACCCTCTCCATAGGAACGGACGGGTGGTCCGGCGGAAAGTGCGCCCCGGTAGCTTGGTCGGTCTTCGCGGCACTGTTCATCGTCTTCGCATCCAGCATTCCGGCGCGTCCTGCAAGTTTTTCATTGGTCACGGAACTTTCGGGGGAGATAAACGGTTTTCCCTCAGGGTCAATCTTGTGAGGCGGTTCGACGCGGCGGGAGATCAGCACTGGACAGGAAGATGATGCATCGGAAAGACATGACGATCCCGAGGCTGAACCTGTTGGAAGACGCAATCTTTCTCGATTTCGACGGAACGCTGGTGGAGATCGCCCCGCGTCCGGACGCTGTTGTGGTGCGCCCGGACCTGCCCGACTTGCTACATCGTTTGCACGACCGCACATCGGGTGCCGTGGCGGTCGTTTCCGGTCGCTCGGTGACCGAACTGGAACGATTTCTCAACGGGTTTCCGGGGATCCTGGTGGGTAGCCACGGCTCCGAACGGCGCGGCGCGGCACCCCTCCCGCCACCCGAAGGTCTGGAGGCCCTGCACGGCGAGATCGAACGGCTGGCTGCGATTGAAGGTCTATTGCCCGAGTTGAAGCCCCGCGGCGCCGCGCTGCATTTCCGCGAAAACCCCGCGCGCGCCACCGCTGCACAGGCCGTGGCGCTGGCTCTGGCCGACGCCTTCCCAGCCTTCACGGTGCAGCCGGCCAAGATGGCCTTCGAACTGAAGCCGAAGGATGCATCCAAGGACCGCGCACTGGCCGAACTGATGAAGGATCCCCCCTTCACCAAACGCCGGCCCGTCTATGCGGGGGATGACTCGACCGACGAACCCGCCCTGCGCTGGGTCGACGATGCGGGTGGTCTGTCGGTGAAGGTGGGCGAAGGCGAAAGCGTCGCCCGCCACCGCCTGGAGGGCCCGGCGGATGTTCTGCGATGGCTTGCCACCGGCATTGAAGGAAGCTGATCCCATGTCGCGGCTGATCTGTGTTTCCAACCGCATTCCCACCGGGCCGAATCCGTCTGGCGGGTTGGTCGTGGCGCTGGCCGATGTCCTTGCGGCGACCGGTGGCGTCTGGGTCGGCTTCGGCGGACAGACGCGGGACGCCCCGTCGGACGCCCTGACCGAGATCGAAGGTGGCCCCTTCCGGCGCCTGTCGTTCGACCTCAGCGAGCAGGAGCTCCAGGGTTACTACGCCGGGCACTCCAACTCGGTTCTTTGGCCGATCCTGCACGCCCGTGCGGATCTGATGGAGATCGGGTCAGGCCACCTTTCGGTCTACAAATCGGTCAACCGCCGCATCGCCCGCATGCTTGCAGGCATTCTCAAGCCCGACGATCGCATTTGGGTGCATGACTTCCACCTGATCCCGTTGGCCTACGAATTGCGCGTGCTGGGCTTCGAAAACCCGATCGGCTTCTTCCTGCATACCCCGTTCCCCGCGCCCTTCGACATGGCGGCTCTGCCGAACGCATTTGAAGTCTGCACGTGGCTGATGCACTATGACCTGATCGGGCTGCAGAGCGAGCGCGACGTTCGCAAGTTCCACGCCAGTCTGACAGCCGAGGCCGAGGCCGAACCGGATGGCCGATTCCACATGCGGCTCGGCCAGCGCCGCGTCTGCGTCCGAGCCTTTCCGATCGCCATCGACACGGCGGAGTTCCAGAAACTTGCCGCGGAACAGTTCGAGCGCCTTCCCCCGGGAATCGTGAAGAAAGACCGCCGTCTGCTGATCGGCGTCGACCGTCTCGATTACTCCAAGGGCCTGCCCCAGCGCTTCAAGGCCTTCGCCACCTTCCTGGCGCAGAACGAGGACTGGCATCGCCATGTATCGCTTCTCCAGATCTCGCCACCGACGCGGGAAGGCGTGAAGGCCTACGACACGATCCGCGAAGAGACCGAGACCCTGGCCGGGCGGATCAACGGTGCCTATGCCGACCTGGGCTGGGCGCCGCTCCGCTACATCCATCGCCCGATCGCGCGCGAAACTCTGGCTGGCCTCTTTCGCGCGGCACATGTCGGCCTGGTGACGCCGCTGATGGACGGAATGAACCTGGTGGCCAAGGAATACATCGCGGCGCAGGACCCGGATGATCCGGGCGTGCTGATCCTCTCGCAGTTCGCCGGTGCGGCCGAGCAGATGGACGAGGCGTTGATCGTCAACCCGCATGATACCGAACAGGTTGCCGCCACCATCCTGACCGCCTTGACGATGAGCGCCGGCGAACGTCGGCGCCGGTACGAGCAATTGATGCAGGGACTGACCAACCGCGATGTCCATTGGTGGAGCAAGGCGTTCCTGTCTTCGCTCGACGCTACGAGGTCGGGCGACGGAAAGGCCGTGGCCTGAGCCTCACCTCGGGGCAATCAGGATCGCGCGGAAATCGTTGACGTTTGTCAGGGTCGGCCCCGTCACCACCTGGTCCCCGAGAGCCCCGAAGAAGCCGTGCGCATCATTGTTCGCCAAGGCCGCTTCGCCGTCGATGCCAAGCGCCCTTGCGCGCGCCAGCGTATCGGGCGCGACCAGCGCGCCGGCGACCTCTGCTGCCCCATCGACGCCGTCGGTGTCGCAGGCGATCGCATGTATGCCCGGCGCCCCTTCAAGGGCGAGGGCGAGAGCGAGGCAGTATTCAGCATTCGGACCGCCAACCCCGTTCCCCCGCCGAGTGACGGTAAGCTCTCCCCCGGACAGCAAGAGGGCTGGCCGATCCCCCGGCTTGAGGTCAGCCTGGATGGCCCGGGCAAGCCGCGCATGATCAGCGGCAACGTCGCGCGCTTCGCCTTCCAGCGCATCGCCCAGCATATGGACGTCGAGCCCGGCAGCCCGCCCGTCCTCGGCCGCAGCAGACAGGGATTGCGACGGCGCGGCGTAGATGACGTTCGTCACTTTCGATAGTCGCACATCGCCCGGCGGCACGACCCCGGTCTTTCCACCAAGAACAGCCTTCACCGATGGTGGAACCGCGATGCCCCAGCGCGACAGCACGGTGAGGGCGTCGGCGGGGGTAGAGGCATCCCCCACCGTGGGCCCGGACCCGATGAATGCCGGGTCGTCCCCAGGAACGTCCGAGATCATCAGCGCCAGCATCCGCGCCGGCCATGCGGCGGCGGCCAGCTGCCCGCCCTTCACGCGGCTCAGGTGCTTGCGCACCGTATTCATCCGGTCGATCGGTGCGCCGGAGGCCAGCAATGCCCTGTTCACCGCCCGCTTTTCCTCAAGCGTGACATTTCCTGCCGGTGCGACGAGCAGCGCCGAGGCACCGCCGGAGATGAGGGCCAGAACGAAATCCTCTGCCCCCAGGCTTTCAAGCAGCGTCAGCATCCGTTGCGTTGCGGAGGCGCCACGTTCGTCGGGCACAGGGTGCGACGCCTCGACGATCTCGATACCCACGCAGGGGCGCGCATAACCATCCCGCGTGATGACGAGCCCTTCACAGGGTCCCCAGGCCGCCTCGACGGCCTCGGCCATGCGTGCGCTCGCCTTGCCCGCACCGACGACCACGACCCGCCCTGCGGGTTTCGGCGGCAGGTGCGCCGCAAGACTCCGCATCGGGTCGGCGGCCTCGACCGCGCGGTCGAAGAGCACCCTAAGCAGACGGCGCGGTTCGAGATCCATGGCATACTCCACTCGGTCAGTGCGCCGTCCACTAGGACCAACTGGTTGCGGAAATCCAGTCCCGGGAGCCTGATCGGCCGACGCCGGGTCAGAATTCCGCCATTGCCTAACAAGGGCTTGTCACGTTTTCCTGCGTGCATGAGCAGAAACAGAGGCTGAGGCGACGTGATCGTTCCCTTCCACGTGACCGAGATGTTGCGCCGCGTACGCCAGAAGTTCGCAACTCCCGCCGACGCCGCCCGGATCGCCCCGCGCCAAGGCGCCTATGCGGCCCTTCGCCCGGCAAGGGTAGCCAGCCGCGACAGCATCCGCCGGTTCTGGTCTTCCTTCGCTCAGCCGCCGGAGGTCGAGGCACAGCTGGCTGATCCGGCGACGCTCGACTTGGCCCACGCCTACGGGTCCAACATCGAAAACCTGATTGGCACCGTAAAGGTTCCCGTCGGCATCGCGGGTCCGCTCAGGATCAATGGCGTGAATGCCTCGGGTGATTACCTCGTGCCCCTGGCCACGACAGAAGCCGCGCTGGTCGCGTCCTATGCGCGCGGGGCGCTGGCCGTGTCCCGAGCGGGCGGCGTCAGCACGGCGGTGCTGTACGAGGGTGTGTTGCGAACCCCCGCCTTCGTGTTCGAAAGCCTGCTTCAGGCCGGGCAGTTCGTCGACTGGGTCGTTGGCAACATCGACGCGCTCAAGGCGGCGGCCGAAGCGACGACGCGCCACAGGCGGCTCGTATCGCTCGAGCCTGCGATCGACAGCAACATCGTCTTCCTCCTCTGCCGTTATACGACCGGCGATGCGGCCGGGCAGAACATGGTGACCATCGCGACAAACGCACTGTGCGAACACGCCGTCGCGCAGTGCCCGATCCGCGCACGCGCCTGGTATTTCGAAGGGAATTTCTCTGGCGACAAGAAAGCCTCGGCGCTTGGCACAATGACCGGCCGCGGGCGCAAGGTCACGGCCTCCGTCACGCTTCCGGCCGATGTCGTGCACAAGGTCCTGCACACTACGCCGCAAGCCATGCTCGACTACGCCCGCGTCGCCAACCTCGGCGCGTTGCTTTCCGGACAGCACGGTGCGCAGGCGCATTACGCAAATGGCCTTGCGGCGCTCTACATCGCCACGGGGCAGGACGCTGCCTGTGTCGCGGAAAGCGCCGTTGGCTTCACGCGGATGGAGCCGCGCGGCGATGATCTCTTCTGTTCGGTCACCATGCCGAACATTCTCGTGGGATCGGTCGGCGGTGGCACTGCGCTGCCCAGCCAGCAAGCCGCGCTTCGTCTTCTGGGCCTTGCCGGAGCGGGAAACGGTGCGGCCCTGGCCCAAGTCACCGCAGCACTCTGCCTGTGCGGCGAAATCTCCATCGTCGCCGCGATGGCTGCAGGCCACTTCACCCGCGCCCACGAAAGCCTTGCCCGGGACCGTGGTCCATGACCGGTCGCCTTTGGCGTTTTCAGAATTCCCTCGGGGGTGGTCGTGGGACGCCATGCGCTCTGGTCAGAGCCTCTGGCCGAGAGGCGTCATGACTCTCGCTGGCCGTTTGTGGGCCTATCAGGCCGAACGTTTCCCGCTGGTCCGCACGGTGCCCCTGCTCGCCGTCTTCGCGGCATCGGGCATCAATGTCTCCGCCTTTCTCGCGGATCGCGATCTTCCGGGGCCCGGTGCCTACCTGAGCGGCTTCCTTCTCGCCATCATCCTCTTTTTCCAGATGCGCGCCGCAGACGAGGTCAAGGACTCCGAGGACGACCGCCGCTTCCGCCCGGAACGGCCGATTCCCCGCGGTCTCGTCTCGTTGCGGCTGATCGTCGGCATCGCCGTTGCGACGGTACCGGTCGCAGTTCTGGTCGCCTTGGCGTGGCACCCACCCCTGCTCTGGCTTCTTGCGCTGACCTGGGGATGGCTCGTCCTCATGACCGCCGAGTTTGGAGCGCCCGACTGGCTCAAGGCTCGGCCCTGGCTCTATCTCGTCAGCCACATGGCGATCATGCCACTGATCGATGTCCTGCTGACAGGTGTCGAATGGCTGCCCGGCGGCGGCCCTGCGCCGGCACTCTGGCTTTTCATCGCGCTGTCCTTCGCGAACGGTTGCGTGCTGGAAATCGGCAGAAAATGCTGGGCGCCCGAGTCCGAGCGCCCGGGAGTCGAGACCTATTCCCGCCTTCTGGGTCCGACGCGCGCCGCGGCGATCTGGGGCGTGATCCTCTGCATGGCCGCGGCGCTCCTCGCCGTGACGGGCATGGCTCTCGGGTTGGCTGGTGCCTTTGCGCTTGTCGCGGCGATCGGCGCCGTTTCCGCCGCCATCGTTGCTGCGAGCTTCGCGCTGCGCCCGACCAAGGGCGCCGAGCGGGCGGTTGACGCAGTCGCGGGTCTCTGGGTCTTGGTCTCGTACTCCGCAGCGGGGTTCCTTCCCCTGGTGCTGGAGCGATCGGTATGATCCTTCGGTCGCAGGATGCCATGCGGGTGGACCTCGTGGGCGGCAAGGCCGCGGCCCTCGCACAGTTGACATCAGCCGGCTTCGACGTTCCCGCCTTCATCGTATTGCCCTCGGGTCTCTTCACCATGGACGACACCGGCCCCCGGCCGGCCGATGCCCTTGCCGACGTGCTTCGGCACGCACTGATCGAACTCGGTCCGGGTCCCTTTGCGGTGCGGTCGTCGGGTCGGTCCGAGGATGGCGCCGAACATTCCCACGCCGGCCAGTTCGAGACCGCCTTGAACGTCGAAGCACCCGACGTGCTGGCCGCTGCGGCGCGCGTCTGGGCGTCGGGTTTCGGGGCGACTGTCAAAGCGTACCGTGCCCTCACCACCGGGGAGGGAGCCACCCCTCCGGCCGTTATCGTCCAGAGGATGATCCCCGCGCGTGCTGCGGGCGTCGCCTTCTCGGCCGATCCCCTGTCCGGCCGGCGCGACCGCGTCGCCATCTCCGCTGTGCGGGGCCTCGCCGACCGGCTGGTCGCCGGAGAGGTCGATGGCGAAGACTGGACGGTCTCGACCGCGGGAGAGGCTTCCGGGCCCTCTTCGGCCCAGGTCTTGACGGCATCCGAAGCACGGGCTGTTGCCGCACTTGCCCGCAGGGCCGAGGCGACGTTTGATTGTCCGCAGGATATCGAATGGGCCTTCGAGGGCGACAAGCTCTGGCTGCTGCAGTCTCGCCCCATCACGACACAACTGCGCCCGGTCCCCGCCGCCGACGATGCGCTGGTCGTCTTCGACAACTCGAACATCGTCGAAAGTTACCCCGGTCTGGTCACGCCCCTCACCTATTCCTTCGCGGCCTATGCCTACGCGCGAGTATACCGGGCGTTTCTCCTCCTTCTCGGGGTGCCCGCCGGTCAGGTCGCCGCCGCGCAGCCGGTGCTCGACAATCTGCTCGCGCGGATCGATGGACGCGTCTACTACAACCTGGGCAACTGGTATCGGTCGCTGGCGCTCCTGCCGGGGTTCACGTTCAATCGGGGCTTCATGGAAGGCATGATGGGCCTCGATGAGCCACTGCCCGAGGAGTTGACACGCACCGTCGCGCCGCCTGCTCAGACCCTTGCGGGAAAGGCCCGAGATGCGATTCGGCTTGGTCGCGTGGCCCTTGGACTCGCCGTTCAGGCGGCACGCCTCCGACGCACAAAGCGGAGGTTCATGGCCCGGCTCGATCGCGCCCTGAACTCGCGCCTCGACCTCGGGAAAGCCAACCTGACACAGCTCGCGGCCGAATACCGCACGATCGAGCGCGACCTGCTGGACCGCTGGGACGCGCCGCTTATCAACGACTTTCTCTGCATGATCGGGTTCGGCGCCAGCCGCGCGTTGCTCGAACGTTGGGCGGGTGACCGGGGCCGCGCTTTCCATAATGAGATCATGATCGGCCAGGGCGACATCATTTCGGCCGAACCCGCACAGCGTATTGCCCGGATGGGCGCATTGGTGCGCGAGACAGGGCTTGGGGACGCGCTCCGGGCCGAGGGGCCGGCCGTGCTCACCCGCCACGCGCGCCTTGGGCCCGAGTTCGACGCCTACCTTGGACGGTTCGGGGATCGCTGCGTGGCGGAACTCAAGCTGGAGAACGTCACCCTGACCGAAGATCCCGCGCCGCTTGTCGCCGCGATCCTCGCCGCCGCTGCCCGACCCGACACGGCAAGCCCGGACAGGCCAGCGCCGGACTACGCCGCAATCTTCCCTGGCCAACGGATCCGCGTCTGGCTTGTGCGGGGTCTCTGCCGCTGGGCTGCGGCGAGGGTGCGCGACCGCGAGAACTTGCGATTCGAGCGGACCCGCATCTTCGGTCAAGCGCGCCGGGTATTCCTCGCAATGGGACGGGAATTCGCCGCACGCGGCGCGCTCGACCGGCCCGAGGACGTATTCTACCTGACCGTGCCCGAGGTGCTGGGTGCGGTGGAGGGCAGTGCGCTGTCGCAGCGCCTCGCGCCACTCGCCGCGCTTCGCCGGGCCGAGATGGAGGACTCGGCGACCCGTCCCGAGCCGCCCCAGCGCCTGACGGCCCGTGGTCCCGCCTTCGGCGTGGTGGCGACCGCGACCACAGCCCGCCCCGCCCCGACCGGGGCCGAACGGTTCGGCAAGGGATGTTCCGCCGGCATCGTGCGTGCCCGTGCCCGCGTGATCCGCGATCCGGCGGTCGAGGCTCTCGAACCGGGCGAGATCCTTGTCGCCCGCAACACCGACCCGGGCTGGATCGCCGTCTTCGCGAATGCCTCGGCCATCGTTGTCGAGCGCGGTTCGCTCCTCTCGCATTCGGCGATCGTCGCGCGCGAACTCGGGATCCCCTGCGTGGTCGCGCTGCAGGACGCGACCCGCTGGATTACCACGGGCGAGCAGATCGAAGTCGACGGCACAAGCGGTCGGGTCAGGAGAACAGATGCCTGACCGCTTTCCTCCACTTGTCCGAAATACCCCGGGGGCGTGGGGGCAGCGCCCCCGCCAGACGCGAAGGGCCCTCGCATGACGTCCCCGATCTCGACTCGCGCCGATTTCGACCGCATCCGCTATGCCCAGTTGTGGGAGGATGCCGATGTCCTGACCGACGCCATCGGCGACGTCCGGGGCGGGCGGGTGGTCTCGATCTGCTCGGGCGGGGACAACGCGCTCGCGCTCCTCACGCTCGACCCTGCCGAGGTCGTCGCCGTCGACCTGTCGCAGGCGCAGCTTCACTGCCTCCGCCTCCGGATCGCCGCGATTCGCGCCCTCGACCACGTGGAGTTCCTGGAGCTCATGGGTGCCCGCCCCAGCTACCGACGCGATGCCCTTCTGACCTGCGCGCTGGCCGGTGCGCCGGCAGATACACGCGCCCAGTGGGAAGCCCTGCGCGAGGACGTCGTCCGTCATGGCGCGGGGGGCGTGGGCAAGTTCGAACGCTACTTTCGGCTCTTCCGCAAATGCTTCCTTCCGCTTGTCCATTCGCGCGCCACGATCCTCGACGTCTTCACCCCACGCGAGCCCGAAGCACGGCGGGCCTTCTTCGAGACCCGGTTCGATACCTGGCGCTGGCGGGCGCTGGTGCGGCTGTTCTTCTCGCGGCCGATGATGGGTCGGATGGGGCGCGACCGGGCGTTCTTCGACCATGTCGACGGGAGCGTGTCGGACCATGTGTTCTCACGCCTCAGACATGCGGGAATAGATACTGACCCAGCGGAAAACCCATATCTTCACTGGATCATGACCGGGACTCATGGAGCGGCCCTGCCCATGGCCTGGAGGCGTGAGCACTACGCCACGATCCGAGATCGTCTCGACCGGCTGACGCTTCATCGCGGACCGTTCGAAACCCTTGGGGCAAGCGATGTCGCGGGATTCAACCTGTCCGACATCTTCGAATACATGCCCCCCGAGACGATGGAGGACGTTTACAGCGGCATCCTCGACATGGCGCGGCCGGGTGCGCGGCTTGTCTACTGGAACATGATGGCGCCACGTCGGCGCCCGGAGTCGCTGGCTGGCCGTATTCACCGCCTCAAACAGGTCGAGGATCGCGGCAAAGCCATGGACAAGGCGTTCTTCTATTCCGACTTCGTGGTCGAGGAGGTGCTGTGACGGCCTTGCTTCAGGTCGGCATCGCGCTCGGCGCAATCGCGTCGCTTCTCGGCGTGATGGCCGCCGTCCGATCGGCGGCGCGGCATCGCGGCTGGCATGCGGAGGTCCAGCGCAAGGTCGTCCATGTCGCTACCGGCGTCTTCGCAATGTCGCTTCCCTGGCTGTTTGCAGACGACTGGCCGGTCTACCTGCTGCTGGCGCTGACATTGGCGGTGATGGTCGTTCTTCGCCTTCCCTCGGTCCGGCAGGGCGGGCTGGGCGAGACACTTCACATGGTCGAACGCAAATCCTGGGGCGACTTCATGCTGGCCGCCGCAGTGGGTCTTCTGTTCCTGTTTTCCGATGGTTCGGCAATTCTTTACCTGCTCCCGCTGGCTGTTGTGACACTGGCTGACGCCGCGGCTGCGCTTGCGGGCAGCATGTATGGCCGGCGCTTCTTCGAGGTCGAGGCCGGCAGCAAGAGCATCGAGGGAAGCGCGGTTTTCTTCCTTGTCTGCACGCTGGTCGCGATGATTTGCCTCCTGGTGCTGACCGATGTGCCGCGCGGCAACATGATCCTTCTGGCGTTCATGGTCGCGGGCTTCGCGACGCTGGTCGAAGCTGACAGCTGGCGGGGGTACGACAACCTGTTTCTGCCGGTGGGCCTGTTCCTCTATCTCTACGAGGCCCTGCGGGCAGAACCGCTGGACCTGATCGTCCAGGCAGCCCTGTTCACGGCCGCGCTCGTTGTCTTCCGCGGCATCGCACCGGCGTTGGGGCTGTCTCGTGACGCTGCGCGGGTCTACATCCTGTCGGTCTCCCGGGTTCTGTCGGTGACGGCGGTGCAGAACGCCCTGCTACCGATAATCCTTCTTGGCGCGCACATCTGGGCGCGGATCGCGCGGCCTTCGGACGAACGGTTCCCCGACCTCGACATCATCGCGGCACTTGCCGTGGTGAGCTTCGTCTACCTTGCTGCGGGAGAAGCGATGTCGGCCAATGCGCTGAGTTTCTACGCGATGACGGTGGCCGCGATGACGGCGGGGCTCATGTCGCTGGTGCTGGGCGGTAAAGGGACGCTGGTGTCTCTGGTCGGGCGGGTCGGGCTGACGGCGGCACTTGTCTTGCTGTGGCGGGCCGTCGTCCGGGCGAACCCCGAGGCCGTGCAGTGGCACGAAGACCTCCTGCCCGCCGCAATCGCAGGTCTTGCCGCCATGACGATCGCAACGGCGCTGCGGCCGACCTTCTTTGCGTCAGACCGGGCCCTGAAACTGTCGGTCGGTGCGACCCTTCCGGTTCTTGCGCTGTATCTTTGGCAGACGATTGGAGGGTCGGCGTGAGAGAGCGGATCGAAAGCGATGGCGCGTCCGTTCAGGTCTATCGGGCGGCGCCGTCCTGGAACGGGCTTCGCGCGGCAGCACTTGGCGATTTCCGCTGCAACAGTATCGTTTCCGGCGCCGCGCTCTTGTCGCGGGTATCGGATCGGCTGAAGTCCGAAGGGTTCGGCGCGATCCTTGGCCCGATGAGCGGCGATACCTGGCACAGCTACCGACTTGTGACCGAAACCGATGGCTCGCCCCCCTTCCTGATGGAACCGCAGTCGAAACCCTGCGACCTGCCTGCCTTCGAGGCGGCGGGCTTTGACCCGGTCGCGCGCTATTTTTCTGCCCGGGTCGCGACGGCGGACGCGCTTGGCGTTTCGCCCGCACGGGTGGAGGGTCTGTCCGTCACGCCGTGGGACGGACATGACCCCGAGGCGCATTTCGCCCAAGTCCATGACGTGTCGCTTCAGGCCTTCGCCCGGAACGCGTTCTATGCGCCGATCAGCCGCGAGGCGTTTCTGGCGATGTACCTTCCGCTGGTGCCGATGATGCGGCCGGACCTTGTCCTGATGGCGCGGGCCGAAGGGCGGCTGGTGGGTTTCCTCTTCGGCGTGCCGAACTGGCAGGAAGGGAGGACTCCGCGAACGGTGATCCTCAAGACCTATGCGAGCCTTCTTCCCGGCGTCGGGCATCACCTGGCCCATGCGTTTCACAGCGCGGCGCTGGCAGGGGGCTTCGCGACGACGATCCATGCGCTGATCCATGAAGACAACGCTTCGGCCCTGCGCAGCAGACTGCACGGGGCGACGGTCTTCCGGCGTTATGCGCTGATGGGTCTGAGGCTCGGGTGAAGGACCTCGCCGCCATCTTCGCCGAGACGGCCGCGCGCGAGGGGTCTCGTCCGGCCCTGGTCAGCCCCGCCGGTACGATCAGCTTTGCAGACCTGCATGACCGCGCCGAGGCATTTGCGGCGCGGCTTGCGGCGAAAGGCATCCGAAAGGGTGACCGCGTGCTCGTCGCGGCTGCGGTGGCACCGGACCTCTACGCGATGCTGGCGGGGCTGTGGCAGATAGGCGCTGTCGCGGTTTTTCCCGAGCCCGCGATGGGTCTTCGAGGACTGCTACACGCCGTGCGGTCTGCGCGGCCGGTGGCCTTCGCTGCTGCCGGCAGCTACCGGTGGCTCAGGCTTCTGCCCGCGCTGTGGCGGCTCACATCGGTTACGCCCGGTAGAACCGGACGGGCGGCACGGGCACGGCTGTCGCCCGACGACCCCGCGCTGATTTCCTTCACCTCCGGTTCAACGGGCGCACCAAAGGCGATCCTGCGGACGCACGGCTTTCTTCTGGCGCAACATGCAGCTGTCGTGCCTCTGTTGGGCGAAGACCGCGAGCATGTGGACCTGGTCGCGTTCCCGGTTTTTGCGCTCGTGAACCTTGCCATCGGGCGGACCACGGTCTTGCCGTTCTGGCGTCAGGCGGCGCAGGGTGAAGTGACTGGAGCGGCGTTGGCGGCGTGGGTCGCGAAGACGGAGGCGACAAGGCTTCTGCTTCCGCCCGCGCTGGTCGCGCGGCTTGCGGACTATGGCGCACCCGAGGACGTCAGGCATGTCTTCACGGGCGGCGGGCCGGCCTTTCCTGACGTCATCGATCGCCTGCGCTCCGGGCACCCGGAGCTGGAGGTAACCTGCGTCTACGGCTCGACCGAAGCCGAACCGATTGCCCAACTCGACGCGCGCAACATCACAGAGGAAGACCGCGTGGCCATGTCGAAGGGCGCGGGCCTGCTGGCTGGAACGCCCGAGGCTTCGGTGCGGCTGCGGATCATCGACGACGAAATCCAGGTGGCGGGCGCCCATGTCAACCGGGGTTACCTCGACTCCTCCCGCGATTACGATACCAAGGTGCGCGACGGGGGCGAGATCTGGCACCGGACGGGCGACGCGGGAAGGCTGGATGCCGGCGGGCGGCTCTGGCTTCTGGGCCGAACGGGTGCCGCGATCCGGCGGCGTGACGAGGTCCTCTGGCCCTTCGCGATCGAGACCGCCGCGCGCAGCTGGCCGGGTCTGCACGCCGCGGCGCTGGTCGCTGACGGCGCGCGCGCGGTTCTGGCGGTGGAGGGGCAGGCAGCCAACCTGAGCCTGTGGCGGGACCGCGCACCCGCGCTGGGGGTGGATGAAGTACGGATGGTGAAAGCCATTCCGATGGACCGCCGGCACCGATCCAAGGTCGATTATCCCGCGCTTCGCAAGCTGCTCGGCCTCAAGCCGCCGACTTGAGCCAGCGCAGGAGTGTCTTCAGGGCGGGCTTCTTCGGCCCCGGCCGCGTGACCAGCCAATAGCTCATCCCGTCCTCGTGCCGGCTTCGATAGACGGCCCGCAAACGGCCGGAGTTCAGGTCATCGTCCAGCAGTGCTGACACCTCGACATGGAGCCCATAGCCCTGCCGTGCGGCCGAGAGAGCCAGTTCTTCGGTCGGGACGACATGGCGGACGATGTTTTCAGGGTCCACACCGATGGACTTGAGCCAGGCGAACTGCTCGGGCCACCCTTCTTCGATCACCCAGGGCAGTCGTGCCATGTCGTCCGGCGTCATCGTCTGGGCGTCCCCGACCAGCGACGGCGCGCCGACGACGGTGTAGAACGCAGGTGTCAGAAGCTCGGCCTCGGTTCCCGGCCACGATCCGGCGCCGAAGCGGATCGCCAGGTCCATGCGTTCGGCGGCCAGGTCCACCACACGCTGGTCGGGGTGCAATGACAGGGCGATCTCGGGGTGTTTCGCCCAGAAGCCGCCGAGACGCGGCATCAGCCATTGTGCCGCGAAGCTGGGGGTGATGGTGATGCGAAGCGGGCGGGCGCGGTCGGCATCCGTCAGCTCGGCCACGGCCGTCTCGATCGTCTCGAAACCCTCGCGGCATGCGGCGGCCAGCCGCGCGCCCTCGTCCGTCAGTCCCAAGCCCCGTCCCTCTCGAAAGACCAGCGGCATTCCCAGATGGGCCTCCAGCGCACGGACCTGCTGTGCCACCGCAGCATGCGTTACGTTGAGTTCGCGGGCGGCGGGCGTGAAGCCCTTGTGCCGCGCAGCCGCTTCAAAGGCGCGAAGTGCCTTCAGGGAAGGAAGCTGCATATGAAAGCCAGCCTAACAGATGAGAAGGTTTCCTGACTCGCATATCAGCCCGCTTAAGGGCTATTGCAAGCGTCATGACGCAGACAGGAGTGATAGCCATGCTTGAAATACTCGGACAGGCGATGTTGATCGCCACCAGGATGGAGCCGCCCCACGGGGACCACGGCAGCCACCGAGCACGCCCGACCCAGTCGGAAAACGACAACCACCGCGCCCGCCGCCGCGGTTGGCTCCGCCTGACGGGCCTCAGGCTCTAGCAGGCAGCCAGAAGCGATGCGTGACGGGCAAGATAGGCCCCGCGTACCTCAACCGGTGGGCGGGGCCTTATGCTGACCCCCCGCACCAGGTCCGGATCGGGCCTTCCGAAGAAGCGATCGGCCTCGGCCACGGTGAAGCCCGCGATCTGGGTGGCCTCGAGCCAGGCGGAGACCCTGTCGGCCGCCTTGATGGATTTCTTGATCTTCACAGGTATCACCGCAGGAAGCCCGAAACGCAGATGGATCGCTGCGGTCAGCCGTTCGTCCAGCGCGCCATAGCCCGGTCCCACGGCGGCTTTCACGGGCGAGATCATGTCGCCAATCACGTATTCCGGTGCGTCGTGCAGCAAGGCCGCCAGGCGCCAGCGCGCTTCGGCCCCGGGGTTTTGCGCCGTGAACAACTCCTCGACCAGCAGCGAATGTTCGGCCACTGAATAGGGCCAGTCGCCGACGGTCTGCCCGTTCCAGCGCGCGACGAAGGCCAGGCCGTGGGCGATGTCCTCGACCTCGATGTCCACCGGCGTGGGGTCGAGAAGGTCCAGCCTTCGGCCCGAAAGCATGCGTTGCCAGGCGCGGGGTTGTCTGGTCATAGGACGATCCTTTCCGGCTCCGATGGCTATTCTCAAGGCAGCGACGGAGCAAGACGGGACGTTCCTTGGCGACCGTGCAGGCCGCTGCGTTGCCGACATGGCAGCCGCCTGCTATGTCACCGGCAACCAGAGATCGAGGAGCTTGTGATCGTGACCGATTATGTCGTGAAGGATATCGCGCTGGCCGAGTTTGGCCGCAAGGAAATCGCCATCGCCGAAACCGAGATGCCGGGCCTCATGGCCCTGCGTGAGGAATATGGCGCGGCGCAACCGCTGAAAGGCGCGCGGATCGCAGGGTCGCTCCACATGACGATCCAGACGGCCGTCCTGATCGAGACGCTGAAGGCGCTGGGCGCCGACGTGCGTTGGGCGTCGTGCAACATCTATTCGACACAGGACCATGCGGCGGCGGCCATCGCCGCCAGCGGGACGCCGGTCTTCGCGGTGAAGGGCGAGACGCTCAAGGACTACTGGGCCTACACCGACGCGATCTTCCAGTTCCCCGAGGGCGGGGCGAACATGATCCTCGACGACGGCGGGGATGCGACGCTTTACATCCTGATGGGCGCGCGGGTCGAAGAGGGCGAGACGAACCTGATCGCCAACCCGACGAACGAGGAGGAAGAATGCCTCTTCGCGCAGATCAGGGCCCGGCTCGAGGCTTCGCCCGGCTGGTTCGTCAAGCAGCGCCACATGATCCGGGGCGTGTCGGAAGAAACCACCACCGGCGTCCATCGCCTTTACAAGATGATGGAAAAGGGCCACCTGCCGTTCCCGGCCTTCAACGTGAACGACAGCGTCACGAAGTCGAAGTTCGACAACAAGTACGGCTGCAGGGAATCGCTGGTCGACGGTATTCGCCGAGCCACCGACACGATGCTGGCGGGCAAGGTCGCGGTCGTCTGCGGCTACGGCGACGTGGGCAAGGGCTCTGCCGCCTCGCTGCGCGGCGCGGGCGCGCGGGTGAAGGTGACCGAGATCGACCCGATCTGCGCGCTTCAGGCCGCGATGGACGGCTACGAGGTGACCCTTCTCGAAGACGAAGTGAAGACCGCCGACATCTTCATCACCACGACCGGCAACAAGGACGTGATCCGCATCGAGCACATGCGCGAGATGAAGGACATGGCCATTGTCGGCAACATCGGCCATTTCGACAACGAGATCCAGGTGGCCGCCCTGCGCAACCACAAGTGGACGAACATCAAGGACCAAGTCGACATGATCGAGATGCCCTCGGGCAACCGGATCATCCTGTTGTCCGAAGGCCGTCTCTTGAACCTTGGCAACGCCACCGGCCACCCGTCCTTTGTGATGTCGGCCAGCTTCACCAACCAGGTGCTTGCGCAGATCGAGCTTTGGACCAAGGGCGACGAATACGAGAACAAGGTCTACGTCCTGCCAAAGCACCTGGACGAGAAGGTTGCGCGCCTGCACCTGGCAAAGATCGGCGCGAAGCTGACCGAACTGCGGCCCGAACAGGCTGACTACATTGGCGTGACGGTGCAGGGACCGTTCAAACCCGACCATTACCGCTACTGATCGGCGACGGCTTGCCGTTTTGACCGCCCCGAACACGTTTCGGGGCGGTTTTCACTTGGTCACAAGGCGAACCGCTGCGTATCCTTGCGCGCAGCCGGACGAGGGACGGCATCGGTAGAAATGAAACAGGGTGGAGAGACACCGATGAGCAAGAGAGACGAGCTGATCGCGAAATACGCCTCGGATCTGAAGAACAAGTGCGGGATGGAGCCGGACATGGCCCTTCTGACGAAGGTCACCATCGGCTGCGGACCGGCAATCTACAACGCCGATTCCGAGACGGTCGCGGCCTCGCAGCCCTCTGAGCTGGAGAGAGTGAAGAACAACTTCCTTGTGAAGAAGCTGGGCCTGAAGGACGGACCGGAGCTCATGGCGGCAATCAACGCTGTCATCGAGACCTATGGCAAGTCTGAGCGCAACAAGTACCGCGCTGTCATCTACTACATGCTGACCAAGCATTTCGGGAAGGAAAAGGTCTACGGCTGAGACCTTGCACCGGGCATGCCCGCCCTTCGCGGGCACCTGAAGGTCAACCATCCTTTAACCAATTGAATTGATTGCGCTTGCCTCCTTGCGGAGGCTGGCGTATTTCTCCTTCACTGGTCAGGAAGACCGGGACCTTCATAGATCACGTGGTGGTGCGCCCCCTGGGGGAACACGTGGGGTGATGGAGGGTCCCGGGGGGTCGGGGCCCTCCATTCGTTCCAGCGATCCACTCAAAGCAGCGTCAGGACAAGCCCCGCGACCGCGCAGCCAGCCACCGCATAGCCGCCATCGATCAGCGTCAGGATGAACGGCCCCATCGCATATGCGTTGTTGATCATGATCCACGGCGCGATCAAGAATGACCCGATGCCCAAACCCTCCACGAGGCCGCTTGCAGGGGTTGAAATGCCTGACATCGAGAAGATTGCCGCATGAATCCTGCAACGACGAGCATGGCAACGAACGACAGGACCAAGGGCATTGGACTGCCGCCCTTCGGGCGACCTTTCATGTCGACTTCAATTTGCGCGGCAGCAAGCCAGGGCCTTGAGAGGGCCATATACCACACCGCGCCGGTGACCCACGCGGCCGCCGCAGCTACCAGAACACTGACCGGACCCATAGTGCCTTCTCCATGTCGACAGACATAGTATCGCGGGTTTGGGACGTCGGTTCTACGGCTCGGTCCTTCCGAGGTTGCAAATGTGCTTCCACTCAGACTCGGTCACAGGCTGGACGGACAGACGCGAGTTGTTCACAAGCACCATGTCTTTCAAGTTCGGGTCGTTCCTGATGGTGTCGAGCGTGACGGGCGCCACGAAGGGTCGCAGCGCGCGTATGTCGACGCACTCCCATCTTGGATCGTCCGCCGTGCTGTCAGGGTGTGCTTCGGCGATGACCTCGACGATGCCCACGATCTCCTTGCCGATGTTGGAGTGGTAGAAGAACCCGCGGTCGCCGACCTTCATCATTCGCATGTTGTTGCGGGCCTGGTAATTGCGCACGCCCGTCCATTCTTCGCCCGCATCACCCTTTGCGACCTGCTGGTCCCAGCTCCAGGCGTCGGGTTCGGACTTGAAGAGCCAGTAGGCCATCAGCCGATCACCTTCTTCCATTCCTCGATGCGCACGTCCGAGAAGAGCCCCGCCTTGGCATAGGGGTCGCCGTCGGCCCAGGCTTCAGCCTCGCCCCGGTCCGCCACGTCGAGGATTACGAGCGAACCCTTCATTGTGCCGTCGCCATCCAGGAACGGTCCGGCCTGCGTTACCACGCCGGTGTCGGCGATGTAGGCCAGATGGGCCTCGCGGTTTGCCTTGCGGACGTCGAGATGGCCAGGCTTGTCGGTGCAGATCAGCGCGAACAGGGGCATCATTCCTCCTTGAGCGGACGGGCGAGGAGGATCTCCTTCGCCCTCGACATGGATAGCCGGCCTGCGCACAGATCGGCCACGGTGGATGTGACGGGCATTTCGATGCCCAGCTGTTGTGACAGGGTGGTGACAGCCTGGGCGGTCGCTACGCCTTCGACGGTCACATCCTCGTCGAAAGCTCCGCCCCGCCCCAACGCAAGTCCATAGCGGAAATTCCGAGATTGATCGGATGTGCAGGTCAGCACAAGGTCGCCGAACCCAGACAAGCCCGCAAGCGTCTCGGCCCGCGCACCGAGGGCCAGTGCCAGGCGCGAGATCTCGGCATAGCCCCGGGTCATGAGCGCCGCGCGGGCGCTGTTTCCCAGCCCAGCGCCGATCGTCGCACCGGCCGCGATGGCGACGACATTCTTCAGCGCACCGCCAAGCTCTGCCCCGGTCGTGTCGATCGTGCGATAGAGCCTCAGCGTGGGCGTGGACAGAAGGTGCTGTATCGCACGACCTGCTGTGTCGTCCGCGCAGGCCAAGGTCAGCGCCGTTGGAAGGCCACGCGCGATGTCGGCCGCGAACGATGGCCCGGTCAGAAGGGCGTGAACGCCGTCCGGCCGCGCCGCGGACAGCAGTGCAACCGGACCCTTGAGTGTCACGAGGTCTACCCCCTTGCAGGCCGCGACCAAAGGGGACGATCCGAGATGCGGCGCGAGCGTTGTCAGAACTTCAGACAACCGCTGCATGGGAACCGCAAGAACCGCGACCGAAGCCGACGCGACGCGCGCAGGCTCGGCCGAAACAGAAACGGACTCGGGCAGCGCCGCGCCTGGAAGCCTGCGCCGGTTCTCTCGCAGATGGCTTATGATTGCTGCCTCGCCCGCGTCTCGCGCGATCAGGTCGACTTTCGTTCCGACCCTGGTGAAGGCGATTGCCAATGCCGTACCGAAGGCCCCCGCGCCTACGACGGCAATACGGCTCATGCCTTGGCTCCCTTCCGCCCGCCCCCGACCAGGGCGGGCGCGGCGGTGTCCAGTGGCCAGCGCGGTCGCGCGGACAGGGTCAGATCATCTGTGTGACCAAGGCGGAACCGCTCGATCCCGGCCCAGGCGATCATCGCGGCATTGTCGGTGCAAAGTCGGAGAGGAGGAGCGACGAACCGCACCCCTGCGTCATTGGCAACGGATTCGAGCCGCGCCCGGATCGTTCCATTCGCCGCCACGCCGCCCGCGACCGCGAAGGCCGCCACGGGCGAATGGCTCAGGGCCCGGCGCGATTTCTCCGCCAGCACGTCCGCTACCGCCGCCTGGAACGAGGCGCAAAGGTCTGCGCGGTCCTGCCGCCGAAGGCCTCCGGCATGCGCCACAACGTCGTCCCGCGCACGCAGGACGGCGGTTTTCAGTCCCGAGAAGCTGAGGTCGCAACCCGGTCGGTCGAGAAGGGGCCGAGGGAAGGCAAAACGTGCAGGATCGCCCCCCGCCGCTTCAGTCTCCACCACCGGGCCGCCGGGTTGCGGCAGACCGAGCAGTTTTGCGACCTTGTCGAACGCCTCGCCCGGGGCGTCGTCTATCGTGCCGCCGAGGCGCGTGAAGTCCTCCGGCCCCCGAACCAGCAGAAACTGGCAGTGCCCGCCGGAGACGAGAAGCATCAAGTAGGGAAAGTCCATCCCGTCGGTGAGACGCGGCGTCAGCGCGTGGCCGGCCAGATGGTTGACGCCCACGAGCGGCAGTCCTGCCCCTGACGCGATGCCCTTGGCGCACATCACCCCGGCCAGAACCCCGCCGACAAGGCCCGGGCCCGCCGTAACCGCAACGCCGTCCAGTCGCGACAGCCCGAGACCGGCCTGAGAAAGCGCCTCTTCCACGCATAGATCCAGCTTTTCCGCGTGGGCACGTGCGGCGAGCTCCGGGACAACCCCGCCGAAGGCCGCGTGGAGGGCGGTCTGGCCCACTACGACAGACGACAGGATCTGGGCAGCTTGTCCCGGTACATGCCGGACCACCGCTGCGGCGGTGTCGTCGCAGCTCGACTCCAGCCCAAGGAAAGTCAGCGTGTCGCTCAAGGGTTCGCCCGTTGCTTGATACAGATGTGGCAGGTAACACCGGGGGAGGGCCCAGACAATCCTGCGAGGTCTTTCCCTGACAGACACGCTGCCTCTGCTTCTGACACGTCCGCTGGCCGCCTCGGAAAGGTTTGCCAAGGCCTGGCGCGCCTGTCGGGGTGCGGGGGCGAGGGTGGTCATCTCGCCAGTTGTCGAGGTGCGCCTGCTCGACCCCGACCTCGATCTGTCGCCCTACGCGGCGGTCATCTTCACATCCGAGAATGCCGTGGCTGCGGTGACTCCGGGTGATGGACGTCCTGCCTGGTGCGTGGGCGACCGCACCACCACGGCGGCGCGCGCCGCCGGATGGGACGCACGGTCCGGGAACGGTGATGCGTCAGGGTTGGCCAAGGCCATCCAGGCGCATGGTTCACCCGGACCGATGATCCATCTGCGAGGCAGGGAGGCGGCGGCCGATTTGGCGGGCGAGCTGACCGCAGCCGGCATCCCATGCGACGCGCGGGTGGTCTACGAACAGGCGACCGTACCCCTTACCGAGGAAGCGATGGGCCTTCTGTCCGGCCCCGACCCGCTTCTGGTTCCGTTGTTCTCGGCCAACTCGGCCCGTCGGTTGGCTTCAAGCGCAGCGGCCGCGGTCGCGCCCCTCAGGATTGCGGCCATGAGTCCCGCAGTGCTGGCTGCCTGGGATGGGCCTGTCCCACAGGCAACGCGGGTGGCGGCAATTCCGGATGCGGACAGCATGATCGACGCTCTTGTCGCACTGGCCGACTCGCCTTGAGGCATGGGGATTGCCGGGCTAAGCTGAATCAGTGTGGTTTCAGAAGGGGGAGTCGGGACCGTGGCGAGATCGAAGAAATCGGCCTCCGGCCCGACCGAGGACCCTGCCGAAGCCATGACTCAGCCTTCGCTCGAACCGACCGAGCTTGCCGAGCCCGGTGTCGCCCCCGATGGCGAGCCTGCGACCGATACAGTCGAGCCTCAGCGCGCCGAAGCGCCAGCGGCAGATGAGGTTGCGATCACTTCCGAGGCCGAGCCGGTGTCGGAGCCGGAGTCCGAGCGGCCCATGGCAGCGGCCGAGCCGGCCTATGTCGCGACGCCAGCACAGCCCGCACCTTCTTCACAGGGCGGGGGGTTCGTCGCGGGGCTCCTCGGTGGCGCACTTGCAGTTTCAGCGGGCGTCGGCGGGCTATGGCTGACGAACCCCGACCTGATCCGTGGCCGCGCGCCGCAGCCCGATCTTTCCCCGCTCGAAGCCCGCCTGGACGAGGCGGCCGCAGCGCGCGAGACACTCGAAGGACAGATCGCCGCGCTTCGCGCCCGTCTGGATGAAGCCCCCACAGCACAGCCGATCGCCGATGTTGCTGACATGGAAGCGCGCGTCGGCCAACTCGAGTCCGACCTTGCGGCATGGGCCGACGAAATGGGCGCCCGGATCGAGAGGCTTTCCAGCGCCATTAGCGTCCTGGAAGGACGTATTGCCCAGGTCGAAGCACGCCCACCCGTGATGGAGGGCGATGCCGGTGCCGTGACCGGGCAGATGATCGACGAGATGCGCGCCGCGCTGGAACAGCAGCGCGCGGAGGTCGCGGCGTTGACCGAAGAGGCTCGAACAAGGATCGAAGCAGCCGAGGCCGAGGCCGCGGCAATTCAAGCGCAGGCCGAAGCTTCGGCTCGTGCTGCTGTCGCGCGCGCGGCGATGTCGCGCCTTCGCGGCGCCCTTGATGCGGGTGGGCCCTTTTCGGCTGCTCTGGCCGATCTGTCCTCGGCTGCTGGAGCAACCGTTCCGGAGTCGCTTCAGGCCGTTGCGGAGTCCGGCGTTCCGACAGTCGCCGAACTTCAGGCGGCGTTCCCCGAAGCGGCGCGGGCCGGGCTGGCTGCCTCGGTCCGCGAGGAGCTCGATGCCGACGCGGGCGCGATGGAACGTCTCGGCGCCTTCTTGCGTGCCCAGACAGGGGCGCGGTCGATCACGCCCCGCGACGGCGACGACCCCGATGCAATCCTGTCACGCGCCGAGGCTGCTTTGGCCGAGGGACGGGTGGCTGATGCCCTTGCCCTCGTGACGACCTTGCCGCCCGCCGGGCAGGATGCGATGGCGGACTGGATTGCCGCCGCACAGTCGCGGCTCGGCGCGCTCGACGCGGTCGAGGCGCTGTCCGCGTCGCTTCCGGCGAACTGAGGGGGTCGGCATGATCTGGTCCTTCGTAAAGATCGCGCTTTTCGTCGCGATTGTCGCCCTCGTGGCGCTGGGCGCCGGCATGCTGATCGAAATGGGCGGCGGCATCCGGATCGCCGCGGCCGGCTGGGAGTTCACCCTCGGCCCGCTTCAAACCGTGGTGGTCGCGCTGGCGCTTCTGGTTCTCGTCTGGCTGTCCCTGAAGGTTCTGGGCCTGCTTCTGGCGGTCTTCCGGTTCCTGAACGGAGATGAAACAGCGATCTCGCGCTATTTCGACCGCAACCGTGAACGTCGAGGGTTCCAGGCGCTGGCTGACGGATTGATGGCGGTGGCGTCCGGCGAAGGGCGGCTCGCGATGTCGAAGGCCGCCAAGGCCGACCGCCTGCTCGGACGGCCGGAACTGACCAACCTGCTGCAGGCCCAGGCGGCCGAGGTTGCAGGCGATACCAAGGCCGCTCAGGAGGCCTACAAGAAACTCTTGTCCGACGATCGGACCCGGTTCGTCGGTGTGCGTGGTATCCTCAAGCAGAAGCTCGCCGAAGGCGACACATCGACGGCGTTGAAGCTGGCCGAGAAAGCCTTCGCTCTGAAGCCCCGGCACGAGGAAATACAAGACGTCCTGCTCAAGCTCCAGGCAGGCGCCGGGGACTGGAAGGGCGCGCGCGCGACGCTTGGTGCGAAGCTCAAGTCCGGGGCCCTTCCGCGCGACGTATTCCGCCGCCGCGACGCCCTTCTGGCGCTGTCGGAGGCCAAGGCCGTGCTGGATGAGGGGTCCAGCATAGAGGCGCGCGAAGCCGCGATCGAGGCCAATCGCCTCTCCCCCGACCTGATTCCCGCCGCGGTAATGGCGGCGCGGAGCTACATCGCGCAAGGCAAGCCGAAGTACGCCGTCCGCGTTCTCAAGAAGGCCTGGAGCGCGCAGCCGCACCCCGATCTTGCGGCCGCGTTCGCCGAGATAGAGCCGGACGAATCGCCGACCGCACGGCTCAAGCGGTTCCGCACGCTGACAACGATCCGACCGGAGCATGAGGAAACCAAACTCCTCCTCGCCGAACTTCACATTGCGGCTGAAGACTTTCCCGCAGCACGCCGTGCGCTCGGCGACCTGGCCACTGCACACCCGACGCAGCGCACGCTGACCATGATGGCGGCGATCGAACGTGGAGAAGGCGCGGACGACGCAGTCGTGCGCGGCTGGCTGGCCCGTGCGCTCACCGCGTCGCGCGGCCCCCAATGGGTCTGCGACACCTGTCACAATATCCAATCCGATTGGGCGCCCGTATGTGACAACTGCGGCGGCTTCGACACTCTGGCGTGGCGCGAGCCGACCGAGCGCGAGACATCTCTGCCCCATGGCGCCCAGATGCTTCCCTTGATCGTCGGGACCCCGGCGCATGAAGAGCGCGACGACCCGGACGACGCAGAGGTGGTCGAAGCGACGCCCGTCGAAAAATAGGGCTACCGCTCGGCCTGCAAGCCTGCTAAACGCGCCGCGTCGTGCCGGTGTAGCTCAGCTGGTAGAGCAACGCATTCGTAATGCGTGGGTCGGGGGTTCGAGTCCCTTCACCGGCACCATCATTTCCACCAACCTCCAGGTTTCCCGTGCGGGCGCGCTGCCCGTCGCGATTGCTTTCGTCTCGCAGCGCATTTCTGTCACCGGGCCTTGTTGATTGCGAATGTATACAGAAGTTTCGTATCTAGAGGCCAGGAGGCAGCAATGAGGTTGCTTGACGCAGCTTCTGTATACATTTATTCCATCTCCTTGGCACATTGCCGCAAGACTGATCGGTGGCTGGGGAGGAACGGTGCCGGTTTCAGCGCGGAAGTCACAGTTCGACAAGGCCCTCCTGGGGCTCCGTTCGCTTGTTCTGAGCGGGGCGTTCGAGGCAAACGCCCGGCTCTCGGAGGTCGCGCTGGCCGAACGGCTTTCGATTTCGCGCACGCCGCTGCGCCAGGCCATGGATCGGCTGGTCGAAGAAGGTCTGCTTGAACGGATCGAGACAGGCGGCTGCCGGGTCGCGTCGTTCACGACGCACGACATCCTCGACGCAATCGAGCTGCGCGGGGTGATCGAAGGAACGGCGGCGCGACTTGCCGCGGAACGCGGCGCCGATCCGCAAAGGCTGGCAGAGTGCGATTCGACGATCCTCGCGCTGGACGCCGCCGTCTACCGGGCGGGCGGGCTCGACTTCGATGCCTATGTCGATCTGAACGCCCGTCTGCACAGGCAGTTCGCGGCACTTGCGGGTAGTGTCGTCGTCGCGCGCGAGGTCGAACGCGTGTCAAGGCTTCCGCTTGCGTCGCCTTCGGCGTTCCTTCAGGGCCAGGAGTTCGTACCCGACTTCCAGGTGTCTCTCCGGCGCGCACAGGAACAACACAAGGCGATCCTCGCAGCGATCAAGGCTCGCGAGGGTGCCCGGGCCGAGGCCTTGTCGCGCGAGCACGCGCGTCTCGCACGGCAGAATCTTGAACATGTGATGAAGAGCGACGCGAGCCTGGCCCGACAGGTGCCCGGACTCGCGCTCGTGTCGGCGGATTAAATCCCAAGGAGGAGAACCAATGCCAAGCCTCAGCGACGTGATGGCCAAGCACAAGAACCCGGTCGAGATGCTCCGCAACTCCAAGTCCGGAATGTATGTCTACCCGGTCGTGGCGCCCGAGTTTGCCAACTGGCGCGTGGAGCAGGAGGCCTGGCGCAAGACAGCCGTGCTGTTCGACCAGAGCCATCATATGGACGAGGTCATCGTCGAGGGCCCGCAGGCTGCGGAATTCCTGGCCTACCACGGCATCAACGACTTCTCGAACTTCGACCTGAACCGCGCCAAGCACTTCGTTCCAGTGACCCCGGCCGGGCATGTGATCGGCGACCACATCATCTTCCGCGAGCGCGAGGACAAGTTCATCCTGGTCGGCCGGGCGCCGACCTCGAACTGGCTGATGTTCTGTGCGGCCTGGGGCAAATGGAACGTGCGGCTGAAATACGACCCGCGTTCGCCCTCCCGCCCCGAGGGCGAGCGGGTCCTGCGGACGCACTACCGCTACCAGATCCAGGGTCCGGACGCGCCGAAGATCTTCGAGAAGATGAACGGCGGTCCGATCCCTGACATCAAGTTCTTCCATGTGGACTGGATCAACGTCGGGTCCAGGAAGGTGCAGGCGCTCCGCCATGGAATGTCCGGTGCGCCGGGCCTGGAAATTTGGGGGCCCTACGAGGACAAGCACTACATCCACTCGACGATCCTTCAGGCCGCGCGCGATGCCGGCGTCAACCTGGTCCAGTGCGGGTCGCGCGCCTATTCGACCAACACGCTCGAATCCGGCTGGATTCCGTCGCCGCTGCCCGGGATCTACACGGGCGAGGGGATGCTCAAGGACTACCGGGACTGGCTGGGATCGGACATGTACGAGGCCGCAGGTGCGATCGGCGGCAGCTTTGTCTCAGAGAACATCGAGGACTACTACGTCAACCCGTTCGAGTTGGGCTACGGCTTCTACATCGGCTGGAAGAAGGACGACTTCATCGGGAAAGAAGCCCTGGCCAAGCTGAAGGGCGCACCTTCGAACCGCAAGAAGGTGACCTTCGAGTGGAATCCCGAGGACGTTCTGAAGGTCATCGCCTCGGCCTTCGAGGAAGGCACGCCCTACAAGTGGATCGACTTCCCGCAGCCCAACTACGCCTCGTCGACCGCGGACATGGTGATGCACGACGGCAAGATGGTCGGGATGTCGATGTTCAACGGCTACAGCTATAACGAGCGGCGGGTCCTCTCGCTGGGCGTTGTGCACAAGGACATCGAGGTGGGCGACGTCCTGACGCTGAAGTGGGGCGAACCCGAGCCGACGGAGAAGACGTCGACCGAACGCCACCGTCAGGCCGAGATCCGTGTGCGCGTGTCGCCGACCCCCTATGCCCGCGAAGCGCGCGAAAACTATGCCGACAGCTGGCGCACCAAGTCGGTGGCTGCCGAATGAGAACTTGCGCCGCACGCCGGAATGGCGTGCGGTCGTGACTGGGAATCCCGCCTTCGATGACGATCGGCGGGGATAACGGGAGGAAAGACATGTCCATGAGAATGACGTTCGCGGCGGCGACCCTCGCAGCGGGGCTTGCGCTTCCGGCGACGGCCACGGAACTCAAGTTCGCCAACTTCACTCCGCCGTTCCACACGATCAATGCCTCGGTGATCGAGGTGCTGAACCAGGCCGTTTCGGACGCCACCGGCGGTGCGCTGACCGTCCGTGGCTATCACGGCGGCGAGCTGGGCGCCGGCCCGGCCGAGCAATATGTCCGCGTCGTCCAAGGCGTGGCCGATATCGCCTGGGGCCTGCCGGGCTATACGTCGTCGCAGTTTCCCAAGTCGATGATCGTCGAGCTGCCCAACGCCATCCCGCTGGATATGCCGGGATATGAAGCACTCTGGCGCGCCTTTGACACCTTCTCGTCCGAGTATCCGGGCACCAAGCCGCTGGCCATCTGGACGTCCGAGCCGAACATCTTCATCATGAAGGACAAGGAAATCCGGACGCCCGCAGACCTGCAGGGCCTGAAGATCCGCGTCGCCGGCTCGACGATGGCGGACGTGGCTACGGCGCTGGGCGCGACGCCGGTCCAGATGCCGATCAACGAGGTCTACAACGCCCTCCAGACCGGCCTGATCGACGGTGTCATCACCGGCGCCTCGACGCTGTCGGACTTCAAGCTCGACGAGGTTGCCAACAGCTACACGCTCGGCGCCAACATCGGCCGCGGTTCGTTCTTCACGGTCATGAACCAGTCGACCTACGACTCGCTTCCCGACGACCAGAAGGCGGCGATCGACGCGGTGGCCGGTGTTCCGCTGTCGAAAAGCGCAGAGGATGCGTGGAATGCGACGGCCAACGCTGCGCTGGATGCGGCGCGTGCCACGGGCGACAACACGATTATCGACCTCACGCCGGAAGAAGCCAAGGCCTTCGCCGATGCGGTCGCTCCTGTGACGAATGCCTACGTCGACTCCGTCGGGGGCGCCGATACACTGGCCGCCATGCGTGGCGAGTAAGGCGTCTTGGGCGCATTGAGAAAGGCGGCGAACGGGCTTATCGGCCTGTCCGCCACCATTGGGGCGGTCGGCCTTGTCGTGGAAGTCATCGTGATCCTGATCGATGTCGTGGGGCGTACATTCGGCCACCCGCTCTACGGCTCGCAGGACGTCGTTACCATGGCGATGGTCATCCTGGTCTTCGGCGGTATGGCGCTTTGCGACAGGCAGGGCGGGCACATCGCGGTCGACATCTTCGAGCCCCGCTTTCCACCCGCGCTGAACCGGTTCATCGACATTTTCGTGGCGTTGACCGGGGCGGTCATCTTCGTGTTCATCGCCTGGGCCGTCTGGGAAGGTGCGAAACTCAGCCAGATGCTGAACTTGTCCACGAACCTCCTTCGTCTGCCCAAGGCCTGGTTCCAGTGGGCGATTTCCGGGTTTTCGGTGATCGCGGCGGCGGGGTTGCTGTTGCGCGCGTTGGAGCTCAGCTTGTCGGGGCGAGACATCCGGCGCGAACCGGAGCACCGGGCATGAACGAAACCGTCATCGGAACGGCGGGGATCGCGGTCCTTCTCGTCCTGCTGATCCTGCGCATTCCTGTGGCCTTCGCGATGTTCGTCGTGGGCTTCATCGGCATTTGGGTGCTGAACGGCTGGAACGCCGCGATGGGTCTACTGGCGTCCGAAACCTTTACGCTGGCGTCCAAGCCTGAACTGGTCGTCGTCCCCCTGTTCATCCTGATGGGCAACGTTGCTTCCACCACGGGTATGAGCCGCCAGCTTTACGAGGCCGCCTATGCCTTTGTCGGCAGTATCCGTGGCGGGCTCGCTTCGGCGACCGTGATCGGCTGCGGTGGATTCGCCGCGCTTTCTGGATCCTCGGTCGCGTCGGCGCTGACGATGGGCAAGGTGTCTCTGGCCGAAATGGACCGCTACGGCTACGACCAGCGCCTTTCGACCGGGGTCGTGGCGGCGGGCGGGACACTGGGAATCCTGATCCCCCCCTCGACCGGTTTCGTGATCTACGCGATCCTCACCGAGCAGTCGATCGGGCGGCTCTTCCTGGCAGGCGTCCTGCCTGGGCTTCTGCTCTTGGCGATGTTCGTTCTGACCATCACCTTGCTTTGTCTCTGGCGACCGCAACTGGGGCCCAAGGGGCCGAAGACAAGCATGAACCAGAAGATGATGGCCATGGTCGGCGCGCTTCCGATCCTGACGGTCATCGTCCTGACGATCGGCGGGATCTACGGGGGCTTCTTCTCTCCGACCGAGGCGGCGGGCGTCGGCGCCGGGCTTGTGATCCTCTACGGGATCGCCACACGGACGCTTGGCCTGCGCGCCTTCTGGGCGGCGCTGCGGGATAGTGTCGTGACGACTGCGACGGTCATGCTGATCCTGATCGCCGCCCACATGATAAACCCGTTCCTCGCGCTCAGCCACGTCCCGACGATGGTGGGCGAGGCGATTACCGCGCTCGAAATGCCGGTCCTCGCAACGCTTGCGGTGATCCTGTTGGTCTACCTTGTCCTCGGCTGCTTTCTCGAGGGCTTTGCAATGCTGGTCCTGACCCTGCCGATCTTCTTTCCGGTGATCCTCCAGCTTGGGATAGACCCGATCTGGTTCGGGGTGCTGGTGGTCCTCACGCTCGAGATGGGCCTGATCTCGCCGCCGGTGGGGCTGAATGTCTTCATCGTCAAGTCGGTTGCGCCGGTGGTTCCGCTTGGCGAGATATTTCGTGGGGTCCTGCCCTTCTGGGCGGCAATGCTCGTTACACTGCTGATCCTGGTCGCCTTTCCACAGATTTCGCTCATCCTGCCAGACACAATGTTCAACTGAAGCCGTCGCGCCTGACCGAACCTCGATATCAATGGACCGACAATGACAAAGACCGCACTCGTCATCTCTGCCCACTCAGCCGACTTCGTCTGGCGCTGCGGCGGCGCGATCGCCCTGCACGCAGAGAAAGGATACCAGGTGACTGTCGTCTGCCTGTCCTATGGCGAACGCGGCGAAAGTGCCAAGCTGTGGAAGCAGCCGGGAATGACGCTCGACAAGGTCAAGACGGCGCGGCGGGCCGAAGCCGAAGGCGCGGCGAAGGCGCTTGGCGTGCACGACATCCAGTTCTTCGACTTGGGCGACTACCCGCTTGAGCTCGACCGGGCGGCAAAGGACCGGCTGGTCGACGTCATCCGGTCGACTCAGCCGGCCTTCATGCTGAGTCATTCCTCCTACGACCCCTACAACACCGACCACATGTACGCGACGCAGGTTGCTCTGGAGTGTCGGATGATCGCACAGGCCTGGGGCCACAACCCCGGGGAAAAGGTCCTCGGCGCGCCGCAGCTCTACCTCTTCGAGCCTCACCAGACCGAGCAGATGGGCTGGAAGCCCGACACGTTCCTCGACATCACGCCGGTATGGGACAAGAAGCGCGCCGCCATCGAATGCATGGAGGGGCAGGAGCACCTGTGGGAGTACTACACCCGCGTCGCCCAGAACCGTGCCAACCACTTCAAGCGCAATTCGGGCGGACAGGCGGGCGGACGCGACTGCAAGTATGCCGAAGGGTTCCAGTCGATCTTCCCGCGCACCGTCGACGAGCTTTGAGGACCGGCCCATGGGACAGCCCACGAACCCGAGCTTCGACATAGCCCACCTGGGCCACGTCGAGATGCTGACCGACCGGTTCGAGGAAAGCCTCGACTTCTTCACCCGCGTCTTCGGTCTGAAGCTGGCCGCGCAGGACGCCACCTCGGCCTACCTGCGGGCCTGGGACGACTACGAGGTTCACTCGCTGAAGCTGACCCGCGCCGAGACGACCGGGATCGGCCACGTCGGCTATCGCACAACGAGCCCGGAGGCCTTGGACCGCCGCGTGGAGCGGATCGAGGCGTCAGGCTATCGAACGCACGGCTGGGTCGAAGGCGACCTCGGCCATGGCCGTGCCTATCGGTTCGAGGATCCGTTCGGGCATGTCTTCGAGCTCTACTGGGACACATACTGGTACAAGCCACGGCAAGCGGCCGAACGAGCCGCGCTGAAGAACACGGCCAGCGCCTTCACCGGCGCAGCGCCCCGCCGGATCGACCACGTGAACCTTCTGGGCGAAGACGTGAGAGAGTTCTGGCGGTTCATGGAAACGTGCCTGGGCAGCCGCGTGACGGAATACATCCAGCTCGACAACGGGCGGCTGGGCGGGGTCTGGTTCTCGTGCAACAACAAGACCTACGACACCGTCTGCACCGAGGAACGTGGCCGTGGCCATGGACGGTTGCATCACATCACCTATGCCACCGACCAGCGTGAGGACATCCTGCGTGCGGCGGACATCTTCCTGCAGAACGGCGTGCATATCGAGACTGGCCCCCACAAGCATGCGATCCAGGGGTCGTTCTTCCTCTACGTCTGGGAGCCTGCGGGCAATCGGGTCGAGCTCGCCAATGCAGGCGCGCGCCTCATGCTCGCGCCTGACTGGGAGCCAATCTGCTGGACCGAGGCAGACCGCAAGAAGGGCCAGGCCTGGGGGCTCAAGACCATCGAAACGTTCCACACGCACGGCACACCGCCCGTCCCGAAGGAGTAGCCCATGGGCATTGTCGTCCAGAGTATCGAACGCGCCGATCCAGCCGTCATCGCCCGCCTCGGCGCAGCAGGCGTCGCCACGGTGCACGAGGCGCAAGGCCGGACCGGGCTGATGTCCGCCCGGATGCGACCGATCCAGCAGGATCGTGCGATTTCCGGAAGCGCAGTGACGATCTTGGCCCCGCCCGGGGACAACTGGATGATCCACGTGGCCATCGAGCAGCTGCGCGAGGGCGACATCATGGTCCTGGCCACGACCGCGCCGTGCGACATGGGGTATTTCGGGGACCTGCTGGCCACGTCTGCCATGGCACGCGGCTGCCGCGCGCTGGTCATCGATGCGGGCGTCCGCGACACACGTGACCTTCGGGCCATGGGTTTCCTCGTCTGGTCGACGGCCGTATCGGCCCAGGGCACGGTCAAGGAGACGCCGGGCAGCGTGAACGTCCCCGTCGTCTGTGCCGGTGCGCTCGTGAACCCGGGCGACGTGATCGTGGCCGACGATGATGGTGTCTGCGTCATTCCCCGCGCCATGGCCGAGGGTGTCGCCGCCGCGGCAGAAAAGCGGATCGCAGCCGAGGAGGAAAAGCGCGCGCGCCTCGCGGCGGGCGAGCTCGGTCTCGATATCTACAGGATGAGAGACCGGCTGGCCGAAAGGGGTCTGAAGTATGTCTGACGGGATCCGCTGCATGTGGATGCGCGGCGGCACGTCGAAGGGCGGATACTTCCTGGCCGAGGATCTCCCGAGCGACGCCGCGCAACGGGACGCGCTGCTTCTGCGGATCATGGGCTCGCCCGATCCCAGGCAGATCGACGGGATGGGCGGCGCCGATCCCCTGACCTCGAAGGTCGCGGTCGTGCGGCGGTCGGAACGACCCGGTATCGATGTGGATTACCTGTTCCTTCAGGTCTTCGTCGATCAGGCCATCGTCTCGGATGCGCAGAACTGCGGCAACATCCTTGCCGGCGTCGGCCCCTTCGCGATCGAGAGGGGTCTGGTCGCCGCGCAGGACGGTGAAACGTCGGTGACGATCTGGATGGAGAATACCGGCCAGACCGCCGTCGCGCGCGTTCGCACGCCCGGGGCCCGCGTGACCTATGCCGGCGAAACGCGGATCGACGGGGTGCCGGGCACCTCGGCTCCAGTTCCGGTCGAGTTTCGCGATACCGCCGGGTCAACCTGCGGGGCGTTGCTGCCCACTGGAAACGCCATTGACGAGATCGACGGTGTCAAGGTGACCTTGATCGACAACGGCATGCCATGTGTGATCCTGGATGCCGCCGACCTTGGGATCGAGGGCAGCGAGAGTCCCGCCGACCTCGAGGCGAATGCAGCCCTTCGCGCCCGGCTGGAGGCGATCAGGCTGACGGCCGGACACCTCATGAAACTTGGCGATGTCGGCCGGAAATCGGTTCCCAAGATGACCCTCGTGTCCCCCCCACGCGCGGGTGGCGCGATCGCAACGCGCACCTTCATCCCCCATAGATGCCACGACGCGATTGGCGTGCTGGGCGCGGTGACAGTCGCGACGGCCTGCCTGGTGCCCGGCACACCGGCGGCCAGGCTTGCCCACGTTCCTTCCGGGTTGGAAAAGGCACTTTCGGTCGAGCATCCGTCGGGCGAGACGACTGTGATCACGCACTTGGACCGGAGTTGTCGGGTGTCGCGAGCCGAGGTCCTCAGGACGGCGCGCAAGCTCATGGACGGGGTGGTCTTCGCTTCTTAGGAGTGGACAGGTGGCAAGCATGATCCGCAAGGTAGCTTTCCTGGGATTCGGCGAGGCTGCGCGCGCTTTCTGCGACAGCCTTCGCGAGGCGGACGCGAACCTTGCCTTCGAAGCCTATGACATCAAGCTGGACGGGGCCGAGTACGAGCACCTCCGCAAGGAGATGTCCGCCCGCGGTGTTGTCCCACGCGAGACGGCAGATGCCCTTGGTGGGGCCGACCTTATCTTTTCCGCCGTCACGGCTGACCAGAGCCTGATAGCGGTGCAGCCGCTTCTTCCTTCGCTGCAGGCTGGGCACCTGCTGGTCGACATCAATTCGGTGTCTCCTGCCCGCAAGCGCGAGACGGCCTCGCAGGTGGAGGCGCGCGGCGCGGTCTACGTCGACATGGCCGTGATGGCGCCGGTGCATCCGAAAGGCCACCGCACGCCCGTCCTGGTCGCGGGCACAGACCTGAGTCCGATCAGGGCGTTTCTCGACGCGCTGGCCTTCGACGCCCGCGAAGTCGGCGATGCGCCCGGGGCCGCCACGGCAATCAAGATGGTAAGGTCTGTCTTCGTCAAGGGACTCGAGGCCATAACGGTTGAAGCGCTTCTGGCCGCCGAACGCTCAGGCTGCGGCGAGACGATCCTTGCGTCCCTGTCGGGCAGCTACCCCGGTTTGGGCTGGCCCGAGCATGCCGCCTATGCTTTCGAACGCTCGCTTCGACATGGCGCGCGGCGCGCAGCCGAGATGCGGGAAAGCGCTGCGACCCTGCGTGAACTCGGCCTGACGGGCGCCCTGGCAGAAGCCATCGCCGACGTGCAGGAAGCGCAAGGTCACGCCGGCAGGTCCGTAGACCTTCAGGGCAGCCTTGCCGAACTGGTTTCCCAGGCAAGTGCCGCGCGAAAAACGTGATCAGCCTTCGTCCGACACGCGCTGGCTGACGGCCCGGGCAAAGGCCTCGGTCGTGCCGTTTCCACCAAGATCGGGCGTGCGAAGGCCCGGGTCCGCCAGAATGGCTTCAAGCGCGAGGTCCATGCGCTTTGCAGCACGGGACAGGTCCTTGCGGTCGTGGCGGTTGCCAAGCCAGTCGAGCAGCATGGCGACCGAACCGATCATCGACGCCGGGTTTGCGATCCCCTTGCCCGCGATATCCGGGGCCGAGCCATGTTGCGCCTGCGCCATGGCATGGTCCCGACCCACGTTCAGCGAGGGGGCGAGGCCAAGGCTTCCCGACAGCTCGGCTGCCAGGTCGGACAGGATGTCGCCATACATGTTGGTCGTCACGATGGTGTCGAAGCGGTCTGGTGAGCGCACGATCAGCGCCGCCATCGCGTCGACGATCACCTCCTCGTAGGCGACATGAGGATAGCGGGCGGCGGCGGCGCGTGTCTCCTCGAGGAACAGTCCGTCGGTCAGGTGCAGCACATTCGCCTTGTGTACCGCGGCGACCCGCGGCCGGGAGCGTGTCGCCGCAAAGGCGAATGCCGCTTTCGAGATGCGGGCCGAGGCGTGGCGCGTGATCTTGCGCAGTGACAGCGCCATGTCCTCGTCCGGCATGAACTCACCCAAACCGCGTGCCATGTTGCGGTCGGCATAGAAGCCTTCGGTGTTCTCGCGAAAGATCACCAGGTCGAAGGGCCGGCCGATCGGCGCAGGAAGGTATGAGCGGGTCCGCGCAGGACGAATGTTGGCGTAAAGGTCCAGTTGTTTGCGCAGGACGCCTGACGGGTTGAGGCCGCCCTGCGATGGCGGAGGATAGTCGTTGTGCGACACTGGACCCAGAATGACGCCATCCGCCGCGCGGCAGAGATCGAGCACGTCGTCCCGGATCGTGGAGCCGCCGCGATCCAGTGCGGCAAAGCCTACCTCGGCCTCATGGACCTTCAGACCCAGACCAAAGGTCGCGTCGGCGGCCTCGAGGACCTGGCGCGCGGCGGCGACGATCTCTGGTCCGATGCCGTCGCCGGGCAGAACCGCCAGACGAACCGTCACCGTTTCGCCTGTGCGTCACGAACGAGAGCCGCAAAGCGGTAGAAACCGTGCGCCATTTTCGAGTAGGGCATGGTCAGGAAGAACGCGAGCACCGTCCCAAGATGCAGCGCAAGCAGCGCCGGGACCAGTGCGGTACCCGTGGCTGCATAGAGCAGAAGGCCCGTAAGCCCCGTGAGACCCAGAAGAACGACAAAGGCCATCTCTCCTCCCCAGAGGCTCGGTGCGCCAAGCTGCGGATCGGCCTTTGTCTTGAGCCAGGCCAGAGCACCCGCGCCGAAAGTCAGCAAGATGCCGCCCGGCACGCCGAGTAGCTTCGGCAGGCTGAAGGGACCATAAGGCGCCTCAATACCCAGACCATAGTGCATGAAGGTCCCGGAAGTCGTCGAAGCGAAGCATAGCAGAAAGCCCCAGAGAGCCGCCTGGTGGGCGTGCCGCCGGGCGTTGCTGTAGCGGTCGCCCTTTTCGAAATTGCAGCCCTGGCCCTGACCTCCTGAGAGGTTCCTCAGCCGGGCGGCGTTGACGCCGGCGTCCCGGAGATCCTGCCATTGCACTGGTGCCCCTCCTACCTCCGCCCAGTAGCGGCGCAGGCCAATCCCTATGGCAACCAGAGGAAAGGCGAAGGCGGGCCCGAAGATGGAGACCATCCCAGCATGGGAAAGGTAGGCATAGAACCCTTCCCCGCTGGACGGACGCAGCGCGGAAAGTGCGAGGATGATCAGCGCGACGCCCAGAATCGCCGCCCCGCCGATCAAGGCGCCGCTCTTCTGGAACGAGCCGTGGAAGGATGCGGGCCAGGCATAGCGGGACCAGCTTTCGGTGCGGACCTCGGCCAGCGCGCGGGGTATGTTGATGGCGAATTCATGCGGCTCGGTGTACTGGCAGGCGTAGTAGCAGCCGCGGCAGTTGTGGCAGAGGTTCGCCAGCTGCGTGATATCGCCATCCGAAAAGGCGCGCTGTCTGAACATTGCGGGGAACACGTCGCAGTAGCCCTCGCAATAGCGGCAGGCATTGCAGATTTCGGACTCGCGCCGCGCCTCGGCGATCGCGCCGTGGGCGGGCGTCACATCAAGCGACATGGGTTCCGGCCTCCTGTCCGGCGATGCGTCCGAATACGGTCCCGATGGTCATGCCGAACCCGGCGAGGTAGCCTTCGCCCAGGATCGAGCCGGCCATTATCTCGCCCGCGGCCCAAACGTTCTCCAGCCGCCCCGCCGAGGTCGACACGCGCGCCGTCTCATCGACCTTGAGGCCGAGGTAGGTGAACGTCACGCCGGGGCGGAGCGAATATCCGTAGAAGGGCGGCTCGTTGATCGGCCGGGCCCAGTTGGTCTTGGGCGGCGTCAGGCCGTCGGTCGAAAGCCCGTCGAGCTCGGTGGCCCGAAAGGTGCCGGGGCGGCAGGCGGCGTTGAAGGCATCGACGGTTTCCCTGAGCTTCGTGCCCGAGATGCCGAGTTTCTGGCCAAGACCCTCTATCGTGTCCGCAGTCTCGGGCGGGAAGACCGAGGGCATGAAGTCGTTGATCGACTTCGAGTCGATGATGGCATAGGCGACCTGGTCCGGCTGCGCCGCCACGAGCCGGCCCCAGATCGCGTAGCGCTTGGGCCAGACATCCTCGCCCTCGTCATAGAAGCGCTCGCCGTGGCGGTTCACGACGATCGAGAAAGGGACGCAATCCAGCCGTGTCACGATCCCCCCGTCGAACTTGGGCGCACGTCCGTCGATCGCGACGGCATGGCATTGCGTCGGATCGCCGACCGACTCGGCGCCCTGATCCAGCATGTCCCGCAGGACGACGCCGCGGTTGTAGGGCGTTCCGCGGATCAGGAAGTTGCGCGCGGCGGGTCCCCAGGCGTCGGCGAGCCAGTCAAGGTCTGCCTGGAACCCGCCCGACGCCAGCACCAGCGCCCGCCCTTCGATCCGGTGCGTGGCTCCGGCGATGACGACGTCGAGCCCAGTGAATCTGCGTCCCTCGATCACGATGTGGCGCACTTCGGCCTCGTAGGCCACGGTCACGCCAAGGTCCTCGACCGAATTGTAGTACGCATTGACCAGTGCCTTGCCGCCCCCGAGAAAGAATGCGTTGGTTCGTGACAGCGAAAGCGTGCCGGACAGCGACGGCTGGAAGCGGACGCCATGCGCCTCCATCCAGGACAGGCATTCCTCGGACCGGCGGATTGTCATGCGGGCAAGGGCTTCGTCCGTCTTGCCTTTGGTCACGCGGATCAGGTCGTCGAAGTATTCCTCTTCCTCGTAGCTGTCAGTCAGAACCGACAGTGGCCCACGGTGCATGCAGCGGAAGTTCCGCGTGTGGCGAGAGTTGCCGCCGCGATAGGCCGGGGGTGCGCTTTCCAGCATGAGCACGCGCGCGCCGCGCTCCGCCGCCTCGATCGAAGCGCAAAGCGCGGCGTTCCCCCCGCCCACGATCACGACGTCCCAGAGCGTATGCGAAAGCCCGGTCATGCCGCGGACATTCCGCGAAGCTGACGAAGCCGCGCGCGGTGCGCCGCCTCGATGTGCACACGCATCGCGGCCTCGGCTGCGGTGCCGTCACGGTCTCGCAAGGCAGCGATGATCCGGTCATGTTCGGCGATGGCCTCAGCTGCACGCACGCTTTCCTCCATCGTCGAGGGGCCGAGGATCAACAGTGTCTTCTGCACCGCGTCCACCGACTTCACGAGGAACCTGTTCCGCGCCGCGTTGAGGAGCACCGTGTGGAACTGCCGGTTCGCTTCGTAGAGCGTTCGGGCGTCGGGGGCTTGATGCATTTCCCCGTTGATCGCTTCGAGCTCGGCCAGCTCGACGTCCGACGCGGCCCGTGCGGCGAAGCGAGCGGCCGTGCCCTCCAGCACGGCGCGCATTTCGTAGAGCTCGGTGATTTCCGCGTAGTCCAGCTGTCGGACGACGACACCAAGGCGCGGGACATGGGCAACCAGCCCATCCGATTCCAGCTGCCGAATGGCCTCGCGCACCGGTGTTCGCGAGATGCCCAGCCGATCCGCCACGTCGGTTTCGGTAAGGCGGTCACCCGGGCGAAGGGTGCCTGCGCGGATGTCGGCGACAAGTCGGGCATAGGCGTCACGGCCCTGTCGGGTATCGGATTCTGACATGTCCGGCATCGCTTTGCCTTCCTGGACTTTCCGAATTGGATACATTTGGATACAAGAGAATGCAATGCCTCGCCGGGACTGTTCATGCCAGCCACTCCGCGCATCAAGTCTTGCGCCCTTACGGTGCTGCTGGCCGTCGCGGGGACCGTGCTTTTCTGGTGGGCCGGGCTGCCGCTGCCCTTCCTGTTCGGGCCCCTTTTCGCCTGCCTCATCGGCGCGTTGGCCGGAGCGCAGCTGAGGGGGCTCGGCCAGATCAGTGTCGGCATGCGCACGATCCTTGGGGTAGCGGTGGGCGCGTCGCTTACGCCCGAGGTGATCGGGCGGCTGCCGCAAATGGCGGTCTCGGTGTCTCTGATTCCGGTCTACATCGCGCTGATCGGGCTGATCGGCGTGCCGTTCTTCCGCCGCGTATACGGGTTCGACTGGGCGACATCATGGTACGCGGCGATGCCGGGCGGGCTTCAGGACATGGTCATCTTCGGGAAAGAGGCGGGCGGTGACGTCCGGGCACTGTCCCTGATCCACGCCACACGGGTTCTGATCATCGTGACCGTCGCCCCGTTGATCCTTACGCAAGGCTTCGGCGTGACCTTGGGCAACCCGATCGGGGCGCCGATGGCCAGCCTGCCAATGCACGAATTGGCCCTTATGGCCGCCGCGGCCCTCGTCGGCTGGAAGGGCGGCGAGCGGATCGGGCTGTTCGGGGCCTCGATCCTCGGGCCGATGATCGTGACGGCCGCCCTGTCCCTGTCAGGCCTTATCCACTTCCGCCCTCCGGCCGAGGCGATCCTGGCGGCACAGTTCTTTATCGGAATCGGGATCGGCGTAGGATATGTGGGCGTCACGATCGTCGAAATCCGGCGCGACGTGGCGGCCGGTGTGGTTTTCGTCCTGATGCTGGCGGCCCTTGCGGCGGCATTAACCGAGATTGTCGTGTTCTTCGGCCTTGCCCCCGCGGTCGACGGGTTCCTCGCCTTCGCGCCAGGTGGACAGGCCGAGATGACGGTGCTTGCCATCGTGGTGGGCGCGGACCTCGGCTACGTGATCGTTCATCACCTGACGCGTGTCTTCCTCGTCATCCTTGGCGCGCCCATCGCTGCGCGGATCCTCGGCATCAGGGAGAAGAACGGAGGCACGTGACGTCGGCTCCCGCGTGCCGTGCGACATGCAACAGATTCATCAATCGCAACGAAAAACGCACTTGTTGAGTGACTGACCCTGTGCAACTTTTTGATGCCGCCCGGTCTTTCAGCCGGGTCAAACAAACGACAGCGGACAATGAAAACCGCGCGTCAAGGGAGGAAAATCAAATGAAGACGACCCGCATTCTCGGATGCGCGGGGGTGGCCTGTGCAGTCCTTGCATCCAGTGCTCCCGCAGGTTTCGCTCAGGATCTCGCCGGCAAGACGGTGGAGTACGTGATCCCGTTCTCGGAATCCGGTGGTTCGGCTCAATGGGCCAATTTCTACGCGCCCCTTCTTAGCGAGGCCCTTCCCGGAAACCCGACCGTCGTCGTCCGCTATCGCCCCGGCGCGGGCTCGACAGAGGGCGCGAACTGGTTCCAGGAAAACCAGGGTTCGGGCGACGGCCTGCTGATCTTCGGGGACTCTGGATCAACCAAATTCCCGTACCTGTTGGGCGACCCTCGTGTGCGCTACGAATACAAGGACTGGAAACCCGTCCTCGCTTCGGGGACCGGTGGCGTCGTCTATTTGCCGCCTGATCTGGCAGAGCGCTTCGACGGCGACATGGACGACCTGAAGGGCGAGTTCTTCCTTTATGGCTCGCAGGGTGCCACGACGCTCGACCTCGTTCCCCTTCTGGCGTTCAAGATGCTGGGCCTTCAGGTCGACCCTGTGTTCGGGATCGAAGGCCGCGGCGATGGCCGCCTGATGTTCGAACGTGGCGAAGCCAACATCGACTACCAGACGTCTTCGGCCTACATCGCAAACGTGATCCCGCTGGTCGAACAGAACCTTGCGGTTCCGATTTTCACCTGGGGCTCGCTGGACGAAAACGGTAACGTCGTGCGGGATCCGACATTCCCCGATCTCCCCTCGTTCAAGGAAGTCTGCGACGCCACCGAGGGCTGCGAAACCTCGGGCACGTCCTGGGATGCCTTCAAGGCCTTCCTGATCGCCGGTTTCGCCAACCAGAAGACGATCTATCTTCCGGGCAGCGCGCCGCAGGAGGTCGTCGACATGTACACGGCGGCGTTCGAGGCCATCAAGGCGCGGCCGGACTTCGCCGAGATCTCGGCCAAGGAGCTCGGGCTCTATCCGCAGCAGACCGGTGCGGCCGCAGTCGCCGCGACCGAGCAGGCGACAACGATTTCGCCTGAGGCCAAGCAGTTCGTGCTCGACTGGCTGAAGGAAGACTACGGCATCACCATGCAGTGATGCGCGAGGCACTTCGGCGGCCCGCCGGTATCGCGGTGGGCCGCCGACCTCGCGGCGGTCAGGGGAATCGTGGCCTTGGAGATTTTCGCAACGGCCTTGCCGGCACTCGGGGATGCGTTCGCGCTTATCCTTCGGCCTGAGCAGCTCATGTTTCTGGTCGGCGGCGTCCTGCTGGGCCTGTCGATAGGGGTGTTGCCTGGACTTGGCGGGATCGCCGGCCTCGCGCTGGTACTGCCGTTCATGTACGGCATGGATCCGGTCAGCGGCCTCGCGCTGATGATCGGCCTGATCGCCGTCATTCCGACGTCCGACACTTTCTCGTCGGTTCTGCTGGGTATCCCGGGGTCGTCGGCAAGCCAGGCCACCGTTCTGGACGGCTTTCCGCTTGCGCGTCAGGGGCACGCGGCACGCGCGCTGTCAGCGGCCTTTGCCTCGTCGCTATTCGGAGGGCTTTTCGGAGCCCTGATCCTGACCTTCTTCATCTTCCTCGCGCGACCCCTGATCCTTGCGTTCGGCCTGCCTGAGATGCTGATGATCACCATCCTCGGCATGTCCATGGTCGCGATCCTTGCCGGCCGTGTGCCGCTCAAGGGCGTTGTCGCCGCGGGTCTGGGCCTTCTGTTCGGCACGATCGGGGCGGCGCCGGCCGGCGGAAGCCTGAGGATGTCGACCTATGATTTTCCCTACCTCGTCGACGGGTTCCAGCTGGTCATCGTGGGCCTCGGCATCTACGCGATCCCCGAGATTGTCTCTCTGCTGCGCCGGGACAAGGCCATAGCCAGCGGCGGCCAGCTGGGCGACGGCTGGCTTCAGGGCGTCCGGGACTGGTGGGAACACAAGTGGCTCTCGCTCCGCTGTGCCGTGATCGGCGTGGTGGTCGGCGTCATCCCCGGACTTGGCGGGTCCGTCGTGGACTGGATCGCCTACGGCTCGGCTGTACAGACCGCCAAGGACCGGTCGAAGTTCGGGCAGGGTGATATCCGGGGCGTCGTTGCGCCTGAGAGTTCCAACAACGCCAAGGAAGGCGGCGGGCTTGTCCCCACCTTGATCTTCGGCATTCCCGGATCGGGTTCGATGGCGATCTTCCTGGGCGGGCTCGCGCTTCTCAACCTGACGCCCGGGCCGCAGATGGTCCGCAACAATCTCGACATCACCTATACGATTGTCTGGAGCCTCGCTCTGGCAAACGTGATCGGCGCTGGCCTGTGCATCGTCCTGTCGAAGTACATCGCGCGGCTGACCACGATCCGCTTCACCCTGCTCGCTCCGTTCCTGTTCATGATGATCGCTTTTGCGGCCTTCCAGTCGCGCCAGTCCCTTGGCGACCTGGTCGCATTGGTCGGAATCGGCCTCATCGGCATTCTCCTGCGCCGGTTCGACTATTCGCGGCCAGCGTTCCTGATCGGCTTCGTGCTGTCGCAGCAATCTGAGATCTTCGTGAACCAGGCGTTCCAGATTGCGGCGGCGCGGTTCCGGCGCGGGTGGGAAGTGGGCTTCGACTACATACTGTCGCCCATAACGATCGGCATCCTGCTTCTGACCATCCTTTCGGTCTGGGTCGGGATCAAGCAGTCGAAGAACATTCGAGAGAACCTCGAGGCGCCGGCGGGCTCGAAAACCGCGCCTGCCGTCTTCCTCGGGGTTGCGACGCTCTACGTTCTGGTCACGGTCATCGACGCCTGGAATGTGAGCCGGCTGCAAGACCGGATCTTCCCGCTCACGATCGGTCTCGTGACGCTTGCCGGTTGTGGGGCGCTGCTTTGGCGCATGTGGCGCAGCCCGGCGGAGGATGAGGTGTTCGTCGACCTCGAGCGAGGGGAGGACGATGGCGGGGCGGTCTTCGGTCTCTGGGGTACGATGTCCTGGTTCCTGTTTCTGCTCGTGCTCAGCTTCCTCTTCGGCCTTGTGCTCGCCCTAGTGCTGTTCCTGCTGGCGTTCTTCCGACTCCGTGCGGGGCTGGGCTGGCTTGGAGCCGCGATCTATACGGCCGCAGGTATCGCGTTCATCTGCGGCCTCGCCTACATCCTCGGCCGGGATTTCCCGCCCGGTCTGCTTCAATCCTACACCGACCTTCCCTGGCCCCTGAAATGACCCAGATACCTATCCCGTTCCTGTTCGTCCGCGGTGGTACGTCGCGTGGCCCGTACTTCCTGCGCAGCGATCTGCCCGAGGATATGGAAAGCCTCTCCCGTGTCCTGATCTCGGTCATGGGTGCGGGCAACAAGCGAACGATCGACGGCCTCGGCGGTGGTGTGGAAGTTACGACGAAGGTCGCGATGCTGTCGAAGTCGACCGATGGGGCGGCCGACGTCGACTATTTCTTCGCGCAAGTTGGCGTGGAGAAGCCGCTGGTCGATTACAAGCCGACATGCGGAAACATCCTCGTCGGCGTCGGACCCGCAGCGATCGAGATGGGCCTCGTCGAGGCGAGCCACCCCGAGACACGCGTGCGCATCCGCGCCGTCAACACGGGTGCATTGGTCGAGGCCATCGTGCAGACACCCGGCGGGCGGGTCGAATACGAGGGCGATACGGCAATCGACGGCGTGCCGGGCACGGCTGCGCCAGTGGCGTTGGATTTCCTCGAAGTCGTTGGGTCCAGGACCGGCGGCGTCATGTTCCCGACCGGGCAAGCCGTGGATGTGATCGACGGAGTCGAGGTCACCTGCATCGACGTGGCGATGCCGATGATGATCGGCCGCGCCACGGACTTCGGCATCACCGGCTACGAGACGGCCGAGGAGCTGGACGCCAACCGCGACCTGTTTGCCCGCATGGAAGCGATCCGGATCGAGGCAGGGAAGCGGATGGGCTTCGGCGATGTCAGGGAATCCGTGACGCCCAAGGTCGGTCTGATCGCGAAGGCCCGCAACGGCGGGCATTTCTCGGCGCGCTACTTCATGCCATGGACAACGCATCCGACCTTGGCCGTCACCGGGTCGCAGTGTCTGGCAGCCTGCGCACTTGCGCCGCAGACCGTCGCAGAGGGCCTTGTGGCGCCGGTAGGTGGATCGCCCGTCACGATGATGATCGAGCATCCGATGGGCCAGATGGATGTCACCGTGAAGTATACCAAGACCAACGACCGCTTCGACTTCCATTCTGCCGGCGTTGTTCGCACTGCGCGCCTCATCGCGCGAGGCGAGGTCATGGTGCCGAGCGCTGTCGTCCGGGCTGGCGGAACATGACCGGGCACGCAGGCCGCAAGGTCTATGACCAACTGGCAGCGGTCTTTCGGGCGGAGGGGGTGGAAACCTGTTTCGCCCTCCTGGGCGACGCGAACATGAACTTCGCCACACGCCTCGCCGGGTCGGGGTGCCGGATGGTCTATGTCCGGCACGAGCATTGCGCGGTCGCAGCGGCAATGGCCTGGGCGCGCAAGACAGGGGAACCGGGAGTCGCCACGGTGACCTGCGGTCCCGGCCTGACGCAGCTGATGACCGCGCTTCCGGCGGCGGTCCGGGCGCGGATACCTCTGGTGGTCTTCGCCGGTGAAGCCCCGCTTGGCTCGGCTTGGTACAACCAGGCCATCGACCAGGCGCCTTTTGTGACCGCGACGGGGTCAGTCTACCGCGCCCTGCATCACGTATCCTCGATGCCCGAGGCGATCCGCGATGCTTTCCTTCAGGCCCGACACGAGCGGCGTCCGGTGGTGCTGGGCGTGCCCTTCGACCTTCAGGATCGCGACTGGACCGGAAGCGAGGACCTTCCAGTTGCGTCGCGAGATCTTCTGCCGGTTACCGCGCCGATTCCGCCGCACCCGGACGACGTTGCGCGAGCGGCGGCTGCGATCTCGGGTGCACGCCGGATTGTCGTCATGGCGGGCCTGGGTGCGGTCGAGGCCGGGGCAGGGCCGGCATGCCGCGCTCTTGCCGAGCGGTTGGATGCCCTGTTGGCCACCACTCTTCCCGCGCGGGGACTCTTTCACGACGACCCCTTTTCGCTTGGCGTGGCGGGCGGGTTCTCGTCCGACGTCGCGCGCGAATGCTTTGGCGAGGCCGATCTTGTCATCGCAGTCGGCTGTTCGCTGGCCCGGCACAATTCTGATGCGGGCAAACTTTGGCCGCGGGCGCGCGTGCTTCAGGTAGATGTGGATCCAGTCGCGGTGAGCCAGGGCCGTGTCGCAGCAGAGCTTCATTTGCGCGCTGACGCCCGACTCGGCATCGAGGCCTTGATCGCGGTGTCCGTGGAGAGGCCGGCCGACTGGCGCAGCGCCACTCTTTCCCGGCGCATTGCAACCGAGCCGGCCGATGGCGCGATCTTCCCGTCCGAACCCGATGTGCACGACCCGCGCAAGGTCGTGGCTGTCCTGGAGGCCACGCTTCCCGCTGGGTGGGAGATGGTCAACTCATCCGGACACTGCTCATACTATTTCGCCCACATGCCATCCCGCCCCCAGGACCGCTTCCTGACGATCCGAGAGTTCGGCGCGATCGGGAACGGGATCTCGTTCGCCATGGGCGTCGCGGCTGCGCGTCCGGATCGGCCCGTCGTGCTGTTTGACGGGGATGGCAGCCTCCTCATGCATGTCCAGGAACTGGAGACCATCCGCCGGCACGGGTTCCGCATCTTGATCATCGTCATGAACGACGGCGCATATGGGTCCGAAATCCACAAGCTTCGGTCCGAGGGGCTGTCGGATGAAGGTGCTGTCTTCGGGCGACCGGACTTCGCCGCCATCGCCAGGGGGTTCGGGCTGTCGGGCGAAACGGTGCGAGACCTGAGCAGCATTCCCGCCCTCACGGCGGCGTTCGAGCGGGGAAAGGGCGCAGCGATCTGGGACATTCCGATCTCGGACAAGATCGCTTCGCCGGTGATCCGGCGCGCGCATCCGGCGCCTGCCGTCATGCGCGCGGTCTAGGGAATGGACTAAGCGTTGCGGCCATGACGTTCGAACGCAGGTGCGAGAGCCCGCGAGGCGAAATGAACCACAGGTCGGCTCGGTACATGTTGTCGAAGCCCAATATCGGAGACGCGTGAAGATGAAGGTTCACATTCTCGACGATTGGTTCGACACGCTTCGCACTTTGCCGAGCTTCGCCAGGCTGGCGGGCCACGATGTCACCATCTGGAACGATCATGTGGAGGCCCCGGAGGTTCTTGGTGAAAGGCTTTCGGACGCGGAGGCCATCGTCCTCTTCCGCGAACGCACACCTGTCACCGCGGATCTGTTGCGCCGCCTACCGAACCTTAGGCTGATCAGCCAACGCAGCGTCTATCCGCATGTCGACGTTCGGGCCTGCACGGAAAACGGTGTCCTGCTCTGCTCGAACATGCACGCGGATACTCCTTCCAAGGCTGCGGCCGAGTTGACCTTCGCCCTTATCCTCGCATCCGCCCGGCAGTTGCCTCAGCAGATGGCCTCGCTGAAAGCCGGGACATGGCAGATGGGCGTGGGGCAGACGCTTTCGGGAAGGCGGCTTGGTCTCTATGGCTATGGCCGCATCGCGAAGTCCGTCGCGGGGTATGCCCGCGCCTTCGGGATGGAAGTCGTCTGGTGGGCCTCCGAGGCCGGGCGCGCGCGCGCTCTTGACGAGGGCGAGCTGGTGGCATCCAGCCGCGAGGCGTTCTTTGCGGACTCCGATTTTGTCAGCGTGCATGTCCGGCTCAAGCCGGAGACAAAGGGCATCATCAGACGGGAGGATCTTCTGGCGATGAAGCCGCATGCCACCTTCGTGAACACCTCTCGTTCCGGCCTTGTCGAACCAGGTGCCTTGCTGGCTGCGCTCGACGCCGGTCGACCGGGCCGCATCGCATTGGACGTTTTCGACAAGGAGCCGCTTCTTGACCCAGCGGATCCGATAATCTCGCATCCCGCGGTGATCGCCACTCCGCACATCGGCTATGTCACCGAGGACGAACTGGATCTGCAATTCGCCGATATCTACGATCAGATCAACGCCTTTGCCGAGGGGCGCCCCATACACATGATCAACCCCGAGGTGTGGCGGCAATCGTGACCGGACCCGGAGCGTTCTCGGCCAGCTTCTTTTCGAGCAGGCTCAATAGATGCTGAGCGGGCGCCGAAAGCGTCGCCCCGCGGCGAGTGACGACTCCCAGCGTGCGGGTCATCTCCACATCATTGAACGGCAGGGCGACGAGCCCGCGCCACGCAAGGTTCGTCATCAGCGAAGGCAGGATCGTTATCGCGGCGCCTTCCTCGACAAGGCTCAAGGCCATTGCCGCGTTCTGGACCTGGTAGCGCCAGATACAGCGCTCGCGGAACTCGGCAAGCGCTTCGTCCACCAGCTGGCGATTGCTCGACTGTGTGCTGATCTTGGCGAACGTTCGTCCGACCAAGTCTGCCCGGCTTACCGAGGTGCGGTTCGCAAGCGGATCATCCTTTCGCACGTAGAGCACGTAGGGCTCGGTGAAGATCGCCCGGATGTCGAGGTCCCATTGCCGTGCGGCGACAATGGAGATGCCGAACTCGACGTCGCCAGCCTGGACCATTTCGTAGACCCTTGCCACGGGACGGTCTTCAAGCTGGACGATGATATTGGGGTGCCGTTCCGAGAACTCCCTGAGAACAGAGGGAAGATAGTTGTAGGACAAGGTTGGCAGGCAGGCGAAGGCCAACCTGGCTGCGCGGCGCCTACCGACTTCCGAAAGTGTTTCATACGACTGGGCGAGCCGCGTCAGGCTGAGCCTGATCCGTGGCAACACCTCCTGCGCCTCCTGGGTCAAGGAAACTTCGCGCGTGGTGCGCACGAAAAGCTCGATTCCCAGATCCGCCTCGAGTTTCCGGATCCGGTGCGACAGGGCAGTCTGCGAAAGGTTGAGGACGCTGGCCGCGCGGTGAAAGCTGCCGAGGTCGGCGATGGCCACGAACGCTTCGAGTCCCAGATAGTCTGTCCGCATCGCGATTCGACCTTCCGTTCGTGTTCAGTCGGGACGCGGACCGCCCTTGGGGAAGACGAGCACGCCGTCCTCGTCAGCGACGATGTAGTCGCCCGGCTCCACCTTCGTGCCTTCGATGGTGATCGGGGCATCGACCTCGCCCTCGGCGCTCCGTATGCATTTCCGTGGCGTGGTCGCAAGCGCCATGATGCCGAGGTCGATTTCGGCGAGGGTCCTGCTGTCCCGGACAGCGCCCCAGATCACCAGACCCGCCCATCCGTTCTGCGCGGCAGCGGCCGCCAGCACGTCACCCAGAAGGGCGCGCCGGGTCGAGCCTCCGCCATCGACGACGATCACCCGGCCATATCCCTCGGAAAGCGCCAGTTCGCGAATGCGCGTGTTCACCTCGTGCGTCTTGACGGTCACCGCTTTCCCATGAAAAGCCCGTCGACCGCCGAAATGACGAAGCGCTGCCGGAAGTACCCCAAGCGTGTCGAGGTATTCGTCGTAGAGGTCGCATGTCGGCTTCATCTCCGGGCTCCTTCGGCAAGTGCGGCATGGCGCCAACCGGCCCTATGTGGCACGCGCGAACAAATTCGCGCAACGGTACAGAGATGAACCTGCTGCTCGACCTCCTGCCAGAAACCATCGACGTAACGGTGTTGTCCATCCTGGTCGCAGGGAGCTTCGTCAGCTCTCTCATCACCGCCGCATTCGGAATCGGGGGTGGCGGGCTTCTGTTGGCCATCATGGCCAGCGTGATGCCGCCCGCAGCGCTGATCCCGGTTCACGGCGTGGTCCAGCTGGGATCGAACGGCGGACGGATGCTGCTGTTCCTTGGCCACATCCACTGGGCTGCAGTTCCGGTCTTCGCCGCGGGTTCGCTGGTGGGTGCGGTAATGGGCGGGCTTGTGGTAGTAGAGCTTCCGGCAGCCGTCGTGCAGATCGGCATCGGGTGTTTCGTCATCTGGACGGTCTTCGCAAGGCCGCCGCGATGGCTGCGTGATCTTCCTTTCGTGGGCGGCCTCGTCTCCAGCTTTCTGACGATGTTCTTCGGCGCGACCGGGCTTTTCGTGGCGAGCTTCACCAAGGCACTCGGCCTGCCGCGGCACCAGTATGTCGCGACCCATGCGACCCTCATGACCCTTCAGCATGGGCTCAAGGTCCTGGTTTTCGGGCTACTCGGGTTTGCCTTTGCCCAGTGGTGGAGTGTCATCCTGATGATGGTCCTGTCCGGCGTGGCCGGAACCTGGGCAGGGCGCAAAGTGCTGAATCGCATCGACGAGCAGCGGTTCCTTCTGGCCCTGAACGCCCTTCTGGTCCTGATTTCGCTTCGGCTGATCTGGCAAGGGCTGACCGACGCACTGCGTTAGACCAGCACGCACCGTGGGGCCTACAACGGGCCAGCAGCGCGCTGTTGACGGGAATTTTGGCGCCAAGCCCTTGCCGATCCCGGCAAACGCGTCAGGGTGGACGGTGCGGAGGACCCGAGCTTTGCCGGACGGCATGACCCTGAGTATTGGCGACCTGATCGCCTGTCCAACGTGTGACGCGTTGCACCGCATGTCCGAAGTGCCAGCCGGCATGACGGCACGGTGCCATCGATGCGGCACGACGCTCTACGCGCCTCGTGAAGGGGCAATGACAAGGATCGTGATGCTGGCTGCCACCGCGCTGATCCTGATGGTGGCTGCCGTTTTCTTTCCATTCCTGGAGATCGAAGCCGGTGGCAGGTTCAGGCGCAGTTCGGTATTCGATGCAGCTCTTGCCTTTTCGGAAGGCCCAACCTTGCCGCTTTCGGTCACGGTCGCCGCCGTGATCGTGTTTCTTCCGATGTTTCGTTTTGTGGCCATTCTTTATGCTCTCGCCCCGATGGCGCTTGGCTGGCGCCCGGCGCCGAGGGCGCGCACGGCCTTTCGCCTGGCCGAGGCGGCAAGGCCGTGGGCAATGGCGGAGATCTTCATCGTCGGGGTCGCGGTGGCGCTTGTGAAGGTCGCGGGGCTCGCCCAAGTCTCGCTCGGCCCCGCATTCTGGGCGCTTGGAGCACTCGTCTTGGTCATCGTCCTCAAGGACAATCTGATGTGCAGGCTGACGGTATGGAAGACGCTGGACGAACGCAGACCATCCTGACGGCTCGCCGCGCCGGACTGGTCGGATGCACGGTCTGCGGCCGCGTGCACCCCATGGCCACAGCGATCTGTAGCCGCTGCGGTGCCACGCTGGTCAGCCGCGATCCGACAAGCCTTCAACGCGTCTGGGCCTGGCTGATTGCGGGCATGGTCGTCTATATCCCTGCCAACATCTACCCGATGCTCCGCACGACGTCGCTGGGCAGGTCGACCGAGAACACGATCGTGGGTGGGGTGCTGGAGTTGATCGACCTCGGGTCCTACGGGGTAGCACTCATCGTGTTCGTGGCCAGCGTGGTCATTCCGATCGGAAAGTTCGTCGCAATCGCCTATCTTGCCGTCAGTGTCAGATCCCGGTGGGTCGTTCATGGGCACAGCCGGCAGCGGCTGTATGAGGTGGTCGAATTCATCGGTCGCTGGTCGATGATCGACGTTTTCGTTGTCGCGATCCTTGCCGCCCTGGTGCAGCTCGACTTCGTCGCCTCGGTCAACCCCGGCATCGCCGCGGTCAGTTTTGCCCTGTCGGTTGCATTTACGATGCTTTCGGCGCAGAGCTTTGACCCCCGACTGATCTGGGATGCCTCAGAGGACGACGCGTGACCGGACCCGAACCAGCAGAGCTCGACTTGGCCCCTCCGCGCCCGTCGCCCTGGCGGAACCTGTCGTTCGTCTGGCTCGTGCCGGTGCTCGCGCTGGCGGTCTCGCTAGGCATCGCTTGGCGGACCTTCGCGGACCGTGGAGTGCTGATCGAGATCACCTTCCAGAACGCGTCAGGTGTCACGCCGGGCGAGACGACACTGCGGTTTCGGGACGTCGTGATCGGAACGGTGGAGGACATCGGCTTTACTCAGGACCTTTCGCGCGTGCTCGTCAGCGCGCGCGTGGACAAGGAGATCGCGCCGTTCCTTGATGAGGGAACCCAGTTCTGGGTCGTTCGGCCGGAAGTGTCAGCACGCGGGATCACCGGCCTGTCGACGGTGTTGTCCGGCGTCTATATCGAAGGCGCGTGGGATGAAGAGCGGGGGAACGCACTGAGGCAGTTCGCAGGATCGGAAGGTCCACCGCTCATCCAGCCTGGCCGCGCGGGCAAGCGCATAACCTTGCGGGCGAGCGATGGAAGTCTGTTGTCAGCCGGCGCCCCGGTGTTCTTTCGCGGGATCGAGGTCGGCCGTCTCGAGACGCCGCGTCTGACCGTCTCGGGCGACTCGATCGTGGTGGACGCCTTCATCGAGGCACCGCACGACCGTCGCCTGACGACAGCCACCCGGTTCTGGGACACGTCCGGCTTCAGCGTTTCGTTCGGGGCCGAGGGGCTGACGCTGGACTTCGAAAGCCTCGCCTCTCTGGTCGCTGGCGGGGTGGAGTTCGACGACATCTACGAGGGCGGTACCGCAGTAAACGCGGGTTACGTGTTCGACATCTTTTCGGACGAGGCGTCGGCTCGCCAGAGTGCCATCGTCAGATCGACGGCTGCTGCGGTGGAGGTCTCGGTGCATTTCGGAGAATCGGTGGTGGGTCTTGCTCCGGGGGCGCCGGTCAGGCTGGGCGGCCTCAGGGTCGGAGAAGTGACGGCCATCGCGGCGCAGATTTCGGAAACCTCCGAGGGACCCGCGCTTCGACTGGTCGCCAATCTCTCGCTCGAGCCGCGGCTGATGGGCCTTTCGCCGGGCTCGGGCGAGGAGCAGGTGCTGGAGTTCCTGGAGGAGTCGGTGGCGCGCGGTCTGCGGGCGCGGCTTGCCACGGCGAACCTGTTCTCGTCCTCGCTGGTCGTCGATCTCGTGACGATCCCCGAGGCCGAGCCTGCGACGCTCGACCGTGACGCGGAACCGTTCCCGCTGCTGCCCAGCGTCGAATCCGATCTGCCGGACTTCACCGCGACGGCCGAGGGATTTCTGGAGCGGATCAATTCCCTTCCGATCGAGGAGTTGCTGAACCGGGCGATCACCCTCATGGCCAGCATCGAAGATCTGGCGCGCGCCGAGAGCACCCGTGCGGTCCCGGATACCGCGGTTGCGTTGCTGGAGGACACACGGGCGCTGATCAACGACGACGCGCTGCGGCTCTTGCCACAGCAGATCGCCGAAGCGGTTGCCGAGCTTCGGGATGTCGTGTCCGACCTGCGCGAGGGCGGCGCGATCGATTCCCTTGCCTCGGCGCTGCGCAACGCCGACCGGGTGGCGGCCGACCTTGCCATCGCATCCGAGGAATTCCCTGCTCTGGTCGACGATCTGCGGGCATTGGCTGCCAAGGCCAACGGACTGCCGGCCGAGGACCTTGTCGCATCAGCGACACGGTTTCTCGACAGTGCCGATGCCCTGATCGGGACGGAGGAGGCGCGCGCGTTACCACCCGCGCTCTCCGCCGCGCTCGACGAAGTGCGTGCGACCGTGGCCGCACTGCGCGAAGGCGGCGCTGTCGAGAACGCCAATGCGGCGATGGAGGCTGCCCGCGGCGCCGCGGAGGCTGCAGCCGAAGCTGCCGAGGGATTGCCGCAACTCACGACCCGTCTCGAACAGCTGGCCGCACGAGCCGAGGGGCTGGTCGCAGCCTATGGACAGCGGTCGGATTTCAACGAGGAAACGCTGGCGACGCTGCGCGACGTGCAGGCGGCGGCCCGCGCCGTCGCGCAGCTCGCCCGCACGATCGAGCGCAACCCGAACTCGCTTTTGTTGGGACGATGACATGACGCGCCTGGCCCTTTTCGCCCTGCTTCTGGTTGCCGCATGTGGACCCGACAACTCGGCGCTTTACCTGATCGAACCGACGACAGGCGCCGGGGTCGTCCGAGTCCGCGCCACCACGATCGAAGTGCGTGACGTCACTCTGCCGGCCTATGCCGCCGCATCAGACATCGCCTATCAGACAGAGGACGGATCCCTTCGCACCGTGCCCGGCGCGCTGTGGGCCGAGGATCCCGCGCGTGCCGTCACCGCGCAGGTTGCCCGGGCGCTGGATGCTTCGACCACCGCTGCAGTCGCGACCGAGCCGTGGCCTCTGGTCGACGGCCCCGACCTTCGCCTGGACATACGGATCGATCGCATGGTCGCGCTTGCCGATGGGCGGTTCGAGGTGTCGGGGCAGTATGCCGCGTCTTCTCCGGACGGAGCAGACAGTGGGATACTGGAGCGGTTCACGATTGCCGTTCCGCTCGAAGGCGAGGGCCCGGGGCCGATCGCAAGAGCGACCGGTCAGGCGCTGTCGGACCTCACGTCGCTGATCGCGCAGCGCCTTTCCCGCTAGGCTGATCATTCGAATTCCACGGGTTAAGCGTGGGTATACCTTTGGTCGCTAGTCTCCCCCTCGGGTGAAATGCGAGGTGGTGCCGTGGCGTCCAAGGGGAACGCGCCGGTTGTCATCAAGCGGAAGAAGATCGTTGCTGGCGGCGGGCATCATGGCGGTGCCTGGAAGGTCGCCTATGCGGACTTCGTGACTGCGATGATGGCCTTTTTCATGCTGATGTGGCTGTTGAACGCCACGACCGAAAAGCAGCGCAAGGGGATCGCGGACTACTTCAACCCGACGATCCCGATCAACCGGATCTCCGGCGGCGGCGACGGCGCTTTCGGTGGCACATCGATCTTTTCCGAAGTCACTCTGGCGCAGAACGGAATCGGCGCGTCGAGTCGCCGCACGACCGAGGAGCGTCAGGCCGTCGGGCAGACGGGCGTCGACCCGGCCGACTCGTCGGCCGAGAACCGGGACGAGGCGCAGGGAAGAACCGAATCCGACGAAGAGTTGCGGGCGCTCGAGGCCATGCTGCTCGGCAAGGGCGGCGAAAGCATGGTGACGGACCATATGGCGCGGCACGTCATCACGCGGCTGACGGACGAAGGTCTGATCATCGAGATCTTCGATATCGAAGGCGCGCCTCTCTTTGTCGAGGGCACGTCGGATCCGCTGCCGGTGCTGGAGGACATCTCGCGTATGTTGGCGCGCGTTCTGGACCTGGTACGCAACGGCATCGCCGTGAATGGCCATGTTAGGGCCGCGCCGGAAGTTCTGAAGATCGACCCGTCCTGGGACCTTTCGACCGAACGTGCCCAGCGCATGCGGTCAATGATCGAGGCTGCGGGTTTCGAGCCCGGCCGCGTGCGACGGATTACCGGGCACGCCGACAGAAAGCCGGTCGCCACGAACCCGATGGCTGTGCGCAACAATCGTATCGAGGTCGTCGTTCTGAGATCGGACACGCGATGAGCGATCCGGCGTCGGTCGTTAGCGCGACATTAAGCCCTGCCTGCGACAGTCGCCTCGCAAGCGACCGCATCAGCAGAAAGGCTGGACCCATGTCGATCTCTTCATCGCTCAATGCCGGTGTCGCGGGACTGAGCGCGAATGCCACCAAACTGGCCACGATTTCGGACAATATCGCGAACTCCGGCACCTTCGGCTACAAGCGCGCCACGGCCGACTTCGAAAGCATGGTGATCAGCCAGGCGAGGGGCTCGGGTACCTATTCGTCCGGCGGTGTCCGCGCCTCGACAATCCGCCTCATCGAGGAGCGGGGCGCCCCGGTCGGAACGTCGAACGCGCTGGACATGGCGGTCGCTGGCCGCGGCATGCTGCCGGTGACCTCGGCCGTGTCGCTGAACGCGACCACGGGCGACCGGCCTCTCATGATGACGACGACCGGAGCATTCCGAACCGACCCCAACGGTGTGCTGGGCACCTCCTCGGGCCTCGTTCTGCTGGGGTGGCCGGCCAATGCCGACGGAACGATCCCAGTTCTGCCGCGCGATACTGCTGCGGGCCTTGTTCCCGTGGTCATCAACGCGAACCAGACTGCGGGTGACCCCACGACCGCCATGAAACTGGGAGTCAACCTGCCGGCGACCGAGACCGAGGCTGGCGCAGGTGGTACGACCCTGCCGCTTTCGGTCGAGTATTTCGGCAACCTCGGCACGTCGGAAACGTTGAACATCACCTTCACGCCGACGATCCCCGCAACGGGGTCTTCCAACACCTGGACGATGGTCATTCGCGACTCGGCGACGCCCGACGACCCGGCGACGACCGCTGTCGACGAAAGCATCATCGGCGAATACACGCTGGAGTTCGATGCCACGCGCGGTAATGGCGGCACCCTGGCCTCGGTCACGACTATCAGCGGCGGCCCCTACGATCCCTCGACCGGTACCCTGTCCCTTACCGTCGCTGGCGGCCCGATGGCCGTGACGATAGGCAGCCTCGGGGACCCCAACGGGCTGACGCAGCTGTCCGACAGCTTCGCGCCGACGTCGATCACGAAGAACGGCTCTCCGGTCGGCAACCTCACCGAAGTCGAAATCGACGAAAAAGGCTTCCTGCTCGCGACCTACGATACAGGCTTCACGCGGCGGCTCTATCAGATCCCGCTCGTCGATGTTCCCAACCCCAACGGGCTGATTGCGCTCAGCAACCAGACCTACCAGATCTCGCCCAGCTCGGGCTCCTTCTTCCTGTGGGATGCCGGCGACGGACCGACTGGCGCTATCCTTGGCTATGCGCGCGAAGGCTCCACCACAGACGTCGCCGCCGAACTCACGGCGCTGATCCAGACCCAGCGCGCCTATTCCTCGAACGCGAAGGTCATCCAGACCGTCGACGAAATGCTCCAGGAGACCACGAACATCAAGCGATAAGTTGGCCCCTTCAGGCATCGGTGAGACATGAGCATCTCGGGTTCCCTGTCCAATGCCTTCTCGGGCCTGACAGCCGCCGCGCGCGGCGTCGAGGTCGTGTCGCAGAACCTGTCGAACGCGATGACAGAAGGCTACGGCAGGCGCGAGGTCGTCCTGAGCTCGAATTCATTGGGCGGTGTCGGCGCCGGTGTTCGCGTCGACGGCGTCGTGCGTGTCGTGAACCAGCATGTGATTTCGGACCGTCGCCTGGCAGAAGCGTCGCTGGTTCGCGATAAAACGATCGGTCGCGCGCTGGCCGAGATCGAAACGGCGATCGGGCTTCCCGGTGAACCGGGATCACTGGCCACCCGATTGACCGAATTCGAATCCGCGCTGTCCCTTGCGGCCAGCCGGCCGGACTCCGAGACGCGCCTCGAAGCAGCGGTGCGCGCAGCGACCGGAGTGATCTCGAGCTTCAATCAGATCGCCAACACGATCCAGACGGAGCGCACGAAGGCCGACTCCGCGATCGCAGAACAGGTCGGTCGTCTGAATTCCGCTTTGGAACGCATCGCCGAACTCAACCAGGACATTCGGACGCAGACTTCGGCCAACCGCGACCCCGGGGGCCTTGTCGACGAACGTCAGCGCCTTATCGACCAGGTCTCTGCCATCGTGCCGGTTCGCGAGTTGCCGCGCGAGAATGGCCAGGTCGCATTGGTCAGCACCGGCGGAGCAATTCTGCTCGACGGCCCTCCTGGCAAGCTCGACTTCACCCCGGCCGCCCTGATCACGGCCGACACGACCCCGGCGTCCGGTGCGTTGTCCGGCCTGACCCTTCGCGGTCAGCCCGTCGAGGCCTTGGCCCGCACCGGAGTCCTGGGCGGAGGGAGCCTGGGCGCTCTTTTCTCCATACGCGACGAAATCGCGACATCCGCCCAGATGCGACTTGACGCTGTGGCGCGAGAGCTCGTGGAGCGCTTCGAGGACCCGGGGGTCGATCCTTCTCGTGCGCCAGGTGATCCGGGCCTGTTTTCCGACAATGGAGCTGTCCTCGATGCCTCGAACGAAGTCGGGCTGTCCAGTCGGCTGTCCGTCAACGTGTTGGTCGACCCTTCGCAAGGGGGTGCGGTGTGGCGCCTCCGCGATGGGCTTGGCGCGGCGACGCCGGGTCCCGTGGGCCAGGCCGCCGGGCTCAATGCCCTGGTCGGCGCACTGCGGGAGCCGCGCGTCGCGGCGTCTGGCGGCTTCGGCTCTGGCCTACGTTCCGCCGCCTCGCTCGGAGCCGAGCTGATCTCGGGCATAGGCTCTTCGCGGCAAGCAGTCGAAGGGGAAATCGCCTATTCGAGGGCGCGCCATGAGGCGCTGCGCTCAGCTGAACTCGCCGACGGCGTCGACACCGACCAGGAGCTTCAGCGCCTGCTTTTGATCGAGCAGGCCTATTCCGCCAATGCCCGCGTCGTCGCGGTGGCCGAAGCGATGCTCGATCGGCTTATGGAGATCTGACATGTCGGGCTTTCGATCCCTCGGCGACCTGTCGACAAGCTTCCTGTTTTCGCGTCAGACCCAGGCGCTAAAGATGGCGGTGCAGCGCCACGCGTCCGAGCTGACCACGGGCCGCACCGCGGACGTATCGCAAGCGCTCACTGGCGACTATCGTGCCCTGTCGGCGATCGAAGCTCGACTTGCCATGTCCGAGGCAGAAAGGATTGCGATCGGAGAGGCGCGGCTGTTCGGCGAACAGATGCAGGTCGCCCTCGATCGGGTCGGAGCGCATGCCGAGCAGATGTCAGAACTCCTGTTTGATACAGCTCAGGTCCCGACCGCGCCCACACTCGACCGCGTGGCGGTGTCTGCCAGACAGGCCTTTGAAGCAATCGTCGATGCCCTGAACCAGAAAGGCGGCGACCGCGCACTCTTTGCCGGCGATGCAACGGATGGTCGTGCGCTCGCTCAGGCGAGCGACATGCTTGCGGAACTTGGCGCACAGGTCGCGTCCGAGACGACGGCCTCCGGTGTCGTTGCGGCGGTGGAAGCCTGGTTCGCCACACCGGGTGGCGGGTTCGAGCAGACGGGTTACATCGGCTCAACGCAACCGCTGGCTGAATTTGGTCTGGCTTCTGGCGAAACGGTCGAAATGGGGGTGACGGCTGCCGACTCCCGCTTACGCGCCGTCCTCAAGGCCACCGCGCTTGCGGCGCTAGCCGACGCGCCCGCTCTCGCCTCGCTCGACCAGCGTCTCGCGCTCGCGGACCGGGCCCGCGATGCGATGCTTACCGCCAAGGATGAACTGACGGATCTTCAGGCAGACGTGGGCGCGGCGCAAGCGGCCGTCCAAGCCTCATCGGTGCGTTTGGATGCAGAGACTTATGCACTGCAGAAGTCACGCAACGACCTGATTGGCGTCGATGCTTTCGACGCGGCGACGCGTCTCGAAGCGGCACAGACTCAACTCGAAACGCTTTATGCCCTGACAGCGCGCGTGTCGCGCATGAGCCTCGTGGATTTCTTGAGATGACCAGACTTCTTCTTGCCCTTCTCGCAGGCCTTTTGACTGCGACCCAAGTCGCGTCCCAGTCCGTCCGGATCAAGGATCTGGTCGAGTTCGATGGCGTCCGTGGCAACGATCTCCTGGGCTACGGCCTCGTCGTCGGCCTGAACGGAACGGGGGACGGTCTGCGGAATTCGCCTTTCACCGAGGAGCTAATGCAGAACATCCTCGAACGTCTCGGGGTCAACGTTGCGGGCGAACAGTTCCGCCCCCGTAACGTGGCCGCTGTCCTCGTCACCGCGACACTGCCACCCTTCGCGCGCGCGGGAAGTCAGATCGACGTGACGGTGTCTGCGATCGGCGACGCCAAGAGCCTGCTAGGTGGAACATTGATCATGACGCCGCTCAACGCGGCCGACGGCCAGATCTACGCAGTTGCGCAAGGGACGGTCATCGCCGGTGGTGTATCCGCCGAGGGCGACGCCGCGAGCATTGTTCAGGGCGTTCCGACCTCCGGATCGATCCCAGCAGGAGCCCGGATCGAACGCGAGATTCCGTTCGAATTCGCCGCGCTCGATACGTTGCGCCTCGCCCTACGTTCGCCGGATTTCACGACGGCCGCACGGATCGAAGAGGCGATCAACGACGAAGTGGGTAGCCGCGTCGCCGAGATGCTTGACGCGGGGACGGTTGAACTCGATGTCTCGGCAATGCGCGTGCAATCGGCCGCCCATGCGGTCGGCCGGATCGAGAACATCCCGGTAGAGCCAGAGAGGCGGGCACGCGTCGTCGTTGACCAGCGGTCCGGGACCATTGTTATGGGGGCAGATGTCCGCATCAGCCGGGTTGCAGTGGCGCAGGGCAACCTGACACTGCGCATCGAAGAGGCGCCGATTGCGGTGCAGCCGAACCCCTTTGCCTCCGGTGAGACCGTCGTGGTGCCCAGCACGACTGCGACGATCGAAGAAGAGCCTGGAACGCGTCTGGCCGAAGTGCCTGGTTCGGCCTCGCTTTCGGATGTCGTGGCAGGGCTGAATGCCCTAGGCGTTTCGCCGAGGGACATGATCGACATCCTGAAGAGCATTAAGGCAGCGGGTGCACTGCATGCAGAATTCGAGGTTCGGTAGACTGTAGCCCTGGATAGGCCCGGCCGCGCCGCCCCACAGCACGCATCCGGTGAGGACTCGGCGTTGTTCGGGCGTTCACGCGGTGCGGCAAGGAGCCGGGGTCGTCCTCCGGCATTACGAGAGCTGAAGAGGTCTCCGTGAGGGGCCGACCGTAGCGCAAGGCCTGTCACTGCAGCCCGAGACAGAGGCCAACCGGTCAGAGTGGGAAATCCGCGTCCGTCAGGATCCCATTGCACGATATTCGGGACAGGGACTCGCGCGCAGTTCAGGCCAACGAACCGCGCGCAAGCGCTCCCTCCTCAAGAGCCATGATGGGGAGTTGGCGAAATTCGACCCCAATCTAGAGGTAGCTGCGGACAAGTGCGCTCGCGAGCAGGGTCCAGCCGTCGGCAACGACAAAGAACGCCAGCTTGAACGGCAGCGATACGACGGCCGGTGGGACCATCATCATGCCCATCGACATCAGGATCGCCGCCACGACGAGGTCGATGATCAGGAACGGCAGGAAGATCAGGAAGCCGATTTCGAAAGCGCGTTGGACCTCGCTCAACAGGAACGACGGAACCAGGATCGACAGAGGCGACCCGGCTCCCAGCTCGGGCAGGGGCGCTGCGCTGTCGATGCGTAGCGCCGCGAGTTCAAGGAAGGTTGCCGGATCAACTCGGGCGGCCATGAATGCTCGAAACGGGGCAAGCATCGCCGCTAGAGCGTCCTCGATTGGAAGTGTGCCTTCACTCAAGGGCTGGAATCCCGAGGCCCAGGCCTCGGCGAAGACGGGTTCCATTACGAAGTAGGTCAGGAACAGGGCCAGGCTCACGATCAACATGTTGGGCGGTGCCTGTTGAAGCCCGATCGCAAGCCGAAGGATCGACAGGACGGTCACCAGGAAAGGAAAGCAGGTCACCATGATCGCCAGGCCGGGCACAAGGCTGAGCAGTGTGATCAGGGCAATCAACTGGATCGAACGCGCCGCCAGTGAGCCGTCATCGCCAAACGACAGGGTGATCTCCTGCGCCAGTGCTGGGCCCGAAGCCGTCAAAACTGCAAACGCCAGAAGGCCGGCCAGGGTGGCGCGCAGCAGGGTCACAGCGAATCCCTCAGCTTGGCCAGTTCGGTGATCCGAACGGCAAGCTGGCCCGAACGTTCCCCGTCCAACTCCTCGAGTTCGCCTCGGCCGATCAGTCGATCCCCGACATAGAGCTCGACCGGATCATCGACCCGGCGGTCGAGAACCAGCACTGCATCTGGCCCCAACCGCATCAGTTCGCGCACCAACGGCCGTGCCCTGCCGACTGAAATCGTCACCTCGAGCGGCACGTTGGCCAAGGGGCCGTATGCGCCGCCCATCTCCGGGTTCGAAGCGCTGTCCGTGTCATCCATAGGAAGCGTCCTTCAGTCCTTGGTCAATGAGGAAGGCGTCGATCAGCGAGCGGATCTCCGAGACGATCGACGCGATGTCGAAACGATGCTCGTCGCCTCCCAGCGTGAGATGTGCTTGCCCCGGTTCGAGGCCTGGGTCCTCGACCAGCGAAAGCGGGAAGCTCAGGTCCGGTGGAAGCGCAGCCTCGATTGCCGCGCGATCCGCCTTGGCGACGCACAACACCACCGCGAGGTCCGTTGCCTGGCGCGAGGCAGACATCATCATGGCGACAACTGCGTGTCCGATTGTCCCGCGCGCAAGGTCGGGCAGGACGCTGTCCGTCATAGCGCGGAGAAGGACTTCCGTCTCGTCGAGAAACCGATTGCGCGCCTCGTGATAGGTGAACCCGAGGTCCATGAGATGCCGTGCCAAGTCCTGTGAAAGGCGATCGTGCATGTCGCGTTGCGCGGTCAGTCCAAGCAAAAGCGGAAGCAACCAGCGCATGTCGGCCTCAGAACGGCAGAAGGATGTCGGCGATCTGCTGTACGTAG